>Ga0136637_1000159_pt1 | contig 13491 bp, 32 predicted proteins | sample AntDrymUQ8572106_2_FD_105497 | JGI IMG/M metagenome (GOLD analysis project Ga0136637, IMG submission 105497) | Polar desert sand microbial communities from Dry Valleys, Antarctica - metaG UQ857 (21.06) | ecosystem: Environmental > Terrestrial > Soil > Desert | place: Antarctica: Dry Valley... | reverse complement strand
TGGCGAATACGGTCCGAGCGGAGATCACGGCCGAGATCGAGGAGGCGAGCACATACCTGCCGCACCTCGACCTCGCGGACCTCTCCAACGGGGCGCCCGTCACTGAGCGCGTGCTCGTCGAGAAGGGGACCGGCACGATCGTTCACGAGCCCCGCCGGGGCATCCGCGACGCCGAGGGCGCGTTCATCGACCTCACCGATCAGCTCAAGGCGATCGACGAGACGGTCAAGCTCGACGAGATGCGAGTCGTCGCGTTCGTCGACGTGGGCCAAGTCGACCGCTCGCGCATCATCGGCTCCTACTACCTCAGGCCCGACGACGGGGCGGGCCGCGCGCTCGACGTGCTTCACACAGGCCTCAAGCGCAACCGCCGGGCCGCCGTGGTGAAGTGGGGCAAGCGGACCAATCAGGCGGTCGGCGTCGTCACCGCCTACCAGGGCGGGCTCACCGTCCTCGAGCTGGCCTTCGCCCCCGAGGTGCGCAAGCGCCCGCCGGGCTACGACCGCGAGCTGGTCGAGGGCGACCTCGCAGAGGCGGGCGACCGTCTCGTCGAAGCACTCAGTGGCCGCCTGCCGGACCTCAACGCCGTGACGGACGATCGCGCCGAGCTGCGCGCTCGGTTACGCAGGGCAGCCGAGGCCGGGTACGTCGAGGCGTTCGAGACGCCCGTCCAAGACGACACGGCGGCCGAGAAGGACCTCGCCGAGGCGCTCGGGTAATGGCTGAGAGGCTGGAGAACTACGAGTTCGGCAAGGCCGCCGGACGACCGACGACGCATCCCTGGGACGAGTGGCTGGATGGGTCTACGTGGCGCATCACGCGCGGCACAGACTTCGACGCGCGGCCGTCCTCGATCCGTCAGGAGATCCTGCAAACCGCCAAGCGGCGCGGGCTGGAGGCAGAGACTTCGGTCGAGGGTGACTCCGTGGTCTTCCGGGTCAAGGCGCTCGGGTAGGTGCCCAAGGCGCAGTGTCGAGGAGGCGCAGCGGATGGCGCGGTAATCACCGTGGCGGTCGGGGTTCGCTACGTCGACGCGAGCAACGGGTCTGGGGCAAAGAACCCCGGACCCGGGCGCCACCCCTACGTGTATCGCAACGCGCGAGGCGTCTACGAGCCGGTCTTTATCTGCCCTGGATGCGGCGGGTGGATCGAGTTTGACGAGCAGGGTAAAAGAGGCAATCCGTGCCCACTATGTGGGCGCAAGAGATAGGAGCAACATGGCAGCGCAGACCCGCAAGGCCCGCAAGAACGGCAGCAACAAGCCCCAGGCGCCCCTGACCAAGTTCGTCGTGCTTCGACGCCAGTCGGACAACTTGTGGGCGGAGTTCCGCGAGCACGGGGCCGACGAGCACGGCGTCGGCGTAGCCCCGGTCAAGATCGTCGAGGCCCGCACCGACGTGGCGGCTATCGCGCTGGTCGTCGACGGGCTCAAGGACTTCGGCTCGTACAAGGCGATCCCGCTGCGCTCCTGGCGAGGCGGCGTGACCTACGCCGAGCCGCAGTCGGTTGCCAACAAGCAGCCCCTCGCCGAGGAGTTTGGCGAGTCGGGGGAGGCGGCATGAAGCGCATCAACGGCCAGCCCGGCAGCTACCCGCTCTACCACGAGGACACGCCGCTCGACCCAGACCAGCACCAACGCGAATGGCGCAAGACCGCCACGGTGCTCGCCGAGCCACTACTCGAAGACGCCGTGATCGAGTCGCCCGAAGGCGACCTGTGGTCGGAGGCTGGGGACTACCTCGCTCAGCACGAGGACGGCCACGCTTGGGTGATCAAGCGCGAGACGTTCGAGTCGACCTACGAAGAGGTTGCGTGAGCCCGATGTGTGCCGCCGTGCTAAAAGCCGAGGAGAAGGCCACGTGACCGAGCCGTCGATCTCTGTGCACCAGGCAGCCGCGAATCGGCTGAAAGCCGTGGGAGTCTCTGTGCTCCGGGTGCACGACGTGCGTCCTCCGACCGACACGGGCGACCATATGACGATCCGGTTCATCGGTCGGCACAAGGGAGATCGCGTGTCCAAGAGGCTGACCGCGTACCTGCCGGACCTGAGTGGTGCCGAGCCCATACTCGCGGACGGGTGGGGGAGCTAATGGCCGAGCCGTCCCGCATCCGAATCGACGGTCACGAGGTGTGGGTCGGGCCGCACGCGGCCAGTCGATACCGCGACCGCGTGTGTCCATGGCTGACCTACGCAGAGGCGCACGCGCAGCTCGCGACGCAGCTCCGCGCGGTGGGCACGTGGCAGGGTGAGCGGCCGACGTTCCTACGCGACCGCCCCGACGGGACCGTCCCCGAGCGCACGACGGGATTCGTCATGCTCGGGCCGGGCATCGTCTTCCCGGTGATCCGGCAGACGCTCACCACGTGCCTCACCCAGGGCGGCCTCTCCGAGGCGGCACGCGACCGGCGCAAGGCTAAGCGCCTGCGCAAACAGCGGTTGCGCGCCATCGGTCAGAGAGGCACGATGGGGCAGGCCCGGCACGACTTCGGGGGTGAGGCTGCATGAACCACTGTGACCCGGGGATGAGCGCGCCCTCGTGGGTACTACTCGCAATCGGAGTTCTGCTCATGGTCGCCGGGCTCGTTATCTTGATCTCTGCTTGGCGAGACAAGCCATGAAGCTCTCGCTCACCATGGAGAACCTCACGGCGGGCAAGGACCTGATCCGGTTCGACGCGATCGGGGCGCAGTGGTCCGGCACGACGCATTGGCTCGCGCGGGGCGATGTGGTGCATGAGTGGGAGCAAGCGGTTCGTCCCCCTCACGACCCTGCGATGGCCTCGGGGCTCTTCGAGCGCCTCGAGGAGCGCATCCCAGCGGCGCGTGATGCGGTGCTCGACCGTGGCTCTATGTTCATGTCGAGCGGCGGGCGCCCCCTTCTCCCCGTGTCGTGCGTCGGGCAGGCCGTGAGAGCCCCGCTCGACGAGCTGTACGTCCGGTGGGCCGAGTCCCTGAACGAGGGCAAGGGCACGTGGAGGATGGTCCGACTGATCTCGCATCTGAGCTACACGAGGGGCCAGAACAAGAAGCAGGCCAACATCATCGCGCTCTACCTCGTGCGCGACGAGCTGCGCTACGTTCTCGCACCGTCAACCCCGAACAAAGGAGAAGCGAAATGAGTGAGCTGCGGCAGGCTCAAGCCGAGATCGCCGACCTCCGCTCCAAGCTGAAAGCGGCTGAGGCTGAGAGAGATCATGGCCGAGCTTCACTGAGGCGCTACCAGAAGCCGCTGGTTGACGGAGGTATGACGCAAGCGGAGAGAGCGTGGACGTGGAAGCAAGAGCGAATCAAGCGCCAGGAGGCCGAGCGTCGCGCCGAGGTAGCCGAGTCACGCCTGTCGGATCTGCTCGGAGAAGCTGGGGAGCCTCTGACAGCTACACGAGACGAGATGCGTGCGGCGCTAGGTGCCTTTGCCGAGCCGCGTCGTCCTAATAGTCGGGCAGCGGTTGAGTACAAGCCTCCAGAACTCACGGACTCCGCATGAGGAAGCACAAGATCCGCGAGATCCTCGCGTCGGGCGGACTGAGCCTGATCTTCACGCCGAAGCGCCAACCCACGACCGAAGGAGGTGATGCCTCATGCCCGACGAACCCGGAGCCAAGACCCTCAAGCGCGCAAACCGACGACTCGACGCAGCCATGTAGCCCCGCCCCGTCGCTCATGGGTGGCGGGGCGGAAGAACCTGACCGGACGGTTGGCGAGCTTGACCCCGAAGAACGCGAGATGATGGATCTCCTGCTGTCCTTCACGAGGCGGCTCGACGACTGGGGGCTGAAAGCCAATCAGAGCGAGATGACCGCAGCGATCCACGTCTTACAGGGCTTCGTGGTCCAACACATGCTCCAGCGCATCGCACCGCAGGCGTGGTCGGGCTGGTACGCGCCCTCGACTTTCGGGGAAGGCGCAGACAACAGGGGGCGGACGATGCCGTCTGGTATGCGGGTCAGCCGGTGGAACCACCCGGCCCGCTGACGGGATGCCCCGCGCGAGAAGCTCACCCGAGGTCGAGCGCAAGGTGCTCAAGCTCAACCGAGCCCGGCGCTACTCGCCGGGGCAGATAGCCGAGATGGCCGGGGTCGCTATACCGACGGTGCACGTGATCCTCGCGCGGTACGGCGTGAAGGCCTTTGTCACTCAGCCGCCGATCTTCTCCCTCGATCAGGAGCACGACATAGTGCGACGCTACGCGGAGGAGGAGTCGCTCTCCACCATCGCCGAGGCGCAGCCCTCGAGCCGCGATGCGATCCGCCAGGTGCTCAAGAGGCACGGGGTCGCGTTGCGCTCGCGTGGGGGCGCCAACAACCTCCGGGTCACCCACGCGGAGTACGAGGAGACGCGCAGGCTCTACGAGGACGAGCAGTTCGGGATCGCGCAGGTAGCCGAACACCTCGGGCTCGCGGGTTCGAGCGTGCTCATGCGGCTGCGCCGTGGTGGCGCAACCGTGCGCACTACCGGCGAGGGCACGTCATTGAGCTACAAGCACGGCCGTAGGAGCCCGTGGCAACATCGAGCAGGTGTATAGGGTGGACGCCCAACGTCTAGCGGGGTAGGGGATGGCACGAGGCAAGTCGATAGCGAAGAGGGCCACGGACGCGAAGGCGAAGGGCGCCCGTCCGGGCTCGGCAAGGCAGGGCCTCCGGGACACGCTGGTCGTGCAGCGCAAAGCGCAGGGCTGGCATCTCGAGACGATCGCTGTCGAGGCCGGGATAACCGTGCGCCAGGTCAGCCGCGTGCTCCGAGAGCGCGAAGCGGTGGGCCAAGCCCTCCTCGACCGTGACCCGATCGACGTGGTGAAGCAGATGGCGACGCAGCTCGAGGCGAGCATCGGCGACTTCGAGGCCATGGCCTACGCCTACGGTGAGACGCACCCGAGCGCGGCCGTGGGCGCCAAGAAAGGCGCCGACCAAGCCCGAGAGAAGCTCCTCGTGCTGTTGCAGGCCACGGGGAGGATGCCGAAGGACATCGGTGGGCTCGGGGACCTCATGGGCATGCGCGAGCTGGCAAGCGAGATGGTCGACGTGGTCCGAGCCTTCAAGGCCGGGGACGCCGACGCCGACGAGGTCGAGGCCACCTTCGTCCGTGCGCTCGGGCTCGGCGCCAAGCGCCCCGAGCTGACGGAGGCCACAATCGAAGGGGAGCAATGAACGGATGGGCGGAAACGGTGGTAGGGCGGGCTGGCGAGAAGCTCGGACAAGTCCCTAGCGAGGGCGACACCTGCCCCGAGTGTAAGCGGACGTTCCTAGCGGGCGAATCGGCTTACCACGTCACCGAACGCCCTGACGACGTGTACATCTGCTTCCGCCACGAGGCGGGGTGACCTGCTACTATCGTGAGCGTCAGCGGTGAAGCGACTCAAAGGGAGGCAGGAGCAGATGGGTATGCCCTACTGGGAGATGGTCTTCGTCTACGGCTGCGTGGTGGAGGCGGCAGTCTTTATCGCGTTCGGGACCGACAATGAACTCGTCGGTGGCGGTGTCTACTTTGGCCTCCTCGCGGTGATCGTGGGGCTCAGGGCGGAGAGGACATGAGCGAGCGAGCCCCGACGATCACGCAGGTCAAGGCGGCAGCGCGGACGCTCGGGCGAGCCCTCGTTATCGAAGCCCGAACAGGACGGTCATCGTCGAGCCCTCTCAAGGACCCGAGCAGGATCAGCCAAGGGCAAGGCTTCCTACCGTGGGGCACGCGCCAGGGCACGCTCAAGTTCGAGAGCGTCGATCCGTGGTGGGCGCTGACGGTCTACGAGTACCTCTCCCCCGGCTCGACGTGCGCCATGAGGTTCCCGGGATGACCCCGAAGGGACCCGAGTTCGATCGGGGCACGCTTGACCACTTGGCCCGCGCGGCTAGCGAGCTGCGAGCAGAGAACGCCGACCTCCGCTCTGCACTGCTGCGCGCGGAGGATCGACGGGAGGAGGGAGATGGTCTGGTCGCCGACCTCCGCTCCAAGCTGAAAGCGGCTGAGGCCGAAGCCGAGCGGATCATGGCCGCGAACGACGTGCCCGAGATGTACGGAGCGGGCCAGCGCCGAGCTGCCGAGCGCATCCTCACCGTTCTCCTCGAACCTGCCAACGCCGGGGCCGACCTCTGCGTTGACTGCTTGCACCCTTGGATCGCTCACGACTCACGCGGCTGTGGTATCGACAGCTTTCTCGACGGCCCCTGCTCCTGCACGCGCACCGGACCACCTGCCAACGCCGAGGGAATCGCGTCGACCGAAGGGGAGCAATGATGGAGTTCTGTGCCTTGTGTGGGCTGCCTGAGAGCGAACACCCGCCACCCCCGCCGCCGGGGCCACCCGATCCCCCTCCGCGGGATCGCGGAGGTGTCTGGCGTCCTGGGCATGGGTTCAAGGCGAGTGGCCTCACGTTGAGCGAGGTCTTGGACGAGCGCGACGGTCAGATCGACCACTGGCGCAAGCGTGCCTACGCCGCTGAGCGACGGCTACAGGAGGTTCACCGGCTCACTGCCGAGGCCGAGGGAATCGCGTCGGAGGGCGGCTCAGCGCCATGAAGTGCTCACGGTGCCCAGCCGACGCGGCCCCTGATCGCAGTCGAGTGTCAGCGTATTCGTGAGCTTGTGCGGTCGCAGCCCGACTGGCAGGCGCTCGCGGGTAAGCTGGCGAGGGCCGCTGAGGTCGCCCACTGGCACCTACCGTCTGTTGCCTACGGGGACGACGCTCTCGCGCAGGCGATCGCCGCCTACCACGAGGCCATCGCTCAGGGTGGTGGGGAGCCTCATGGCTGACCGCCGCATCCTTTGATAGCGTGCTCACGGTGATCGCCATGGACCGCCGAACCCTCAAGACCATCCTCACCCCGCATGAGTGCAACGTGCTCGTGCTCGCCGCTCGAGCTGACCGCTGCGACGGCAAGGTCACCCGTGACGGGTGGGCAGCGATCGCCCGCCACTTCGCCCCGAAGCACGACCCCGAGTGCTGCCAGGCCGCGCTCGACTCGGCCACGGCCAAGGTCGCGCGCTACCACGCGAACAGGGCTAGGCTGCGCGCATGATCTACGCACTCGGACCGCCCGGCCATGGAGAAGTGTGGCTCGTCCGGGCTTTCACCGCCGAGGGTGCCGCCGAGATGGCTCGAGTCGCTTGGCCGATGAGGCTGGCCGACAAGCCGCTCGACGTGTTCGAGCTGAGGGACGGGGCTCTAAAGGTCCACACCTCCGAGCCCCCGAGTCGCGAGCGTCCGCTGATGGGGCGCGGTCACGCATGATGATCAAGCTCGGCATCGACGATCTACCTGGCCCTCCTGACGATCTCGACCCCGGCATCCGGCGCTACGTCGAAGTGCTGGTAGCGGCGGGTGTAGAGACCTTCGAGTCCTGTGAGGGCGGGGAGGGGCATTGCTTCCCCGAACCGACGATACGCTTCCACGGCCAGCGCGCCGAGGGCTTTCGTGCCCTCGCCGTGGCCCTCCAGCACGCCCTCCCCGTGTCGGATCTTCGCCGAGTCTGGTCAATAGAGGACGGCGAGCCGGTCGGGCCGACTTGGCAACTGGCCTTCTACAAGGCCAGTCCGAGCCCGTGATCAAGACCGCCATCGCCATCCTCCGCCGCGCGCTCGGCATCCGTACCCCGAGGGACCGATGCTCGTGCGGCGTGACCATGCGCGAGCACCCGGCGCGCCATGCGCCGCTCTGTCGGGTTCGGTACGACTGGGCTCGGGACGAGTTTTGGGCCGCGATCCGGCGATCGAGCGGCCACCGATGACCACCTACACCTACAGCACCGCGAAGGACCACCTCAACCGTAGCCTCGTGCTCGGCATGCGCGACGGCGACACCTTCAAGCTCCCTCTCCTCGCCGGGCCTGACGTGCTCTACGCGCCATGGCTCCGCTTGGCGGGGATCGACTGCCCCGAGCGTGGCACCGCGGAGGGCAGGGCCGCCAAGGCGTTCGTGACGGGGAAGTTGACGCAGGCCACCGTGACTCGGGTCACGCTCGACGGGGCCAAGACGTTCGACCGTCTCGTCGCCAGCGTGTGGCTAGACGAGTTCCCTCTCGCCGTGATGCTCGTCGCGGCGGGCCATGCGGTGGGATGGACGCGCTCGCGCTACGCCCACTTTGAGGTCCGGGCGCCGGTCGGGCTGGCACATGACGCTTGAGCAGGTCGACCGCGCCCTGCGCGAGCTGACCAACGGCGAGGTCAACAAGCTCGCGGCCGGAGACGAGGCCGAGGGGCTCGCGCTGAACGTGCTCAAGAGGGCGAGCATGGGGAAGGGCATCAAGCGAGGAGTCGCTGCCGATTCCCTTCTCGACTGGGTCGTGCTCGCCGGGTGCACGTCGGGCAGGCAGGCCCGAGCCTTCACCATCTACGCGCTGGCCGGGTACAGCTCCATGGCCGAGGTCGAGGCCAGACTGCGCGAGGATGTCGCTCGCTACGAGCCCGACCTGCGAGCGCTTGCCGACTCGTGAGCGACCTGAACCCCGAGTTCGAGGCCAAGTATCGCTACTGCATCTACTGCGGCGTCGACTGCTACCCCGATGGCGAGGTCGATATATGGGCTCCGGTCGACGAAGCCGTCGAGCACGCCGACGGCTGCCCGAGCACCACGGGCGTCTTCCCGGTTCGCGAGAAGGATGCGGGACCGTCGTGTCCGCACTGCGGCGAGCGCCCCTACGGCGAGATGCTCTGCGCCGACTGTCACCAACCGCTCCGGGTGGGCGACCTCTACACGCACCGTGCGTTCGGCGACGGGGGTCTGGTCATCTGCCTTGGCTGTTCGGCTCGTGACGAGCTACTCGCTCCCGGCTCACGCTGATAGCATCGACCGCTAACAGCGATTCGCCAAGGGAGGCACCATGGACAAGGACACGTTGGAGAAGCTCTCGCTAGAGCTGGGAGCGGTCAGCATCCTCGTCAGAGGCATGAAGGCTCGGGTCGACAAGGCGCTGATCGACGAACCAACGGCTGAACCGCGCGAGACGATCGCCGCGCGCGTCGAGCCCGATGCGGTGCCCGAGGAGGAAGACATCACCTCCGCGCAGATGCCAGCCCTGATAGGGATTCAGGACATGATTCTAAGCCTCCTCGCCGACGCCGGGGAGGCGCTGACCGTGGAGCGGATCATGGACGTGCTCAATGGCAGGCACCCGCTTCTCAAGCTTTGGCGCGCGACCTGCTTGCGCCTCCTGGGCGCGCTGGAGAACGACGGCAAGATCGCCGTCGTCACGACGGTCGCCCCGACCGGCGAGCCAGAGGAACGCTACGAACTCGCCGACGAGGACGCGGACCCGGATGTAGAAACCAGGCACGCGATCCTCAAGGTCATCGCGGACCGCGACGGCGCGCTCACCCTGTACGAGATCGCGGCGGGCCTCGGGTTCTCCGGCCTCGACGCTGGGCGGTTGCTCCGTGAGCTAGTGGACGACGGCAAGGTTGTCAAGGTTCGCCCGGCGGGCGAGTTCATCCGCTACGACCTCGCCGCGTTCGCAGGGAAGCACGAGGCGCCCGAGGAGGAGGGACACCCCGAGTCGGAGCCCTTGCCCGAGCCCCAGCAAGAGGGCGAGACTGCGACGTGCCGCCGCTGCGGTCTGAGGGTGGCCGCTGTCCATGGCGCATCGGCCCACGTCTGCTATGACGCGAACCGGGCCGAGGCGCCGACCGTGCACCTGCGGACGCTCGTGCCCGAGGTGGCCGCGTCTCTGCGTGAGGTACGGAAAGCCGACGTTGACTCTCGTCCCTCACTCAGGGCCGCGGAGGTGGGTCCGGCCTCGCTGGCGGCAGCCTTAGCGTCGGGCCTTGTAGGGGTCAACAGCGGCGTTCTGTACCTCACGCCGGAGGGCCACCAAGCGCTGATCGACCACGACAAGGCGGTCGCCGAGAGAGACGAGGCGCCCGCTGAGGAGGAACGGGAACGCAATCCAGGGCGAGACGTGCGGATCAACGACGACGAGGCGTGCATCCTCTCCGCGCTCGACGAGCCGAAGGCCACAGAGCTGCTCTTCCACACGGCGTCTCTGGCAGGCATCGCGTACTCGACATTTGACCGCTTGAAAGAGCTACAGCTCCTGTGGATCGCGGAAGACGATGTCGTCTACCGCACGTCGCTCGGGCACCGGGCGCTGCGCAACTATGAGCGCGCGGAGGCCGAGCGGGTGCGCAGCCGCTGTCAGGAGGCCAACAAGTTCATCATCGAGAACGACGGCGAGGTCCCGACGAATCCGTTGAGCCCGGCGGTCCCGGCGCAAAGTCCGTCGGCGCACCACGGCCCGGGGGTGCGGCGGTACGAGGACTGGGAAGACGACGGGGACCCGTCGTGAGGCGCCTTGAGGCGCTCTTTCTCGCGGGCTTCGTCGGCGCGGTGCTCTTTCTCGTGGGCTTCGACACGGGCGAGGGAGAGAAGCAGCACCGCGCCAGAGAGCTGAACGTTCTACTCGACACCGTCGACCGGCAGGCTCGCACGATCGAGGAGGCCGACAAGGCTCTCCGCGTGTGCACGATTGAGAGGAGGCGATAGTGGAGGCACCGGCAGTCGAGCCGGACCGTGACGCGCCCTACATGCCCGCGTCGATCATCGTCCCGGTCAAGGGCTGGAAGCCGAGGCCCGTGGCCGAGCTTGACGCTGAACAGCTCGCATGGGCCTCGACGCGGTGCATCCTCGACGCGCAGACGACCACGGGCAAGGCACTGCGCGCGCGGCGGCCTGCTCGTCGCCGGAGCTACCGAGAGCGGGCTCAGCAGCAGATGGCCCTCGGGTTCCTTGCCGCCAAGCTGGCCGAGTACCTGGAGGGGCGCAGCACGCGCCGGGGCATGAGGGTGCTCGGCTCCGACCTCACCGTCAAGGACGTGCGCCGCGCGTGGCAGGATGCCATCGCGGCCATGCAGGCGACCAGCGAATGAGCTATCATCGTGAGCATGGCGGAAGACCTCTCACCGGGCCTCCTCGACGCGCTCGAGGCGCTCGCGGAGCGCGGCGGGTGGGTCCCGATCGAGACGTGGCTCGAGGAGAACGGCACGCGAGACGTGTCTGAGCTTGAGCGCCGCAAGCTCATCCGCTACGGCGACTTGGCCGACCAGCGCTCGGAGCTGCCGCAGGTGCACGTGCGCATCGCCATGGCCGGGCAGCTCGTGCTCGACCCGACGCACGACCCGTTCGCGCTCATGCGCTCTCTCGGCAGGCAACCTGCAACGTGATAGCCTCGCGGTCGAGCAAGCCTCCCTGCTGCTCACTCTCCGCGTCGGCCCGCCTTTCGTTGATTCCCCTCGCGACTGGCGGGCCGTCGTGTTTGCGGTAAACTCCCGGGGGGCCACAGCCGACGAACCGGAGGAGCAAGAGAAATGTGTGATAGCCCGAGAGATCCTGAGGCTCTGGACGAGCATGTGCGCGAATCAACCCCTGAGAGCGCGGCCAAGGCCGTCCGCGAGGTGCTCCAGGACGTAGGTGCGCGGCTGCAAGGGCGGCTGCGAGACTGCGACGGCCTCACTTACGCGGACGTGTCGGAGGTTTGTCGCGAGGTCGCCAAGGAGCATGGCACCGACGTTTACGTCTGATCCCCACGTGACCGCGAACGGCAACAAGCCCAAGCCCGAGCTGCCCGAGCTGAAAGAAGGTGACGTGTTGACCGAGGCTGACCTGACCCTTGACGACCGTCTCGACGACCGTGTCCTCTCTGAGGAGGAACGGCTTGCCGAGGAACGGCGACAAGGGGAAAGACGATGACAACAGTTGAACGATCAGTTACGACGGCAAGCGAAAACCTCGACCGCTTAGAGAGGGCGGTCAGCAGGATCGTCTCATCGAGTGGTCACCGGATGCGCTTTGAGCGCACGACTCGCAACATGTATCTCCTGCGAGGCACATGGCGAGAGGGACCGATCGCCTTCGGGTACGTCACGGGTGGGGCTATGCCCATCGGCACGTTTCTCAGAATCATCGGCGCGGCATTCGAGTGCAACGTTGATCTAAGAATGGACGAAGAGGGTCGTCTCGTCGCCACCGACCGTGCATTCGAGGGGATCAAGTGATCGAGCCAGCCATGCTCCGCGACGGGACGATCGTCCAGGCCCCACAGCTCGATCGTCTCCGGCAGTTCGACGAGTTGAGTCGCTCATACACAATCAACGACTTGGTCGGCGACACGTCCCCGCTGATCCGCCGGTCGTGGCGCCTCGCCCGCAACAGGTATCTCGATCAGCTCAAGTGGGGCGCGTGCGTGTCAACCGGGATCGGCCACGAGCTGATGGCCCAACCCTTCGCCATCGGCGGGGTCACCTTCGACTCCGTGCGGGAGTGCATCTACTTCACCGCGCAGCGCAACGATCCGTGGCCCGGTGGCGAGTACCCCGGCGCTTCACCCAACGGGGGCGGCACAAGCGTCCTTGAGGGGCTCAAGGCGGCTCGAGCGCTCGGGTGCTTCGACGGCTTCTCGTGGGCCTTCTCGATCGACGAGGCGCTCCGCGGGCTCGTCTGGCAGGGCACGCTCATCATCGGCATCGACTGGGCGTGGTCGATGTTCGAGCCGCGCCCGAGCGGACTGCTCGAGGTCAGCGGATCGGATGCGGGCGGCCACTGTGTCGACGTGACCGAGTTCTACCCGAACCTCAAGCTCCCGGGCGAGGGATCGCTCGGACCCTGCGTGGGGATCGCGCAGTCGTGGGGGTTGGGGCACGGAGACAGGGGCCGCGTGTACATGAGGGTCCCCGACCTAGAGGACCGGCTTTCTCGAGGGGGAGAGGCGGCCGTCATCACGGGCCGCAAGGCCGTGAGGTGGCGAACGGTATGCCGACCGGAACAGGTCTAGGGTTAAGGGGGTGGCTGACGAGCGATCCGATTACCCCGACCGCGTGATCGAGACGGAGTTCAAGTTCATCCATAAAGAGATCACTGACCTGCACAAGACGCTCAACGGCCTCCCGCTCGAGCTGGTCGAGATCAAGACTGCTCAGCGCGCTCAGTCGCAGAAGCTCGACGGGATCGAGCAGACGCTGACCGGCGGTCGTTGGTCCAAGGCCACGGTCATCCCGCTCGTGTTCGGGGTGTGTAGTGTGATCCTGATGCTCGTCGCGCTCACCCTGACGCTGGTGACCCTCTGATGCGGCGGCTCGCTCAGAAGGTGTGCCTCCTCAAGCTCGTGGCGACGCTGGGGGCGTTCAACTCGATCCTGATCGTCGCGGGCTTCATCGTGGGCGGGATCCGCGAGGACGCCGCCGTCGACCGCATCCAGGACCTGCGCCAGAGCCGCATTGCCGACGTCGCTCGCGCGGATAGGTTCGTTTGCGAGGAGAACAACCGCCAGGACTTCATCATCACCGCGATCTTGCGAGCGAGCGTCAAGACGCGGGAGCTTGACGCAGCCCGACCGGCGCTCACCCGGAAAGAGAAGGAGCTCGTGCAGAAGTCCTTCGACGAGCTCGTTCAGGCCAACTGCGAGAATCTGCCCACCAAGCCGTTCAGGAGATGAACCCCAATGCTCGAGCAACCGCTGATAGACCAGATCATCGGCCTCGAAAGCCGGGCACAGCGCATCCGCGAGCTCGCCAG
>Ga0136637_1000155_pt1 | contig 13551 bp, 7 predicted proteins | sample AntDrymUQ8572106_2_FD_105497 | JGI IMG/M metagenome (GOLD analysis project Ga0136637, IMG submission 105497) | Polar desert sand microbial communities from Dry Valleys, Antarctica - metaG UQ857 (21.06) | ecosystem: Environmental > Terrestrial > Soil > Desert | place: Antarctica: Dry Valley... | reverse complement strand
TTCCTGTCGGCCGAGCAGGTGAGCACGCTGTACGACTCGTCAAAAGCGATCCTGCGCGAGGCCGGGTACGCCGGCGCCGGCACGTGCGAGTTCCTCATCGGCCAGGACGGGACCATCTCGTTCCTGGAGGTCAACACGCGGCTGCAGGTCGAGCACCCCGTGTCCGAGGAGGTCACCGGGATCGACCTGGTGCGCGAGATGTTCCGCATCGCCGGTGGCGAGGAGCTGGGGTACGACGACCCCGAGACCGTCGGGCACTCCATCGAGTTCCGCATCAACGCCGAGGACGGCGGGCGCGGCTTCCTACCGGCGCCAGGCACGCTCACCCGGTGGGCGCCACCGTCCGGCCCGGGCGTACGGGTGGACGCCGGCTACGAGCAGGGCGAGACCGTGCCGGGTTCCTTCGACTCCCTGGTCGCCAAGCTGGTCGTCACTGGCAGCACACGTAGCCAGGCACTCGAGCGTTCGCGGCGAGCCTTGGCAGAGTTCGTCGTCGACGGCATGCCGACGGCCATCAGCTTCCACCGCGTCGTCGTCGAGGACCCCGCCTTCGTCGGCGACGGCGACTCGTTCGGAGTGTTCACCAGCTGGATCGAGACCGAGTTCGACAACCAGATCGAGCCGTACGCCGGCGGCACCGAGGATGACGACCCGGCCGAGCGTGAGCGCCACGTCGTCGAGGTCGGCGGCAAGCGGCTCGAGGTGGTGCTTCCGGCCGGACTCGGCGCGGCCGGGGCGGCAGGTGAGCCCAAGAAGGCCAAGCGCGGTGGCGGCAAGAAGGCCGCTGCGGCAGTCAGCGGCGACGCCCTCGTCTCGCCGATGCAGGGCACCATCGTCAAGGTCGCCGTCACCGAGGGCCAAGAGGTCGCCGAGGGTGACCTCGTCGTGGTGCTCGAGGCGATGAAGATGGAACAACCGCTCAACGCGCACAAGGCCGGCACCATCACCGCCCTGTCCGCCGAGACCGGAGCGACCGTCGGCGCCGGCGCCGCGGTATGTGAGATCAGCTAGCCCACCTGCCCGATCGGAGCCACGTCTTGTTCGGCAAAGTCGTCGTCGCGAACCGGGGCGAGATCGCCATCCGGGCGTTTCGCGCGGCCTACGAGCTCGGTGTCCGCACGGTTGCGGTGTTCCCCTACGAGGACCGCGGTTCAGAACACCGGCTGAAGGCGGACGAGGCGTACCAGATCGGTGAGCGCGGCCACCCGGTACGCGCGTACCTCGACGCCGCCGGCATCGTGGAGACCGCTGTTGCCTGCGAGGCCGACGCGATCTACCCCGGGTACGGCTTCCTCAGCGAGAACCCGTCGCTGGCGCAGGCGTGCGCCGATGCGGGCATCACCTTCATCGGCCCCAGCGTTGAGGTGCTGCGGCTGACCGGCAACAAGGCCCGCGCCATCGCCGCGGCCCGCGACGCCGGGGTGCCCGTGCTCGCGTCCATCGCGCCGAACCAGGACGCCGGCGAGCTCGTGGCCGCCGCAGAGTCGCTGACGTACCCCCTGTTCGTCAAGGCCGTGGCCGGCGGCGGCGGCCGTGGCATGCGGCGCGTGCACGAGCCCGACCACCTGCGCGAGTCGGTCGAGACCGCGATGCGCGAGGCCGAGGGCGCCTTCGGCGACCCGACCTGCTTCATCGAGCAGGCCGTCGTAGATCCGCGCCACATCGAGGTCCAGGTGCTCGGGGACGCCACCGGCGAGGTCATCCACCTGTACGAACGCGACTGCTCGGTACAACGCCGGCACCAGAAGGTCGTCGAGATCGCGCCCGCGCCCGGGCTCGACCCAGAGGTGCGCGCCCGGATGTGCGCCGACGCGGTGACGTTCGCCAAGTCGATCGGCTACACCTGCGCAGGCACCGTGGAGTTCCTCCTCGACGCCCACGGCGACTACGTCTTCATCGAGATGAACCCTCGCATCCAGGTCGAGCACACGGTCACCGAGGAGGTCACCGACGTCGACCTGGTACAGGCCCAGCTGCGGATCGCGTCGGGCGAGACTCTTGCCGACCTCGGCCTCAGCCAGGACCGCGTCATGGTGCGTGGCGTGGCACTGCAGTGCCGGATCACGACCGAGGACCCCGCCAACGGGTTCCGCCCCGATACCGGCAGGATCACCAGCTACCGCTCCCCCGGCGGTGCCGGGATCCGCCTGGACGGAGGCACGACCTACACCGGCGCCGAGGTCAGTGCGCACTTCGACTCCCTTCTGACCAAGCTGACGTGCCGCGGACGGGACTTCGTCGCGGCCGTCGACCGGGCGCAGCGGGCACTCGCGGAGTTCCGGATCCGCGGAGTGACGACCAACATCTCCTTCCTGATGTCGCTGCTGTCCAACGACGACTTCCGCACCGGCGTCGTGACGACGGCGTTCATCGACGAGCACCCGGAGCTGATGACGCAGCAGAGCTCGGCCGACCGCGGGACGAAGCTGCTCACCTACCTCGCGGACGTCACGGTCAACCAGCCGCACGGCCCCGCACCAGTGAGCGTCGACCCGAGCAGCAAGCTACCGCTGCTCGACCTCCGGGAGCCGGCCCCGCCGGGGTCTCGCCAGCTCCTCCTCGACGTCGGACCCGACGACTTCGCCCGACGGCTGCGCGAGCAACAGCAGGTGGCGGTCACTGACACGACCTTCCGCGACGCACACCAGTCCCTGCTGGCGACCCGCGTGCGATCCATCGACCTGCTCCGGGTGGCACCGTACGTCGCGCGGATGACCCCACAGCTGTGGTCGATCGAGGCCTGGGGCGGCGCCACGTACGACGTCGCGCTGCGGTTCCTGCACGAGGATCCGTGGCAGCGCCTGGCCGAGCTGCGCGAGGCGGTGCCGAACATCTGCCTGCAGATGCTTCTCCGCGGGCGCAACACCGTCGGCTACACGCCGTACCCGACCCAGGTCACCGACGCGTTCGTCGACGAGGCGGCCAGGTCCGGCATCGACGTGTTCCGCATCTTCGACGCCCTCAACGACGTCGAGCAGATGCGCCCTGCGATCGAGGCGGTCCGGCGCGCCGGCGTGGCCGTCGCGGAGGTTGCGCTGTGCTACACCGGCGACCTGTCAGACCCCGACGAGCGGCTCTACGACCTCGACTACTACCTCGGCCTGGCCGATCGGATCGTCGATGCCGGCGCCCATGCGTTGGCGATCAAGGACATGGCCGGGCTCCTGCGCGCCCCGGCCGCTCACACGCTGGTCACCGCGCTGCGCGACCGCTTCGCCCTCCCGGTCCACCTGCACACCCATGACACGCCCGGTGGCCAGCTCGCCACGCTGCTCGCGGCGATCGATGCCGGTGTGGACGCCGTCGACGCGGCGAGCGCGCCGATGTCGGGTACGACGAGCCAACCACCCCTGTCGGCCCTGGTCGCGGGCACCAACCACGGCGCCCGCGAGACCGGCCTGGACCTGGCCGCCATCAACGACCTCGAGCCGTACTGGGAGGCGACCCGGCGCATGTACGCCCCCTTCGAGTCCGGGCTTCCGGCGCCGACCGGACGGGTGTACCACCATGAGATCCCCGGCGGTCAGCTGTCCAACCTGCGCCAACAGGCAATCGCGCTCGGTCTCGGGGAGAAGTTCGAGCAGATCGAGGACATGTACGCCGCCGCCGACGACATCCTCGGCAACATCATCAAGGTCACCCCGTCGAGCAAAGTGGTGGGCGATCTGGCTCTGCATCTCGTCGCCGTCGGCGCGGACCCGGTCGACTTCGCCGAGGACCCCGGCCGCTTCGACGTCCCCGACTCGGTGATCGGCTTCCTGTCCGGCGAGCTCGGCGACCCGCCCGGCGGCTGGCCCGAGCCGTTCCGGGCCAAGGCGCTGGAGGGGCGTGCGCCCAGACCCCCCGCGCAGGCCTTGAGCGAGCAGGACACCACCGCGCTGGAGAAGGACCGGCACGCGACGCTCAACCGGCTCCTCTTCGCCGGACCGACCGAGGACTTTGCGTCCTCGCGCACCGCACACGGTGACGTGTCGGTGCTGCCGACCCTGGGCTTCCTGTACGGCCTCGCGGCCGACGAGGACACCGAGGTGGTGCTGGAGGAGGGCAAGACCCTCATCCTCGGGCTCGAGGCCATCGGTGAGGCCGACGAACGCGGCCTGCGCAACGTGCTGTGCACCATCAACGGCCAGCTCAGACCCGTACTCGTGCGCGACCAGTCGGTCGCCAGCGACGTCACCGAGGCGGAGAAGGCCGACGGCCAGGACCCCAAGCACGTCGCGGTCCCGTTCGCGGGCGTCGTCACCTCCCAGGTGTCGGTCGGAGACACCGTCGAGGCGGGTCAGGCGGTGGCGAGCATCGAGGCGATGAAGATGGAGGCCGCCATCACCAGCGCCGAGGCCGGCACCGTGGAGCGTCTCGTCATCGACGGCACCCGGCAGGCCGAGGGCGGCGACCTTCTGCTCGTGCTGGCCTGAGCCGGCCTACCTGAAACGAAACCAGGTCGAGCGAAGGCCGAACGCGAAGCGCATCGTCTCAGCGCTCACCGTGACCGCCGAGCTGCTGCCGAACAACCGCACCGACCCGACGCGGCCGCCCCAGTCGCCGTTGCCGTCGCGACCCCGCGTACGCACCTTCTGCAGCGTGCCGATCTGAGGGTAGCGCGACTGGACCGACGACGCGCTGATGCTGGCGCTCCAGCTGTGGACGTAGTTGCCGGACCAGTTGTCGTACCTGTCCTTCTTCGCCGGCAGGTACGGCGCGCTGCCCTTGGCGGTCCACCCGCCCGACGACGACGAGAACTGGGTGAACGCCGGGCTGCCGTTGTATCTCAGGATCACGCCATAGGTTGCCGCGACCGCCGCGTTCGTCGAGGGGGTCTCGCCGCTCTTGCCCGCGTACACCTGGCACGCAGTCGTGTCGCAGACCTGGTAGTACCGCGACAGATTGCTGCGGCGCTGGTGCATCGCGAACGTCCGCGCCGCCACCGACTGCGCCCGCAGCGCCGCCTGGTGCCAGGACGCCGGCATCTCCGCGGCCACGACCCCCTTGACGTACTTCTGCAACGGCAGCACGTTGACGGTTGCACGCGACGACGAGCCGGCGGCCGGCCGTGCCGCCCGCAACGTGTCGCGGTAGACCCGCGTGCCGCCGCCGGGCAGCACCAGGGTGAGCGCGCCACGCGCCCGGAACTCGCCGGTGCCGTCGAAGTCGGTGCGCCCGGGCAGCCGGTAGCGGCGCCAGGAGCCACTGCGAAGCATCTGCACCTTGGTTGCTGACGGGTCCCCGACCAGAGCGCTCAGCCGCCACGCCGTGATCTCCGAGTTTCGCGGCAAGCTGAACTTCTTTCCGTCCTTGGTGTCGCGGACGAACAGCCCGGCAGCTGGCTTGACCACCACGTCGTCGTCGGTGTCGGCGCTGATGAGAACTCGGATCCCGTTGTCGACCCGGACCCGGTTGGTCCCGGGATAGTAGAACGACAAGATGTGCTTGTACGAGCGCCCGGCCCGCGCGGCGCCCTCGGCACCGTACTGTGACATGCCGTGCCCGTGACCGTAGCCGTGGCCGGTCAGATGCAGCACGCGGTCGTCCCCGACCCGCACCCAGTCGTTGCTCCCGGCAACCGCGGGCGAGGAAGCCAACGACGTGGCGACAGCCAGCATGGCGGTCAGCACGAGTGCGCCGGCGCGACGTGCCGTCACGAGACGTGCACCGTGACCTTGCCTGAGGCCCGGAACCACTTGATGAACCCGTGCCGGAAACGCATCTTCTGGCCTTTCTCTATCCGGTACACGCTCGTCTCGGGATAACCCAGCTTGCCCCGCGCACCACCCAGAGCGGTGTACTTCTTGTCGATCGCACCGTGGCTCACATAGACCCGGTCACCCTTGGCGAAGATGTGTCCGTGCCAGAAGCCGGCGATTTTCCATCCGTTCGTCCCGAGCGGCTTGACATGGGTTCGCGGACGGCCGAGGAGACCGTTGTGTGCCTGTTTGGAACGGTAGGTGTCGAACACAGCGCCCGAGAGCGCGAAGGTCCGGCGGGCACCGGCGTAGATGCGGCCGTTCTCGAAGGTGGCGAACCTGAGGCCGTCGATCGTGGATTGTTTGACGTCGGTGGTCGCGACGCCGAAGACACCGCGGGTCGCGCCCCGCTCCACGTACGAGTCGAAGACGGCTCCCCACAGCGCATAACCCCTGCCGCCATAGGCGTACACCCTGCCGTTCGCGAAGTTCGCCCGCAGCCGCCCGCTCGGTGTCTCCTGCAGGTTCGAGGTCGGGACACCCAGCACACCGCGGGTCGCGCCCCGCTTCACGTACGAGTCGAAGACGGCTCCCCACAGCGCGTAACCCCTGCCGCCGTAGGCGTACACCCTGCCGTTCGCGAAGTTCGCCCGCAGCCGTCCCGTCGGCGCCTGCTTGACGCTCGACGTCGGGACACCCAGCACACCGCGGGTGGCGCCCCGCTTCACGTACGCGTCGAAGATGTTCCCCCACAACGCATACGCGCGCCCGCCGAAGGCGTAGACCCTCGCCTGCCCGAAGTTCGCCCGCAGCCGTCCGCTCGGAGACATCTTGACGCTCGAGGTCGGCCGGCCGAGAACCCCTCGAACCCCCTCGAGCGCCTGGTGGCGACTCTCGATGTCCCCCCACAGCGAAAATGCCTTCTTGCTGTGCCGGTAGATCCGCCCGTGGGAGAAGTTCGCGAAGGTGGCACTGGAGGTGGTCCTGATGCTGGACGTGGGGAAGCCGAGCGTCCCGGCCGACTTTCCGAGCGGCCGGTACTTGTCGTCGACAAGACCCCACAGGGCCGACGCGTCACCGGCGTGCAGGTAGATCCGGCCCTTGTTGTAGTTGACGAACCGCAGACCCTTGACCGAGGAGTCCTTGACGTCGGAGATCCGCTGACCGAGATCGGCCTTGTGGTTCGCGTACACCTTGCGGACCGATTCGGGCAGGACCGGAGCCTGCTCACCCGCCATCCGCGCGGCCACCCGGTCCCGGAGCCCTCCCGCGGCGCCGAGCCACGCGTAGCCGTATCGTCCAGGGCACGCGGTCGAGGTCGCCGGTCGGATGCCGGAGGTATAGACGTCACGGTGCCCCGAGATGGTCTTGAGCTTGGTTCCACCGAAGGTCATCGTGCCTCTGGCCGGCAGACCGAACGACGCCAGCCGCCACGCGATCAGCTTCACCATCGACGTCTCGAGCTCCGTGGTAGGCCGGACGGTGTCATAGTTGCCGATCATCGAGACGCCAGTGGTGGCGACGTTGACGTCCCAGTTGCCGGCGTGGGATCCACGCACCTGGTCCTCGATGCTGCCCTTGCGACCCTCGTAGATGGTGCCGTACTTGTCGACGAGGAAGTTGTAGCCGATGTCGCACCAGCCCTGGGCTGTGGTGTGGTACGCGTAGATGCCTCGCACGACGCTGGCGGCGTCGGCCTTGGAGTAGCTGTTCGAGCCGGCACTGTGGTGCACGATCACGCCCTTGATGGTCGGGATCCGGTAGGGCGAGTCGCATCCGCTTCTCAGGGCCGGGTCAGCACCCCACTCGCTGCGGGTCACGATGTTGGGCCGGTCCGGCATACCCGCGCGCACAGCTGTCGTGGCTGTCATTGTGCTAACGGTCGTGCTGACATCGATGGCTGGCTCTGTGGAGGCCAGGGTGAACTGCCCCGGGTCGATCATCGCGACCTTGAGACCATCCGGTGTTTGGCCGTCGACGGTCGAGATCCGAGCCGCGACCCCGTCCGCGTCGTTCACCCACAACGGCTCTGTTCCGGCTCGGCTAGTCGGGTCGCCAGATGCATCCGCGATGTCGAGGCTCTCCCAGTCACTCCAGCCCTGGTCGCTGCGCGTACGGACCTGCGCTGTCACGCCGTCGGCTCCGTCGGCGCGGTCCCAGGTGATACCGACCATGCGGTACGACCTCGTCGCCGTCTCGCCCAGCTGCGAGACCACGGTCCCCGGCGCACCGGCGGCACCAGCCGCAGTGGTGCGTTGTCCTTCCCGGCCGGCCGACGGGACCGCGAGAAATTGTACCTCCGGAGCCGCTGGAACTGTCTGCTTCGGTGACCGCACCGCGGCTGTCGTGCCGCCCGATGCCGCCGATGGCGACGCACCGATCGGACCGCTGGCCGAGGCCGTCGTCGTACCAATTACCGAGGCCGTCGCCATACCGCCGGCCGTGACGGCGGTGAGGAGACCGAGGACGGGCAGGGAAGCCAGGACGCATACGCGGCCCCGGCTGGCTGACAACAACATAATCGTGACCGTCCCGTTACGGATGTGACTGAAGTTAATGGTGTGACTCGCTGAGTATGGTTCGAAAGAATGCGATACGCCACCCGTTCGCAAGATATTTTTGCAATTCACCATAAATACAGTTGGATAATTACAGCCGTGTGATTCGGAGCGGCCGGGAGGCCATACGAGCTATGCCCTCTTAGCGCTCGATTGGATTGACGCGACGCGGGACGATGGATCGTCAGATGCGCTTGTGCATGCGCCGGGCGGCCTCGGCGATCGATCCCGTCAAGGACGGGTAGACGGTGAAGGCGTGGGCCATCTGGTCGACGGTCAGCGCGCACGACACCCCGACCGAGACCGCATGGATGAGCTCGCTGGCGCGCGGCGCCACGACGACGCCACCGACCACGGTGCCCGATCCCGGCATGCAGAAGAGCTTCACGAAACCGTCCCGCACTCCCTGCATCTTGGCCCGAGGATTGCCGCTGAGCTGCAGCACGACCACCTCTGCTCCGACCACGCCGTCGTCGACGTCGCGTTGTGAGCAACCGACGGTGGCGATCTCCGGCGCGGTGAACACGTTGCTCGCCACGTGTCGCAGGTCGAGCGGCTGGACCGCGTCCCCGAGCGCGTGTGCCATCGCGATCCGGCCCTGCATCGCCGCCACCGACGCCAGCATGAGCACACCGGTGCAGTCACCCGCGGCGTACACACCCCGTGCGGAGGTGCGCGAGACCTTGTCGACCGTGATGACGCCGTCGGCGATCTCGACTCCGGCGGACTCCAGACCCAGCCCGGCGGAGTTGGGGACCGAACCGAGCGCCAACAGGCAGTGCGATCCCTCGATCGAGGTGCCATCGGTCAGAGTGACCTGCACGGTGTCGCGGTCACGGCGCACTCCGGCCATTCGCGACCTCGGTACCACCTGCATCCCCCGTCGGGTGAGCACCTCCTCGAGGACTGCGGCGGCATCGGCATCCTCCGCGGGAAGCACCCGGTCGCGGCTGGAGACCAACGTCACCTCACCTCCGAGGGCGTTGTACGCGCTGGCGAACTCTGCCCCCGTCACGCCCGATCCCACGACGATGAGGTGCTCGGGCAGTGCCTCGAGGTCATAGACCTGCTCCCAGGTCAGGATGCGTTCGCCGTCGGGCTGCGCGGAGTCGACGACCCGCGGGTGTGCTCCGGTGGCGACCAGCACGACGTCGGCGTCGATACGCTCCGAGCCGCCGCCGGCGAGGTCGGCGATCACCGTCGTCGGCCCCTCCAGCCGGCCGACGCCTGCCAAGACCGAGACATGCTCACGTTCCAACCGCCCCGCGATGTCTGCGGACTGCGCGACAGCGAGCCCCTTGACCCGGCGGTTGACGACGTCGAGGTCGACGCTGACCGCTGTGGAGGAGGCCAGTCCCAGCTCGGCGGCGCCGGAGACCTCGGTCATCAGGTCCGACGTCGCGATCAACGTCTTGCTGGGGACGCAGTCCGTCAGCACCGTCGACCCGCCGACCCCGTCCCGCTCGATGACGGTCACGTCAGCGCCGAGCTGAGCGGCCACCAGAGCTGCCTCGTAGCCGCCGGGTCCGCCGCCGATGATCGCCACGTGAGTCACGCGATCATCATGGCGTACGCCTCCTGCACCGATCGGACCAGATAGGCTCCCGCCCGTGCCGCTGTACGCCGCCTACGCCTCCAACCTCGACCCGGCTCGCATGGCCGAGCTCTGCCCGCACTCCCCGCTGGAGGGCGTCGGGTGGGTCGAGGGTTGGCGGCTGACGTTCGGTGGTGAGGAGCACGGCTGGGACGGCGCCCAGGCCACACTCGTGGAGGCGCCGGACTCGCAGGTCTTCGTGGCGATCTACGACGTACCACCTGAGGACGAGGCCGTTCTCGCCACCTGGGAGGGGGTCGACATCGGCCTCTACCGCAAGCTCCACCTACGCGTGCAGACCTTGGAAGGCTCGCTGGTCGCCTGGATCTACGTCCTCGACGCCTACGAGGGTGGGCTGCCGTCGGCCAACTACCTGAGCATCCTGTCCGAGGCGGCGCTGTCCGCCGGTGCACCGGACGACTACGTCCAGGACCTGCGGGACCGGCCGTGCCGATCCCTTGGCTGAGACCACCGGGTCGTGGGCGGTGCCGCTGGCGAGGTCTAGGCTCGCCTGCGTGAGCACCTCGACCGACGGGCCATCGAGCCAGGCACAGGCACAGGCCGCCGCCACCAGGCTCCGTGAGGTGACGACAGCAGCGGACCACGACATCGCTCTCGTCATGGGGTCCGGCTGGATGCCCGCCGCCGACGCGTTGGGACCGGCGGACCACGAGATCGTCAACACCGACCTCCCGGGTTTCGCGCCGCCGGCCGTCGAGGGGCACATCGGCACGATCCGCTCGCTGAGCATCGGCGACCGGCGCGTGCTGGTCTTCCTCGGGCGCACACACTACTACGAAGGCAGGGGCATCCGCGCGGTCGCGCACGCGGTTCGTACCGCCGCCGCCGCCGGATGCCGGACGATAGTGCTCACCAACGGCTGCGGCGGGCTCGACCCCGCGTGGCAACCGGGCACACCGGTGCTGATCAAGGACCACATCAACCTCACCGCAGCCTCACCGATCGAGGGGGCACACTTCGTCGACCTCACCGACCTGTACGCCGCCCGGCTGCGCGCGCTGTGCAAGGAGATCGACCCGAGCCTCGACGAGGGTGTCTACGTCCAGTTCCCCGGCCCGCACTACGAGACGCCGGCCGAGATCACCATGGTCCGGGCCATGGGTGGCGACCTGGTCGGGATGTCGACCGTGCTGGAGGCGATCGCCGCGCGTGAGGCCGGCATGGAGGTCCTGGGACTCTCGCTGGTGACCAACCTCGCCGCTGGGATCACCGGTGAACCCCTGGACCACGAGGAGGTCCTCGCGGCCGGAAGGGCCGCCGCCCAGCGCATGGGCGCCCTGCTCGCCAACATCCTGCCCCGCATCTGATGCGCGTTCTCCTGACCGGTGCCGCTGGCACGATCGGTCGCGCACTTGCCGACGGCCTGCCGGCGCTGGGCCACGAGCTGCGCGGGCTCGACCTCACCGGAGCCGGAGAGCTCGCACCGGCGTTTCCCCTCGGTTGGGTCACCGGCGACTGCCTGGATGCGCGCGTCGTCGACGACGCCGTACGGGGCGTCGACGCGGTGGTGCACCTGGCCGGTAACCCCGGCGAGGACGGCCTCGCCGAGAGTCTGGCCTCCCACGTCCACACCACCGGCCGGCTGTTGGACGCCATGGTTCGCCACGACGTGTCCCGCATCGCCTACGCAAGCAGCAACCACGCGGTCGGCAGGACCGCCCGGACAGACCTCGTCACCACGACGACGCGCCCGCGGCCCGACACCTTCTACGGCGTGGCGAAGGTGGCTGCCGAGGCCCTGCTCAGCCTTTACGCCGACCGCCACCGGATCGACGCGGTGGCGATGCGCATCGGCAGCTTCGGCGAGGCACCGACATCCGACCGTCAGCTGTCGACCTGGTTGTCGCCGGCCGACTGCGTACGCATGGTGCAAGCCGCGATCACGGCACCGTCACCCGGCTTCGCGGTTCTCTACGGGATCTCGGCCAACGAGCGAGCATGGTGGGACCTGGCACCGGGGCGCGCACTGGGCTACGAGCCCGCAGACGACGCCGAGCGCTGGGCCTTCGCCATCGAGTCCAGCTGCGACGACGGCGCCGACGGGGCGCACGTCGGAGGTCCGTTCGCCACACCCGCCTACGACAGGCCGGCGTTCGATGGCTGACCCGCTGCTGGACCGCGCCAGGTCCTGGCTCGCGCAGGATCCGGACCCTCACACGCGAGCCGAGCTCGCTGCGCTCGTGGAGGCAGCCGAGGCCGGTGACAGCTCACCGTTGTTGGAGCGTTTCGCCGGCACGTTGGAGTTCGGCACGGCCGGACTACGCGGAGAGCTCGGCGCCGGACCGCGCCGGATGAACCGCGTCGTCGTCGCCCGCGCCGCCGCCGGCCTCGCGGCGTACCTGCGCGGTCACGTCGTCATCCCGAGCGTGGTGATCGGGTACGACGCGCGGCACAACTCGGCGGTCTTCGCGCGCGACACCGCCGAGGTCATGACGGGGGCCGGCGTGAGCGCGTACCTGCTGCCCGGACCGCTTCCGACCCCGCTGCTCGCGTTCGCGATCGGACACCTCGGCGTGTCGGCCGGGGTCATGGTGACCGCCTCGCACAACCCCCCGCGCGACAACGGCTACAAGGTCTACCTCGGTGACGGCAGCCAGATCGTGCCACCGGCCGAGGCCGACATCGCCGCGGCCATCGCGGCCGTCGGACCCGTGGGCGCCCTCCCACGCTCGCTGGACTACACGGTCCTGACCGACTCCGTCCAGCACGCCTACGTCGACGCAGTTTCCGCGCTGCTGCAGGACGGCCCCCGCGACGTCGTGTGTGCCTACACGCCATTGCACGGCGTGGGGCTGGCGACCGCGCAGGCCGTGGTCGCGCGGGCCGGCTTCGCGCCCCTGCACGTCACCGCTGCCCAAGCCGAGCCCGACCCGGACTTCCCGACCGTGGCCTTTCCCAACCCCGAAGAGCCCGGCGCCATGGACCTGGCCATGGCGGTTGCCCGCGCGGTGGACGCCGACGTCGTGGTCGCCAACGACCCCGACGCCGACCGATGCGCCGTCGGCGTCCCGACCGGCGACCGCTGGCGGATGCTCACCGGCGATGAGATCGGCATCCTGCTCGCCGACGCCAGCCTGCGTCGCGGCACCACCGGAACCTACGCCACCACCATCGTGTCCTCCTCGCTTCTGGGCAGGCTCGCCACCGCCCACGGGCAGCCCTACGCCGAGACCCTCACCGGGTTCAAGTGGATCGGCAGGGTTCCCGGGCTGGCGTTCGGCTACGAGGAGGCGCTCGGCTACGCCGTCGCGCCGCACATCGCCCGAGACAAGGACGGCATCTCCGCCCTGGTACGAATCCTCGAGCTCGTCGCCGATCTCAAGGCGCAGCGCCGGACCCTGCTCGACCGCCTCGACGAGATCGCCTCGGTGCACGGCGTGCACGCCACCGGCCAGCTCTCGGTACGGGTGCAGGATCTCGCCCTGATCACCGAGGCGATGCGCAGGCTGCGTGCGGACCCTCCAGGTGTCCTCGGGGGCCGCACCGTCCACCGGGTAGACGACCTCGCCGATGGCGGGTCCGGCCTCCCCGCGACCGAGGGGCTGCGGCTGGTGCTCGACGGTGGGGCACAGGTGGTGGTGCGTCCGTCCGGCACCGAGCCCAAACTGAAGTGCTACCTCGAGGTCGTCGTCGGCGCGACCGACGGGGTGCCGGCCGCACGAACCGCCGCCTCCGAACGGCTCGACGCGATCCGCTC
>Ga0136637_1000154_pt1 | contig 13558 bp, 9 predicted proteins | sample AntDrymUQ8572106_2_FD_105497 | JGI IMG/M metagenome (GOLD analysis project Ga0136637, IMG submission 105497) | Polar desert sand microbial communities from Dry Valleys, Antarctica - metaG UQ857 (21.06) | ecosystem: Environmental > Terrestrial > Soil > Desert | place: Antarctica: Dry Valley... | reverse complement strand
GATCCCGGAGCCCTGGTCACCTATGTCAACTACCCCCCGACCGAGTACCTCGACCTCTCCTTCGTCGACTTTCTCTGCTTCAACGTGTACCTCGAGGAGCAGGACCGCCTAGAGGCCTACCTCGCAAGGCTTCACAACCTGGCCGGTGACCGCCCGCTCGTCATGGCCGAGATCGGGCTCGACAGCCGCTCCAACGGGGAGGACGCCCAAGCCGAGGTCCTGCGCTGGCAGGTGGAGAGCGCGTTCGGCGCCGGCTGTGCGGGAGCGTTTCTGTTCGCTTGGACCGACGAGTGGTACATCACCCACCTCGACGAGTCGGGCCAGGGCCAAGGCGGGTCGGAGATCGAGGACTGGGACTTCGGGCTCGTCGATCGCGACCGGCGGGCCAAACCGGCTCTCGGCGCGGTGCGCGAGGCGTTCGCCGCGGCGCCCCTGCGCCCCCTCCCCGACCAGCCGCGCATCTCCGTGATCGTCTGCACCTACAACGGGGCCCGCACGCTGCGCGAGACACTGCGGGGGATCTCGCGCCTTGAGTACCCGGACTTCGAGGTGATTGTGGTCGACGACGGGTCGACCGACGAGAGCCCGGTGATCGCGAGCGCGCACGACGCCCGAGTGATCACCACGGAGAATCGGGGCCTGTCCTCCGCACGCAACACCGGCCTAGACGCCGCGACGGGTGAGATCGTTGCCTACCTCGACGACGACGCATACCCGGACCGCGACTGGCTGATCTACCTCGCCCATGCGTATCGGAGTGGCGACTACGTGGGCGTCGGTGGGCCGAACCTCGCGCTCGGCGACGAACGTGGCACGGCCGCGGGGATCGGGTTCGCCCCGGGCAGCCCGACCCACGTGCTCGTCTCCGATCGCGAGGCCGAGCACATCCCGGGTTGCAACTGCTCCTTTCGAACCGACGCGCTCGAGGCTGTCGGCGGCTTCGACACGCGGTTCCGAGTCGCGGGCGACGACGTCGACCTATGCTGGCGGATGCGCGAAGCCGGCGGGAAGATCGGCTTCAGCCCCGCCGCGATGGTCTGGCATCATCGCCGCAGTTCGCTGCGAACGTACTGGCGGCAGCAGCGAGGCTACGGGAAGGCCGAGGCACTGCTCGAGCGCAAGTGGCCCGAGAAGTACAACTCGGCGGGTCATCCGACTTGGGGAGGGCGCATCTACGGCAACGGGCTGGCCTCCTCGGTTCTTCGTCGCCAGCGGGTCTACCATGGCACGTGGGGCAGCGCCCTCTTCCAGTCGCTCTACGAGCGGGAGCCCGGGACGCGGGGCTCGCTTCCGGCCATGCCCGAGTGGTACCTCGTCATCGCATTCCTGGCGGCCGTGTCGGCGCTCGGATCGGCGTGGAAGCCGCTGCTTGCCGCACTGCCACTCCTGGTGATCGCCGCAGGCGCCTCGATCGTCCAGGCGGTCACCAGCTCGGTGCGCGCCACAGCGTGTGAGCTGCCCGCGCTACGAGTCGAGCGCTTGCGCCTACGCGCGACGGTCGCGCTGCTCTTCCTTGCGCAACCGCTGGCGCGCCTCGTCGGCCGCGTCGGTCACGGTCTGACGCCCTGGCGGTGGGGGGCGCTCGGGCAATTGGCCCTTCCGGCGGTGCGAACCCGAGCGCTGTGGAGCGAGCGTTGGTGCTCGCCCGACGATCGACTGCGCACGCTCGAAGCGAGGCTGCGACGGATGGGGGCGGCGGTGCTCCGGGGCGGGGACTTCGATAGCTGGGACCTCACCGTCCGGTGCGGCGCTCTCTCGTGCATACGGGTTCGCACAGCGGTCGAGGAGCATGGCGCCGGGCGACAGCTCGTGCGCCTACGGCTTGTCCCGCGGCTTTCATCGATGCCGCTGGCGTTAGCGCTGCTGGCAGTGGTGCTGGGACTGGCGGCGGGCCTCGACGGCGCGGGGATCGCGGCCGCGGTCCTCTGCATCGCCGGCGTGGCTCTGGCGGCGGCGACGGTTGCGCAGGCAGCCGCTCAAACGGGCCACGTCCTCGCGACGCTTGATGGGCAGCCACTCGACGAGGTCTCACGGCCCGACACGCCCGAAACGACTCCGGTCGACGGCTAGTGCGTCGAGACGCACACATCTTCCGTCGGCTGGCGCACGAGATTCGTCCATTCGCGTGGTTGATCGCCGGCTGCTTCGTGGTCGCCATCCTGGCCACGCCCCTCACCCTGCTGACGCCGTTGCCGCTCAAGCTGATGGTCGACAGCGTGCTTGGCGGTGACCGGCTCCCGGGCTTCGTGGCCGCGGTGGTTCCCGATGCCCTCGAGCAGGGGGGTTCGCTGCTCGTATTCGTCGCCGCGTTGTTCGCCGGGGTCGCAGTGGCGAGTCAGCTTCAGGAGCTCGCCCAGACCGTGTTGCAGACCTACACCGGCGAGAAGGTGGTGCTCCGCTTTCGCAGTAAGCTCTTCCAACGGAGTCAGCGGCTGTCCCTCATGTACCACGACCGCGTAGGAACCGCGGACTCGACCTATCGCGTGATCGAAGACGCGAAGTCGATCCAGTACATAGCCACCGACACGCTGATATCGCTCATCACGGCGCTCGCCACCCTCGTGGGGATGATCGTCGTCACCTTCATGGTCGACTGGCAGCTCGCGCTCGTGGCGATCGCCGTGATCCCCCTCCTCGCGGTGCTCTCGCTGAGGTTCCGACGTCGCTTGCGCAAGCGCTCCCGTGAGGTCAAGCGGCTCGAGAGTGGCGCGCTGTCCGTAGTTCAGGAGGTGTTGACGAGCCTGCGCCTCGTCAAGGCGTTCAGCCAAGAGGACCGCGAGCACGAGCGCCTCTACGCGCGCGCCAGCGATGGCATGGTCGCCCGCATCCGACTCGCGCTCGAGAAGGCACAGTACGGACTCGCGATCGGGAGCCTTGTCGGGCTCAGCGGGGGCCTCGTGCTGTTCATGGGGGTCCGTCGCGTTCAGGCGGGCGCCATGACGCTCGGTGACCTTCTGCTCGTGATGGGCTACCTGTCCCAGCTGTACGCGCCGATCAAGACCATGGCGAAGAAGGCGGGCTCGATCCAGGGCCACCTCGCGAGCGCCGAGCGGACCTTCGGCCTCCTCGACGAGGAGCCGGAGGTGCCCGAGCGCCCGGGCGCTCGGGCGATCTCGAGGGCGCGCGGCGCCGTGGCCTTCTGCGGGGTGTCGTTCAGCTACGAGCCCGGCCGCCCCGCGCTCGATGGCGTCTCCTTCGCGGTCGCGCCCGGTCAGGCGGTCGGCATTGCCGGCCACACGGGCGCCGGGAAGAGCACCCTCACGAATCTCCTCATCCGTCTGTACGACCCGACCTCCGGCCGGATCGAGCTCGACGGCGTCGACATCCGCGACTATCGCCTCGCTGACCTGCGTGCGCAGTTCAGCGTCGTGCTTCAGGACCCGGTCCTCTTCTCGTCGAGCATCGCCGAGAACATTGCCTACTCCCGTCCGGATGCCACGAGCCACGAGATCGAGGACGCCGCCCGGGCCGCCGGCGCGCATGACTTCATCGCCGAGTTGCCCGAGGGCTACGACACCAACGTCGGCGAGCGCGGGATGCGGCTCTCCGGCGGGGAGCGTCAGCGCATCTCCCTGGCCCGCGCCTTTCTCAAGGATGCGCCCATCCTGATCCTCGACGAGCCGACAAGCTCGGTCGACGTCAGGACTGAGGGGGTCATCCTCGAAGCGATGCGGCGCCTCATGGTCGGACGCTCGAGCTTCATGATCGCGCACCGGCTGAGCACGCTCGAGGTCTGCGACACCCGCATCGAGCTCGCCGATGGCCACATGGTCGCCGCCGACTCATCCGACGGCCTCCTGGCGAGCGGGGGCCGCGCGCTCGAGGCAAGAGGGCGGGGGACGGCCGGTCACATGACCGGCCAGGCGCCGACCGGCTCCCCGACGCGATGACCCGCACGGCCACGAAGCCGCTGACTCACGACCCGCTCCGCGACCACCTGGAGGAGACGCTCGTCCCGCGCCTCGGTACCTCCGAGGAGCGGATCGCCCAGGTTCGTCGCGACCCGTCGCCTTTTGCGAGCTCCTATCGCGCGGAGGACGTCGCCGTGGAGCTCGACTCGGGGCGGGTGCTGCGCTTCTTCCTCAAGGACTTCAGAGATCCCAGCTTCCCCAAGGACGCCCCCGACGAGCGGCGCGAGCGCGAGCTGCACGTCTACCGCGACCTGCTGACGGAGCTCCACCTCGGGACGCCGCGATACCACGGCTGTATCTGGGACGAGTCCGAGGAACGGTTCTGGTTGCTGCTCGAGCTCGTCGAGGGCGTCGAGCTTGAGGTCCGCCCGTTGGCCGAGTGGACGGCGGGCGCCGGCTGGCTCGGCGCCCTCCACCGCGCCGAGCGCATGTCCGAGCGGCTCGCGGCGTCGACGCTGCTGAACCGCCACGACGCGGCCTACTTCGAGCTCCGTAGCGAGCTCGCGCTCCGCGAGGTTCGCCCCTACGGACGTGATCTCGCAGACCGTCTGTGGCGGGTCACAGCCTCAAACCGGCATCTCATCGACGCGATGACGAGTCAGCCGACATGCCTCGTGCACGGCTGCTTCCGGCCGGCCAACGTCCTCGTGGCCGCGGACGGCGAGCGGCAGCGCGTGTGTCCGCTCGACTGGGAGCTGGCGGCGGCCGGCTCGCCCCTGTACGACCTCGCGACCCTCCTCAACGGGTTCGAGCCGCCGGCGCTCGACCTCATGCTCGGCGCCTACGTGCGCGAGGCGGTGGCGAACGGCGCCACGGTTCCCGAGTACGACGAGCTGCGGTACCTGGTGGATTGCTTTCGCTTGCACCAGCTGGTGAACAACCTCGCCCGCGCCAAGCGAAGCGGTTTGAGCGACCGGCGCGTGACCAAGCTCGTGGGCCGGGCGGAGGCCCTGGGCGCGGACCTGGCACGCGCGCGCCGCGTGCGGTGCGCAGGCCAGCCAGATGGGGAACAACGCACCGTCGATGCGCCGACCGCCGGCGTGATCTTGCTGCCTCGCGAGCTGGTGGCCGAAGACCCGAGGGGCGAGGCGCCGGAGCTCGAGACACGCCTACGCGAGGTGCTCGGCGGTCGATTCGTGTGCCGGACCGCCACCGAGACGCTCAAGCGCGGGGTCCACCGGTTGCGCTTCGAGGTCGATGGAGCTGAGCGCGTGCTGGTGATCAAGCGCTCGAGCGCGGAGGGGGCGCGCCGCAGTCGGCTCGTCGCTCAACGCTGGCTGCCGGCCGCCGGGCTCGAGCAGTACGGTCCTCCGCTGCTCGACGTCGCGGCCGAGATCGGCGGCGAGGTGGCATGGCAGCTGCTCGACAGCGTGGCCGGCCGCCCACCGGCACGGGAGCGACCGGTCCGCGCCGAGATCGCGGCGACGATCGAGGCGATCGCCCGCGTGCACACCGCCTTTGCGGGCCATCTGCTCCTGCCCGAGTGCCGGTTGTGGGGCGGCGACCGGGGCGCCCACTTTTACTCGACGAGCGTGCGCGACGCGAAGGCCGCGCTCGTGGCCGTCCGGATCGAGCGCCGTGACCGCGCCGGCCGGATCGCTCGCGACGCTCTGCTCGAGCGGATGGGGAGGCTCGAGGAAGAGAGCTCGGTGCGCGGCGCGGGCCTCGAGGCGTCGGGCGGCCCCGAGACCCTTCTGCACGGCGATCTCTGGACGACGAACGTGATCGTCGTGCCACTCGACGAGGGTGTGCGCGCGCGCCTCATCGACTGGGACGAGACGGCCGCCGGGCCGGCGCTCTTCGACGTCTCGACGCTGCTGCTGCGCTTTCGCCCGGCCGAGCGACCCTGGATACTCGAGATTTATCGGGAAACCGTTCGCCGGCTCGCGGGGTGGGAGCTTCCAGAGGACGCGGCGCTCAACGACGTATTCGCCACCGCCGCGTACGCTCGCCTGGCGAGCCTGCTGCTGTGGACCGTAACCTCGGTTCAGGGCGCGCCCGGGTGGCTCTCCGAGCGCCTCGCGGACGTCGTGACGTGGCTCGACGAAGTCGAGCCGGTGCTCGCCCCTCGATGAAGACCCTGATCGTGAACGGCGACGACTTCGGCGCGAGCCCCGGCGTCAACCGGGGGATGATCGAGGCCCATGGTCGCGGCGTCCTGACGAGCGCCAGCCTGATGGTCGAAGCGCCCGGCAGTGCCGAGGCGGTGCAGCTGAGCGCCGAGCACCCCGAGCTCGGGGTCGGCCTGCACGTTGTGGTCGAGGCGCCCCGAGACGGGGACGAGGTCGAGCGCCAGCTCGATCGCTTCGTCGAGCTGACCGGGCGGCTGCCCACCCATATCGACGCTCACCGCAACGTTCACCACTCCGCGCCCCTGCGCTCCGCCTTCCTCGCTGCGGCCGAGCGGCACGGGCTGGACCTCCGCGGCTACTGCGAGGTCCACCCCATCTCCTCCTTCTACGGGCAGTGGGGCGGGTCGACCCACCTCGAGCAGATCGGCCCCGCTGGCCTCAAGAGGATCCTCGAGGACGAGATGCAGCCCGGTCTCAACGAGCTCTGTTGCCACCCCGGGTACGTCGATCGAGCTCTCAGCTCCTCGTACACGCTCGAGCGCGAGGTCGAACTGCAGACGCTGTGCGACCAGGAGATCGTCGCCCTGCTCGCCGAGCGCGGCATCCGCCTCACCACCTTCGCGGAGGGAACGGGGCGTTGACGCGCGTCATGCTCGGAACGGTTCGGCTGCTCGAGTTCCTTGAGGGAGGCGGCCACCTCTGGGTGTACATGCAGTACGTCGACGCACTCCGGCGCCTGGGCTGCGAGGTCTACCTGCTCGACAGCTTCACCTGGTCGAGTGATACGCCCTCGCCGGCGCGGATCCGCGATTTCCGCGACCGCCTGGCACGTTATGGGGTCGCGGACGCGGTGATCGTCGGCGCTGAGGGCGAGGAGGGCGCCGAGCGCCATTTCGGCATCCCCGAGTCCGAGGCCTGGGAGCTGCTCGAGAGCGTAGATCTGCTGCTGAACTTCAACTACCACCTGAGCCCGGAGCTGGTCTCCGCGCCGCGCTCGAGCGCACTCGTGGACATCGACCCCGGCCTGCTTCAGTTTTGGATGAGCCGTGGGTTCATCCAGCCGGCCTCCCACAGTCTGTACTTCACGACCGGGGAGACGGTGGGAGCCCCCGACAGCCCGATCCCTGATTGCGGGCTGAGGTGGCACCACATCCGACCGCCGGTGTCGCTCCAGCTCTGGCCGGAGGTCCTCGACGGCCCGGGCGACGCCTTCACGACCGTGTCGAGCTGGTGGGGAGAGCGGGACTACGTCGGCGAGCCCGGGAACTACTACGACAACACGAAGCGGACAGCGTTTCTCGACTTCCTCGACCTTCCGCGGCACACCGATCAGCAGCTCGAGGTGTCCCTGTTCCTCGCTGAATCCGACGCGCTCGACCGCCGCAGGCTCGAGAACCACGGCTGGCGGGTTCGTCATTCGACCGAGACCGCGGGGAGCCCGGACGCGTATCAGGCGTACGTCCAAGCCTCCCGGGGCGAGTTCGGCTGGGCGAAGGCTTCATGCATGCGCTTTCAGAACGCTTGGGTGAGCGATCGAACTGTGTGCTACCTCGCGAGCGGCCGGCCCGCAGTGGTCCAGCACACCGGCCCGAGCTCGTACCTGCCGGACGCCGAGGGCATCTTCCGATTTCGGACGCTGGAGGATGCGGCTCGCTCGCTCGACGCGGTCAACGCCGACTACAAGGCGCAGTCGCATCTGGCCCGGAGGCTCGCGGAGGAGTACTTCGACGCCCAGAAGATCGTCGGCGGAATGCTCGAGGTGGCCTTGTGAGCGCACCACCGGGGCGGCAGGACGCGGCGGCCGCCCGCTCCGCTCCAGGCGCCGTCCCCGAGGCGGTCTTTCGCGAGCAGGTGCTCGCAGCGCGCGCGCCCAGGCTCGGCCGGCTGCCCTCGGATGCAGTCGTCGAGCGCTCAGCGCCGCCGCGCGGGGGCTCCTACGGGGCCGAGTTAGTCACGGTGCGCCGGGAGGGCGAGGGGGCGGCCTTCCGCGCCCAGGCCCGCAGAGCAGCACCTACCTCGTCGAGCACGACGCGGACTTCTTCGCCGACGTCGCCCGCCGAGCCCTTCCCGCCGTATGCGGGGCGTTCCCCGGCCACGGTGAACGCGTGCGGGCGATCCTGCACAAACACGAGGCGCTGATCCCCCAGCTCGCCGCCCAGCCACGGTACCTGGTGCATGGGAACTATCGCCCCTACAACATCGTCGTGAGCCAGGACGGCGGTCGACCGAGATTGTGTGTCACCGACCGGGAGGAAGCCGCGCTCGGCTCACCCCTCTACGACCTCGCCTATCTGTCGGACGGCTTCGAGCGGCTCCGCCTTGATGCGCTGGTTGACGCCTACGAGGCAGAGCTGAAGACCGGCACGGCACTCCCCGATCGCACCGAGACGCTTCGCCTGATCCGCTACTTCCACATCCATCGCAACCTTAAGACGCTCGGAAAGGCACGCTTTCCGGGGTTCTCCGAGAAAGGTGTGGAGAAGCTCGTGAGCAGGTCGGAAGAGACAGTCAGGTGGCTGGCGTGAGCACTCCCGCGCGGGCGGCGCCCCCCGGCGACGCTCGAGCGATGGTGGACGAGCATGAGCTGTGCCTCCTGGTCGAGGAGGCCGTCGCTGATCGGCGCGGGGAAGCGGTCGCGATCTCGTCGACATCCACGGAGCAGAGTCGTTATGCCACCCGGTCGGTCGCCGGCATCGTGACCGCCGAGCTCGCCGACGGCTCGCTCGAGCGAATGTTCGTGAAGACTATCGAGCCCGGGAGAGGGGACCACCCAGACAAGATCAGGCGCGACCGCGAGCCGCAGGTCTACCGGTGCCTGCTCGATCGCCGAGAGCTGCCGACGGCCGCCTTCCTCGCGACTCGAAGAAGTGCATCGTCGGGCGCGTGCCATCTCGCGCTCGAGTACGTAGCCGACTGGAGCCTCAAGTACCAGAGGCTCGAGCACTGGTACACAGCGGCCCGGCGGCTCGCCGAGCTGCACACGCACTTCGCGATGCGCGTCGACGAGCTGCGGGAGTGCGACTTTCTCCTGCGCCTCGACCAGAGCTACTTCGCTGCGTGGGCGGACCGCTGCGTCGTGGCGGTCGAGGAGACGTCGACCCTGCTCGGCCGCCGGCTCGGCCGGCCGTTGCGCGATCACGGCGAGGTGGCCGAGCTGCTCGCGTCGCAGCCCGCGACGCTGGTCCACAACGATCTGGCGCCCAAGAACGTCGTGGCCGACACCTCGCTCCGCCCCGCGCGGATCTGCTTCGTCGATTGGGAGCTCGCGGGGGTGGGCTGCGGCCTGCTCGACCTCGTCCACCTGACGCACGGTCTGCCGCCGGCCGTCGAGCAGGAGATGCGCTCCGCGTACCGCGATGGGCTCGGCGAGTCGGGTCTCCTGTTGGACGACGGAGCCCTGGATCGCCTGCTAACCGCATGCGCGCTGCAGAACGCCCTCTACCGGCTTGCCCACATCGGTGCCTGGCAGATTGCCGGTGAGACTGTTGCCACCTGGGTCGGCGAGATCGAGCGGTTGAGCGATGGCGTCCGGCGCTGAGGCCGCGGTGCGCCGCGACGATCGGCTCAAGATCATCATCGGCTCGGTCTTCGTTACCTCGCCGTTCTCGCCCGGGATCGCCTGGGACTGGCTCCACCTGGTTCTCGGCCTGCAGGCGCTCGGGCACGAGGTCGTCTTCGTCGAGGAGGTGCCGTCGCACCTGTGTCGAGGCTTTGACGGGCGCCCGTGCCCGCCCGAGCGCAGCGCCAATCGCCACCACTTCCGGGCCGCGATGGAGCGGTTCGACCTCCTCGATCGGGCGTGTCAGCTTCATGAGCGCACGGCCTTCACCGAGGGCCTGTCGCGGGCGTCACTCGAGGCGGCGATCGGGGGCGCGGACCTGCTGATCAACGTCTCGGGTCACGTGAAGAGCGACTTCATACTCGAGGCGGCCGCGCGGCGTGTGTACTTCGACCAGGATCCCGTCTTCACCCAGCTGTGGCTGGCGGAGTACGACGTCGACCTGAACATCCGCCCCGAGGACACGCTGCTCACCGTCGGGCTGAACATCGGGACCCCACACAGCCAGATCCCCGACTGCGGGCTGAAATGGCACCACTGCCTGCCCGCAGTTGCGCTGGAGCACTGGCCGCTTGCCGCCGAGTCGAACGGGCGGTCGTTTACCACGGTCGCCTCATTCGGCAGCTACAAAAAGCTGCAGTTCCGGGGCGACTGGTACCGCTCGAAGCGGGAGACCTTCCGGGGTATGGCCGCGCTTGCAACGCGTACCGAGCAGCAGCTCGAGGTCGCCCTCAAGGCGCCGCCGGCCGACCCCGACGCCGCCCTCCTGCGCGAGCAGGGCTGGAAGCTCGTCGATTCGGCCCGTCTCGACAGCCTTGCGAGCTACCAGGACTACATCGCGGGCTCCCGCGCTGAGATCGGCATCGCCAAGGACGCCTACGTGAGGGGCAACTCGGGCTGGTTCAGCGACCGCGCGGCGCACTATCTGGCCAGCGGCAAGCCGGTACTCGCCCAGTCGACGGGGCTCGAACGCTGCCTCCCCACCGGCCGCGGGCTGCTTACCTTCAGCGACGTCGACGAGGCCGCCGAGGGGATCGCCGAGATAAACGGTGATTATGCCGGTCATTGCCGAGCGGCCCGGGACCTGGCCGAGGAGTTTCTGGACGCTCGCAAGGTCATGGCCGCGGTGGTCGAGCTCGCGATGGCGTGACGGTCGTGGGAACACGGGAGGCCGAGGGTGTCGATCACCCCGCAGTGCGGGCATGGAGACGCCTGCGGCCGCAGAGCTCGGCCAGGTCGGTCGCGGTCGAGACGCTCCAGAAGCGCAAGAAGGGGAAGGTGTACCTGCTCGGGGGCGGGGGTCCGGGAGGGGGCGACGTCGTCGCGAAGTGGAGCTCCGGCGAGCGGGTGCGAAGGGAGGCGCTCGCTTACGAGCGGGTACTTCCCTCCCTCCCCGTGTCCCGGGTGCGCCACTACGGGACGCTTGCCGAGGAGGACGGTTGGTGGTTGTTCTTAGCGCACGCGGGGGGCGAGGCGTACTCCAACAAGAACGTCGAGCACCGCTCCGTCGCAGGTCTCTGGCTCGGCGTGCTGCACACCGCCGCCGCGCAGGCATCCTCACTCCCCCCGGTCCCTGCCCGCGGCCCTGACTACTACCTGGAGGAAATGGAATCTGGCCGCGCCGACGTGCTCGCTCAGCTTGCAAACCCCGCTCTGACCCGGGCCGACGTGGCCCTGCTCACAGAGGTCGTCTCCCAGTGCGAGGTCGTCGCCTCGCGCTGGAGCGAGGTCGCGAGCGTCTGCCGGCTGACGCCGCCGACCTTCGTCCACGGGGACTTCGCGCCCAAGAACATGAACGTGGAGGGGGGACCGGGGGCCGAGAGGTTGCGCCCCTTCGACTGGGCAAGCTCGGGATGGGGCACGCCCGCTGCGGACCTTCCTCAACTGGATCTGACCCGGAGCGACTACTGGGCGAGTCCAGACCTCGATGCGTACCACTCGATCGTGGCGAGGTCGTGGCCGAGCCTCTCACGGCGTGATGTCTTCGCTCTGTCGCTCATCGGCAAGGTGCTTCGCACCCTGGTTTGCATCAGACTCGAGGCCCCCGGCCTCGCGAGCGACTGGCCCGAGGCGAGCATGAAGGACATGCGCTACTACCGCGCCGATCTCCGCGACGCGCTCCGGCAGACCGGGTGGGAGGGTTGAGGGCGCGGCCGTCCGTGCCCGCATCCGCCCCCGCCCTCATCGGCTAGCGCGGGCTCGGGCGCGTGTCTGTGTCACCCCTGCGCATCGTGGTGTCAGGGTCGATCGCCCAGTACCCGTTGGGCGGGATGACCTGGCACCACCTTCAGTACGCGCTCGGCCTGGCGCGCCTCGGGCACGACGTCTTCTACGTCGAGGACACGGGTGCGGCGCCCTTTTCTCCCCTCGAGCGCGCGGTCCGGCCCGAAGCCAACCTCGTCTACCTCGACCGCGTGATGGCGCGCGCCGGACTGGCCGACAGATGGGCCTACTGTCATCTGCAGGGGGAGTGGAGGGGATTGAGCGACCGCAGGCGAGCGTCTGTTCTGTCGTCGGCGGACCTGCTGGTGAACGTCTCCGGTGTTCTCAGTCGCCCCGAAAGCTACCGCGGCCCACGCTTGGCCTTTGTCGACACCGACCCGGTGTTCAACCGGATGAAGCTCGCGCGAGGCGACCGAGCCTTCAGTGAAATGGTCGATGCCCACGATGCCCACTTCACCTTCGGGGAGCGACTCGTCGGAGCCCCCGACACGGGCAAGGGCACCTGGCTCACGACCCGGCAGCCGATCGTGCTCTCGGAGTGGTCGGCCGCGGGCCCGCCACGGGACGTGTTCTCGACCGTCATGAACTGGCGGTCAAGAAAGAAGACCGGCGTCCGGGAGGGACGAGAACACGGCGAGAAGGACGTCGAGCTTCTGCGCTTCATCGACCTCCCGCAGCTCGTGGCGCCGGCGAAGATCGAGCTGGCGCTCAACCATGGCAAGACGGATGACGCGCCCGTGGACCTCCTCCTGTCGAAGGGCTGGCGAATCGTCGACCCCTACAAGGCCTGCCTGGACCTCGACAGCTACCGCGACTATGTCCAATCGTCGCTTGCGGAGTGGAGCGTCGCGAAGAACGGCTACGTCGAAGGGCAACCAGGGTGGTTCAGCGAGCGGTCGGCGTGCTATCTCGCCGCGGGACGCCCGACCGTCGTGCAGGACACCGGCTTCTCCTCGGTCCTCCCGGTCGGTGAGGGCATCGTCGCGTTTCGAACGGTGGAGGAGGCGGCGGAGGCGATTCGCGATGTCGCGACCCGCTACGAGCGCCACTCCGAAGCCGCTCGCGCCATCGCGCGCGAGTACTTCGACTCCGACAAGGTCCTATCCGCGCTGGTCGAGCAAGCGCTGAGATAGGAGCCCTGCGCGGCGGTTGCGCCGCCCGCGGGCGAGGCGCGTCCAAGCGCCGCAGAAGGCTCGGCGTAGGCGGCGCGGATCTCCGCCGGCACCGACCTGCGGTTCAACCTCGCCCGCGCTTCGAGCACCGCGCGCGGGGGAGGAGCCGGAGCCTCGTGGGCCGCCGGGCCGCCGGGCCGCCCAACCGCCGGGAGAGGGGGGACCCTCCCTCCCGCGCCGCCCTCCCGGCTGGAGGACGCCGAGATCGGCAGCAACCGCCAAAGCAGAGGTAACAAGCTGAACGAAGCCACGAGATCATCCTCGCGCCGCCGTCGGAGGCATTCGTTGCCATGACGTGGCCTCGAGGTTAAGAACCTGTGTCTCGCGCCCTCGGGCGTCGCTCAACGCTGGCGCGAAGCGGAGCGGTCATCGTGCGCGGCGCACTCAGTCGAGCCGGCGCGCACCCAGGCGATTGACTCGTCAGTCAATCGACGCGTTACAATCCCGCCGCGGCGGCTCGCCCGTACCCCGTCCGAACTTCGCGCCGCACGATTTCATAAGGAGCTCCCTTGAAGATTTGCGTCCTGGTCAAACAGGTTCCGGACGCCGCCGTCGAGAAGCGCGTCGACTCCGGAAGCGGTCGCCTCGACCGCAGCGGCGAGACCAACCTCAATCCGTTCG
>Ga0136637_1000153_pt1 | contig 13559 bp, 21 predicted proteins | sample AntDrymUQ8572106_2_FD_105497 | JGI IMG/M metagenome (GOLD analysis project Ga0136637, IMG submission 105497) | Polar desert sand microbial communities from Dry Valleys, Antarctica - metaG UQ857 (21.06) | ecosystem: Environmental > Terrestrial > Soil > Desert | place: Antarctica: Dry Valley... | reverse complement strand
GTTCCGGGAGGCCCTCACCTACCAGGGCCTCGACAAGTTCACGGTTTGGGGCATGTGGGCCGGCGTGCGGCTCGGCGCGCTGGGCCGCGGCCGGGAGGGACGACTGGGCTGGTGGCGGGACGCCTTACCCGTCCTACTGATCACTCTCGGCCTGCTGGTGCTCGCCAGCCCAGCCGTCTTCCAGCTGCCGTCGATGGCTGTCATCTGGCTCCTGAAGCGGCTCATGCCCGGTGACCCTCCCGTCGTCCACGTCGCAGGGGAGTCCAGCCGATGACCTTGCCCGCTGGTGTCGTCTCGGTCGAGTTGCGTGGCGCCTACATCCGAGCGGATGGCTCGCCCCCCAAGGGCCGCGTGGTCTTTACGCCTGTCGCTCGCACCGACAGTCCCAGTCTCAACCTCACCGTCGCCGCCGTGCCGGTTACGGTGCCGGTTGACGACGCTGGTCGGTTCACGGTGCTGGTCGTGGCTGGCAATCAACTCGCCTTCGAGGCAACCCTGTACCTGCAGGTTGATGAGTACCTCGACAAGACCTTGCGCTCTTACACCATCCTGGTTCCAGAATCTGCTGCCGCAACAGGGCTTGACCTGGCGGACGCGGAGACACTGGAGCCGGTAGTAGACATGGCCGGGTACGTTCTCCTGTCCTCTGTTGGTGTCGCGGTAGCGCCGCTGGTGGATGGCCTGGTGCCCGCCGAACACCTCCCATTCGGTGCCGCCAGCGCTGAGCAGGTGGTACTCAATGCGGTCGCGGCGGTCGCACTGTCCGGTCACCGGGTGGTCACCCCACGGCCTGATGGCACTCTCGACTACGCCAGCAACGCGGTTGCGGCCCACCTGCACGCCCCGCTGTGGGTCACACTCGGCGCGGTGACCGCCGGCCAACCCGCTACGGTGCTGGCCTACGGGGCACTGACCGAGTCGTCCTGGGCGTGGACACCCGGCGCCCCGCTGTTCCTCGGCGCCGACGGCTTGCTCACCCAGACACCCCCCGTCGCCCCGGGCGCGCTGTTCCTCGCGCAAGTCGGGGTAGCTACCGGCCCGACGTCCGCATTCTTTGACCGGCAACCGTCGATCAGTCTCATTTAAGGAGAGAGAAAGATGGCTGACAAGTACCTCAGGCACAACGCGGGCGGTCTCGCCGAACGAGAGGCTCTGGTCGTTTCGACGGGCGCAGCCAACGCAGGGGCGATCTTCGCAACCGATGGCACTGGTCGGTGGGACAACTCGCTGATGCCCGTAGGTCTCGGAGCGGACACCAGCATCGCCGTGGCGTCGGAGGCGCTGTCAGCCGGCGATGTCGTCAACAAGCACGACGTTGCTGGTGGGTTTCGGGTTCGGAAGGCAGATGCGTCTGCCAACAAGCCCGTGCACGGGTTTGTCCTCGCTGCTGTCGTATCTGGTGCGAACGCAACTGTGCATAGGAGTGGGTCCAATACTCAGGTCACCGGCCAGACTCCGGGGACTAAGTACCTGAGCACGACGCCCGGGGCGATCTCTGCTACCGCGCCGACCGTGGCCGGTCAGATCTCACAGGAAGTTGGAGTGGCCGACTCTGCCACGTCGATCAGCTTTCGTCCGCAACTGCCGATCCTGCTTGCCTGATGGCTGACCGGAAAGCTCTGTGCCTGGTATCAGGCGGGCTACAGGAGATCAGCACGGTCGACCGGCTCGTTCTGCCAGGCGATCCTCTCTTTGACCTGCACGCCGTCACGAAGCAGTACGCGGACCGCCCGGCCTGGCCGAGCGCGCTCACGGTCGGTGAGGAGGTGTACACCCGGGAACGGGCGGACTCCAGCACGGGCGTCGTGAATACCCAGGCGTTGCGGCTAACCTACTTCACTGCTCGGAAACCGCAGACCACCACTAAGGTTCGGGTGAGATCCGGGACCACTGCCGCCGGTGCGACACCCACTCTGTGTCGGATCGGACTTTACCTAATCGATGGAGCAGGCGACGGCACGCGGGTAGCCTCCATCCTGAACGACACGTCTCTTTTCAATCTAGCGAGCACCGGGTTTACGCGAGATTGGTCAGTGCCGTACGTGATGGTTGCGGGCCAGCGGTACGCGTTGGGCATCTTGGTCGTCACCACGGCCGCAACACCCACTGTGTGTGGTTACACCTACGCCACGTCGATGGACGAGGAAGGCGTGGTGTCACCGCGGCTCACTGGGCGGCTGAACACCCAGACCGACCTGCCGACGTCGTTCACCGACGCCTCACTGAGCACGACCATCAACCGTTACTACGGAGTGATCCTGCCGTGAGTACCCGAAAGCTCGTATTCGAAAACGATCGCATCCGCCGTTATCAGGTCTTCGGCGACGCTGGTCAGCTGACCGGAACCGACGATGAGACCATCCTCACTCCGGAGATGACCAATGCTGCCACGATCCGTAGCCGACTCCAGCAAGCAATCGCTGCCAATACCACTCACCTGGCGAAGACCACGACAACGAATGCGGAGAACACAGCGCACCTACGCCGAGTTACGCAACAGAACTCAGCGCTGATACGGCTCATGCTGGAGCTGCTCGACACCACCGAGGGAACCTGATTACGCAGGTTTGACCACCCCGACATTCCGCGATCTTCACAAGGTCGACCATTCCGCGATTCCGGTAGGACTGACCTGGAAAGGCACCCTCGCAATAGACCCTACAGGCCATTTCCCTCGACCAATCTCGAATCCCCATCCAACCACCCATTGGGTAGGCGTAATGAAGGCTCAGGGCAACGAAACATCGACTACCGCATTACGGGATCGGATAGCCGGATTCCGCCCGCATCACGGGATCGGCGCCATTCTCTGCACCGGGTGACTTCCTCCGCCGGAAGGGCTAAGGTGTCCCCCTGTCCACCCCACCGGGCGGTCTCGCAGTCGCCAAGGTGGGCCACCAGACGTCGCCTGTTGAAGGGTGGGTCATACCGTGCTACGCTTCAGCTGTTCCACCGTCTCCAGGCACGACGTCATAGACTGCGCGACAGGGCCCGCTTCCCCCACCAGGGTGGCGGGCCTTCGTCGTGCCAGGAGCCGATCATGTCCAAAATTGATCGTTACGTCATGCCCACCACCGCCTTCGTGCGGGACGCCGAACTGCCGCTGACTGCCCGCGCGCTCGGAGCCTGGCTGCTCAGCCATGAGCCCATGATCCGGTTCAACGTGCCGACCATCGCCCGGTTGAACGGCTGCGGCGAGGATCAGATCAAGAACGCCCTCCGGGCGCTGGAGACGGCCGGCTATCTCAGTCGCGAGCAGGTCAATGGGACTGATGGGAAGATCGTCGGCGTCGAGTACCGCCTGGCCGGGGTGGGCTCGTGAGCGGCGAGTTGCCGGACAGCGCAGTCGGTGACGACGCCGATCCTGTCTCGAACCTCCACCGCGGACGACGAGCTCCCTTCAAGCAGCTACCCGACGCCGTGATGGACGACACGAAGATCAGCCCTATGGCGAAGGTCGTCTACTGGTACCTGCTGCGCATCGCCGACTACGGGAACCACCAAGCGCGGGTCAGTGTCGGCACCATCGCGCAGAGGGTTGGCCTCTCGGCATCGTCCAAGCGGACCGTGCGCGGGTGGTTGAGCGAGCTCACTGAGGCAGGCTGGGTCGAGGTAGTCCGCCGTAGGTCCGACGACGGCAAGGCGGATCTCGCCTCTGACTACGTCGTCCACACCGCGCCGCCTGGTCACGAGGCCGTCCCACCTCCTGATGCAGCACCGGGGGGCACCCCGGCACCCGGGGGCTCCGCAGCACCGGGGGGTAGGGGCTCCGCCGCACCGGGGGTAGGGGCTGGGGAGCCCCACAGTCCTAGAAGGTGTTCTCCTACAAGTAAGTCAACTTCGGGGCGCAACAGCGCGCCCTCCCCACCCGACGGGCTCTTCGAGCCACCACCCAAGGCCAAGAAGCGGGGCTCTCGCCTCCCTGCCGGGTTCGACGTCAACCCCGAGATGATCGCCTGGAAGCGGGAGAACGTCCCCCACGTCCACCTCCGGAACGAGCTCGCGCAGTTCAAGGACCACTGGGCAGCCGCGGCCGGCGCCAGCGCGGTGAAGCTCGACTGGGTCGCGGCGTGGCGGACTTGGATGCGGCGCGCCGAGGCGGACTGGCTCCGCCGTGAGGGGCAGCAGCAGCGGCCCCGGCCCACGGGCACCCGGACGCGCACCGACCCGATCACCGGGCATATGCGGGAGGAGTACTGATGCTGGCTGCGTACGACTTGGAGATTGAGCGGGCCTTGCTGGGCACCGTCATGGCGCACCCTGACGCAGCCGGTGCGGCTCTGCTGGCGGTCCGCCCGGGGGATTGGTGGTCCCCGCGGCACCGGCTGCTCTCAGACCTTCTGACGGCCCGGATCCGGGCCGGTGAGCCGATCGACCCGAACCTCGCGATGGCGGACGTCATGGACCGGGGCGGGCCGCTGCGGGACAGCAGCTCCGACCCCGGGCTGCGTCCCGGCCTGACCGGGTTGGACGGCAGCCCGACGTGGGTGTTCGAGCTGTACCAGCGCGCCGGCCACGCCGAGTACGCGATGGGCTACGCCGCCCGGGTCCGCTCGCTCGCCGGGCTGCGAAACCTGTCCGGCGCCGCGGTCCGACTGGAGCAGCGGCTCGAGGTGTCGTGGGAGATCGGCGACCTCGATGACGTCGAGGTGCTCACGAAGGAGATGGACGCTGCGTGCCAGGACGCGCGGGACTCCCGTGGGATGCTCGATCCGGTCCTGCCGGTGATGCTGGAGGACCTGCTGGCTGAGCCTGACCCTCGGCAGTGGCTGGTGCCGGGTCTCTTGGAGCGCAGCGAGCGGATCATGCTTACTGGGCTCGCCGGTGAGGGTAAGAGCGAAATGCTCGCCCAGTTCGGGTGTTGCCTGGCGTCCGGCACGCATCCGTTCTCTGGCGCGGTGCTCGGCTCCGGGCGGTACCGGGCGCGGGTGCTCGTGGTGGAGTTCGAGAACTCGCGCGGGCAGGTCCGTCGCCGGTACCGGCGGATCGCGGCCGCGGTCGACGAGTGCAGTCGCCGGAGCCTGCGTGACCCGGTGCCGTGGCGGTCCGACATCCGGCTCGAGATCCGCCCGGAGGGCACCGACCTGACCCGTGCGGACGAGGTGGCGTGGTTGAAGCGCCTGGTGGCGTCGGTTGCCCCGGAGGTCCTGGTGATCGGACCGCTCTACAAGCTGCACCGGACGAACATCAACGACGAGTCCGCGGCAAGGGAGCTGACCGCGGTGCTCGACGAGATCCGGGTCCGCCACCAGTGCGCACTGGTGATGGAGCACCACCCTGGCCACGGGAAGGAGGACAGCGGTAAGACATCCCTGCGACCTCGCGGCTCCTCGCTGTTCCTGGGCTGGCCTGAGTTCGGGTTCGGCTTCCGTCGGGCCAAGGAAGACGGTGGCCTGAAGTACCCCACCGCGGTCGACGTGGTGTCCTGGCGCGGTGATCGGGAGGAGCGGGACTGGCCGGCGAAGCTGTTCCGAGGAGATCCGGGGGAGCTGTCGTGGCGGACCCCGCGCCCGTCCGACTTCGCCGATCCCGGGGAGCCCGTTCTGCTCGACTCGCTTCCGTACACGTCGTGCCCGGACGGGTGTCGGCAGCCCTGCTGCACCTAGTCGACCACACTGAACATTCCTACTTGACCAACCTGACCGGGTAGCTACGATGGTGTCAGTGCCACCCCACCAGGGAGCGGCCACGGACGTGGAGGAACCAATGCCGGAAGCAGGGACTGCGCAGGACCGTCGTCGGGAGCGGTTGGCCCGCGAGCTCGCCCACACTCCAGACCCTGCCCTCAAGATGCGGATCGCCGAGCTTGAGCAGCGCTGCGTCGGTGAGCAGGACTGCGACGCGTGGTGGGAGCTGGCGGACCTGCGCTGGGTGCTGGCGCGCCGCGCCGATTCCGCGGGGTCGACGCCCAACTTCAGCAGCGAGCCGACCTCGGGCGGTACATCGTGAATCAACCCCGACCGGTGGGTTCCGGTCGCGATGGTGTTGCCGAACCTGCCGCACCGCTTCGCCTGATTAGCCCTCCCCCGTCCTTGAGCCGACCCTGGGTCCACTTCTCTTACCCAGGGTCGGCTCACCCGTTGGTGGGTCTCTCAGGGCACGGTCTGTAGTCTCTGCGGTCTCTCACGAGTGGAGGCGTGATGTTGCGATGAAGGGCCGGCAGGTGTTCCGCCATCAGGAGCAGTCCTGGTTGGCGCCGTACATCGTCCCGTGGGCTGCGATCCCACTGGCCCTCTTGGTCCCGTCAGTGGCGCACAACGGCCTGACCAGCCCCGGTGACCGGGTGCTCGCCGCGGTCTGTATCACCCTCGTCGGCTGCGGGCTCCTGGTGATGACGTGGGCGCTGGTCCGCCACCGGCCGATGGTGATCAGGGTGCTCGCCCCGCTGACGGTCGTGATCCTGATCGGCTGGCTGGCCGCGGTCGTCGTCGCCGGCCCGATGCCCGGCCTGATGAGGATCCTGTTCCTGCTGGCGCCGACCCTGGCCATCGCGTGGAACATCCGGGTCGCCACCCGGCAGCTGGAGGACGAGTCCGGCTCTGAGCTGCTCGAGCGGGTCGGCCTGCACCGGTCCAAGGTCATGGCCGTCAAGGACGAGGGGCCCTGGACGGAGATGCACCTCCAGCACGCCGCCGGGGAGAGCACTCCGGAGGATGTCCAGCAGCGCCGGGATCACATGGCCGGCCTGCTGCGGGTCCCGTTGGCCGATGTGCGGGTGCGGCCCGATCCGGATCGGCACGACCGGACGATCGTGTCCCGACGCAACTATGACCCGCTGGCGCAGGGCATCCCCTGGCCCGGCCTGTCCTCTCCCGGCGGTTCGATCGCCGAGCCCCTGGTGCTCGGCGGCTACGAGGAGGGGCCGCCGCTGCGGCTATGGCTGCCCGGCGACCCGGAGATCTCGCGGTCTGTGGTCCACTTGCTCGTGATGGGGATGAACGGCTCCGGGAAGTCCCACGGCGCGCAGATCGCCATCGCCGAGATCGCCTCCCGTCGGGACTGCGATCTGATCGTGGCTGATCCGTCCAAGGGAGAGCAGACCTTGGGCAAGTTGCTGCCGTTCATCTCGTGGCCCGCCCTGACCCTCGAGCGCGCCATGGCGGTGGTCGACGCCCTCCCGCGCATGATCACGGCGAGGGCTAACCAGCTTGGCAAGTGGGGGTACAACCAGTGGGTGCCGGAGGTGTACGAGCAGTACGGCATGAAGTTCCTGGCCGTGTGGTTCGAGGAGGCCACCCGGGTCGTGCGGAGCAGTAAGACGTTCATCGACATTGGCCAGGAGGCGCGGTCCGCCGGTATCTCCCTCGGTCTCAGCATGCAGCGCCCGTCGTGGCGGAATGTCACCACCGACCTCCGGCAGCAGATGGGAGGTAGCTGGTGCTTCGGCGTCAAGGAAACGAACGACGCGGCCTTCGTCATGTCGGATGAGCTCCTGGATGCCGGCGCCGACCCCGGCGCGTGGGGCAACAAGTACCCCGGCTACAACTACCTGGACGCGCCCGGGATCTCGCCCTCCCTTCTCAGCACCCCCGCGCGGACGTTCAGCGGCAGCGTGGATCAGCTTGCCGCCGCGCTGCTCGAGCACGGTATCCACGCGGAGGAGCTCGACGAGTGGACGGCAGCGGCCGCTGCCGACCCCTACCGGCGCCGTGACCAGCCCGCCCCCGGCCTGCCTCCCGAGCAGACCGGTCTGCCGCGGGTCGGCATCGGCGTCGAACCCTTCCCTGGCACCAGGCGCGGCAGATGACCAATCTGCACTTCACTATGGACTAATCTGCCACCCACGGGTATGGTTCGGGTTGACCAATCCACCACCTACAAAGGGTGGTGCACCGGCCGACGTGGAGGAAGACCCTGATGAGTACCGCCCACCCCACCCCGGAGCAGGTAGCTGCCGTGACCCAGCTCAACGGGCTCAATGACCAGTTCCGCGGTGACCCGGTGGTCGACGCGGCCGCGATCGACGGCGCCGCCACCACGCCCTGCTTCGAAGACTGGGACCACGGCTGGGGCACCGTGGTCAGCGGCTACTCGGACCTGTGCGTGGCGTGCGCTGTCGCCTGCGCCCATTCGGTGGCCGAGGATCCGCACCGCGGCCGCGACCACCTCTCCTTCGACGTGCTGGAGACCCCGGAAGCCACCTTCATCATGACCGGCCCGGTCCGATGAGCGAGCGAGTCACCCTGCCCGCGGGGCGGACCGGCCCCGGTTGCGGTGTCTCACCGCTGCACACCATGCCGGCTTACCAGCGGTGGCAGCTCGCCCAGGGCTTGCGAAACCTCGTAGTCGACGTCGTGCTCCGGGAGAACAGCGCCGACGGCGCGACCGAGGTGCACGGTCTGGTGCTGGCCGTGGCGACCTCGGTCATGGCTCGACAGCCGGAGCAGCTCGTGGTGCGCACCGGGCCCGGCCGAAAGACCGTGGTCGTGCCGCTCGGCGCGATCGACCACGTCAGCTTCGAGACCGGAGACGCGACGTGATCATCTTCCAGGTCCTGTTCGCGCTGGCCCGGATGTTCGAGGTCCTGCACTGGGCGATGTGGGTGGCGCTTGTCCTGGTGCCGCTCTGGTTCGCCGAGAAGGCGGTGCTCGCCGCTGCTGCCGCCATCGCCCGCACCGACCTGACCTGTAACGACGTGGAGAGGAATAACGATGATGTTGCATGAGGTGCTGACATGAGACTCCGGGTGCACCGAGATGGCCGGTGGGCGGCGCTGTTCAAGTGCGAGATCGCGCACGCCGAGGACTGGTTCGTGCTCGAGTTCAGCCCCGACCCGTGGCTCACCGACGACGAGGTCCACCAGCCTGACTGGTCCGAGGTCGTTGTTCTGGTCCCCGGGCCCGAAGCTGGCGTCCGGCTCGCGGCCGCGCTCGCCGCCGCCCATGGAGTCGACACGATCGACGTCTCCGAGCCCGATGTATTGGCCGACGCGCTGCGCCGAATCGCGGAGCGGACGGAGCACGACGCATGCGAGGTGGACAGGTGAGCCTCTACGACTACCGGGGTAGACACCGACCGGATCTCAGCCTGTGCTGCAGGTTCGTGGACCCGCTCCACCGAATCGTCCCCGGTAGGTTCTCGTGGGCCGGCAGCCGGCCGGCCGAGGTCGATCTGACCCTGCAGACCCCAGCTGGCCCTGTGCCGTGGGTGATCGGTCGAGACCTGCTTCTGTGGGGCACCATCTCGCAGGTCGGTGAGGGCGACGTCGTGCTCACCCCGGACTTCTACTCCGGGATGCTCGGCGTGGTCCTGTCGTCCCCCACTGGGCGCGTCTCGCTGCGGTGCAGCCTTCGCCTGGTGGCGAACTTCGTCGAGGAGAGTCTGGATCGTTGCAGTCTCGATGATGAGACCGCGGTCGTCGAGGCTGCCTTGAGCTCCTACCTCGTCACGCAGGGCTGGGCGCCACCGGAGGAGGCCGGCCATGGCGGCTGACCGGTGCGACTGCTGTGATCTGTGTCGACGCTGGGGGTCGTCATGAGGCCCGGCTCCGAGACGCGCGCCCTCGCGGACATCCTCCGGCGCGAGGTCGACGAGCTTCACGCCCTGCTGCTTCGGGTGGCGCTGGAAACCCAGCGCGACGTCCGTGCACTGGTTCCCTCTATAAGGGAGCGCCCCTGTTCCGACTTCCAGAAAGGACAAGCAGATGCAAGACGGCGTAGAAGTGACTGACGAGAAGCACGTTGCTGATGGAGCGCGCTTCCTCGACTCGAAGGTCCCGGATTGGTTCAAGTCAATAGATCTGAACCTGTTGAACATGTCGAATCCCTGCCACTGCGTGGTTGGGCAGCTCTTCCCCTCTTATGCGAATGGTCTGAGTGCGCTTGGCGTGAACACGACCATCGAAGAAGACGAGGCCCTCGGTTTCGACCTCGCGTACCCGGACGGTTTCGACTCCCGGTACTCGCATGAGCTTGTTGCGCTCACTCCGATCTGGAAGCGGGAGATAGAGGCCCGGCTGGCGGCGACGTCATGAGCTGTAACCGCAATGGTTTCGACCCTGAGAGCCACGTTGCACTGCAGGCGTCCGACGCTTTACTCAATGCTCTGACGAGCGATGGGCCGCGGACTGTGGTCGAGACGAAGCTGACCGAGGCCCTGGTGGCGTGGCGTGCCAGCGTCGAGAGCGAGCCGCTACCGAATCCGCTACGGGTGCCGGCTGTGGCCTACGGGTGGCGTCGTCGCCGCATGGCGGATTGGTTCGCTAACTTGGCTCGTCGACTGCGCCTCCGGCTTGGCTGCCGAAGGACCGACCATGAGTGACCGGACAGCGCTGCAAGTGATCGTGCTCAGCTGCCCCCTCGAGCGGGTGCGGGCGGTGCTCGCCGTGCTCACCGAGCACAGCCTCGCCGTCGGCGATGAGGACGCGGTTGTCCTCCGCGAGCAGTACCTCAACGCCGACAGTGAGATGCAAATGGGCGTGGCGGTGTTCGCCAGGATTCAGGAGCTACTCACTCTGGAGGCCACCACCATTTGACCAACCTGATGTCATTGACTAGACTTATCAGAAGGGCCACCTGGTCCAGAGACGTGGAGGAGTAGTGATGACCGAGCCTGTGCGCGAGGTCCAGGATGCCGAGTTGCCTCGGAACCTCGCGATGACCTTGTTGGCGCTGCAGCGAGAGATGCCGTTCGGTGATCTCGCCGCAGAACTGGAGCTCACGAAGCAGACCCTCGCCTATCACCTGAGCGGCCTGCGGGAGCGCGGTGTGATCCGTTCGACTTTGTGGTGGGACCACAAGCGCGCCACCGTCGACGGGTGGAACGTGATCCGGTGGGACGAGCCTGACCCGCAGTTCCCGCACTGGCGGGTGACCGCGCGACCCACGCCCCGCCGCGACGGGCAGCGGAACCGGGTGCCGCTCGAGGCCGTGGTGCTCATCGAGCCCGGCACGGCGAATCGGGTGGACCTGGACGACCCTCCGCCCGGTGTGATGCTGGTGCCGGTGAAGGTCCGCCTGTCGTGGGAGAAGCACCTCGACCGGATGGCGGAAGCCGGTCTCAAGTGGGTGACCAGCGAGGAGCTGCGTATGAGGCTGCTCGCTGCGATCGGTTCCGCAGCCGATACCGAGGTGGTCCTGCCCGCCTGGCGGGCCACCAGGTTCCTGGCCGACGTCAAGGTGGCCCCTGAGCCGGATGACGAGGAGGGCACCGATGACTGAGCGGGGCGGAAAGACGGACAGCACCCCGGCCGCCGACACCTGGATTACCGAGTACGACTCCGACGACACCGTGGTGGAACACCTCGCCGGGGTGTCGTGGTCGAAAGCTCCGCTGCCGCGGCGCTGGCATCGCTGTCGGGCGCAGACCCGGGGGCGGACCAACAGCACCCCGGTCCGCCGCTGCGCCTGCGGGGCGATCGACCTCGGCCTCGGATGGGACCAGAAGAACGCTCGCCGCAAGGACAAGGGATGGCACCGATGACCGAGAAGGGCGGAAAGAAGGAGAGCGCGCCGGCCACCCCGGAGCCTGCTGCCGAGAACGGCGCCGAGAGCGAGCTGGTGCAGTTCGGCTCCTGGGAGTTCGTCGACCGCATTCCCGGTCGTGAGGAGGTCCTCGAGCTGCTGCAGACCCTGCCACCGCGGTGGGGGGTGAAGGTCGCGGATTACCTGGAGTACCTGACCCCGCTCCCTCAGAGCAAGAAGACGAAGGTCAAGGTCGGCAAGAACTTGGTCGAGCAGAGCGTGCCGGTCTATGTCTTGTACGTCAGTGTGGCTGGCCGGGAAGCCATGCTGCAGGCTGCCGAGGAGCTGAACCGCTGGCGGGTGTCGTTCGTGCCGGAGCCCGTCACCCCGACCGGGGTGCCCGGTTGGCTACAGAACGACGACCGCCGGCTGGTGTACCGCGAGTACTGTCTAGCCCCCGGCTCACGCGTCCTCACCTCTGGTCTTCTCTGGCAGGCGGTCGAGACTCTCCAGACGGGCGACACGCTCGTCGGTTTCGACGAGGCCGTTGGTCGCCCCGGTGGTCGAGAATCGTTTTATTGTCTGGCGACTGTCACTGCTATGGATATCGTTGCCAAGCCATCTGTACGGGTCGTCACAGACCGAGGTTTCGTTGTGTGCAGTGCTGACCACCAGTGGCTCGTATCCAGAGTAGGCCATGGCCGACGGTGGATACGCGCTGCAGACCTCCGGACGAATGACCGGATCGTCGGCTACTCCACTCCCTGGCTCACTGACCGATCGCGAGATGGTGGTTGGATGGCTGGGTTCTTGGACGGCGAAGGAAGTGTGCGTCTTGGTGGTGTTGGCTTCGCGCAGAACCAGGGCATTGTCCTTGACAATGCCCTGGTTTGGCTGAAGGAACACGGATACCGAGCATCTACCCGCCAGCAGGATAAGTGTGTCAAGGTAAGCATTCTCGGCGGACGTGGTGAGACGGCCCGCCTTCTTGGCTCTCTTCAACCACTCCGGTTGATGCAGCGTTCTGACGTCTGTTGGACTGGGAGGGCGTACGGCAAGGTCCCCACGTTGTGGTTCACTGTCCATGATGTTGAGTCGGTGGGCGTACAGGACGTTGTTGCTGTTCAGACCGATACAGGCACCTTCATCGCAGAAGGAATGCTCTCGCATAACTGCGAGATCTACGAGCCCGTCGTGTCGGCTGTCGACGGTGCGGTCGACACGGTGAAGTACGAGCTGAAGGGCCGGAAGCCTGGCACGGCGTGGGTGCCGCAGACCGGCGGTAAGCAGGCCGCGGGTAGTAATCCCGTGGAGAAGGTCGAGACCTCGGCGCGTGGCCGTGCGCTCGCGGCGTGGGGGTTCGGCGTGCTTCCCGGCTCTGGCGTCGCCTCCTTGGACGAGATCCAGCAGGCCGCCGAGAACATGCTGGCCCAGCAGCAGCGCCATCAGGAGGGCCAGCAGGAGCAGGCCTCTTCCTCCGGGCGGCCGACCCGGGAGAAGCTCCTCGAGGTGACCATGCAGACCATGGAGGAGGCCCGCATGCTGCGCCACGAGAGTGAGTACACCGCCGACCAGCGGATCATCGACCACTGCCAGCGCCGGTACGGCGTGAACGTCGCCAAGCCAGATGCGGACCCGGAGCTCCCGCCCACGGTCGAGTGGACCCGGCTGAACGACGGGCAGCTGCAGCTTCTGACCCGCGCTGTGCAGCGCTCGATCACGGAGATCCGCGCCCAGGAACAGGATGTGTGACATGGGTGAGCCCACCATCGAACCACTGACTGGTTTGATCGTGCGGAACGTCAACGAGGCGCAGGGCGGCCGCATAGCGCAGTTCGATGGCGATGGGGTGAGCGAAGTCCAAGCCGTCATGCTCAATGTCGAATGCCAACAGGTCACCGACGGAGATAAATACTCCCCCGTCGGTCGCCTAATGCTTGTCCTGCCCATCGGGACGGTCGTGCAGATCTTGTCCTCCCTCCCTCCTATTCTCGCTGATCCCCAGGGGTTGAGCTATGAGCAGGTTATTCAGGTGGCTGAGGGTGCTTCGAAGGACTTCTTGGTTGATGGCCATGAAGAGCGAGGAGGTGGTGAATAGGGACGATGGGCGCGAGGAGGTCATTCTGAGTGATGTCCGACCGCTTCCTGCCTGGGCTG
>Ga0136637_1000151_pt1 | contig 13619 bp, 13 predicted proteins | sample AntDrymUQ8572106_2_FD_105497 | JGI IMG/M metagenome (GOLD analysis project Ga0136637, IMG submission 105497) | Polar desert sand microbial communities from Dry Valleys, Antarctica - metaG UQ857 (21.06) | ecosystem: Environmental > Terrestrial > Soil > Desert | place: Antarctica: Dry Valley... | reverse complement strand
CGGGCTGATCATCGCTGCCAAGAGCCGCACGGCGCCGAACGTGATCATCGCCAGTGCCGACGACCCCTCCTACGCCGCTCCTGCGGCCGGCTATGCCGCCAAGACGGGCGATCCGATCCTCTTCGTCAACAAGGACAGCGTTCCGCCCGAGACGCGCGCTGCGCTCGCCACGCTGGCGCGGCCGCGGATCTATCTGCTTGGACCCTCGAGCGTGATCTCGCCGAAGGTCAATAAGGAGCTCAAGCGCCTGGGTTCGGTCAAGCGCATGGGTGGAAAGGACCCGGTGACCAACGCGATCGAGTTCGCGCGCTACTTCGACGGGGAGTTCGGCTGGGGCGTCTCGACCCCGGGCCACGGAATGGTCTTCGCCCGTGCCGGCCGCCCGCTGGAGGCCGCCGCAGCCGCGCCGCTCTCCGGCGCCGGCAGCTACGGCCCGCTCTTCCTGCTCGACGACGCCGACGAGCTGCCGAGCGCGTTGCAGGGTCAGCTGCTGGACACGCAGCCCGCCTACCGGACCAACCCGGTCGCGGGCGTCTACAACCACGGCTGGATCATCGGCGATCGCAACGCGATCTCGATCGCGACGCAGTCAAAGCTCGACACCCTCTTGGAGATCGGGCCCGAGGCAACGCCCGATAACCCGCCCGACCAACCCGCCGCGCCCGACGCTCCGACGCAGCCCGACACGTCGACACAGCCTGGACGCCCCGACGCGCCGTAAGATCGCGGGTCGATGAGTCAAGCCGAGCACCCCGACCGCAACCGCCGCGACCACGAGGTCACCGTCGACGACGTCCGCCAGCTCGTCGCGGCCGCCACACCCCACTTCGCGCTGCAGTTGCGCAACCGCATCGCCAAGCTGATCCGACCGTTGCCGGCCGAGCACCCGGTGCGGATCGAGGGCGAGCGCGCCGTCGCGCAGCTCACGGTCCTCGGCGCGACTGGCGAGGTGCGCGGAGACGAGGGCGGGCCGGACCTCGCCTCGCTGCCGTCGGTCACGCACGACGTGGCCGCGCTGCCCGACCCTCGATGAGCGAGCGCCAGGCGCCGCCCGAGGGCATCGCCGGTAGCGCGCTGCGAGGACCGTTCGCAGTCGGCCGCTACGCCGCCGAGTTGCGCGACTTCCTGCGCGGCCGCACCCGCGTGCAGCTCTTCGGCGAGGTCTGGAATCTGCGCACAAGCCGGACGAAGCTCTACTTCGAGCTGCGCGACGCCGACGGGGCGCTGCCGTGCTCGATGTGGCGCAACGAGTTCGAGGCGCTGCGCCTTGGAGAGGGCGCCCTCGCCGATGGCGCGCAGATCGTCGTGGGCGGAGGGCTGGACTACTACACCGGCACCAAGACGTCGTCGCCGTCCTTCTCGTTCGCTGTCACCGGGCTGCGCATCGCCGGCGAGGGCGACCTGCTGGCTCAGCTGCACCGGCTGCGCAAGGCGCTCGATGCCGAGGGACTGTTCGAGCCCCAGAAGCGCCTGAGACGACCGGCGCTGCCGCGCACGATCGGCGTCGTGACCGGCGAGGGCGGCAAGGCGCGCGACGATGTGCTCGCCGGGCTTGCGCGCCGCGGCTGGAAGGGCCGCGTCGTGTGGGGCTTCGCGCCCGTGCAGGACCGCCACGCGGCGCCGCGGATCACCACCGCGCTGCAGGACCTCGCGGCGAGCGGCGAGGTCGAGGTCATCGTCGTCGCGCGCGGCGGCGGCTCGCTTGCGGACCTGTTCTGCTTCTGCGACGAGACGCTGTGCCGCACCGTCGCGCTGCTCGGCGTCCCGGTCATCGCCTCGGTCGGCCACCACACCGACCGCACGCTGATCGACGACGTCGCCGCGCTGAGCTGCTCGACGCCGACACACGCCGCCGAGTCGGCCGTACCGGTGCACTGCGGCGAGGCGCGCGTGGCGCTGACGGGATCGGCCAAGCGCCTCGGCGTGCATGCCCGGCGCGCGCTGCTGCACCGCGCGCAGGTACTCGCACAGCTATCGCGCGCGCCCGGCGAGCACATCGCCGGAGAGCGCCGCCGGTTGCACCAGCGACTGCGCGAGATTCGTGCCGCGGGCCGGCGGCGCGTCGAGAACGAGCGTAAGCGCGTCGGGCGCCGCGCGTTGGTCATCGACCGGCGCGTGCAGGCCGAGGCGCTGGACGCACTGCACGCGACGCGCCTGCAGGCGCTCACGATGGCGCTCGCCGCACACGATCCGGAGCGCACCGTCGAGCGTGGCTACGCGCTCGTCACCGATCGCGGGGGCGAGGTCGTCACGAGCGCCGCCGCCGCTCGCCGCGCGAGCTCGGTGTCGCTGCGCTTCAGCGACGCCGCCGTCGATGCGACGATCCGCGCAGAGGATTGCGATGACCGAGCCTGACGACGCAGAGCAGATCAGCTACGAGGCCGCGACGGCGCGGCTGGAACAGATCATCAAGCGCTTGGACTCCGGCGAGGCCGGTCTGCGCGAGACGCTCGAGCTGTGCAAGGAGGGCCGCACGCTCGTCGAGCTGTGCGCCGCCGAGCTCGAGGCCGTCGGCCGCGGCCTGGAGGAGCTGCGCCTCGAGGACCTCGTCGCCCGCCTGGAAGCCGGCTCCGGGACGCCTGGCAGTTAGTCAGCCGAGCGCCTTGCGCAGCGCCTCATAGCCCAGCCGCGGCGTACCCCGGGAACTCACGAGCCCAGAGTCGAAGCGGTCCGTCGGTTTGGCGCCCGTCCAGTTGTAGAGGTAGACGCGCTTCACGCGTTTGTGCTTGCCGGCGAGGTCGAGCGCGAAGCGCACGGCTCGGGCCGCCCGCTGCTCGTCGCGCGGGAAGCTGCGCCCGAACTTCACGATGCCGCCGGTCTCGGTCAGCCAGATGTCACCTCCTACCGCCCCCTGCAGCTCGCGCAGTCCGCTGTCACGAAAGCGGTTGGCGTCGGCGTAGTTGTGCAGGCCCCAGATGCGCGGCGTGCCCTTCAGCCCGCGCAGATAGCGCTTGACGTAGGCGCCCATGCCGGCCTGGTCGAGCACATCGCCGGCGAGCACCGTGCAGCCGCTGCACTCCTCGCGCACGACGTTGTAGTACTCCGCAGCGCGCTGCGGGTTGTCGTGCGTCGGCTGGCTGATGTGATTGATCTCGTTCCACGGTGCGTAGATCTTCACGTCGGGGTAGCGCTTGCGGAAAGCGCGAAAGGCGGAGCGGAACTCGGCGACGCTGGGCAGCTTGTCCGCCTTGACGCGTGAGTGGCCGAAGGTGATGAAGGGCTCGACGCCGGCGCGCCGCGCACCCGCCATCCAAACGTCGGTGAGGTCGCGCTCGAAGCGCACCTTGACCGCGTCGTAAGGGGCCACGAGCCGTGCGTGCTTGATCGCAAGGGAGCGAAAGCGAGGGTTGTCGAACATCGGCGCCTGCTGCTCGCCGATGCCGATGACGAGACCGCGAACCGGCGCCACCGGCGCCACCGGCGGTGCCGGCTTGCGCTCGGGCCGGTCCGGCTTCGCGGGCGTCGTCGCAGTCGGCTCGGTCCGGATCGACGTTGTCGGCGGTGGCGCCGGCTTGCTTGCGGCCTTCTCGCGTTCGTCATCCCCGCCGCCGCAGCCAGCCATGCCGACAGCCCCCGCGACAAGCGCGATCAGCAAACTGCGATGCAGGATTGCGCCGGTCATTCGTCAAGCAGCCTACGCGCAACCGGAGTCGCGCTGATCCCGTGGACGACGATCGAGACGACGACGCACGCCGTCACGGTCCAGAACAGCGTCTGCGCCTCGTCACGCGAGAAGATGCCAAGGCCGAGCGCCACCGCTATGTAGTAAAGCGATCCGATCCCGCGCACGCCGAACCAGCCGATGAAGACGCGCTCGCGCCGTGAAATCCGCGAACCGGTGAAGCCAATCAGCGTCGCAACCGGGCGGATCACGATCAGCAGCACCGGCACGAGCAGCCAGCCGCTGACGCCGGCCTGCTGCACACCGCTGATCGTCACCATCGAACCGAGCAGCAGGATCATCGCGAGCTCGGCGAACTTCTCGACGACCTCGGCGCCGTCGTGGACGGTGCGGTTCAGCTCGTGGCCATGCTCGTATCGCCGGAAGGCGAGGCCGGCCGCGAACGCCGCCAGAAAGCCGTAACCGCCCGCGACCTCGGTAAGCCCATAGACGAGCAGCACCGCGCCGACCGCGACCCAGCCGTCGAGCGCCTCGGTGAGCAGATTGCGGTCGCGCAGCCAGACAATGCTCGCCGCGATCAGATAGCCGCCCAGCACGCCGAGCCCGAGCCCAACCGCAAGGGCGTAGAGCACGTCGGCCGCCAGCCACTCGCCGAGCCAGCCGTTGCCGTCCTCGGCGATGATGAACGCGCCGAGAAAGACGAACGGAAACGCCAGCCCGTCGTTGAGTCCCGCCTCGGCGGTCAGCGCGAAGTTCGGGTCGCGCTCGTCCTCGTCGCCGGGAGGGCCGACGCCCACGTCGCCCGCCAGCACCGGGTCGGTCGGCGCGAGCACCGCCCCGAGGATGATCGCGGCACCGAGCGACAGACCCATGACCTGCGTGCCGAAAAGCGCGACGGCGGCGATCGTCAGCGGCATGACGATGCCCAGCAGCCGCCCGACCGGACCCCAGGCGCGGCGGTCCAGCGCGCGGTCGAGCTTCAGCCCGGTTCCGAACAGCGCCACGATGACGGCGAACTCGGCGAGGTGCTCGATCACCCCGGCGTCCGCGAACGGATCGATCCATTGCACGCCAAGCAGGTCGATGAACGTCGCGGCGATCACGCCCAGAACGAGGTAGATCAGGCTCGCCGAGAACGCCCGCTCGTGCTGGTGTGACAGCGCCCCGATCGCCGCGAAAATCGCCAGCCCGGCGAACGCCAGCCCGATCGCATACGGGTCGGCGAATGAGAATCCCTGCTCGGCGGCGGCAACGTGCACCCGCTGACACTAGCCTCAGAACCATGAGCGGCACTTATGACCTGGTGGCGGATCTGCCCGTCACGATCGAGCGCTACGACCTCGAAGGCCTGCAGCAGAACGTCTCAAGCGACTTCGAGCGCAAGACGACGATCGTCCACCTACACGGTGAGGGCGAGGAGGGCGTCGGCGAGGACGTCGTCTATGAGCCCGAAGACCACGAGATCGCTCAGAAGGCCGGCGCGGTCCTGCCGCTCGCGGGCACCTGGACGATGCGCTCGTTCTCCGAGCAGCTCGCGTCGCTGAAGCTCTTCGAAGAGCCACCGCAGCGCGACGTCTCACAGCTCTATCGGACCTGGGCCTATGAGTCCGCGGCGCTGGACCTCGGGTTGCGTCAAGCCGGAACGTCGTTGCACGCGGTGCTCCGCCGTGACCCGCGGCCAGTGACGTTCGTCGTCTCGCTGCGTCTCGGCGAGCCGCCCTCGCTGGAGCCGGTCACGCGTCGCCTGGCGCAGTACCCATCGCTGCGTTTCAAGCTCGATCCGACCAGCTCGTGGGACGAGCAGCTGATCGCCGAGCTCGTCGAGACGGGCTCGGTGGACTCCGTCGACTTCAAGGGCCTGTACGAGGGTTCACCGGTCGACCAGCCGGCCGATCCGGCGCTCTATGAGCGTGTCGTGGAGGCCTTCCCCCACGCCTGGATCGAGGATCCCAAGCTCACGCCCGAGATCGACGAGCTGCTCATGCCACACCGCGAGCGCATCACGTGGGACGCGAACATTCACTCGATCGCTGATATCGAGGCGCTGCCGTTCGCGCCGCGGATGGTGAACCTCAAGCCGTCGCGAATCGGCGGTATCAAGCCGCTCTTCGACGCCTACGACTACTGCGCGGCACACGGCATCGGCGCCTACGGCGGCGGCCAGTTCGAACTCGGGCCCGGCCGCGGCCACATCCAGTACCTCGCGTCGCTGTTTCACCCCGACACCCCCAACGACACGTCGCCGGCCGGCTTCCACGTCATGGATCCGCCGCCCGGGTTGCCCACGAGCCCGCTGCCTGCGCTGTCCTCGTGGACGGGCTTTCGCTGGGGCTGACGGCCCTGCGAACGACGAAGAGCGCTCGCGCGCGTCGGGCGTGGGCTAGATCCCGCGCCGGCCGATTCCGCCGCGGCGCATCCCGCCACCGCCGCGGCGCATCCCGCCACCGCCGAGGCCGCGGCCGTAGCCGTAGCCGCCGGTGCCGACCGCGCTGAGAAGGACCAGGACGGCCGCAATGATCGCGACGATCGCCGGCAGGCCGAGGGCCAGGCAGACCCAATAAACGAGTGCGGCGAGCAGGATCCCGATGAGAATTCCAATCATGTGACGACTCCTCCGTGTTACGCCTTCTCCAGTGGAACTGGCTTGAGACGTATCTACCCTTGGGCCAAATGCCACAACCGGAATCGTCAAGCGGCGTTGACGATTCTCACATCTCTCTCATACTCTCTGTATCAGCGTTCCGGTCCCCAGACCGCCGCCGCAGCACATCGTCACGAGGCCGGTCTCTGCGCCCGAGCGCTCGAGCTCGTGCAGCAGCGTCGTCACCAGGCGCGCTCCGGTCGAGCCGAGCGGGTGGCCGAGCGCCATCGCGCCGCCGTTGACGTTGACGCGGCCCATGTCGGGCTCGAGCTCGCGCTGCCACGCCGCGACGACCGGCGCGAAGGCCTCGTTGATCTCGATCAGGTCGATGTCGCCGATCGCCAGGCCGTTGCGCTCCAGCAGCTTGCGCGTCGCCGGGATCGGACCGGTGAGCATCATCACGGGGTCCACACCGACGGTCGTCTGATCGACGATCCGCGCCCGCGGAGTGACGCCCAGCTCGTCGGCCTTGTCGCGCGACATGAGCAGCACGGCGGCGGCCCCGTCGGAGATCTGCGACGAGTTGGCCGCCGTGATCTTCCCGTCGGGCTTGAACGCCGGCTTGAGCTCGGCGAGCCGCTCGAGGCTCGTCTCGGGACGGATGCCCTGGTCGACGATATGACTGTGGCCGTTGGTCTGGAAGGGAATGATCTCGCGCTCGAATCGGCCCTCCTCGGTGGCCTGGGCAGCGAGGCGGTGGGAGCGAACGGCAAGCTCGTCGAGCTCTGATCGGGGGATCTCCCAATGGTCGGCGATCATCTCGGCGCTGAGGCCCTGAGGGACGAGCGCATGCTTCTCCATCAAGGCCGCCGGGAACGGCGATCCGATCTGATCGACCCAGGTCAAGCCGATGCCCAGCGGCAGGTGGCCCATGTGCTCGACACCCGAGCCGATGATGACGTCATGGATGCCGGCGGCGATCAGCGCGGCACCGAAGTTGATGGCCTGCTGGGCCGAGCCGCACTGCCGATCGACCGTCGTGGCCGCCGTCTCGATCGGCAGGCCGGCCTGCAGCCACGCGTTGCGCGCGACGTTGATGCTCTGCTCGCCGATCTGCTGCACGCAGCCGGCGATCACGTCCTGCACCTCGGCGGCGTCGATCCCCGCGCGCGAGATCAGCTGCGTGTAACACGTTCCCAGCAGATCGTTCGGATGAACGTCCCGGTAATAGCCCTTTTCCGGGTGTCCGCGGCCAATCGGCGTGCGCACCGCCTCAACGATCACGACCTCGCGTCCCTGTTGTCCACTCATGCGGGCTAAGGTACTCGACGATCATCGGATCAATGCAGGTACTTCCGAGGGGAGTGGGCGTGGACGAGAAGCTGGGGATCGCGGGCAGCGGAGCGATTGCGACGGGCATCGCAGCGTGCGCGTCGAGAACTGGCGGGCACCTGTTGTGGGCGCGCTCCGACGAGTCCGCGCAGCGCGCGACGAAGGCGATCGCCAAGGCCTGCGAGAAGCTCGGTGAGGGCTACGACCCGGCCAACGTGACCGTCACGACCGACCTCGACGATCTCGCCGCGGCGAGCTTCGTCATCGAGGCGATCACGGAGGACACGGCGCTGAAGAGCGACCTGCTCGGCAGGCTCAACGAGATCGCCGACGCCGACGCAGTGCTCAGCACGACAACGTCCTCACTGTCAGTCTCACAGCTCGCCGAGGCCTCCGGCCGACCGCAGAGCTTCGTCGGTCTGCACGTCTTCAACCCCGTGCCGCGGATGAGGCTCGTCGAGCTCGCCTATCCCGATGGCGCCGGCGACGACACCCGCCGCCGCACATCCGAGCTGTGCGCGGCACTCGACAAGGAAGGCATCGATGTGCCCGATCTCACGGGCTTCGTCGTCAACCGGCTGCTCTTTCCGTACCTCTTCAGCGCTGTCGACTTCATGGAGGAGACGGGCCTTGAGGCCGCCTCGATCGACACCTGCATGCAGCTCGGCGCAGCCCACCCGATGGGCCCGATCGCGCTGCTGGACTACATCGGCCTCGACGTGTCGGTGGCGATCGGCGATGCGATCGGCGCCAACGTCCCGGAGAGGCTGCGCGACCTGGTCGCGGAGGGGTTGCTGGGGCGCAAGACGAGGCGTGGGCTGTACCCGGCCGAGTTTTACGACCGGTAGCAACGTCACGAGAAGGTCGCCGGCTTCCGGCAACCGGATGGAGCCCGCGATGCGCCACGGTCCTTTACTGGTGTTGGCGCCAGCAACCTCCACAGGGGACTCGCACCCCCGAGCGGCTGGTATGCCCGGCGTACACGACGAAGGGCCCGCGCTGAGCGCGGGCCCTTCGTGTTTAGCGACAGTGGATCCACCCCGATCCACCGAGCTTGCCTCGCCGTCCCACTGGCGGGGTACTACTGAGAACGTGCGCTGCGGCTGGAACTTGCGCTAAGTCGCAACTTGATCAGGAATCCGTCGGCGGCGAGCTGTGGCCGCGCTCGCGGATCCGTACCGCTTCGATGCGGTTCTCACGAACCGATTCGACGCGGATCGAGTAGCCGTTGGCGCTGACGGTGTCGCCGCGCTTGGGCAGCCTCCCGAGCTCCCCGAAGACGAAACCACCGATCGAGTTGTAGGCGTCGGTGTCGACCGGCAGCTTGAGCTTGTGGTCGAGCAGGTCGGTGATCGCCACATGGCCGCGCACGAACCAATCGCCGTTGGCCAGGCGGCGGATGTCGCCGCCCGCCGGATCGGTCTCGTCGTCGATCTCGCCGACGATCTCCTCGATGATGTCCTCAACGGTCACGATGCCCGCCACGCGACCGTACTCGTCGACGACGACCGCCATCGACGTGCGGCTGCGCTGCAGGTCGGCGAGCAGATCGTCCAGCGGCTTGGTCTCGGGGACGATCGGCGCCGGCTTGACGGCGGCTTCGAACGCTGCCGCTGGCCCGTCGGCCATCAGGATCCGCGCCAGCGAGTTCGAGTGCACGATGCCCTTGACGCGATCGGCATTGTGCTGCTCGGTGACCAGCAGGCGCGTGTGCCCCGTCGAGATGCAACGCCGCAGCGCGGTGCCGACCTCCTCGGAGAGGTCGACGGTCACCACGGCGGGGATCGGCGTCATGACCTGACGTGCCTCCTGCTCGTGCAGGTGAAAGACGCCCGACAGCATCCCTGCCTCGCCCGGGTCGAGCTGACCCCCGGCTCGGCCCTGAGCGATCAGCGCCCGCACCTCCTCGGGGCTCGCTCCCTCCTCGAACCCGGCATCGGCCTTGATGCCCAGCGGGCGCAGCATTGCATTGGAGGCGGCGTTGAGCATGTGGATGAACGGCCGCATGATCTTGTTGAAGAGATCCAGCGGCGCGGCGACCCGCCTGGCGATGGCTTCGGCGTTGACGATCGCGTAGATCTTCGGCACCTGCTCGCCCACGGTGATGTGGCCCGCCGTGACGAGGATGTAGGCGATCGCGATCGAGGCCGGCGCAGCGACCGCGTGCGAGAGGTCCTCGAAGACCGGCCTGACGAGCTCAGCGATCGCCGGCTCGCCCAGGAAGCCGATGCCCAGTGACGCGAGCGTGATTCCGAACTGACACGCCGACAGGTACTCGCTGAGATCGTCGAGCTGCGCCACGGCGCGTGCCGCACGCCGGTCGCCCTCGCCGGCGAGCTCCTCCATCCGCGCGCGGCGCGAGCGCACGAGCGCGAACTCCGCCGCGACGAAGAAACCGTTGGCGAAGATCAGCACGACCACCGCGCTGAGAAGCAGCGCGGTCAAGCGGTGCGAGAGTCCCCAGGCCTAGGGTGCCGGCCCGGACTTCGAGGAGGATCGTCGGCCATTGACGCTGCAGCGCGAGTCTAGCAGCGGCGCGTGACGGTCGGGCGCCCTGTCAGCGTCGCTCGCAGTTGCCTGACACGCTGTCGCGGCGGCCACCCGGCGCGTGATCGCGACCCGAGCCGCAGTCGAGCCTGTCACGCCCCTTGCCGCCCCGCAGCGTGTCGCCGTCCTTGCCGCCCAACAGCTTGTCGCGGCCGTTCCCGCCCGACAGCTTGTCGCGGCCGCTCCCGCCCCACAGCTTGTCGCGGCCGCTCCCGCCCCACAGCTTGTCGCGGCCGCTCCCGCCCGACAGCGAGTCGCGGCCGCGGCCGGCCGACAGGGTGTCGCGGCCGCTGGCGCCCGACATGCTGTCGTCGCCGTCGGCGCCGCTGAGCAGATCGTTGCCGGCATTGCCGTTGAGGCGATCCTTCCCCGCGCCGCCCTTCAGGCGGTCGTCGCCCGCGCCGCCGGACACCTTGTCGTCGCCGCCGAGCGCGTCGACGACGTCGTTGCCACCGAACGGGGAGATGCGATCGGCTCCATCGGTCCCGACGAAGCGCTCGGACAGCGAGGTTCCGATCATCGCCAGCCGGCCACGATCGTCGCGCACGCAGCGAACGGACGGGGAGGTGCCCGTCGGGCAGGACGCCGGCGTGGTCCCCGGCCCGCCCGGCCCACCCGGCGGGCCCTCGATGACCGGTTGCCAGTCCGGGTCGCCATCGATGCCGGGATCGTTGGTGACGTTCTTCTGATCGCTGCCGTCGGCGTTCATGATGTACACCTCGAGGTTACCGTCGCGCAGGCTCGTGAACGCGATCTTCGAGCCGTCGGGGGAGAACGCCGGATTGGAGTCGAAGCTGGGATCGGTGGTCAGCTGTTTCGGGTTGGAGCCGTCAGCGTCCATCACCCAGATATTCGTCCCGGTGAGGGTGTCGCGAGTGCTCTCAAACGCGATCTTCGAGCCGTCCGGCGAGAACGAGGGATTCCCGTCTTGCGCTGCGTGATTGGTCAGGTTCGTCTCCATCGAGCCGTCGGCGTTCATCACATAGACCTCGTTGGGGCCGTCGCGGAAGCTGGAGAACGCGATCTTCGTGCCGTCCGGCGAGAACACCGGCTGCTCGCTTCCAGCCGCGTCATCGGTCAGCCTCGTGAGCTTGCCGCCGCCGTCGGAACCGACTGTGTAGATGTCGCCGCTGGGGTTTTCGAACGTGGTGACGTACGCGATCCTGAGCCCATCCGGCGAGAACGAGGGCTGCCGGTCAAAGAACGCGGAGAACGCGATCCGTGTCTGCGCGGAACCGTCGGCGTTCATGACATACAGCTGCGGGAGGCCGCCGTCGCGGTTGCTCGAGAAGGCGATCCGCTTCCCATCCGGCGAGTACGCGGGTTGCTCGTCCTGCCCTGCGATCGGCGTCAGGTTCGTCCGGTCCGACCCGTCCGCGTTGATCGTGAACACATCGACTTTGCTGCGGTACACGATCTTGCCGTTGGCGCCGGGGAACGCGGCCTGCGCCGGCGCCGCGGCGAAGCCCGCCGCGGGCGCCGCGAGTGCGAGCATGACGAGACCGATCGGCCGGCATCGAAGACGATTCCCCACGCGCGTCATGAGACGGACCCCCCCTGTAAGCCGGCTGAATGATGAGCGCACCGTAGTGGCCGCCCGTCCGCAGGGCATGAGGGATGCACCCTCATCTTTGCGGCTGGGGGATCTCCCACTCCCCGGAGGGGCGGTTGAGTTGGCGTCAGATCAGGCCGTCGATCGTTTGCGCCAGCGCGAAGTCGTTGTCGGTGATCCCACCCTCGGAGTGCGTGCTGAGCGTCAGGCGCACATGCTTGTAGCCGTGGATCAGGATGTCGGGGTGATGGTTGGCCGCGTTGGCCGCGTCGGCCACGCCGTTGGCCAGCTCCATCGCGGACGTGAAGCCCTCGCACTCGAAGTCGCGGACGATCGTGTCGCCCTCGCGACGCCACTCGCCCCCATCCAGCCGCTGCTCGATCTCGTCGTCGCTGAGTCGTGCCATACCCTCTCCCTCGTGATCCGCTCGTGAGGATCGTCAGCCTCGTCCCACACGCTACCGAGCTGCTGTTCGCCCTTGGCCTCGGCGACGAGGTCGTGGGCGTGACGCACGAGTGCGATTACCCAGAACAGGCGAAGAAGCGTCGTCAGGTCACGTGCGACGTCTTGCCGGAGGGTCTGACGGCCGCCGAGATCGACGCCGCTGTGCGCGAGCGCACGCTCGAGGGCGAGTCGATCTACGAGCTCGACGAGGGCGCCCTGCGCGAGCTCGAACCCGGCCTGATCGTCACGCAGGCGCTGTGTCACGTCTGCGCGGTCTCCCACGAGGAGGTGCAGGCGCTCGCGCTGCGCCTGCCCGGCCCGCCGCGAGTCATCTCGCTGGATCCCAAGACCTACGGCGAGACGGTCGGCGACGTTCGCACGATCGCCCAGGCGACGGGCACGCGCGATGCTGCGCTGGATCTGATCGCCCGCACTGCGCGCCGCGCGGACGTCGTGCGGCTGGCTGTTCGCGACCGGCGTCGCCCGCGCGTGGCGGCGCTGGAATGGCTCGATCCGATCTTCATCGCCGGCCACTGGACGCCGCAGCTCATCGAGATGGCCGGCGGCGACGATGCCCTCGGCTTCTCCGGCGAGCCCTCGCGGGAAGCAAGCTGGGAGGAGGTCGCCGCGGCGCTGCCCGAGATCGTGGTGCTGATGCAGTGCGGCTACGACGCCCCGCACGCGCACGCCGAGGGCGTTCAGTACGCCGAGCGCCTGCGCTCGCTGGGCGCCAATCGCGTCGTCGCGGTCGACGCGTCGGCGTACTTCTCGCGGCCGGGACCGCGACTGATCGAAGGGCTCGAGCTGCTGTCCCACATCCTGCACCCCGACCGCGTGCCAGACGCACCGGCCGAGGCGCTGGCGGTCGAGCTCTGAGCAACCCGCGAACGATCCTGTACCTGCACTCGTCGGCCGGGGGCTACGGCGCCGACCGGCAGCTTGCGCTGCTGGCGACGGGACTGGACCGCGCCCGCTACCGCCCGCTCGTGGTGCTCGCGATGGACGGCGAGCTGCGCGCCGACCTGCAGGCCGCCGGCATCGACGCGCTCGTGCGCCCGCTTGCGGTGATGCGCCGCGCGGCGATGTCGCCGCTCGGCCTGGCGCGCATCGGCGCGCAGATCGCGCGAGACGCCGGCGGCCTGGCTGCGCTCGTGCGCCGCCGCGGCGTCGCGCTCGTGCACACGAACACCTCGGTCACGCTTGGAGGAGCCGCTGCGGCGCGGCTCGCACGCGTGCCGCACGTCTGGCATCTGCGCGAGATCTACACGGGCTTCGAGCGGTATTGGCCTGCCTATCGCCGGCTGCTGCTAAGCGCCGACGCGCTGCCGTGCGTGTCGGAGGCGACGCGCGCGCAGCTCGGCGCGGGCAACGGTCTCGTCCTGCACGACGGCCTCGCCGTGGTGCCGCAGCGCGCCGACCGCGTCGTTGCCCGAACCGCGCTCGGTCTCGATGCAGAGGCGTTCGTCGTCGCGATCCTCGGACGGATCTCGAGCTGGAAGGGCCAGGACGTCCTGATCCGCGCGCTCGCCGACCGCGCGCTG
>Ga0136637_1000150_pt1 | contig 13651 bp, 10 predicted proteins | sample AntDrymUQ8572106_2_FD_105497 | JGI IMG/M metagenome (GOLD analysis project Ga0136637, IMG submission 105497) | Polar desert sand microbial communities from Dry Valleys, Antarctica - metaG UQ857 (21.06) | ecosystem: Environmental > Terrestrial > Soil > Desert | place: Antarctica: Dry Valley... | reverse complement strand
GAGCGAGATCGGCAGCAGCCACCAGAGGCGGGCGACGTCCAGCGCGGCCAACCCGAGCGCAGAGATGCAGACAGCCGCGACCGCGCCGTGGTAGCCGGCGGCGAGGCGTCCGACTTCGCGGCGGTACGCCCGCCACACGACCAGGGGACCGAGCACCATCCCCAGCACACCGGCAGCGACATGGACCGTGAGGACGACGTCGTGGGTCATGGACGGACTATAGTCCGATTCGGACTATTTACAAGTCCCCTGACAGGATCCGGTCGTGACCCCAACCGCTGCGATCGTGCTTGGCCTGCTCGAGCGGCTCGGCGAGGCCTCGGCGTACGACGTCAAGCGGGCCGCCGAGCGCTGGCTCGGCAACTTCTGGAGCACCCCTCACTCGCAGGTGTACCGGACCACCGAGCAGCTCGCCGCCGACGGCTTCCTGGCTGCCCGCCCCGACACCACGGCCGGTGGCCGCGCCCGAACGCTCTACCGCCTCACGCGACGCGGCCGGACGGCCCTGGCCGCCTGGCAGCGCGAACCGCTCGCGGCCCTGCCCGAGCTGCGCGACCCGGCGCTGCTCAAGCTTCACTTCGGCGCCGACCTGGGCACCCTGGCCGGCGCGCAGCTGGCCGCGCATCGCGACCAGCTCGTCGCGTACGAGGCGAGGCAGCGAGAGGACACCGGCGCCGAGCCGCGCGGACCGTGGCTCACCCTGCGCGCCGGGATCCTGCACGAGGAGGTGTGGGTGAGGTTCTGGACCGAGCTGCTCGAGGGTGCCCAGGGTGGGCCGACCCGTCGTGCGGTAGGGCCGTAGGGTCGACGTCGTGAGTACGCAGGGTGCATCCAAAGGGACCTACGTCGAGGAGAGCTTCGAGCGGGACACGCGCTACCTCTCCGCTCGGATCACCACCGACGGAGCGGACGGCTGGCCGGTCGAGCCCGGGCGGTACCGCCTGGTCGTGGCCCGAGCCTGCCCGTGGGCCAACCGGGCGATCATCGCGCGCCGGTTGCTCGGGCTCGAGACGGTCTTGTCGATGGGCGTCGCAGGCCCGACCCACGACGCACGCAGCTGGACCTTCGACCTCGATCCCGGCGGCGTCGACCCCGTGCTCGGCATCGAGCGGTTGAAGGACGCGTACGAGAAGGCGGTCCCGGGCTACGAGCAGGGCATCACGGTGCCAGCGGTCGTCGACATCCCGACCGGTGCAGTGATCACCAACGATTTCAAGCAGATCACGCTCGACCTGTCGACCGAGTGGCGGGACCTTCACCGCGACGGCGCACCAGATCTGTACCCCGAGAACCTGCGGGACGAGATCGACGAGATCATGGAGCTGGTCTACCGCGACGTGAACAACGGTGTCTACGAGGCCGGGTTCGCCGGTACGCAGGCGTCGTACGAGGAGGCATACCACCGGCTCTTCGCGCGCCTCGACGAGTTGTCGGAGCGGCTCGAGGGCCAGCGCTTCCTCGTCGGCGAGACGATCACCGAGGCCGACGTGCGCCTGTTCACCACGCTGGCCCGCTTCGATGCGGTCTACCACGGCCACTTCAAGTGCAACCGGCACAAGCTGTCCGAGATGCCGGTGCTGTGGGCCTACGCGCGCGACCTGTTCCAGACGCCCGGCTTCGGGGACACCACGGACTTCTTGCACATCAAGCGGCACTACTACGAGGTGCACCGCGACATCAACCCGACCGGCATCGTGCCGTCGGGACCTGACCTGTCCGGCTGGGCGTCGCCGCACGGTCGGGAGTCCCTCGGCGGTCGACCGTTCGGCGACGGCACTCCCCCCGGTCCACCGCCTTCGGCCGAGCGGGTGCCACATGAGCACAACCCGGCGCTGTCCTGACCGTTCGTTCGGATCGGAAGGAACCGACCATGGCCCGTGCGCCGTGGTGGCGTGACGCCGTCGTCTACGAGATCTACGTCCGCAGCTTTGCCGACTGCGACGGGGACGGCGTCGGCGATCTGCCGGGCATCCGCGAACGGCTGCGCCACCTCGCCGACCTCGGCGTCGATGCGATCTGGTTGACGCCGTTCTACCCGTCACCGCAGGCTGATCACGGCTACGACGTGGCTGACTACCGTGGCGTCGAGCCGCTGTTCGGCACGCTGACCGACTTCGACGAGCTCCTCCGCCATGCCCACGAGCTCGGGCTGCGGATGATCATCGACATCGTCCCGAACCACACGTCGTCGCAGCACGCGTGGTTCCGGTCGGCACTGGTCGCCCGGCCCGGCAGCCGGGAACGCGCGCGCTACTACTTCCGCCCGGGGCGGGGGCGGTGCGGCGACCGGCCGCCGAACAACTGGACGTCGCACTTCGGTGGACCCGCCTGGACGCGGGTCCCCGACGGCGAGTGGTACCTCCACCTCTTCGATGCGGGCCAGCCCGACCTCGACTGGACCAACCCCGAGGTCGGCGACGAGTTCGAGTCGGTGCTGCGCTTCTGGCTCGACCGCGGCGTGGACGGCTTCCGGGTGGACGTCGCGAACGGTCTTGCCAAGGCCGAGGGGTTGCCCGACACGCGCCGCGACACGCCATTGCCGTTCACCGACCAGCCGGCGGTGCACGACGTCTACCGCAGGTGGCGGCGCGTGCTCGACTCGTACGCCGGCGATCGGATGGCTGTCGCCGAGGCGTGGTCAGACGACGCCGAGCTGCGCGCGCGCTACACCCGGCCGGACGAGCTGCACCAGGCGTTCAACTTCCACTTCCAGGTGGCGGACTGGTCCGCAGCGGCGTTCCGCCGGGTCATCGAGGACGGTCTCACCACGACCTCGATGATCGGCGCCGCGCCGACGTGGGTGCTCTCCAGCCACGACCAGCCGCGGCACGTGTCGCGCTACGGCGGGGGCGAGGTCGGGCTGGCTCGGGCCAGGGCGGCGACGCTGCTCATGCTGGCGCTGCCCGGCAGCGGCTACCTCTACCAGGGCGAGGAGCTCGGCCTGCCCCAGGTGGACGTCGCGCCGGAGCACCGGCAGGACCCAACCTGGGCCCGATCGGGCTACACGGACGCCGGCCGCGACGGGAGCCGCGTGCCGATCCCGTGGTCGGGGTCGGCGGCGCCGTACGGCTTCGGGCCGGACTCCGCCGCCACCTGGCTGCCCCAGCCGGACGACTGGGCACCGCTCACGGTCGCGGCCCAGACCGGACTGGCCGGCTCGACGCTGGAGTACTACCGGGCGGCGTTGGCGCTGCGCCACGAGCACCTGGCCGGTCTCGACGAGCCGCTGGAGTGGCTGCCGTCGCCGCCGGGCACGCTCGCGTTCGGACGAGGTCGGCTCGTCTGCACGACGAACTTCACCGCGCGCCCAAGACGCGTCACCGTCGAGGGACGACCGCTGATCTCGAGCGGTGCCCCAGTCGAGGGCTCGACCGCCGTCGTGCGGCTCCCGCCGACGACCACCGTCTGGTGGGTCAGGCGCTGATCTCGGGCTCGTGGTAGGCGTCGATCCACGACCGCTCGTCGGCGGCCAACCGACGTGCGCGGCCGGACTCCTTGTCGATCGCGGCGAGCACGGTGCGCGCCCGCGCGTACACCTGCTCGCCGTCCTTCACCTCGTACGCGACGGTGAACGACGCGCCGCCGATGCGGGTGACCCAGGTCTCGATCGCGATCGGCTCGGGCCGGTAGACCAGCGGCGCGGTGTAGTCGATCTCGTGCCGCACAACGACCAGCTGGCCGTCGAGGGTCATGACGTCGGCGGTCTTCGGCTCGACGAACAGCATGGCGACGCGGGCCTCCTCGAGCAGGCGCAGGAACTGCACGTTGTTCACATGCCCGTAGGCGTCCATGTCCGACCAGCGGAGCGGGCAGAGGTAGACGTGTCTGGTCATCCCGGCCTCAGTCGCGGGTGAGCCGGCGGTGGGTGACGCGGTGCGGGCGGGCCGCCTCGGCGCCGAGCCGGTCGAGCTTGTTCGCCTCGTAGTCGGCATAGTTGCCCTCGTACCAGAACCACCTGGCCGGGTTCTCGACATCGCCCTCCCACGCGAGGATGTGCGTCGCCGTCCGGTCGAGGAACCACCGGTCGTGACTCACCACCACCGCGCAGCCCGGGAACTCGAGCAGCGCGCTCTCCAGCGACTGCAGCGTCTCGACGTCGAGGTCGTTCGTCGGCTCGTCCAGCAGGAGTGTGTTCCCGCCCTGCTTGAGCGTCAGCGCGAGGTTGAGCCGGTTGCGCTCACCACCTGAGAGCACGCCGGCCGGTTTCTGCTGATCAGGACCCTTGAAGCCGAACGTCCCGACGTACGCGCGGCTCGGCATCTCCGTCGATCCGACTTTGATGTAGTCGAGACCGTCGGAGACGAGCTCCCACACCGACTTCTTCGGGTCCAGCCCCATGCGGCTCTGGTCGACGTAGGACAGCGCGACCGTCTCGCCCACCCGGACCTTGCCCGCGTCGGGCTGCTCGTCACCGATGATCATCTTGAACAACGTCGTCTTGCCGACGCCGTTCGGCCCGATGATCCCGACGATGCCACCACGCGGCAGCGTGAACGAGAGGTCGTCGATCAGGACCCGTCCCTCAAAGCCCTTCTCGAGGTCCTCGACCTCGACCACGACCGTGCCGAGGCGCGGACCTGGTGGGATCTGGATCTCCTCGAAGTCGAGCTTGCTGGCCCGCTCGGCCTCGGCCGCGAGCTCCTCGTACCGCTGGAGCCTCGCCTTGCTCTTGGCCTGGCGGGCCTTGGGGTTCGAGCGGACCCACTCGAGCTCTTGGTCGAGGATCCGCTTGCGCTTCGCGTCCTTTTGCCCCTCAACCTTGAGCCGGGACCGCTTGGTCTCGAGATACGTCGAGTAGTTCCCCTCGTACGGGTACAGCCGGCCACGGTCGATCTCGAGGATCCACTGCGCGACGTTGTCGAGGAAGTACCTGTCGTGGGTCACCGCGAGCACCGCGCCCGGGTAGGCCGAGAGATGCTGCTCGAGCCACTGGACGCTCTCCGCGTCGAGGTGGTTCGTCGGCTCGTCGAGGAGCAGCAGGTCGGGCTGCTGGAGCAGCAGCTTGCACAGCGCCACCCGCCGCCGCTCCCCACCCGAGAGGATCTTGACGTCGGTGTCGGGCGGTGGGCAGCGCAGCGCATCCATCGCTTGCTCGAGCTGGCTGTCGAGGTCCCAGGCGCCCCGGTGGTCGAGCTGCTCCTGCAGGGTGCCCATCTCGGCGAGAAGCGCGTCGCTGTAGTCGGTCGCCATCAGCTCGGCGATCTCGTTGAAGCGGGCGAGCACCGCCAACGTGTCGGCCACGCCCTCCTCGACGTTGCCGAGCACCGTCTTGTCCTCGTTGAGCGGCGGTTCCTGCAGGAGGATGCCTACCGTGTACCCGGGGGTCAGCGTCGCATCGCCGTTGGAGGCGTGGTCGAGGCCCGCCATGATGTTGAGCACGGTGGACTTGCCCGCGCCGTTGGGGCCGACGACCCCGATCTTGGCGCCGGGGTAGAACGACAGCGATACATCGTCGAGGATGAGCTTTTCGCCGTGGGACTTTCGCACGTGGCGCATGCTGTAGATGAACTCGGGCACCGAGCACCCTTCGTGAAGCTTCGGCCGTTCCGGCCAGCGGGAGTCCCGGCCGAACGGGCTGGGCGCTCCATTCTGCCGCAAGCCGCGCTCGGCTACGCCGCCACCTCGTCCGCGTCGGGCACCGCGTCGCGCTCGAACGACGTCGCGAGATCGATCGCCACCGACTCGCCGTCGGCCGGCTCGGGCTCCTTGCGGGTGGTCTTGTGGAACGCGCTGGTCCCCCACTTGAGGTCGTGCCCGACGCCGTACGCCTCGATCTCGAGCGTCTGACCGCTGCGGGTGTCCTTCTCCCAGGTCCGCTGCGTCATCCGGCCGTGCACGATCACCGGCTGCCCCATCGAGATGCTGCTGGCCACATGGTCAGCCATCGCCCGCCAGCAGGTCACGCTGGCATAGGTCGTGACGCCGTCGCTCCAGCCACCGCTCGAGCCGGCGCGGAACCGACGTGGCGTCGACGCCACCCGGAAGCTCGCCACCGGCACGCCACCATCCGTGGTGACGTATCGCACCTCCGAGCAGACGTTGCCGATCACGGTGATCATGATCTCGTTCATCCGTACTCCCACGTCGTCGCTGCCATCCGGTCCTGCCACTCTGGGGCGCGACCTGGTCGTGGCGCTGGTGCGGCCACCCGGTTGTGGACAAACCCCGCGGCCCGCCGGCCTGTGGACGGCTTGCCCTCGATCCCGTTCTCGGGATCAGCGGGACTTCGCCGCGGCGGCGATGGCTCCGCGGGCGTCGCGCAACCTCTGGAGCTCGGCGGTCACCGGAGCGACCACGAGCTCGTCGGCGACGTCGCCCACCGCAGCTCGCAGGCGCGCGGCCGACCGGGTCTCGACGCGGCGTGCCCCCAGCGCCCGGGCCGGGCGGGCGAGCATGGCGACGAGGACGCCGAGGAGCGCCCCGCCACCGACGAGCAGGACAGGCAGCGCCACCCCGACGACCTCCGGGGTGGGTACCTCCGGCAGGCGTACGTACGTGCCCACCGCGAGCAACCCGAGCCAGAGCAGCCCGGCGAGGAGCGCGGCCAGCAGCACCCACTGCACCGCCGCGAGCACGCGCCACCAGGTCCGGTGCATCGACGCCCCGAGATCGGTGCGGGTGATCGCCGCGTCGACCCCGTCGGGCAGGTCCGCCGACCTCGACCACGTCGCCTGCCTCACTGCGTCGGCCCACCGGTGCGGGAGCCCGGCCGCGGCCGCGTCGCCGAAGCGCCGGACCGTGGTGTCCACCTGTGACCGCTGGACCGGGGTGGGCGCGGGCAGCGACGACCGCACCAGGTCGGGGCGGGACCGAGCCGACGCCCGACCGAGCCCGAGCCGGGCGAGCGGGTCCGGGCGCAACCGGGCGATCCAGCGGACCGGCGGCCAGCCCGTGCTCGCGGCCGATCGCCCGGCGTACGAGCGGCGAGCCGCGGCCGCGATGCCGTCCGCGCCGGCCGCCTGCGCGAGACCCTCCCGCAGCGCCGCGACGTCCTTGCCATCCGGATCGGCCACCTCACCCGCGCCGGTGTGCTCGGCGAGCGCGTCGGCGGCGACCGCGAGGTCCGCGCTCACCCGGGCGACGTAGGACCTGCGCGTCAGCACCCGCTCCGCGAGCAGCGCGCGCAACCGGCCGAGACCGAGCCCGGTGCGGGCCGAGGTGACCAGCACAGGGGAGCGCCTCAAGCCATCGCCGTCGAGCAGCGCGCGCAGGTCCGCCTCGCAGGCTGCGACGTCCGGCCGGCTGAGCTGGTCGGCCTGGTTGAGGACGAACACCATGACGCCGGCGTGGCTCGCGAGCGGGCGGAGGAAGTCGTCGTGCAGGGCCGAGTCGGCGTACTTCTGCGGGTCGAGCACCCACACCACCAGGTCCACCAGCTCGACCAGCCGCTGCACCTCCAGCCGGTGGCTCGAGGCTGTGGAGTCGTGGTCGGGCAGGTCGAGCAGCACGAGCCCCTGGAGCTCGCTGACCTCGGCGTCCTCGAGCACCGACGAGCGCATGACCTGGTGGCGCCGCGCGATCCCGAGCCACTCCAGCAGCGCGCCCGCGCCCGCACTCCCCCAGACGCAGGCGAGTGCAGTGGACGTGGTCGGCCGCCGGACGCCGACCGTCGCGAGGTCCAACCCGGCGATCGCGTTGAAGAGCGACGACTTCCCACTTCCGGTGGCACCGGCGAGGGCGACGATCGTGTGGTCCGGCGACAGCCGCAACCGGTCACCGGCGCGCGAGACGACTCCGCGAGACGCCTCGACCACCTCCGCCGGCAGTCGACCGTCGACCAGCTCGAGTGCGCGGCCCAGCGCCTCGACCCGCTCCGGCAACCGAGCCATGACCTTCTCGCGTCGACGCCGCTCCAGGATCTCGGTCACGAAGCGGCCTCCACGCGGCGAAGCGCGGTGCGGAGGTCTGTGCCGGCCTCTGGATCGACGTCGAATGCAGCCAGTCGCTGGTCGAAGCGGCTGCGCTCGTCCGCGAGCAGGCTCCGCACGCGCGTACGGAGATCCGCCCGCGCCTTGTCCGTGAGCTGGCGGACCGCCTGGTCGCCGAAGACCGCCTCCAGCACGCGCTGGCCGACCACCCCCGTGCCGCCGGCGACACCGACCTCGATGCCGGTCAGTCCACCGGTGTGGGCGAACACGACGACCATGAGCGCGACGCCGAGGCCGTTGACGCCGAGGGAGAGAAAGCGGGCGGTCGTCCGCCGTCCCTGGCCCTCCTCGCGGACCAGGTCGAGCACGTAGCCCTGCCAGTCGCGGACTGCCCGCGCCGTGCGGTCGAGCAGGTCGTCCGACCGCGTGGCGAGCGCCGCCGGGTCGTCGCCCACCAGGTCTGGCCCACCGGCGAGTGCCGCCCACGCCGCCTGCGCCCGGTCGGCGGCCGCGTCGGCCTGGTCGAGGATCACCGCCTCGAGCCCGGTCTCGAGCGCCACCGTGACCTGCGCCTCGGGTGCCGGCCGAGCGCGGAAGAAGTCCGTCACCCGGTCGCGGAGCACGCCCAGCCGCTGCTCCAGCCCGCGGAAGATCTCCCCGGTCCCGACGAACTCCTGCCACCGGGCGAGCACCTCGCCCCGCAGCAACGAGCCGTCCTGAGTCGCCTCGTCGACACGCGTGTAGGCCGTCTCGTACGACGCGTCGAGCGCGCGCTCGAGCGCCGCATGGGCGACGCGCTGGCGATCGGCGTACGCAGCGATGGTGGCGACCCTGCGGGAGAGGCTGCGGACGGCGCCGTCCACGGTGCGCCTGGCGACCGCTGCGCGGGAGGCTGCGTCACCGGCCAGGTCGGCGAGCCACGCCCGGATCGGCTCAGCGGCCTCCGCCGGCAAGAGGCCGTCGTCGGTGAGCCCCATCTCGGGGATGACGAAGAGCGGGGAGTCGCCGAGGTCGTGCCGAGCCAGCATCTCCGCGAGGTGGTGCGTGATGTCGTCTGCGCCCGCCGACGGCAACCGGTTCAGCACGACGGCGAGCGCGGTTCCGCGGTCGGCGGCGGATCGCAGCATCTCCCATGGCACGGCGTCGGCATAGCGCGCAGCCGTCGTGACGAACAGCCACAGGTCCGCTGCGGCGAGGAGCTGGCCGGCGAGGTCACGGTTCGCCTCGACGACCGAGTCGAGGTCGGGGGCGTCGAGCAGCGCGAGACCCGGAGGGACGGCTGGCTCCGCCACCAGGTGCAGGCCGCCAGGGTCACTTCCCGACCCGCTCGTACGTGACAGCGACGGCAGGATCCGCTGGTCGGCGAACCATCGCTCGTCGTCCGGGTGGTGCGCGAGCACCGGCGATCGCGTGGTCGGTCGGAGGACTCCGCTGGTGCTGACGACGGCCCGGACGAGCGAGTTCACGAGCGTGGACTTGCCAGCGCCGGTGGAACCACCGACCACTGCCAGGAGGGGCGCCTCGAGCTGGGTGAGACGGGGCACGACGTAGTCGTCGAGCTGGTCGAGGACGGCGATCCGTTCGCTCGTCGCACGGTCGCCCGCCCCGCCGGCATCGAGGCGCAGCGGCAGTCGGAGGGCAGCGAGCTCGGCCCGCAGCGCGACGACGGAGGCGAGCAACACATCGTGCTGCTCGCGGTCGGCCACGTGCACAGCGTGCCTCCCGGTGGTACCCGTCGCAGGGATTTTATCGTCTGCCGCGCGCGTCGCGCGGCAGCCGCCGCGCCGCGCCGGCCTCAGCCCGGGTACCCAGGATCTGGAGGAGGGACCCCACGCGCTGGTTCGGAGCCTGATGTCGGAACACCCGGAGGGAGGGGGCCGAGGCCGTACGGCGGGCGGCGCGCCAGGGCCGGAGGCGGCGGGGGCGGCACGACCGCGCGGGCCCGGAGCGCGAACAGGGCTCCGAGCATCTCGCCCTGCCTGACGAGGTCGCTCTCGACCCGACGACCTCGCGCCAGCCGCTCGCGGAGATAGCCCAGACCGACGACATGCTCCTGGTAGGCCCGGGTCGCGCGGCGCGCTTCCTTGCCCCCGAGTCGGGTCGCCAGGTCGAGACCGAGCTGGCGCAAGCGCAACGAGGACAGCAGCGCCACCTCGTGCGGCGCGATCCATCCGGCCTCGGCGTACGCGGGCAGCCGACGGTTGAGCACCCTGCCCTCCCGCCGCCGGAGCCACATCGCCAGCCAGACCGCGCCGACGAACGTGGGGAGCATGATCAACAAGTAGCCGAGCCCGAACTGCCCGAGCGCGACGAGCCCGTTCTGGGTCTCCTCGGCGGTCTGCGCGGCGCGAACCGCGATGCCGTTCCACAGTCCGTGCAGAGCCATCGCGATGACGTACCCGAGCAACGGAAGCATGATCTTGGTCCACCAGCTGCGGCGGCGCACTGCGATGCCGATGGCGATCCCGATCGGCAGCGTGAACAGCGGGTGCGCGAACGGGGAGACGATGCCGCGGAGGATGAAGGTGAAGATCGTCACGATCACCCCGGTGCCGGTGCCGAACTCGGCGGTTCCCTCGCTGAACGCGCGCCCGTAGTAGAGGATGTTCTCGGTGAAGGCGAAGCCGACACCGCAGAGGCCAGCGAACACGATCCCGTCGACGATCCCGTCGATGCGGCGCCGCAGGGCGAGGATCAGAACCACGGCGCCCTTGGCCGCCTCCTCCACCGGCGGGGCCAGGAACACCGCCTCCCAGCCGATCCGACTGTCTCCCGGACGGGCGAAGAACGCCGCGGTCCCGACCGTGTTGAGCGTGATCGCAACCAGGGTCGCCACCGCTGCGCCCCAGACGAACGCGAAGACGAGGTAGCGCGCCGGCTCCGGCTCGTACTTGTCCAACCATCGGAACGCTGCGACGAGCAGCGGCACCGGCAAGGTCGCGAGGACCGCGCCGAGCAGGAAACCGGTCCGACCCGTGTTGATGCCGATCAGGATCAGGATGGTCAGGGCACAGGCCGCCAGCAGGAGCAGCCCGATGACCGAGAAGAAGATCCGCCAGCCGCGGCGTGGCCTGGCCCGTGGCACCATTCGGTCGGGCCAGGCGTGGATGGAGGCTGGCGAGGGCACCGCCGGCAGCCCGTCGGACGCGAGCGCGGGCCTCTCGTCCGCGTGGGGCGGGACGGCGAACGTGCTCACGATCTCCCCCGGTCCCTCGCGGCGCTGCTCCTGGCCGCGAGCGTAAGCGATCATGCCTCGTCCGGCGCCGGACCGGCCGCGGGCGGATGCTCCTGGTGACGCCGGGCCTCGTCGCGTGTCGTCGCGCTCGCTCCTGCACGCGGCATTGCATACAGTTCCACCGGGTCAGGGACCTCCAGGTCGGGAGAGGTGTCGGTGCGCAGGCTTCGGGGTCGTCTCGGTGCGGTCATCGGGCTGACCATGCTTGCCGTGGCTGCCGGCGCGGCCACCCCCGCGGCCGCCTGCGCGTGCGGTGCGTACATCACGAACGGCGAGACCTCCATCGGCCGCGAACGGGCGGCGATCAAGTGGGACGGCACCACCCAGGACCTCGTCGTGAGCCTCGACGTGCTCGGGGCAACACCCGACGCTGGATTCCTCATGCCGGTCCCGGCCCAGGCCGAGGTCACCCTCGGGGACGTGTCGCTCTTCGAGGAGCTCGACGACCGCACCAAGCCGCGCGAGGAGAAGGTCACGAACTGGTGGCCCAACCTCGGCTTCCTCGAGTTGCTCGGTATCGGCGAGAACACCGACGTCGGGGACGCCGCTGGAGCGCCGATCGACGTCCTCGACCAGCGCGAGCTCGGACCGCTCACCGTCGCCCAGCTCGCCGCGAACGACCCGGCCGCGCTGGGCGGTTGGCTCACCGCGAACGGCTACCAGGTCGACGAGACCGTCGCTGCTGCTGCCACGCCGTACGCGGACGCCGGCTGGGTTCTGGTCGCGGTGAAGCTGACGCCGGTCGAGGTCGGCACCACGATCGACGGCGCGATCCAGCCGATCAGGCTCCGGTTCCCGAGCCTCGAGCCGGTCTACCCGATGCGGCTCTCGCGGCTCGCTGACGCACCGATCACCGTTGAGCTCTACGTGCTCGCGCCGAACCGCATGGACCCGGAGTTCAGCGCGATCACGGGTGACGCGCCGAAGCTGGGGTACGCGGAGCTGCTCGACCCGTCGAACATCGGCCCGGTGTCGCAGATCGGTCAGTGGCTCACCGCCCCGACGTTCCTCACTCGCTACGACCAGGTGATCACCGATCCCAGCCAGATCAGCGGCGACTACACGTTCACTCAGGCCGCCACCGACGACGAGTTCCAGACCGTGATCTTCGTCGACCGCGACCTCGGATGGCTCACCGGCGGGCTGCTCGCGCTGCTCGGCCTCACGCTTCTCGCCGTCGTACCGACGCGGATCATGTACAAGCGGCGGATCCGCGACGAGCGGAGCGCGACTGCCACCCAGCCGATCTAGAACACCGGCGCAGAACCGTCAGACGGCGAGGTCGACGGTGACGCTCTTGGTCTGCGTGAACGCGTCGAGCATCCCTTCCAGCGATGCCTCGCGACCGAGACCACTCATCTTGTAACCGCCGTAGGGCTGGCCCGGGATCTGCGCCCCGCCGCGGTTCACCTGCACCCAGCCGGCTTCGAGCGCATGCGCGGTTCGTAGCGCCCGTCCGAGGTCGCGGCAGAAGACGAACCCAGCGAGCCCGTAGTGGGTGTCGTTCGCCATCGCGACGACCTCCCGCTCGTCCGACCACGGGATCACCACGAGGACCGGGCCGAAGATCTCCTCCCGAGCGATGCGGAAGTCGTTGGCGACACCGGTGAAGACGGTCGGCTCCACGAAGTAGCCCCCGGACAGCGGGCCGTCGGCAGCGGGGCGGCCGCCCAGTGCGAGCGTCGCACGGGCGTCGTCGACTCCCGCGTCGATGTATCCGCAGACCCGGTCGAACTGCTTCGTGTTGATGATCGCTCCCATGTCGGTCGCCTCGTCCGAGGGATCACCCACCACCATCCGTCCGAGCCGCGCCACGAGTCGCTCGACAAACCCGTCGTGGATCGACTCGTGCAGGAACAGCCGTGACCCGGCCGTGCAGGACTGCCCCTGACGGGTGAATCGCATCGCGGTCACGACGGCCTCGACCGTGCGGTCGTCGTTGGAGTCGGGAAACACGATCGACGGGTTCTTGCCGCCGAGCTCGAGCGAGATCGGCAGCACCCGGTCGGCGGCGACCGCCATGACGGTGCGTCCGACCTCGGTCGACCCGGTGAACGAGATCTTCGCAATTCCGTCGTGGGCGGCCAGCGCGGCCCCAGCGTCGTCGCCGTACCCGGTGATCACGTTGAGGACGCCCGGCGGGAGGTGCTCGCTCGCGAGCTCGGCCAGCCGAAGCACGGTGAGCGGGGCGTCCTCGGCTGCCTTGAGCACGACGGTGTTGCCGGCGGCCAGAGCGGCCGGCACCTTCATACCGACGATCATCAGCGGTGAGTTCCAAGGGATGATCGCACCGACCACGCCGAGCGGCTCGCGCCGGGTGTAGCTCAAGATCTGCTCCCCGAGGGGGAGCACCGATCCCTTGGTCTCGCCGGCGATCCCGCCGAAATAGCGGAACAGGTGGTGGGTGAGGTCCGCCTCCGGCCGAGCCTGCGGACGCAGCGCGTTCCCGGTCTCGCGGGAGGTGGACCGGGCCAGCTCGTCGGCGTGCGCCTCGAGCGCGTCCGCGATGCGGAGCAGTGCGCGTCCCCGCTCGCGGGCCGGCAGCTCG
>Ga0136637_1000149_pt1 | contig 13671 bp, 8 predicted proteins | sample AntDrymUQ8572106_2_FD_105497 | JGI IMG/M metagenome (GOLD analysis project Ga0136637, IMG submission 105497) | Polar desert sand microbial communities from Dry Valleys, Antarctica - metaG UQ857 (21.06) | ecosystem: Environmental > Terrestrial > Soil > Desert | place: Antarctica: Dry Valley... | reverse complement strand
TCGCGTTCGAGCGCCGCCGCGCGGTCGGCGTAGCCGAAGCGGTCGATGTAGATGCCCTCGAAGCCGGAGGCGACGAGCGCGGCGGTGTCGGTGCGCAGCGGCCGGTCGCTGGCCGGTGCGGTCCTGACGGCGGAGACCTGCTCGCGCGAGAGACCGAAGAAGTCGTCCGCCCAGTCCTCCGGGCGCCCCTTCATCGCCCCGTAGGACCAGCGCAGGTCGCTGCTCTGCAAGTATGGGCGCAGGAGGTCCTGGTCGGGCAGCGCGCCGACGGGGGGGTTGCCGGGAAACGGTATGTACGGCAGCTGGAAGATCTCGGCGCCGGGCGGCATCTGCTCGTCGATCGCCGCGACGAACGCGCGGTCGTTGCCGTACTCGGCCTTCGTCACGGAGTAAAGCGGCACGTGGGTGCGATTCGTCTGGTCGTAGAGCGCCAGCAGCATGATGCCCCCCAGCAGCAGCCCGACGACCGCCACCGGCGTGCCCCGAGCGCGCAGGCGGCGCACGAGCGCGTCGAGCAGTAGCGCGACGGCGAACAGCGAGAAGAAGGCGATGAAGATCGAGATGCGGTTCGAGCCGCGAAGCTGCGGCGAGATCAGGAACGCGAGCAGCGCGGCGGCGCCCCCGGTGGTGCCGAACAAGAAGCACACCAGTGCGGCCACGGCGGCGTGGCCGTGGCGCTCGTCGAACGGCGCGCGCAGCCGCGGGCGCACGGCGCCGAGCACGAGCACGAGCAGAAGCCATGCGAAGCCGATCGTCCCCAGCGTGCCGAGCGCCTCGGAGCTCCCGAGCTCGCCGGGGCTCGACGTCGGCGTCGCGACGTAGCGATCTGTGATCCTCGAAAGGGCGTCGATGCGGTGACCGGGCACCGGCAGCACGAGCCGCGTGAGCTTGAGGCTGTAGATCTCGCTCTCGACGGGGAGCCGCTTGCCAACGAGCTCGTTGACGCCGTGCTGGGACTGATAGATCAGCGTCGGGGCCTGGTTGGCGACCATGACGACGCCGATCGCGACGATGACCGCGCAGCCGGTGGCGGCCGCTGTCCACGTGCGGGTGACCAGCAGCCGCACCGCCGTGGCCGTGGCCAGCAACAGGACGCTGAAGAAGGCGTAGTACACGCCGCCCGACGCGACGACCGCGCAGATCGCGAGCGTCCCGAGGGTGCGCCCGGAGGCCCACGTCGCCCATCGTGACGACGCTGCGCGCCGGCGTCCAAACAGCGGTCGGCCGCTGAAGACGCTGAGAACCAGATAGCCGCCCAACGGCACCGTGTAGTACAGCGCCAGGAAGAAATGCGACTTGCCGCGCAGGAGGTGATACGGGGCGAGCGCGAAGAGCGTCGCGACGACCGCGGCGGCTGCGGCTCCGACGCCCAGCGCTCGGAGCACGAGGAAGGTGATGACGGCGATCGCCGGGAACGACGCGATGAACATGCCGTTCTGCACGAGTGCCGGGTTGCTCGTGAACACCCCGAGCAGCTTCGCGATCAGCATGGTGAAGCTGTCGCCGTTGACGCCGGCGAAGTCGTGCAGGTGCTGGCCGAGCGGTGCTCCGATGTCGGGGTTCGTGAGAAACCAGCCGTTGTCGATGACGTCCTTGATCGTCATGAGGCTGAACAGCTCGTCGCCGTAATAGTTGAACGCCAGGCGCATGTCCGCCTCCCACAGGCGCAGCAGCACGGCGGCCGCCACGGCGTTGGCGACGAACACGGCCAGCGGCCACGCGAGCGCGCGCGCGTAGCGGGCGTTTCGGCGCGCCGGGCGCGCTTCGCGGACGTCGCCGGAGGGCGCTGCCGCGGTCAGATCGCGATCGGCGTCCGGCGCCCGCGGATCGCTCACCCGGGGCATGGCTCGGCGCCCGGCCCGCCGTCCGCTGCCCCGAATACGAGCAGGCGCTCCAGGCGAGCACGCGCGATCCGCCCGACGGCCTCGGGCGACAGCGAGGCGGCGATGTCGCGCTGCGCCCGCAGGCCGCGCGCGCGAGCCGCGTCAGGATCGGCGTGGATCCCGCGCATAAGGGCCGCGGCGTGATCGAGGTCCGGCTCCGCCCAGCGTCCTTCCGGCGGGTAGATCTCGACGCCGTGCCCGACGGTGGTCATCTCGTAGTCGACGAGGTATGAGTTGGCCGGCGACATAAAGTCCAGGTTGCCGGAGTACCCCGTGCCGATCACCGGCTTGCCCAGCGCCATGCACTCGGCGAGCGTCAGGCCATAGCCCTCGCTGCGGTGCAGCGACACGTAGCAGTCGCACTCCATCAGCAGCGCGTTCTTCGCCGCGCTGCTGAGCGCACAATCGATGACGTGCACGTCCGTCCGTCCTGCAGCGGCGTGGCGCAGCTCCTCACTCGCCCGCGGGCGCGCGGCGCCGTGGATCGTCTTGATGAGCAGTTGCGGCCCCTCGCCTGGCGTGAACGCGCGCTTAAAGGCCTCGATCACGCCTGCCGGGTTCTTGCGCCGCGGCGTCGAGAAGTAGTCGAACATGAACATGAAGTAGAAACCGGGCGGCAGCTCGATGCCGCTGGATGCGCCGCCGCTGTCGGGGACGAGGACGGGAAGCGGCATGCACACCACCGGCACCGGCGACGCGCGACCGATGTGCTCGGCGACGAAGCGCGAGTACACCCAGATCTCGTCGAGGTCGGCGTACGCGGGGTCCCAGCGCTCGGGGATGACGTCGGTCTCCCAAGCCCAGACGCCGATCGAGTGCCGTGCGGCGAAGAAGTCCGCGCCGGACCCCGCGACGAAGCGCGGAAACTCGTCGGCGTTGACGCAGATGAGGTTGAACGCGCACTCCTCGGCCGCCTCGAGGTCGGCGAACTCCAGCGTGCCGTAGTCCTTGCCGAGCCGCCGATCGGCCTGCTGGATGGGGGGATCCACGTCGACCGTCGTGGTCGTGACCGGCACCTGCGCCGCGTCGAGCGCCCTCACGTACAGCCGCGCGGCCTCGCCGAGGCCGAGCGTGCCCTTGAAGAAGCCGGCGACGTTGACGCCGAGCGACGGCGGCGCCGCGGCCGTCGCCGGCTGCATGACCTCGACGGGGTCGCCGCCGGCGCGCGGCGGCAGGAACACCTCCGGGATTGCGAGCTCGCTGCGGCCGAACGTCCAGGCCCACGACGCGAACGCGTGACCGTCGGCGCCGTCGAGGTCCGGAAACGCCTGCGGCAGGTCCGACCGCTCGACGTAGACGCGATGCAGATAGCGCGTGATCTGCGCCTGCGCTCCCGCGGGGGCGGGGCCGAGCAGCCAGCCCATGAACGCGTCGCAGCCCTCCTGCGTGAAGACGTCGCCGATCGTCGCGTCCTCGGTCAGCGCCTGCTCGTGCAGGCTCAGCAGCCGCGCGTCGAACACGACCCCGCTGGGCATCGGCCGGCCGATGTGCTCGCGCAGGTCGAGGTGCTCCCCGGCGTGGCCGAGCAGCCGCGCCGCGTAGTCCTCGCACAGCGCAGCGAGCACCGGATCGTCGCCGACGCGGACGCGGTCGGCGCGCTCCGACAGCCAGTAGGGCCGCTGCGGATCGAAGCCCTCGAAGTGCAGCGTCAGCAGCGGGCGCTGGCGCGCGAGGACGCCGTCCGCCTCGCGCGTCAGCGGCCGCGCGTGGAGGTTCCAAGCGCTCGCCTCGAGCCCGGGGTCGTCGATCGGTCGCGCCCCGAACAGCGAGGGGGTCAGCATCAGCAGCCGGCGGGCGTGGCGTCGCGCGGCGTCGCGCTCGGGCGGTGGCTCGACGAACGCCAGCCGCGGCAGCAGCGACGACAGGCGCAGGCTGTACCACGACAGGAAGGCCTGCGCGCGCTCGCCCGGGCCGACGACGATGAAGTCTTCCGAGTACAGCCCGTGGCTGGCGAGGTCTGCGGGATTGGGCGAGAACGTGTCGTCGGGCAACTCGCCGTCCACCCGCCGCACGATCGCGATCGGGGCGCCGTTCTCGGCGACCGAGTCCAGCGGGCCGAGCACGTCGTGATCGGGCGTCAAAAAACAGACGTGGTCGGACACGTCGCGCTTGCCGACATGCGCCAGCAGCGCGGGCCGCAGGATCATCGCGACGTCCTGCGCCGCATGCGTGGTCGCCAGGCCGGCGGCTTCCGGTACGCCGAGGTCGGCCGGCAGCAGCACCTCGAATGGCGCGTCACCCCACCGCGAGGGGTCGCCGCCGAGTGACAGCGCGGTCAGCCGGCAGCCCGGATGATGACGCGCGAGGGCGTCCGCCAGCACGCGGGCGTGCGGCAGCGTCATTGCTGTAACGGACGTGCAGAAGCGCACAGGTTCAGCCTAACCGTCAGCGGCGCGTGAAGCGGTCAGGCGCGCGACGACCGCGTACGCGCTCTCAGTCCACGCATCGACGTCACCGCAACCGCTGCCCGTGGGGTGAAACACGTAAGCTGAGTTGAAACCGGCGAGCTCGCACAGCGCGAGCGCGACCTCGGGGAAGATCGGATGCTGGTGGGTGAGGTCCGTCCAGAACACACGCAGGGCGTGGGGTGCGTGCGGGTTGACAGTCTCGGCGATCAGCAGCCCATCGGGACGCAGCTTGCGCGCCGCCAGCGCGAGCAGGTCGTGCAGGGACGCCGCGGGCAAGTGCTCGACGACCTGCGCGCTGAAGATCGCGCCATAGTGCCCGTCGTCCGCCGCCGCGAGGTGCTCGATCGCGTCGGCGAGCTCGACGTCGGAGTGGCCGTTGGCGACACAGCGGGCGATCATCGCCTCGTCGACGTCGATGCCGTGGTAGGCGGTCCCCTGCTCGCGCAGGAGGTCGAGCATCTCGCCGCGACCGCACCCGATGTCCAGCACGGGCGCCCTGCCCTCGAGCAGCGGTAGATAGGGCCGCTGCAGCGTGCGCACCCGCTCCTCGGGACCGCGGAAGCGATCCTCGAAGATCCGGTAGCGCTCGTGCTCGGCGGCCGGATCGAGTCCTTCGCGGCTGTACCCCATGACACTCCCCATCCCCGGCTCGTCCCACGTCCGGTACGAGGGCTCAACGTACGGCCGAGCACGGCTGGCCGTCAGCAGATCCTCGACGCGAGGGAGTTGCGCGGGGTCGCCGACACGCGCTGCGAGGTCGGCGATCGAGCCGCGCAGCGCGTCGACGGCCATCACGACGTCGTCGGTCAGCTCCTCCCCCGAGCGCAGGCGCTCCTTCAGCGACGAGTGCGTCCGATCGAGGGCTCGATCGCGCGTGTCCATCCGGGCGACCAGCGTGTCGACGCGGCGGTCGACGTGCCCGATGGCCGACAGCAGGTAGCGGTCGACGACCTGCTGGTAGGGGAGCCGCCCGCGGGACACTCTGCCGACCGCGCGCGCGACGCGATGGCCGTGGCGACCGAACCGTCCCAACCGCCACCCGGCAGGTCCCGAGGCGATCAGCCGGTCGGCCTCCTGAGCCGGCGGAGTGCTCGGTAGGGGGCGATCTTCCATGGGTCGACAACGCTACCGTTATCGCATGGGCACCCAGCGCACGGTCGCGCCCGCCGTCGTGGTCGAGAGAGTCTGCAAGACCTTCCACATGCCGGCGGAGCAGGCGCACACGCTCAAGGAGCGCGTGCTGCGCGCACGCCAGCTGCGCGGAGGCTCGCGGTTCGACGCCCTGCAGGATGTCTCGTTCTCCGTCGACCAGGGTGAGTTCTTCGGGATCGTCGGCCGCAACGGCTCGGGCAAGAGCACGCTGCTGAAGTGCTTGGCGGGGATCTACCGAGCGGACGAGGGCCGGCTCCTCGCGGCGGGGCGAATCGCGACGTTCATCGAACTCGGTGTCGGCTTCAACCCCGATCTGGCCGCGCGCGACAACGTCGTGCTGAACGCGACGATGCTCGGCCTGTCGCCTGCCGCCGCGCGCGCGCGCTTCGACCACATCATCGCGTTCGCGGAGCTCGAGGAGTTCGTCGACCTCAAGCTCAAGAACTACTCGTCGGGGATGCTCGTGCGCCTCGCGTTCGCGACCGCCATCCAGGCAGACGCCGACATCCTGCTGATCGACGAGGTGCTCGCGGTCGGCGACGCGGCGTTCCAGCAGAAGTGCTTCGACGTCTTCGACCGCCTGCAGGAGGAGGGGCGGACGATCCTGTTCGTCACCCACGACATGGGCAACGTCGTGCGCTTCTGCCGACGCGCGCTGCTGCTCGACCACGGCCGGATGGTGAGCATCGGCGATCCGCAGGACATCGCCCGCGACTACCTGCGACTGAACTTCCCGGAGGAGTCCGAGCGGCCGGGCACGACCGCGTCGCGCTCCGGCGACGGGTCGGCACGGATCGAGGACGCATGGTCCGAGGACGAAGGTGGCACGCGCCGCACGACGTTCCTGACGACCGAGACGTGCGTGTTCCGCGCACGGCTGTCCTTCGCGGAGACCGTCGAACAGCCCAATATCAACATCGTGTGGGTCAACGAGCACGGCCAGAACGTCTTCGCGGTCTCGACGGCGGCCGAGCCGCGCGGCAGCGGCAGCTTCCGCGCCGGAGACGTCGTCGATCTGCGGCTGTCGTTCGTGATGTCGCTCGCGCCCGGCGACTACGACGTCTCGATGGTGGTGTCGCGGCCCGGCAGCGGACTGGACATCATGGATCGCTGGGAGCGGATGTTCGCGGTCCTGATCACGAGCGCGAACGCCGCCGGGGGCCTCGCCGAGCTCCCGCACGAGCTCACGATCCAGCCCGCCGGCACGATCGAGCTGGAGCACAGCGCGTGAGCGTGTCGACGCCGGCGGCGCCGGCGGCCGCCGCGCCCGTGCGCGTGCCCGTGCTGCAGGAGATCCGCGGCCCGTCGGCACTGACGAGCGACTGCAGGCGCTTTCTCGTGCTCACGCGCACGATCGCCGTGATGGAGTTCAAGCTGCGCTTCTTCGGGTCCGTGCTCGGCTACCTGTGGCTGCTCATGCGCCCGCTGATGCTCTTCGGCGTGCTCGTCGTCGTCTTCACGCAGATCATCCCGGTCGGCGACGACCTGCAGCACTTCGAGGTCGCGCTGCTGCTGGGGATCGTGCTGTACACGTTCTTCGCCGAGGCGACGGGCGGTGCCGTCACGTGCGTCATGGACCGCGAGAACCTCGTGCGCAAGATCCACTTCCCCCGGCTGGTCATCCCGATGGCGGTCGTGCTGGTCGCGTGCTTCAACCTGTGTCTGAACCTGGTCGTCGTGGTCGGCTTCGCACTGGCCTTCGGCGTGACACCGACGCTGTCGTGGCTCGGGCTGGTGCCGCTGATGGTGGGGCTGGCGATCTTCTCGAGCGGACTGGCGATGCTGCTGTCGGCGCTGTACGTGCGCTACCGCGACATCGAGCCGATCTGGGATGTGGTCCTGCAGGTCACGTTCTACGGGTCGCTGATCCTCGTGCCCTACGAGGCGGTCAGGGCGAAGAGCGAGTCGGCGGCGAGCGTGCTGGTCGCCAACCCGCTGGGAGCGGTCATCCAGGAGAGCCGCCACCTGCTCATCGACCCGAGCTACGTCAGCGCCGGGACCGCCATCGGCGGCAGCGCGCGACTGCTCGTGCCGCTGGCGCTGCTCGTCTTCACGTTCGTGCTCGGGCTGTGGGTCTTCAACCGCGAGGCGCCGCGGATCGCGGAGGAGCTTTGACCGGCGGCGGAGCGTCGGCGGTCGCCTCAAGGAACGCCTCGAGCTCGTCGATTCGCCGCTCCCAGGCGTAGTCCTGCGCCGTCACGCGGCCGGCCTCGCCGAGCTCCGCGCGCAGCTCGGAGTCGCGCAGCAGGCGCGTGATCGCGGCGCTGACCGCGGCGGTCGTCGGCTCGGGCATCAAGCAGTTCTCGCCGTCGATGCAGAAGTCGCGGTTGCCGTGCGAGTCGGTGCAGACGACCGCGCCCCCGGTCGCCATCGACTCCAGCGGCGGCAGGCAGAAGCCCTCGTGCGTGGAGGTCTGCACGAACACGGTCGCCTCGTTGAAGAGCTCGTTGACGCCCTCGTCGCTCGGGCGCTCGACGTAGCGCGCGCCGTACTGCGGGCCGAGCTGGGGCTCGATGCCGAACAGGCACAGCTGCGGGTCGCCGGGCACGTCCTTCCAGGCGTCGATCGTCAGCGGCAGGTTCTTCAGCGGGTTCGTGCGTCCGAGCGCCAGGAGCATGTTCTCGCGGCGCTGTGCGCCGTCGAGCGGACGGAAGGTGTCGAGGTCGATGCCAGGCGGCACGAGTGTGGACTCGAGGCCGAGCTCGCGCAACCGGTCGGCGTTCCAGCCCGAGATCGTCATGTAGCGAAACTCGTGGCGGTAGCCGGCCAGCACCGCATGGCGATTGCGCTCGTCGTCGGGGTAGTAGGACGTCTCGATGTCCTGCACGAAGAAGACGGGGATGCCGCGCAGGACGCTCGCCGTCCAGACCGGCGTGCCGGTGTTCCACCATGTGGCGACCTTGATCGCGTCCTCGCAAGCGAGTGCGGCCGTCAGCTCATCGTAGTCCTCGAACGTCCGCACCGGCGTCTGCAGATCGAACCAGTCGGGCGGGTCGCCGAGCGTGAAGAGCTTCACGTCGTGGCCGCGCTCGCGCAGGCGGTCGAGGTGCTCGAAGACGTCACGATGCCCGCCGCCGACGCCCGTGTCCTCGGTGACGTATACGACGCGCAGGTGGCCGTCGGCGGTGCGGATGCAGTCGCCGCGACCGTCGAAGAAGGCTCTCCAGCGCTCCCAGAAGGCCTGCTGTGAGGCCAGCTCGCGGTCGCCGACCTGCGTGCCGCGCGTGACCGACTCCAGGTGCGTCAGTGTCGCCGGCGGGAAGTACAGGACGCGGAAGCCCGCCTGCCACGCCCGCAGGCACCAGTCGACGTCCTCGTAGGCCATCGGGTAGCGCTCGTCGAGCAGGCCGATCGCGTCGATCAGCGTGCGCCGGACGTACATGCACGCGCCCGTCACGCCGAGCACGGGCACGGTGATGTTCGCGGGGCCGTGGTCGGCGGGCTTGAAGCGGAAGCGATGGTCGAACCACACCGGCGCGCCGAGGTTGCGGTGCACGCCGGCATGCTGGATGCGCCCGTCGGGATACAGGAGCTTCGCGCCGACGATGCCGATGTCGCCGTTGCCCTGCGAGCCGTCAGGCAAGCGGGTATCGCCTGCGTAGGCGGCGAACTGCAGGCAGTCCAGCCAGCGGTCGCACGCGACGATGTCCGCGTTCAGCAGGACGACATCCAGTCGCGGGTCGGCGGCTCGGAGGCCGCGGTTGGCGTTGGCGGCGAAGCCGACGTTGCGCTCGCCGAGGATCAGCGTGTCGATGCCGTCGATCGCCTCGAGCCCGGTGATGTCCCGCGCCGACGGGCTAGCGTCGTCGGCGACGATGATCCTCACCATCTCGCGCGCGGTCGTGCGGCGGATGCTGCGGACCGCCTCGGCGACGTGGCTCGGGTCGCCAAAGGTCGGGATGACGACGCTCACGGGCCGGCCCTCCTCGCGATACCACGACGCGGCGTGGCGCTGCTCGGACTCGGCCAGCGTGCCGAGCTTCAGCCGGTGGCGCAGCGGCGTGAAGCGGATCGGGAACGTCAGCACGCGCCACGCGACCTCTCGCGGACCGAGGTACTGATAGGTCAGCGCGATGCGCCGCCGCAGGTTCTGAAGCGGGCCGCGCGGCATCGCGGCGATCGCCGCGTCGGGGGTCGCGTTCTCGGCGGCCGGGACGGTCGGATGGTGCTCAGGTCGTCTCATCGCCATCCCCATTCTCACGCTCGATCGGCGGGAAGGTCGCGCGCGACTCCAACGAGAGGCGGCGGCGCATCCCCACCGGCACCCGGTCGTGGCGCGAGCCGAGCGCCGCGCCGACGGTGCGCGCGCCGTGATGGACGACGGCGTGCGCGGCCAGCGCGGCCAGCGCGGCAGGCGTCGCGCCACGCGCGCGCGCCCAGCGCACGTCGGCCCGCGCGGGCGCGAGCACGCGGTCGCGCAACGTCGTCGCGGACAGCGGCTCGACCCAGCCGTAGATCTCGCGCAGCGCGCGCCATTCGTCGAAGCAGCGCTGCACGCGGCGGCGCGCAGAGTACTCGTGCGAGTGCTCGACGGCGGCCTCGGGAACGAACACCTTCGCGTAGCCGGCGCGCAGCATGTCGATCGCGATCTGCTGGTCCTCGGCGTAGGGCACGTCGCGAAACGGCACCCGCTCCCAGGCGGCGCGAGCGATCGCGCCGTTGGCGTCGGTGAAGAAGCCCCGCGGGCCAAGCAGCTCGCGCGGCGAACGAGCGCGCTCGGCGTCCGACAGGCGAATCGTGGGCTCGTCCGCGAGGGACGCGAAGAAGACCTCGAGCTCGCGGGCTGTCATCGCCGTCGCGCCTGGCTGTGGCTGGTAGGGGCCGAAGGCGAGGCCGACGTCCGGCGCCGCCTCGAAGGCTCCGAGCAGGTCGTCCAGCCAACGCGCCGTCGCCGGCACGGCGTCCTGCGTCAGGAAGACCACGTGCGCGCCAGCAGCCTCGCGCGCGAGCAGGTTGCGCGTCCCCCCGTGCGAGAAATCGCGCGGAGCGATCCTCAGCACGCGCGCACCGCTCGCGGCTGCGATCGCGATCGAGCCGTCGCGCGAGCCGGAGTCGCACACGAGCAGCTCGACGCTGCGCGACGTCCGCTGCCCGCGCACGGCGTCGAGCACGCGCTGCAGCCGCGCTCCGCCGTCGCGGACCGGGACGGCGATCGTGACGTCCATCAGCTGTAGAAGCGCATCACGGTGACGAGTTGCGCGTAGGCCGACCAGCCGATCATCACGACCACGGCCGCGGCAGCGAGCGACGGTCCGGCCCTGCGACCGGCGCCGCGCACGGCGAGCGCCACGATCGCGCCGTACAGCGGCATCAAGGGCAGCAGGTAGCGCGCCTGCTCGAACTGGGTCCCGTTCGTGTTCAGCCAGAAGCGATAGCCGGCGGCGCCGATCAGCGCCGCCAGGCCGACGACGGCGAGGACGTAGGTCGCGAGCTCGGCGCCGCGGCCGGCCAGCGTCCGGCGCACGAGCGTTGAGGCGGCGAGCGCGACCACCAGCACGGCGATCCCCTTGGCGACCTCGTAGATCCATGCGGGAAAGCCGTAATCCAGCCACCCGAAGCGCCCGACGAACCCCGTGAACCAGATGTCGTAGAAGGGGTCGGCGGTCGGATGCAGTCGCGCGAAGACGCCGAGCCTGGGCAGGAACAGCCCCCACGTGTAGGAGAGCTGCTCGCGCAGCGAGCCGGCGGGAGCAGCCGCCGCCGGGACGTCGCCCGGCACTGCGGGCGCGGCGGCCGCCCCCCAGATAGGACGCTCCCAGACGGTCGCGGACAGCACGACGTAGAGCAGCGCGGGCAAGACCACCACGCCGGCGCCGATCGCCACCGCCCGCAGCGCCGCAACCCGCCGCTCGGGTCCCGCGCGCACGACAGCCCACAACAGCGCGAACGCCACCGCCGGTGCGAACGCGATCATCGTCGCCTTTGCCAACGCGCCGAGGACGAGAGCCAGCCCGGCGCCGGCGGCGCGCGTCGGAGTCAGGCCACGCCGGAAGATCCGCGCAAGCGCGAAGAACATCGCGGCCGAGGCGCACGCGAGCATGATGTCGTTGTTGACTCCTCCGCCCATGAAGCCCAACAGCGGCTGGGTGGCGATCGCCAGGCCGCCGGCGATCCACGCCCACGGCGTGCCGGGCATGAGCTCGCGGACGAAGAGCGCGCCGAACAGCGCGGTGGCGCCGGCGAGCAGCGCCGACACGATCCGCATCACCGCGACGCGCGTGAGCAGATCATTCGATGGCGACGCGAGGTAGGCGGCCGCCTCCACGCCGTAGTACAGGGGCGGGTTGTTGGTCGCGCTGGCGACGTCGCCCCGGCCCGTGCGCGACGGGCTCTGCGCGCGTGCCTCGCGCAGCAAGGCGGTCTCCGCGGGCGTCCCCGGCGGACGGTTCTCGGGGCGCCCGACGACATCATAGAAGCCCACAGCCCGCAGCGTCTGGTTGATCTCCGGCGAATAGCGCTCGCCGGTGGCGACGCCCTTCGGCAGCCGGCCCGTCTCGGCTAGGTACTGCACATAGGCAACGTGCGCGTTCTCGTCGGGCACGTGAAACGGCGGCACGATGATGCCCCACGCAAGCGCCTGGAGCAGCGCGACGAGCGCGATCCAGCGCACCGCCTGCGGGCAACGCCGAACGCCGCCTCCGATCCGGCTCACGCCGGCCCCCGCGGATCCAGACGCAGCAGCGCGCGTGCGCCGATCCCGGCGCCGAGCAGGACGAGGGTCAGCGCGGCCCACGGCGCCACGCCGTCCCACAGCCCGCGTGCGAAGGTCATCCGGCTCGCCATGTCGCCCGCGATGCTCCATCCGGACTGGGGCCGGGCCCGGATGTACTCGATGCGCACCCGACCGTCCGCAACACGCCCGGCGACCCTGGCTTCGTCTCGGCCGATCCTGGCTCCGGCGACGGCCAGCCGCCGCGGGCCACGGTTGGCGATGCAGACGCGCACGTCCTCGAGCCGCCGCGGGGCGCGCGCGCCCAGCGGCACGTCGACGACCCCCTGCTCCCAACCGGCGGCGAGCCGTCCGCCCGGCAGCAGCGCCTCGTCACCTCTCTGCACGGCCGCGCGCAGCGTCGGTCCTCGCGCATCGTAGGTTCCGATCGTCATGCGCAGGATGCCGGTGCCCTGGGGGACGTTCTCGTGTGCCTGGCACATCACCTTGTGTGGACCGATGATCGCGACGAAGTCCTGATTTCCGATGCCGTTGGATCCGGCCACACGCCGGCTCGCGTGCGTCCCGCCGACGCCGATCGCGACCAGCAACGCGACCATCCCGGCAGCGAGCACGGCCCGGGGAGCCCTGGAGCTAGTCCCGGCGCCGGAGGCCAAGGATGCTGAGCAGGAACGAGGAGAAGAAGATCTGCAGCCCGACGATGATGAGCGTCGCTGCGGTCACGGCGAGGCGCTCTTCCGACAGCTCGCCGAAGCCGCGGTCGATCCAGATGCCGACGATCGTCGCCGCGACGACGAACCCCGCACATAGGATCGCGCCGCCGAGCATCAGGCCGTGCTCGAGCCGGAAGCGCGCGCGCATGCGATCGAACCAAGGGTCGCGCTCGGCCATGAAGTACGTCCCGTAGGCATGCGCGCAGAGGCCGAGCGCGACGATCTGCGTGCCGACGATGACGAGCAACTCGCCGGCGACCGTCGTGTGCAGGTTCCACTGGCGCCCGAGGATAGAGATCTGGCTCAGCGAGATCAGCGCGATCACGAGACCGATCACCAGCGTCAGGAGGCCGGGCACGATGAAGAGGTGCGTCGGGCTGTGCACCAGCAGGAAGCGCAGGTGACGCCAGCCGTCGCTGAACCGGGAGAGCTTGGACTCGCCGCCGCGCGGCGCGTAGGAGATCGGGAACTCGCGGATGTCGAGCTTCTCCTTGGCGGCGCGGATCACCATCTCCGATGCGAACTCCATGCCGGTCGTACGCAGGTCGAGCGTCGGCAGGATCTCGCGCCGGAAGCCGCGCATGCCGCAGTGCGCGTCGCGGATGCCGGTGCGGAAGAAGAGGTTCAGCGTGCCGCTCAGGATGGGGTTGCCGATGTAGCGGTTGATCCAGTGCATCGCGCCAGGTTGGATGTTGTCCATGCGATCGCCCATCACGAGCTGCGCGCCGTCGCGCAGCTCCTCGACGAAGTGCCCGATCTCCTCGAACGGATAGGTCATGTCGGCGTCGAGCATCACGACGTAGTCCCCGCGGGCCGCGGCGAAGCCGGCGAGGTAGGCCGAGCCG
>Ga0136637_1000148_pt1 | contig 13677 bp, 13 predicted proteins | sample AntDrymUQ8572106_2_FD_105497 | JGI IMG/M metagenome (GOLD analysis project Ga0136637, IMG submission 105497) | Polar desert sand microbial communities from Dry Valleys, Antarctica - metaG UQ857 (21.06) | ecosystem: Environmental > Terrestrial > Soil > Desert | place: Antarctica: Dry Valley... | reverse complement strand
CCGCTACGACCTCTCGATCCCCGCCAACCAAGCCAAGCTCGAGGCCGCGGACGCACTCGGCCGCCTGGCCGACGAGACCGGCATCTCGCTGATCGACATGGCGCTCGCGTTCGTCATCCGCCATCCGGCCGTGACGGCGGCGATCATCGGGCCGCGCACCATGGAACAGCTCGAATCCCAGCTCGGCGCCGCAGACGTCGTGCTCGACACCGCCGTGCTGGACCGCATCGACGAGATCGTGGCGCCGGGGACGAACGTCAACCAGGCGGACGCCGGGTGGACCAACCCGGCGCTGGAGGCCTGGGCGCGGCGGCGGTAGCGCACGGGCCGCACGACTTTGACGTCGAGCGGGCAGCCGCTGGGCGCGTCGGAGGCCAGGAAGGCGGAGGCCGCGCCGCGCCGGGCCGCCGGCTCCGCCCGCCCCGGGGCGGGAGAGCTGAAGCGCAGCGGGCCGACGGTCAGCGTCACCTTGCTCGGGAACGGCGCGCGGTCGGGCGCTCCGAGACGCTGTACATCCGCCGCTCGCCGGGCGCGACGATGCGCGACAGGCTCTCGTCGCGCCACAGCGGGGCGCGCCACATCCGGCGCGGGTCATAGCCGGCGGCGGCGGCGAGCTCAACGGCGTCCCACAGCTCGCGCTGATCCTCCTCGCGCGCCTCGAGGATGGCCTGCAGCGCCTCGGAACCCGACAGCGTGGCCAGCATCTTGCCCGCCGCGCGCGTGAGGGGACGCAGCCGCGCGGTGTGCAGGAAGTCGCGCAGCGGGATCTGCGTGGGCGCCTCGTCGCCGGTCCGGGCGCGGATCGCCTCGCGCCAGTGGCGGGTGAGCTCCACGGGCTCCTCGCCGCGGGCGCGCAGGGCGCGCTCCACCTAGGCGTCGGCCTGCACCGGCAGGACCGCGAGGCGGTCGCCCGGCCGGTACACCGCGCCGGTCCGGGCCAGGTCGAGCGTGACGCGCTGCGTGCCGTCGGGATCGCCGCCGCCGGGCTCGCGCCCGGCGTAGGTCGCAAGCTGCGGTCTGGCGAAGAGCTCCTGGTAGCGCTCGCGCCGCGCGTCGTCGAGGTGGCCGGCGGTCACGCGCCACGTGCGCGAGCTGAAGCCTCCGGAAATGCCGCTGGCCGTCGACGGACAGCCCACCTTGAAGGCGGCCTGGATGTAGCCGTAGACCTTGCGCTTGTGGACTCCGAGGTAGCCACGGTCGCCGGCGTAGGCGTCGACGACCGACTGGACAGCCCGCTGAGCTCGCCGTCGTCGTGCTGGGCCACGTATTCGCGGACGGGCACACCTCCCCGGTCGCATCCAGGAAACGCCGCACGTTGGGGGCGTACCAGGCGCGGGTGTGCTTGGCATCCCTGCCGAGCACCGTGTCGAAGCGGGTACGGCCGAGGAAGGCGTCGACGAGCTGGTGACCGGACGAGCCCGCCCCGCTGACCCCGGGCACCCCCTCGACGATCGGGATCCCGGTCGGGGCCACGAGCTTGGCCCAGACGACCGGGTCGGCGAAGCGGCCCGAGTGTGCGTTGGGGTCGATCTTCGGCAGGGATACGTCAGTCACGTGGCGGAGCCGGTCGAGCACGAGCAGGAGCTCGCGCGTGAGCGACTCGCGTCGTCGCGCAGCACCGCCTCCTGCGCGCGTACGGCGGCGCCGACGACAGGCGCGAGCTGCGCGGTGATCTCGATGTTGCCGCCTAAGAACTGGAGCTCTGCCCCATTGCCGAGCAGCGGCACGGCGAGCTCGAGGTTCTCAAGACGCAGCGGATCGGGTCAGGTCGGTCGGGATCGATGAGGCGCCAGTTGGCGGTGATGAGGTCGTCGTAGGCCACGTGCGGCGCGCGGCGCCCCATGCGCCCGGCGACCTCGGCCCATGGCCGGGCCACGTTCTCCGGGAGCGGCAGCGGCGCACGCTGATGCAGGTGGTGCAGGTCGCAGCGGGCGTACGAGTAGGCGATCGCTGCGAGGACGACGGAGGCCCGCCAGAGCGCGGCGTCGGGAAGGTCGTCGGGGCCGGCGGGCAGGAGCGGGAGATCGGGCACGGCCCGGCGGACAGCCAGTTCCGACCAGAGGGCCGGAAGGCGGCCCGCGAGCTCGTCCCAGGCGCGGTGCGGGCCGGGCAGCGCCCCGGCGAGCGGCTCGATCGGCAGAAAGCCGGCCGCCTCGGAGACGTGGCCCAGATGGGTTGTCCGCTCGCGCTCGATCGTCGCCAGCCCGGCGGCTCGGAGCGGTGGCAGAGGTCGCGGCTCCGGTTGCCACGTTCAGCCGTGCTCCGGTGAGCGCTGTGCCGAGCCGCACAGAAGCGCCCAGCAGATGCCGCGCGCGAGACGCGCCGACGAAGTCCTCTCCGTCGATCACGGGCAGGCGCGGGGTGCGCTTCGTGAGCATCACCGTTGCGGCCTTGAGCAGCTCGTCGTCGGGCTTGAGCTTGATCGAGCGCTGCACGACGAGGCGGTCGACCGGCTGGTCGGCGTACTCGGCGCCCGAGCGCAGGAAGATCTGATAGGCCTCGGCCAGGGTGGTGCCCGAGTCCGTGAGGCCCTCGAAGTCGGGCATGATCGCGTGCAGCAGGTCGCCTTCGGAGAGCACGCCGACGAAGCGGTCCGCGTCGTCGACGACCATGAGGTAGCCGGCTTGGGTGAGCACGAGGATCTCCGCGGCCAGCCGCATCGGCCTTCCGAGGTGGATCCGCGCGGTTCTCCGGTCCATGACGTCGTGGATGTCCATGCCTGCCTGCGGTAAGGGGTGGTCGGGGGCCGAGCCTGACGCGGTGCCCGGAGGGTGGTCAAGGGGTATCGTGCGGACCGCGATGGCAAGACCCGAGATCGGAGAGCGATTCGCCGGGTACGTGCTCGAGGAGCTTGTCGGCGACGGAGAGCTGTCGGTCGTCTACCGCGCCCGCCACCCCTTCGGCGAGGAGACCGTCGCACTGAAGATCTTCCGGGAGGACGCCGCCGAGGAGCTCGAGGTCCAGCGGCGCTTCTCGGGCAATGTGCAGGCCAGGCTGATCAGCCACCCGCACGTGATCCGCATCCTGGACGCCGGAGAGGAGGGCGGACGCCCCTTCCTCGTGACCCAGTTCGTGGGTGGGCCGACCGTGAGACAGGCGATCGTCGAGCAGGGCCGGCTGGAGCCGGCGCTGGCGGCAACCGTCGTCGGTCAGGTGAGCGAGGCGCTCGACACGGCCCACGCCGTGGGCATCGTGCACCGCAACGTGGCCCCCGAGAGCATCGTGCTCGCGCCCGATCTCGCGCACCCGCACGCCTATCTCTCCGACTTCGCGCTCTCCCGCGACCCGATGACGGACCGGGTCACCCAGATCGGGACGATCGTCGGCAGCGGGGCCTGCGGCGCGCCGGAGATCGTCATCGGGACCCACGACCCCGACGCTCGCGCCGACGTCTACTCGCTGGCGTGCGTCCTGTTCGAGTGCCTCTCCGGCCGTGTCCCGTTTCCGGCGGACAAATCGATCATGGGCATCCTCGCGCGCACGTCTCAGCCACCGCCGTCGATCTTGGAGGCGGCACCCGATCTGGACCCCCGCTGGGAGGGCTTGCTCATCGAGGCGATGGCCACCGAGCCCGACGACCGCACATCGACGACCGGGGAGCTCGGTCGCGCGGCGCTGGCGGTCGCCGCCGTGACGGGCTGAGCCGCGGCTGCCTGCACCACCGCTCAGCCGGAGCGCCCGGCAGGATGCGCGGCGATGGTCACGCCGCGCACCCTCGCCGGCCTTCCGGCGGCCGATCCCCGCGCCGTCGCGCGGGCGTGGCTCGTGCGGCGGATCGGCCGCGGCGCCGCTCGAGGCGGCCGCCGGGCTCGCCGATGCCGTCTTCGCCGAGCGCGGCCCCGCCCTGTGCGGTTCGCTGCTGGCGGCCCTGGCCGACGACGCGGCTCTCGCGGCCCTGCCCGGCGAGGCCGCGGCGCTGCGCGCCGTCGTCGTCGCCGAACCGGCCCCCCCGAGCGCCTCCGTCGCCCTCGCCGCCGCGACCGAGCACCTCCGCGGCGCCGCTCTCGACGTCCTGGCGCCCGCGACCGGTGCCGGGCTGCACGCGCTGCTGCACGACCGGCTCGCGCACGCCTGCGCACAGCTCCCGCACGGTGCCCTCGCCGGCCCGGGGCGATCCTCGTGCGCGACGCGCGGGGTCGGCCGATCCGCGCGGCCGGCTCACCGCGCAGGCCGAGCAGCTCGTCGCCGCGCGGGTGCCCTTCGCGCTGCTGGTCGTCGAGGTCGAGCCGTCGCGCTCGCGACGGCTCGCGCCCGGGCGTTCGCGCTCGGCGCGCAGCCGGCCGGGCCGCTGGTCATCGACATCGACGCCTCGCTGCTGACCGCCCACCGCGACAAGGAGGGCGCCGCGGGCACCAGCACCTACAAGGGCGGCTTTGGCTTTCACCCGCTCATGGCCTACCTCGACTGCCACGCCAGCCCCGCCGGCGGGATGCCCTTGGCCGCCCTGCTGCGGCCCGGCAACGGCGGCGCGAACACCGCCACCTGCGCCGAAAAGACGCTTGTGGGGTATCCATTTAACCGGACCGTGTTCGCCAGGGGCGCCCGGCGGGCGGGCGCTCGATGCTCGGCGGGCTGCCGCGGGTGGCTGGCGGCCGGCGCGGGCCGGCGTGGGGACGGGGATTGGCGATACGGTCGCGGTAGCGCACGGGCTTGCGGTCCGTGGCGAGCTCAAGCACGCGGTAGAAGACGAGGCCGCGGCTGCGCGAGCGACGGCGGTTGAAGCGGAACACGAACTCGTTGAGGTAGCTGGCCAGGTGCGCGTCGTCGACTGAGCCCTGGTGGGTGCCCAGCAGCCAGCGCTTGGCCAGCGAGGCGACCTTGTGCACGACAGGCAGCAGCCTGGAGGCATCGGCCCCCGAGGCACCGACGAGCGGCTCGTGGACGTAGAGGTCCCGGGTCGCCGGCCGGTAGGACTGCCAGCCATCGGTGACCACCCTCGCGCCAGGCTCGACGTTGTCGATGAGGAACGCGCGCAGCGAGTCGCCGGACGCGTCGGCGAGCGGCGCAATGCGGCAGCGGCCGAAGCCTCTGGGCTCGGTCCGCTCGACAGCGATCCCGACGAGCACCTTCTTGCCCTTCCTGCGTCCGCCCAGGAGGCCCGGCTCCTCGCCGCCGAAGTAGCTCTCGTCGACCTCCCTCGCCCCGCAGGCGCTCGCGGCCCGGACGCACGAGCACCGAGCGCAGCCGGTGCAGCATCGCCCACGCCGTCTGGTAGGAGCCGATCTCCAGCTGGCGTTTCAGCGACAGGGCGGAGATTCCGTCCTTCTGGGATGCGAACAGCCAGCAGGCCGTGAACCACACCGTCAGCGGCGTCCGCGTGCGGTCGAAGATCGTCCTCGCCGTACCGACGTGCGCTCCCCGCATCCCTATGTCTTCCTGGACACGGCGTTGAGCCGTGTCCAGGTATCAGTTCTGACTCGGCCAAGCTCGCGGTCGGTCCATTGGCGATCGTAGGACTCGGTGGGACAGGCACGTACCTCCTCGACCTCCTCGCCAAGACACCCGACACAGGCCTGCACCTGTTGGCGGTGACACGTTCCTGCAGCACAACATTTCCGTGCACCTGGCGCAACCCGGCCGGGAGTGAGCTCGCGGCCAGGCTTACCGAGGCGGAGCACTGGGCTGCCGTGTACGGCCGGATGCGTCGCGACATCGTCGCCCATCCCTAGGTGCAGAGCGGCGTGCGCCCTCAAACCGCGTTCACCTCAACCCACGGAGACAGCAGGAGCGCCCAAAATTCCCGGCGCGTGCTCGTCCTGTGGAAGACTCGTGCCCATGCTGACCCTCGGGGGGACGCCGCAGAACGGTCGGCCTGCGTCCCGCGACGATCTGACCTACGCGCTACGTGGGCTCGGGCTGGCCGCAGCGGTGCTCCATCTCGGTGTCCACCCGGACGACGAGGAGGTCGGCATGATCGCCCACCTCGCGCGCGGGGTGGGCGCGCGGACGGTGTACTGGTCGGCGACCCGCGGCGAGGGGGGCCAGAACCGGATGAGCCATGAGCGCGCGGAGGCGCTCGGGGTGCTGCGCACGTGGGAGAGCCTCGCCGCCCGGGCGGTGGACGGCGGGGAGGTCCTGTACGGGCCGTTCTACGACTTCGGCTTCAGCAAGTCCGCCGTCGACACGTTCGAGCGCTGGCCGCGCGAGGAGCTCGTGCGCGAGATCGCCCGCGCCATCCGACTCGTCCAGCCGCTCGTGGTCGTCAGCCGCTGGGAGGGCACCGCCAACGACGGTCATGGCCAGCACCAGGCGATGGGCCAGTCCGTGCGGGAAGCATGGGCGCTGGCCGCCGATCCCGTCGCTCTCCCCGAGCTTGCACTCCCCGCCTGGGAGGCTCGCAAGCTCTACCGCTCGCTGAGCGGCGACTGGCAGCCGGGTGAGGATGCCACCCCGGGCGCGCGCGTGCCCGAGCACGAAGAAGCGGGCTGCTTGCGGATCGAGACCGGGACCGTCGACGCCGTTTCGGGCCGCTCGATGCAGGAGCTCGGGCACCTCGCGCTCAACCAGCACCGTACCCAGGGCATGGCGATCCCGCCGGAGCGCGGGGACTACAGCTACTACTACCGCCTCGAGCTGGGCGCGGGCGAGGCCCTCGAGCGGGAGACGGGCTTCTTCGACGGTCTGGAGATCCGACTGCGCGGCCTCGCCGCATGCTGCGCGGCTGAGCCGCCAGGGCTGGTCGAGCGGCTGGCCCGCGCCGATGCCGCCATCGACGCCGCCACCGAGACGTTCCGCCCCCGGTGCCCCGCGCCCGCGGGGACGGCGCTGCTCGAGGCGTTGAGCGCGCTCGAGGAGGCCCGGGGTGTCCTCGCCGCCGGCGACGCCGCCCTCGAGCGCTACCTGGGTCGCAAGGTCGAGGATGTCGCCGCCGTCGCCGCGCGCTGCCTGGGCCTGCGCCTCGAGTGCCTGCTCGACAAGCACCGCACGACCCCCGGCGGGCGGTTGCGCCTGACGACCAGGCTGTGGAGCGACGCCGCGGTGGCGGCGGACATCGGGGCGCCGGAGCTCGAGCTCCCGGACCGCTGGAGTGCGGCGGAGGTGCCCGCCGGCGACGGCGCGGAGGGCGCCGCGGCGGAGGTGCACCACGAGCTGACCGTCGGGGGCCGGAGTTGGGCCGCCTCTCCCTACTGGCTGCGCAAGCCCCGGCGCCCGTACCGCTACGTGTGGCCGTCCCGCGGACCGCTCTCGCTCGCGCTGGACCCGCCGCTGGTCCACGCACGCGTCGACGTGCGGATCGGCGAGTCCACGCTGCGGCTGCGCACCTCTGCACACCGGCTCCGTGCCGTCCCCGGCGGGGCCGGTGCCCTGCCGCTGACCGTGCTCCCGCCCGTGACGCTCGAGCCGCGCTTCACACGCATGCTCCTGCCGATGCCGAAGGAGCCGGTCACCCTCGAGGTGCCCGTCCTCGTGCGCTGCCTGCGGGATGAGGGCCAGGTGGCCACCATCGCCCTCGTCTGTCCTCCGGGCTGGACCGCGGAGCCGGCGGCGGTGGAGGTGGAGCTCGAGCGGGCCGGCGACGAGCGGACGATCGCCTTCGCGGTGACGCTTCCCGCGGACGTCGAGCCCGGCGCGCACGACCTGCGCTACCTCGTCGCCGCCGGCGGGGCGCCCTACGGCGTCGCGCTCGAGCCGGTCAGGCTCGGCCTCGGCCCGAGGCCTCCGACCGACGCGACCGCGGTGGCCGAGACCTACGTGACGCGCCCCTCGACGCTGACCGTCAGCCTGATGGCGGTGGAGTTCGTCCCGGGCCACCGGTACGCCTACATCCCCGGACAGGACGAGGAGCTCCTCGGGTCGCTGGAGGCCTTCGACCTCGACCTCACGACGATCGAGGGAGAGGAGCTGGCGTTCACCGATCTCGCCCGCTACGACGCGATCGTCGTCGGCCCCAATGCCTACAACGCCCGGCCGGCCGTGCGCGCCAACGCCGCGCGCCTGCTCGGCTACGTCGCCGCCGGCGGCACGCTGATCGTCCAGTACCAGACCTACGGCTACGACGAGGAGGGCCTGGCGCCCCACCCGTTCACCTACCATCAGCCCCATGATCGTGTGACGCTGGCCCAGGCGCCGGTCACGCCGCTCGCGCCCGACCACCCGGTCCTCCACGAGCCCAACGTCCTCGGGCCGGAGGACTGGGACGGCTGGGTCCACGATCGCGGGATGTACTTCTTCGGCACCTGGGACGCTCCCTACACGCCGATCCTGGCCTCCAGCGATCCCGGTGAGCAGCCGCGCCACGGCGGCCTCCTGATCGCCGGCTACGGCCGCGGGACGTTCGCCTACACGGGCTACTCGCTCCATCGGCAGATCCCGGCCGGCGTGCCGGGCGCCCTCCGCCTGCTGGCCAACCTGCTCGGCCTGGCGGAGGCGCGCATGCGTGACCGGGCGCTGCGCCTGCGGACCGCCCAGGTCCTGAGCTTCCTCTCCGTCGAGGAGCTCGCGCAGGCCGCACGGTCGGTGAGCGAACGGTGGGCCGAGGCGGGCGAGGAGCTCGTGCGCGCCGGCGAGCGGGGCGGAGCGATCCACGTCGGCCTCGACGGCGAGCTCGAGGTGATCAGCACCAACGGGGCCGGCGAGCATCCCGCGCGCGTCGCCGCTCCGGGCGAGCCCATCGGCGGCTACGCCGTACTGCTCGACGGGCCCTTCCCCGAGACGCATCGAGCGCGGGCCGCGGGCCGCGTGCTCGAGCTCCGCGGGGATGTCCTGCGGGCCTGGCTGCGCGATGAGCCGGGGCTGGCGGACCGGCTCATCGGCGCCCTGGCGGCCGATCTCCTGAGGCGCGACGCGTGAGCTTGCGCATCGGCATCCTCTGTCACAGCGGTGTGGGTGGCAGCGCTCGTGTTGCCACCGAGCTGGCGCGCGACCTGGCTCGCCGCGATCGTGAGGTGCACGTCCTTGCGCGCAGCGCGCCCCCGACGCTCAAGCGCTCCGGCGAGCGGGTGACGCTCCACTGCGTGCATCCGGAGGAGGGCGCGCTGGACCCGCACCTCGACGTGAAGTGGAATGCCGCCGACAACGACGCCTTCATCGCCATGGCGGCGCGTGCGGTGGCCGAGCATCGACTGGACGTTCTGCACTTCCACTACGCGATCCCGTTCGCGCGGCTTGTCCGACAGGTCCGCGACCGACTCAACGGGAACGCCCCGGCGCTCGTGGGCACGCTGCACGGCACCGATGTCCATCCGCATCCTCCGGCAGATCTGCCGGGCACGCTCGAGAGCCTCGACGCCCTAACGACCGTGTCGCGCAGCCACGCGGAGCTGGCGGTGCGGCTGCTGGGGCTCTCCGGCGCACCCCGGATCATCGCCAACGGCGTCGACCTCACGCGCTTTCGCCCGTGCACGGCCGCTCGCCGGCCAGGCCCTCCGCGCATCCTCCACGTGTCCAACTTCCGTGTGGTGAAGGATCCGGCCCGCGTGGCCGAGGCGTTCGTGACACTGCGCCGCCGTCGCGACGCGGAGCTCTGGCTCGTGGGGGACGGGGAGGAGATGCCGCGCGTGCGCGCCCTGCTGGCCGATGGCGGGCGCGCCGCGGATGTGCGGGCGTTCGGGCTTCGCACCGACGTCGAGGGCTTCTATCCGCAGGCCGACGTCGTGGTCGTGACCAGCCGGCGGGAGAGCTTCTCGCTCGTCGCTCTGGAGGCTGCGGCCTGCGGCGTCCCCGTCGTCGCCCCGCGGGTGGGCGGACTCCCCGAGATCGTCGCCGACGGACGGACCGGCCTGCTCTACGACCTCGACGATCCGGCCGAGCCGGCGGCCACGCTCGAGCGGCTCCTGGCGGACCCGGCCCGCCTGGAAGCCCTGGGTGCCGCCGCCGTGCTCCGCGCCCGGGCCTTCTCGCGGGGCGCCGCGACGGGGCGGTACGACCGGCTCTATCGCGAGATCCTCCGCCAGCGCGCGTCGCGGCGGGTCCCCGAGCCGCTGGGGGCGGCGTGAGCGAGCGCTCGCTCGCCGCGGTGGTGGCCACGCCCGCGGGCCGTAAGTGGCTCGCCGACCACGGCGTTCACACCGACGTCGAGCAGTTCGCCGCCGCGCTGCGGCCCGCGGCCGACGGCGGCGCGGCGACGCTCGCCGGACTCCCGCCGGACTCTCCGCTGGTCTACGTGGGCCAGCAGATCGCCGCCGACTTCGGCCACGCCACCGCGGCCAAGTTCGGGGCGGTACACGACCTGCGCACGGCGGACGTCGCCTCGGTCGTCGCTTGGCACGACATGGACCGGGCGGGCTCGGACCGCTACGGCCTGCGCGTGGTGATCGCGATGGGCGGCAGGCCGACCGGAGTATGGCTCGCCCACCGCAAGCTCGGCGACCGCGAGCCGCGCTTCATCCCCGCCGACTACGCACGGTTGGAGGAGCTGCTGCGTAAGGCCCGCAGCGCGACCAGCGGGATGCCGCGCGCGACGCGCGCCCAGGTGCTCGCTCGCCTCGACGGCTTCGCCGAGGATCTGGCCCGCCAGCCGCCGGAGACGGTGGCGCAGGCCGGTCGCACTGTGGCCACGCGGCTGTTGCGCGAGCACCTCGACGTCGAGGTGCCCGGGGTCTACGTCTCCCAGTTGGCCACCGCCGGCCTGCTCCGGGAGCTCCTGCTCCAGGTGCTCGATGCCCTTGACGACGTGGCCCGCGTCTACAACGAGGCGGTGGCCGACCTGACGCGCGAGGGGCTCGATCCGCAGGTCCACGCTCTCGACGAGCGGTGGCTGCCGCTGTGGTACTCATGCCCCGACTCGGGTCGCCGCCTGCGGCTGGTCCGCGAGCGCGCCGGTGCGGACCTCTTCGGCACCGCCGTCTGCCCGTGCGGCGCGGAGCATCGCTTCCACCTCGGCAACGGCAGCCCGTGCCTCGACGAGCTGGAGGCGGCGGGGCGCTGGAGCCCCGACGTCCTGCTCCCCGTGCTCTGCGACCATCTCTTCAGCGGGTATGTCGCCGGACGCAGCTCGGCGATCTACGGCATCGTCATGCGCAGGGTCCTGCGTTCTGCGCTGGAGCGCACGCCCACGCCGGCCTTCCTGCCCGCCGCGCTGGCCGCGCCGCCCACCGCGCCGCCGGAGCCCGACAGCCTGCTGCACTACTACCTCACCGCGTGAGCTCGCCCCTCGACGTCCTCGCGATCGCCGCGCACCCCGACGACGCCGAGTTCGGCTGTGGCGGGACCCTCCTGCGTGCCGTCGACGCCGGCCTCTCCGTGGGCATCATCGACCTCACCGAGGCCGAGCTCTCCACCCAGGGCGACGTTGAGACACGCGCGCGGGAGCGCGACCGCGCCTCGACCCTTCTCGGCCTCGCCGCACGGATCGGCCTCGGCCTCCCGGACGGCGGGCTGGACGGCGGCGCCCCGCAGCGCAAGATCCTCGTGCGGGCGCTGCGCACGCTGCGTCCCCGGGTCCTGCTCGCGCCCTATCCCGAGGACCGCCATCCCGACCACGGCGCCGCGGGGCGCCTGGCGCGCGACGCCGCCTACCTGGCCGGAGTGCGCCGCTATTACCCGGGCGAGGCCCCGCACCGACCGGCGGCGTTGTACCACTACATGCTCCACCAGCCGTTCCCGCCGACGTTCGTCGTGAACGTCGGCAGCGTAAACTGGGAGCGGCGCACGCAGGTGGTCGAGGTGTACGCCAGCCAGTTCGGCGGGCCCGCTGCCGATGCCCGGACCGTGCTCGCAGGTCCGCGCTTCCTGTCGGTGATCGAGGCGCGCGCGAGCTGGTTCGGCGCGATGATCGGCGTCGAGCGAGGCGAGCCGTTCTGGAGCGCCGGGCCGCTCGCGCTGGACGGCCTCCCGGACGGTGGCGGCCGCGACGACTACCGGATGTTCGTCTGATCCTTGCCGCCCATCCGCTCGGCCAGCGCCGACGGGAGGATGCCGGACATGCCGCGCGGCAGAAACTCGTCCGTGCCCACGGTCGCCTCACCGGGCAGCAGCAGCCGCAGCCCCGGCGCCATGAGCACGCTCAACATCCACTGATTCCACACCGGGCGATCTGTGGGTCGCCGTAGCCCGTCGATCGCTGCCTGCCACGCTTCGTCGAACGCAGCCGGCGGCCTTCGCCGCGGCAAGCGCCACGCCCCCTCCTAGCGCCGCTCACGCGAACGGCCACTGGCCCTCTTCGCGGGGGGTAGTACCGGCTGACCGTCAGCCGGTCCTGTACATACAGAGCGGCCACTTGACGCGCTCTCGACGGGCTCGGCCTACGCTCCGTCGATGACGTGGACGGAGAGCAGCGCCCGCGAGTGGCAGGCCGCGGATCTTGGTCGGCATGGCGCTCTTGTTCCGAGGCTCCGCGCGCTCAGGATCGCCCGTCGCGTGGCACGAGCCCCGCGAGCTGCCAAAAAGATTCCGCACGCTCCACGCCGACGAGCATCGCTGCGTCGAAGCCGCCTACCGGGCCTTCGAGACGTTCCCCGGCCCCCTCGTCATCGTCTGCGGCTTCGCCTTCCGTCCCGAGCGCCCCAGCGCCGGATCGCGCACTTTCTGTGTCTGGACGCTGAGGGCCTGCCGGTCGATCCCGCCATGGTCCGGCCGGGAACGTTCCTCCAGGCCTACGATCCGGTCCGTGAGGAACATTGGAACAAGTCCGGCGCTAGCGGCGCTCCAGGACCCCCGCTGCGCCGAGGCGGGCGAACGTTAACGCGGCAACCTCCTCAGGCGAGCCCCTCGCGATGACCTCGACGTCAGCAAGCGCGCGATTGATCGGCGGGCGCTTGGTCGTCACCGCGAGCCAATGCTCGTAGGACTCTTGGGGGTAGCGCTGCGCCTGGCGGCGCGCGATGAGCTCGGCGGAGTCGCCGTCGACGTCGGACGGCAGGACGACGACGGCGGTCCCCGTTCGGCGCACCAGATCGAGGTTGCGGGCGACGACGGCCGGTTGCTCGTCGTGCGTGAGAAAGCCCGACGAGGTCGCCATCACGACGCGCCCTTCTGCTTCGAGCACCAGCTGCGCGGCGATCGCGGCATTGACCTGGCAGTAGGTCGCGTACCCACGGGCCGCGATCAGGTTCGGAATGGCCGCCACGCGCCGACACACCTCGAGGTCGAGATCGAGGAAGCTCGCCGACGATCGCCGTGCGAGCGCCGGACCCAGCGTCGACTTGCCCGTCCCGCCTGGTCCGATCAGGAAGATGCAGTGAGCACGGCTCACGCGAGCAGGCTAGCTCGCGGCGCTCGACGACCGCGGCGCTCGCCGGCGCACCCGATCGCTCGACGGCGACTGACACTTGGCGTTGTCTCGCGCAGACTTGCGGTCGGAACCCCATCCTACGCGGGCGGGAGGGCGAGCATCGCGTCAGACGGGTAGCGATGTCTGCCTCGATCACGGTCGAGTCGATCCGTGCGGCGCGCCCGCGAAAGCGTGTCTCGCGCTGCGCTTGGCGATCACGATCCGTGTGATCTCCTCGACGACGACCGGTCCGAGGCGGCGCGCGAGCTTGCGAACGGTCGACTCGTCGGGTACGCGCTGATCGATCGTGATCAAGCAGAAGCGCCGTAGATGCAGCGAGTCTGAGACCTCGCGCACGAGCGTCTCATAGCCCCATCCGGTGCGCTGCTTGACGACCATCAACCGCACGAACACGTCGATCGCGATCGACGGGCGGCCACGATCACGAGCCCAACATGTCCACGCCGCGTGCACGGGCCCCAGCAGCGCCCGATCACGCAGCACGCGATCGAGGCCGGCGAGATCCT
>Ga0136637_1000147_pt1 | contig 13711 bp, 12 predicted proteins | sample AntDrymUQ8572106_2_FD_105497 | JGI IMG/M metagenome (GOLD analysis project Ga0136637, IMG submission 105497) | Polar desert sand microbial communities from Dry Valleys, Antarctica - metaG UQ857 (21.06) | ecosystem: Environmental > Terrestrial > Soil > Desert | place: Antarctica: Dry Valley... | reverse complement strand
CGTGCTGCAAGGACCATCTCGTCGTGGCCGGCCTCTACGCGACCCGGTACGTTGAATCACCATCTCTCAAATGAAGAGAGGAAACCTACAAACCCGGTCTCCGTCGAACCCGGGATGCTCCACCGAGTCTGAGCCCAAACCCGAAACAACACACCACGCAAACGCAACAAACCATCGCACGAAACAGCCACACCGCTCATCACTCGTCGTGATCACAACCTCACCCCGCCCCGCCGACCCCGCGCGCGGAGACGCCGCAAACCTAGACTCTCGCGACCAATGGCCCCAACCGCGAGCATCATCGTTCCAACCCGACGACGAGCTGCTTATCTCGATGTCGCGCTCGCGTCGATCGCGCCCCAGGCGGCCGCGGCGGGCGCGGAGATGCTCATCGTCGATGACGGACCCGACGAGGCCACCCGAAAGGCAGCGCAGCGCCACGGCGCCCGCTACATCGCGCACGACACATCCCGCGGCCTGAACGCCGCCCGCAACACCGCCATCGACAACACGCACGCCGCCCTGCTCGTGTTCGTCGACGACGACGTCGAGGTACACAAAGGCTGGCTGGACGCGCTGATCGCCGCCGACCAGGACGCCGAGCCCGACGTCGGCGTGCTGACCGGGCCGATCCACGCGCGCTTCGAGGATCACCGCTTCCGCGGCTGCGGGCGCGAGGGGCCGCCGATCACGACGCAGGACCACGGCGCGCGCGACCGCGACGTCGAGCATGCGTGGGGCGCGAACATGACGGTGCGGCGCTCCGCGCTGCAGCGCGCCGGGCGCTTCGACGAGACGCGCGAGCTGTACGGCGACGAGCAGGAGTGGCAGGGGCGCCTGCACGCCGCGGGCGGTCGCGTGCGCTACGTCGCCGGCGCCGCGCTGGACCACCGTCGCGCCGGCGACGACGCGCTGCTGCGGTCGCTGGCGGGCGCGGCGTACCGCCGCGGACGCTCCAGCCGTCGCTTCGATCTCTACAAGGGTCGCGCGCCGTCGCTCGGGCGCGAGCTGCGCGTGCTCGCCGGTTGCGCCGCCCACACCATCCGCTTCCGCTGCCCCAACGGGATCGTGCTCGCTGCGCACTCGCTCGGGCGCCTGCGCGTGGCGCTCGCGCGCCCCTCCGACGACGCAGCGACCTCCACGGTCGCACCCGCCGACGAGGACTTCCTCTCCGGCACGTCCGGGACGGTGCGCGGCCTGCGCCGTCCGCCACGCCGCGCCGCCGACGCCCTGCTCGACCTCGAGGGCGCGCGGCGCATCGGACGGCTCGACCGCGCCGCGCGCAGCAGCCCGCCGCGGCGCGACGTGCTCGTGCTCGGGGTGCAGCGCCCCGGCCGGCTGATGGACGCCGCCCGCGCGGAGCTTCATCGCACGCGCCACCGCGTCAGCGTCCACACCGTCTCGATGGGCGCCGGCGGGAAGTTCGAGCACCTCAACGCGCTGCTGTCCGAACACCCCGCGGCCGGACATGACTGGCTGCTGGTGATCGACGACGACGTCGTGCTTCCGCGAGGGTTTCTCGATCGCTTCGTGCACTGTGCCGAGGGCGCCGGTCTACAGCTCGCCCAGCCCGCCCACCGGATGCACTCACACGCCGCCTGGCAGGTGACGCGGCGCCGGCCCGGCGCCGCCGTGCGCGAATCGCACTTCGCCGAGATCGGTCCGCTGACGGCCTTCGCGGCCGCGACCTTCGACGAGCTGCTGCCGTTTCCGCAACTTGCGATGGGCTGGGGGCTCGACGTGCATTGGAGCGCACTGGCGCTCGAGCACGGCTGGCGCGTCGGGATCGTCGACGCCACGCCGATCCTGCACACCAACCCCGTCGGCGGCGGCTATGAGCGCGACGCAGCCGTCGCCGAGGCGCGCTGCTTCCTCGCCGAGCGCCCCTACGTCACGCGCGCCGAGGCCGCGTGGTCGCGACGTCTGCGATGAGCCGGGCATCGTCGTGAAGGTCGCGATCGTCGCGGAGTTCTATCCGCGCGCAGCTGATCCCGTGCTCGGCGTGTGGGCTCACCGCCAGGCGCTGGCGGCGCGCGATGCCGGCGCCGACGCGCGCGTGCTCGTGCTGTACCGACCGATCCCCCCGCTGGCCACAGCTCGCGCGGGCGCGAGCGCGGCGGTCGGTGCGCTGGGGCGCGCGCTGGCGCAGCCGCGTCACGCCCAGCTCGACGGAATTGACGTGACCTATGTCCGCTACCTGTCGCCGCCACGCCCGAGCTCCTACGAGGACTGGGGGCGTTGGGCGGCGCCCTCACTCGCGATCGCCCTGCGCGCGCTACGGCGCCGCTTCGCCTTCGACGTCGTCCACGCACACAACGCCGTGCCGGCGGGAGACGCCGTTCGCCGCGCCGGGCTGCGCGCCCCGCTGCTCGTCTCCGTCCACGGCAGCGACATCTTCCATACCGCCCTGCGCTCACCCCGCGGAGCGCGGACGGTCAGCGCGACGTTCGAGCACGCGCGTCTCGTGCTCGCCAACAGCGCCGGTACGGCCAAGCGCTGCCAGGCGCTCGGAGCGCAAGACGGGCGCACGCGCGTCGTGCGCCTCGGCACCGACCTGCCGGCCGCGCGCGCCGAGGCCTACGCGCAGCCGACGGTCGTCACCACCGGCCACGTCATCGCACGCAAGCGCCACGCCGACGTGCTCGACGCGATCGCGCTGCTGCGCGACCGCCATCCCGAACTGCGCTACCTCGTGATCGGCGACGGTCCCGAGCTCGAGGCGCTGCGCAGCCGCGCGCTTGCGCTCGGCATCGCAGAGCGCGTCGAGTTCACCGGCCAGCTGGCTCCCGACGAGGCGCTGCGGCGCACGCGTCGCGCATCGCTGCTCGCGATGGCCTCGGTCGACGAAGCGTTCGGCGTCGCCTACATCGAGGCGATGGCCGGCTGGGTGCCGGCGATCGGCACGCGCGGCGAGCCGGGACCCGAGGAGATCGCGGCGGTCGGCGGCGGCATCTCGCTCGTAGCGTCGCGCGATCCCACGGCGCTCGCGGCGACCATCGAGACCCTGCTCGCCGACGAGGATGCGGGCGACGCGGCGCGCGCGACAATCACCGCGGCGTTCTCATGGTCGCGCTGCGGCACCGCGACCGTCGCCGCCTACGAAGCGGCTCTGTCGCCGTGAAGCCCGTTCTGTTCGTCACCAACCACGTCCCGGCCGATCGCATCGGGGCGTTCGCCGCGCTGCACCGGCGGGTGCCGCTGGAGCTGGCGATCTTCGGCGGTCGCTCCCAGCACGCCACCGCTGGCGAACTGGACCCGGGCGTTCCGCACCGCCACGTCTCCCAGCGCGAGGTGACGGCGCTCGCGGCGTCGCGTCGTTACAGCGCGGTGATCGCCGGCACCGTCGGTCGCACCGCGCTACCGGCCGCATGGGCGGGCGCACGCGCCGCGCGGACACCGTTTGTTCTCTGGAGCGCGCTGTGGGCGCACCCCGTCAGCGCCGCCCATGCCGGCGGAGCGCTGCTGCTCGCCGGGCTGTACCGTGACGCCGGCGCCGTCGTCGCCTACGGCCCGCACGTCGCCGCCTTCGCCCGCGCACATGGCGCGCGCAACGTGCACATCGCGCCGCAGGCCGTCGACAACGAGTTCTGGAGCGCCGCTGTGCCGCCGGTTCCGAAGCGACCCGAGGCCGATTTCATTGCGGTGTTTCTTGGCCGAGCAGGCCGGGAAAAGGGAATCCAGGTGCTACTAGATGCCTGGCGTTTGTCGGGTCTCAGGGCATCTGCCGCCGCGCTCGTCCTCGTCGGCGTGGGATCCGGGCCCGCTCGGTACCCCGTCGGCGGCGCGGTGGCCTTCGTCAGCGCCCAGCCGGCTGAGCAGGTGCGCAACTATCTGGCCACCGCCGACGTTTGCGTCATACCGTCTCTGCGCACGCGGACCTTTCGCGAACCGTGGGCGCTCGTCGCCAACGAGGCCATGAACCAGTCCACGCCCGTCATCGCCAGCGATCAGGTCGGCGCCGCAGCCGGCGGTCTCGTGCGCCATGAGCGCAACGGCCTGATCGTCCCAGCCGGCGACCCGACCGCTCTCGCGAGAGCGCTGAGGCGCCTGCACGACGACCCGCAGCTGCGGCTGCGGCTGGGCGCCAACGCACGCCGCGATGTAGCGGCGTATGACTACGACGCCTGGGCGGCCGGGTTTGTGGGCGCCGTGGTATCGCTACGGTGATGCGCTTGCCACGCACTCCGATCATCGCCCTCGCGGCGCTCCTGCTCGCGATCCTGTGCGCGCCCGCGGCGCACGCCTCCGGCCGGGACGTCATCCGCGACTGCACCGACGACGAGGTCCTGACGAAGACCTACACGCAGCAGGAGTACAAGCAGGCGCTCTCGCAGCTGGCCTCCGACGCCGACCAGTACGGCAACTGCCGCAGCGTGATCAAGCGCGCACAGCTCGCCGCGCTCCGCGATGCACGTGCCAAGCGCAACGGCAACTCCAATGGCGGCGCACAGAACGGCGCTACCGCGCCGGGCGGAACGGGCGGAACGGGCGGCTTCGGCAACGCGCCCGCCGCAGAACAGCTGAAGTCCGCGACGCCCGACGAGCGGACGGCGGTCGACGAGGGGCGCGGCTCGGCGGGCAAGCCGGTCGACCTGCGCGGCGTCGCCGTCGCGCCCGGCGTCAGCAGCGCCGGCGACATCCCCGCGCCCCTGCTCGTGCTGCTCGCGCTCGTGCTCGCCGGCGGGCTCGCGCTCGCAGCGACCCGGATCCGGGCTCTTGTCCGTTCACGCCGCGCCTGACACGCCTGCCGCCACGCTGAGCGTGAGGCGGCCGGGGCAACGGGCGCTGCTCACCGTCGGTCTCGGCGCGATCCTCAGCGCGATCGCCTTCGCCGCCCAGGGCGGGTTGTCGCTCGGGCGCACGACCCCGATCGAGATGGGCCTGATCGTGGCCGGCGGCCTCGCGGTAAGCGGTGCGCTGCTGCTCGCGCCGCGCCGCGAGCACGCGTGGGGGATCGTCCCCTTGGCGCTGCTGCTCGCGCTGGCCGCGCTGACCGCGCTGTCGATCAGCTGGGCTGCGAACCCCTCCGACGCGTGGGTCGAGGCCAACCGGACGCTCGCCTACGCGGCCGCCTTCGCCGCAGCCATCGCGCTCGCGCATGCGCTGCCGGGCCGCTGGAGCGCGGTGATCGGCGCGATCACGCTGGCATCCGTCGTCGTCAGCGCGTACGCCGTGGCAACGAAGGTCTTCCCCGCCGCGCTGAACCCCGACGAGATCTACGCGCGCCTCAACGAGCCGTTCGGCTACTGGAACAGCGTCGGGCTGATGGCCGCCTCCGGCATCCCCGGGACGCTATGGCTCGGTTCACGCCGCCACGGCCACCAAGGCTTCAACGCGCTCGCCTATCCGGCCGTCGGACTGCTCGTGCTGACGATCCTGATGGCCTACTCGCGCGGTGCCGTCGCGGCCGCCGTGCTCGGTGCGGCGTTCTGGTTTGCGACCGTGCCGCTGCGCCTGCGCGGTGCCGCGGTGATGCTCGTCGGCAGCGCCGGCGGCGCGCTCGTCGCGACGTGGGCGCTGTCGCAGGACTCCCTGAGCGCCGACCGCGTGGCGCTCGAGCTGCAGTCACAGGCCGGCCGGCAGCTCGGCCTGCTGCTGATCTCGATGATCGGCCTGCTGACGCTCGCGGGGCTGGCGATCAACTTCTTTGAGGCAACCCATCGGATCGGCACGCAGACACGCGACCGCATCGGCGTCGGGCTGCTCGTCGCGCTCGCGCTCATCCCGATCGGGGGCGCGATCGTCCTGGCGACGAAGGAGAAGGGCCTCGGCGGTTCGCTGTCGGGCACGTGGAACTCGCTGACGGATCCTGACGCCGGCATCCCGGCCAACGACGCCAGCCGCCTGACCGCCGCCGGAAGCGTTCGCGCGCGCTATTGGGACGAGGCGCTGCGCATCTTCTCCGACGAGCCGGTCCGCGGCGTCGGCGCGGACGGCTACGCGACCGTCCGCAAGCGCTATCGCACGGCGGACCCGGCGGTGCGCCACGCCCACGGCTACGTCGTGCAGACGCTCGCCGATCTCGGCCTGCTGGGCCTGCTCAGCAGCCTTGCGCTGGCGGGCGCATGGCTCGCTTGCGCGGTTCGCACTGTCGGGCTGCGCCGCCGCGACCGCAGTTCGCCGATGACGCCCGAACGGATCGGGCTGCTGACGCTCGTCGCGATCGTGCTGATATTCGCCGCGCACTCGCTGGTGGACTGGACGTGGTTCGTTCCGGCCAACGCGCTGATCGCGCTTATCGCGGCGGGCTGGGTCGTCGGGCGCGGGCCGCTGCGCGCGCGCGCCGACGCGGCGCCGCAACCACCGCCCGCCGACGGCGCTCCCTTCGTAGAGCGCGTGCGCGCGGGTCTGCGCGAGCGCTCCCGCGCCGTCTGCGCGGGTGGCGTCGCGCTGATCGCGCTCGTCGCCGCGTGGACGGTCTGGCAGCCACTTCGCTCCGACGGCGCCGTGCAGGACTCGATCGCCGCGCTGCAGCGCGGCGATATCAACGAGGCGCGTGCTCGGGCGCACGCTGCGCTCGACCGCAATCCGCTGTCGATCGACCCGCTGTTCGCGCTCAACGAGGTCGAATATGCTGCTGGTCGCAACTTCGCAGCCCGCGGCGCGTTGGAAGACGCAGTGCGCCTGCAGCCCGCAAATCCGCAGGCCTGGCTGAGATTGGCCGAATTTGAGTTGAATCAGCTGAACCGCCCGGCGGTCGCGCTGACAGCGATTCGCCCGGCCTTGTACCTTGATCCCCGCTCTGCGGACGCAGTCGCAATCTTCCTTGTCGCCAAACGAAGGGCATCCGCTTCATGAAGCCGATCCGTCTCCTCATCGCCGCCGTGCTCATGCTCGCAGCCGTCCCGTCCATCGCCAGCGCATCCAAGACGCAGGAGTCGACGTTCCAGGACGACCCGCTGCTCGTTTATGCACCGCCGGCGAAGATGGAGGCGACGCTCGACGAGCTCAAGGCGATCGGCGTCGACCGCATCCGGGTATCGCTCTTCTGGGACGTCGTGGCACCGGCCAACAACGCCGTCGAGAAGCCGAACTTCGACTCCGCCGACCCGGCTGCCTACGGGCCCAATCACTGGGAACGCTATGACCGGCTGATCACCGCCGCCAATAAGCGCGGGATCGCCGTGAACCTCAATCCGACCTCGCCGCTGCCGCGCTGGGCCTCGACGGCCACGTCGCCGCGGCCGGACATCCAGTCGACCGGCCCGAACACCTACGCGCCCAACGCCGAGGAGTTCGGCAAGTTCGTCAGCGCCGCCGGCAAGCGCTACAGCGGCACCTTCGAGGGCCTGCCACGCGTGAGCTACTGGTCGATCTACAACGAGCCCAACCAGGGTGGCTGGCTCACGCCGCAGTGGAAGGCCGATCCGGGCAACGCCAATCGGATGGTCGAGGCCTCGCCCGAGATCTACCGCTCGCTCGTCAAGACCGCCTATCGGGCGCTGATGGACACCGGCCACGGCACCGACACGATCCTCGTCGGAGAGACGGCGCCGAAGGGACTTCAGAACCGCAAGGGCCTGACGATCTCGATCGACGCGCTGCGCTTCATCCGCAACCTGTACTGCGTCGACGACAACCTTCAGCGCCTCAAGGGCGCCGCGGCCGCCGTGCGCGGATGCCCGGCAAGCGCCGCAACCTTCGTCGCCGAGAACCCCGCGCTGTTCAAGGCGACCGGTTACGCGCACCATCCCTACGAGCTGCTGCTGTCGCCCACGCGCAAGCCGGGCTCGAAGGACTGGGTGACGATCGCCAACCTGCCCACCCTGACCAAGACGCTGACGCGCATCTACGCGCGCTACGGCCAGAAGAAGCAGACGGCCCGCGGCGTGCCGCTGTACCTGACCGAGTACGGCTACCAGACCAAGCCGGATCCGCTCGGCATCCCGTTCAGTCGCCAGGCGCTGCATATCAACGAGGCCGAGCAGATCACGTTCCGCAACCCGCTCGTCCGCACGATGAGCCAGTTCCTGCTCGTCGACGACGCGCCGACACCGGGCATCGCCAACCCGCGCGAGGCCTACCGCACGTTCCAGAGCGGCCTGAAGTCCCTCAGCGGCAAGAAGAAGGCGGCCTACCGCGCCTACGTGACGCCGATCCACCTCAACAAGACCCAGTTCAGGCGGGCCGGTAAGACCACCGTCTTCGGGATGCTGCGCCCGGCGCTCTCGACGGCCAGGGTCAAGGTTCAGATCCAGTTCCTTGCCAAGGGCTCGAAGCTCTGGCGCACCCGCGTGACGCGCACCGTCGGCGGCCCGCGTCACTACTTCCGCGTACCGCTGCGCGTGACCCGGTCGGGGCTCGTGCGCCTGCGCTGGAAGAACGGCACGAAGCAGACCATCAGCCGCCCCGTCGCCGTCTCCAAGCGCTAAGAAAGCCTAGGCCTCCTAGGTGGCCGTCGCCGGCGTCGGAAGCTCGCTGTCGACCAACTCGGCCGGCAGCGAGCCCGGGCCGCCCATCGCGCGCACGCTCACGAGCAGTTGCTCGTACTCATCGGTGACGGCGTCCCACGAGTAGCGCCGCGCGCGTTCACGCGCGCGGTCGCGGTAGTGCTCGACGAGCTCGGGCTCGTCGAACAGGCGCTCGAGCTGCTCGGTCAGCGAGGCGACGCCGATCCTGCCCGAGAAGGTCATACCGGCATCGCCGACGGTTTCGACGTTCGGCGCATGGTCGTTGACCAGCACGCAGTTGCCGGCGGCGAGCGCCTCGAGGATGACCGGATGGGTGCCGCCGACCTCGGTCGGCGCGCAGAAGACATAGGCGTGGCGCTGCAGCTCCCAGTAGCCGCGCCCGAAGACGTAGCCGGGAAACAGCACGCGCGGGTCGCCGGCACGCTGAACCTGGCGGATGTAGTCGTGCGCGTAGGGCGCGCCGCCGACGACGACGAGCTTCATGTCGCGCGCACGGGCGCCCGAGATCCGGGAGAACGCCTCGACGAGGACGTGCGGGTTGTTCTCGGGCTCCAGCCGGCCGACGAACAGCACGTACTTGCGCGGCTGCAGGCCGAGGCGCTCGAGCGTCCCCGTGCCCTCGTGCCCAGGGTCCTCGACGCCGTAGGGGACGACCCCGATGCGCCGACCGTAGCGCTGCTCGAAGATCTCCGCCACGGCGTGTGAGTCGGTGATCGCGGTGTCCGACCAGCGCGGCGCGTTGCGCTCGGCGAAGCGCAGGTAGGCCTTCGCCAGCGCAGGCCATTTGGACCGGTCGGAATCCAGGCCGTCGACGTTGATGATCGTCGGGATTCCCGCGCTGCGGGTCAGCAGGCACATCGGGCTGTTGCCGGCGATGAAGAACAGCGCGACATCGGGCTTGACCCGTCGCGCCGCGTGTACCGCCGACAGGAACGTGTGGCTGAACGTGTCGAAGTACTTGTTGCGCACGGCCGGGAGATGCACGAGGCGCGCGCCCTTGTGCTCCTTCAGGCGCCGGTCGACGACGTGCGGGCGGCAGTAGACGATCACCTCGTGGCCGCGCTCCGTAAGACGGCTCGCGAGCTGCTCCGCGGCCGTTTCAAAACCGCTGTAGGACGCGGGGATCCCGCGCGTGCCGAGAATCGCGACCTTCATCCGCTCACCGCGAGGGTATAGGCCTCGATGTGCCTGCGCGCTGCCGTGCGCCAGGAGAAGGCTGCCGCACGCTCGCGACCGCGCCGCGCGAGCTCGGCGCTCGCCGTGGGATCGGTCGCGAGCGCGGTCAGCCCATCGGCCAAGCCGACCGCATCCGACGGGTCGAAGTAGCGCGCCGCGCTTGCGCATGTCTCGACGATTCCCGGCGAGCGCGCCACGAGCAGCGGGACGCCGGCGCTCATCGCCTCGAGCAGCGTCAGTCCGAAGCCCTCGTGCAGCGATGGATGGACGAGCGCGGCCGCCGCGGCCAGCAGCGCCGGCACGTCAGGATCGAGATCGCGGCGCACGCCCGCAGCGGCGGCGTGGCCCGCGCCGCCGCGTTCACGCCCGGCGAGCACGAGCTCGAGCGCGGCCGGCCCGGCCGCCGCGCGATAGCACGCGTAGGCAGTGAGCAGGGGCCCGAGGTTCTTGCGTGGCTCGTCATCGCCGACGTAGAGGAAATGGCGCGGCGCGACCGGCGTGATGTGCGGTGCCTGACCCGGGCCGTGTGGGGCCACGACGATCCGCGCCGGATCGACACCCCAGCGAGCGAGCGCGTCGAGCCGCGTGGTCTCGGAGACGCAGATCACGGCGCGGGCGCCGCGCGCGGAGCGGCGGTGGGTGAGCGAGGCCCAGCGACGAAACGCGGGCGAGAAATGATCGGGCAGCCGCTCGAAGGCGAGATCGTGCACGGTGACGACCTGCGGACAGGACGCGCGGCGCGCAAGCGCCGGCAACGGGTGGTGCAGCACGTCGGCCCCCGCCGCCCGCGCACGGCGTGGCAACTCGGCCTGCGTCCACCACGCATCGAGCGCAAGGTTGCGCACGCTTGCCGAGCCGCCGCCGGCCGGCGCCGGCCGGCGCTCGTTGGCAGCCTCGACGATCTCGACGCCCTCGCTGCGCAGCGCCCGCGCGATCTCGTCGAGATAGACGCCGGTGCCGCTCGGGCCGAGCCGCGCGTACGTCGTATCCAGGAGCACGCGCATGGCGCCGGACGATACGCCGCAACGGCCCGTCAACCGCGCACCGCGCGCACCAGGATCGTCGAGCGCAGTCCCGGCAACCCACCGCCGAGGCGCAGCGCAACGACGCCGAAGCCGAGATCCTCGAGCAGTGCCCGCAGCGTTGCCGGCGAGTAGAAGCGCACATGGTCAGAGCGCGGCTCGAAGTGCGCGGCGAACGCCCGCCGGCTCAACGCCAGGCGCAGCAGCGTCGCGCGGCCGTGGTGCGGGGTGCTCAGCATGAGGGCGCCGCGCGGGCGCAGGACGCGGCGGACCTCCGACAGCCAGGGCGCCACGTCGGGCACGTGCTCGAGAACCTCGCCCGCCCAGACGGCGTCGACGCTGCCCTGCGCGAGCGGCAGCGGCTCGCCCGCGGCCCAATGGCGCGCGTCGAGTCCCGGCACCCGTCCGCGCGCTCGCCGCAGCGCCTCGTGCGCGACATCGACCGCAACCGGCTGGGCGCCGGCCTGTACGAGCGCGGCGCTGAACTCGCCCGCGCCGCAGCCGAGGTCCAGCACGTCCGTGCCGCTCCAGACGTTGTCGAGCAGGAACGCACGCCGCAGCCCGAAGCGCTCGGGCTCGGCGTCAGCCGGCACCCGCATCCAGACCGCTTCTTCAAGCTCGTGGATGCGCTCAGCTGCGCGGCGCGTAGCGATTGTGAAGCATGAGGTCGTTGCCGTCGGGATCGCTGAAGAACGCCATGTCCACGGAGCTGCTCAGCCGATCTGGAACGTCATGCGCACGCGCACGCCCGGCACCGACTCGAGCGTCTCGAGCTCGACCTGCTCGGTGACACGCTGGATGAGCGGCAGCCCGAGTCCCATACCGGGGCTGTCCGTACGCGGCGTCATGCCGACGCCTTCGTCACAGACGACCACTTCGAGCCGCTCACCACGCAGCTGCGCGTTGACCGCCATCAACCCGGGGCTGTCATCGCCGACATAGGCGTGCAGGACGGCGTTGCTGAGCGCCTCGGTCACCGCCAGGGCGATGTCCTCGCGCTGGCGATCCGACGCGCCGCCGTCGTCTGCGAACCCGAGCACCATGTGACGCAACGGCGGGATGCTCTCCGGGCGCGCAGGGAGTCGTTCGTGCAGCTTTCGCGGCCAGTCAAGGGACATGCCGTGCGGCTACCCGTCGGCGCGCGGCCGTACACCCGAGCGGCCCACGAACCTGGCGCGCCCGATGCGACTGCACCGGGCGCGCTCAGACGAAGTTCGGAGCTCTAGCTGTCCGGATTGTCGGTCTTCGGGTTGCTTCCGGTCGCGTCGTCGGTCACGGCGCCCTCGCCGGTGCCGTCTCCGACGTTCCCGTCGTCCTCTTCGGTCGTCGGCGCGTTGACGGGGTTCGGGGCGTCGGTGCCGCTCGTGATGTCGGGATCGCCCTGCAGTGCGTCCTCTTCCATGTGCTCTCCTCGGTCGTCGCTTGCTGGCACGGGGAACGTACCCTGGCAGGAGCGCTTTTATCTGTGCCGTGTGTCGAAAGCAAGATTCTTTCGACACACGGCCCAACTGCGAGCCCTGTAATTGGACATATTGGCAGTTCATCGAGCGCTCTCGGACGGGTAGAACCTCTGTCGTTCCTCTTGATCCGATGACCATTCGCCCCCAAACCTGATCGTGTCCGATGCCCCGCGCGCGCACGCCATCATCGGACTCAGCACCTCTGAGATGCGTGCTCCCGAGCGCATCCGTCACGACCCGCACAGCGAACCAGCCGGCCGCGAGCTCGCGCTCGGGCTCACCTATCCCGACTCCATCCGGCGCACGGGGGCCGTCCCGGTGGTCATCCCGCCGATGGACAGCGCCGGCATCGATCCGCTGCTCGACGGGCTCTGGGGCCTGTGCCTGTCCGGCGGGCCCGACCTTGATCCGGCCGCCTACGGCGCCGAGCCGCATGCCGAGCTCGGCCCGACCGAGCCGGAGCTCGACCGCTTCGAGATCGCGCTCGTGCGTGCCGCAGAGGCTCGCGAGATGCCCGTACTGGCGATCTGCCGCGGACTGCAGGTGCTGAACGTGTCACGCGGCGGCACGCTCGCGCAGGATCTCCCCACCCAGCGTCCGTCGGACGTTGAGCACCGCCAGCCGCAGGCCGGATCGACGCCGACCCACGACGTGCGGCTCCAAGCCGGCAGCCTGGTCGCCGGCTGCGTCGGGCTCACCGACGCGCGCGTCAACTCCTTTCATCACCAGGCCGTCGAGGAGCTCGGCGGCGGGCTGCGTGCGGTCGGCTGGGCCGCCGATGGCGTGATCGAGGCGCTGGAAGCGACTGATCGCAACTTCACCGTTGCCGTGCAGTGGCACGCTGAGAGCATGACCCGTTCCCCCGAGCAAGCCCGCCTGCTGGAGGCGTTTGCCGGAGCCGCCGTCTGCTACGGGACAGGAGCCGCTCGTGCCGCCTGAGTCCACAAAGGCGCTAACGCCCTGGTCGAAGTGGTCACACGGCCACAGCACGGACTACGACCTCGGCATCGAAGAGGAGGTCATGCTGCTGGACCCCAGCCGCGGCTGGGCGCTGTCGCCGGCGATCGACGACGTGCTCGCAGTCTGGCCCGAAGCCACGCGCGACAGCGTCAGCTCTGAGACGCATTCCAGTGCCGTCGAGCTGCGCACCGGCGTTCACGAGACCGTGGGCGGCGCGATCGAGGAGATCGCGGAGCTGCGCGCCGAGCTCGGTCGCGTCCTGGACGGGCTCGGCCTGACCGCCGCAGCGGCGGGTACCCATCCCTCGGCGGTCTGGCACGAGATGGCGGTGTCCACGCGCGAGCGCCACCAGCACGTCTACGGCTCGATGCGCGAGCTCGCGCGCCGCGAGCCGACCTTCGCCCTGCACGTCCACATCGGGCTGCCGTCCGGCGAGGCGGGCATCGCTGCGTTCAACCGTCTGCGTGCGCACCTTCCCCTGCTGCTCGCCCTGTCGGCGAACTCGCCGTTCTGGCAGGGCCGCGACACCGGCCTGGCTTCGGCCCGCACGCCGCTCTTCCAGGCCTTCCCCCGCGTCGGGATCCCGCGTGCGTTCGGCTCCTACGGCGAGTATGTCCGCGCCGTCGACCTGCTGCTCGACTGCGGTGCCTTCCCCGACCCGACCTACCTGTGGTGGGACGTG
>Ga0136637_1000145_pt1 | contig 13789 bp, 8 predicted proteins | sample AntDrymUQ8572106_2_FD_105497 | JGI IMG/M metagenome (GOLD analysis project Ga0136637, IMG submission 105497) | Polar desert sand microbial communities from Dry Valleys, Antarctica - metaG UQ857 (21.06) | ecosystem: Environmental > Terrestrial > Soil > Desert | place: Antarctica: Dry Valley... | reverse complement strand
TCGACGCCGTCGGCAACACGACCAAGGCCATCACCAAGGGAATCGCGATCGCGACCGCCGTGCTCGCCGCGACCGCGCTGTTCGGTGCGTTCACGGCCGAGATCCAAGAGGCCGTCGCAGGGTCCGGAACTGCACTCGGGGAGCTAGGCCTGGCCGACCAGCTCAACTACAGCGGAGTTCTCAACGTCGCCGACCCCGCCAACCTGGTGGGTCTTCTCATCGGTGCCGCCGTCGTGTTCTTGTTCTCCGGCCTCGCGATCAGCGCCGTCGGCCGTGCTGCTGGCGCGGTCGTCTACGAGGTGCGTCGCCAGTTCCGCGAGATCCCCGGCATCATGGAGGGGACGGGCCGGCCGGAGTACGGCAAGGTCGTCGACATCTGCACCCGCGACTCGCTGCGTGAGCTCGCGACACCGGGGCTGCTCGCCATCCTGGCTCCGATCGCGGTGGGCTTCGGCCTCGGCGTCGGGCCGTTGGGCGCCTACCTGGCCGGCGCCATCGGCACCGGCACCCTGATGGCCGTCTTCCTGGCCAACTCAGGCGGCGCCTGGGACAACGCGAAGAAGCTGGTCGAGGACGGTGTCCACGGCGGCAAGGGTTCTCCCGCACACGAGGCGACGATCATCGGAGACACCGTCGGTGACCCGTTCAAGGACACCGCCGGCCCGGCGATCAACCCGTTGCTCAAGGTGATGAACCTGGTCTCGCTGCTGATCGCCCCTGCGATCGTCGGCATGAGCATCGGCACCGACGAGAACAACCCGCTACGCCTCCTGATCGCGGTCGTCGCGGCAGTCGGGATCGCGGTCGCGGTCTACATCTCCAAGCGTCGTCCGATCGCGATCGGAGAGGCGAACGATCAGCGGACCTCCGCGGCGTCTGCCTGATCCATCGCACGAGGGAGGTGACTCCGATGGCCAAGACGGTCTTTCTGCATGTCGGGGTGGCCAAGACGGGGACCTCCTACCTCCAGAGCATCCTTTACACCAACCGGGCGGAGCTGCGCGCCGCAGGAACTCTCTATCCGGGGCGGTCGTCCTATGCTCACTTCCAGGCCGCCGTCGACCTGCGCGGTGGCAAGTTCCAGGGGCATACCTACCCCAAGGCCGCCGGAATGTGGCGCACCCTGGCTGCGGAGGTCGACCGCTTCGGCGGCAACGCCGTGATCTCGCAGGAGCTCCTTGCCCGCCTGCGGGAGGAGAGCCGCGTCCAAGCAGTCGGCGCGTTCGACACGGACGACGTGCGCGTCCTCATCACCGCCCGCGACCTCGGGCGGCAGATACCCGCCGGGTGGCAGGAGAACGTCAAGAACCGCAACGAGGAGACGTACGAGTTCTACTGTCGGGCGGTCTTCGAGCAGCCGGCCGGGTTCGACGCGGAGCACGCCGCCCGTCGGGCCGCCAAGTTCTGGCGAGTGCAGGACGTCGTCGGCGTCGCCGAGCGCTGGGCGAAGCTGGTCGACCCCGAGGCTCTCACCATCGTGACCGTGCCGCACCCCGGCGCCGAGCGGGACGAGCTGTGGACCCGCTTCGCGCGCGCCTGCAACCTGCCGACCGCCGACTACGAGCTCCCCGTCGAACGAGAGAATCAGTCGATGGGATCTGCGGAGTCCGAGGTGCTTCGCCGGATGAACGGCAAGTTCCCGGCTCAGCTGCCATGGCCGCGCTACGAGGCGCTCATCAAGCGCAAGTTCGCCCGCGAGGTCCTCGCGGTTGATCGCGGCCACGGCAGGCTCGCCGTACCCGCCGCCTGGTGGGAGGCGACTCGGCAGGCATCCGACCGACAGATCGCCGGTCTTGAATCCGCCGGGTACCGCGTCATCGGTGACCTCGACGAGCTGCGACCACAGTTCGTCGACCACGATCAGAGGTCTCCCGACGACTTCACGGAGGCCGAGCTGCTCGACGTGACGCTGGAGGTCCTGGCAACCGTGGCGGCACCGGAACCACTCCGCCGGGTGCCGCCGAGCCGGGTCTCGAGTGGAGCAGACCTGGTGCGGCGCCTGCTACGAAGGGGCCGACGTGACTGAGCGCTGCTATCTCCACATCGGTGCGCCCAAGACCGGCACGACCTACCTGCAGCACGCCCTCCACCGCAATCGCAGCCGGCTGAAGTCTGCCGGCGTCCTCTATCCACGCGTCGCCGGCAACGCCCACCACACGTCGGTGTGGGACCTGCGCTCGATGTGGGAGCAGCGCGAGTTCGGCAAAGATGTCCGCGGACACTGGGACGAGGCGGTGCGGCGAGTCCGTGAGTGGGACGGCACGACTGCAGTGATGTCCAGCGAGCTCTTCGTCTACGCCGAGCCCGATGAGTGCGCTCGTGCCCTCGCCGCCTTCGATGACGTCGAAGTCCACGTCATCTACACTGCCCGGGATCTGGTGCGGCAAGCCCCTGCCGTTTGGCAGGAGCGCATCAAGAACCAGTACACCCTCGAGTACGACGACTTCCTCACCGACCTCGTCGGCAGGTCGAGAACATCCATGGCCAAGGGTTTCTGGAAGGCACAAGACGCCTCCACAGCACTGCGGCGCTGGTCGCAGGGTCTGCCGCCTGAGCACGTCCACGTCGTCACCACACCGCCGGCCGGCTCGGCGCCCGCGGTGCTCTGGGAGCGCTTCGTCAGCGTGCTCGGCCTCGAGGGCGGTGAGTACGACGCCGACGCCCCGGCCGCCAACACGTCGATGAGTGTCACCGCGGCCGAGGTCCTTCGGCGCTACAACATCCGCCACGGTCAGAGCCTCACGCCGCTTCAGTACCGACGTCACGTCGTCGCCTCGGGCTTGCTGGAGGTCCTCGCGGAGGGAGTCGCCGACACGTCGAAGCTTGGCTTGTCTCCCGCTCACGAGCGCGCGCTCGTGGCACGCGGCAAGGCGATCGGGGATGCCATCCGCCATCGCGGGTACGACGTCGTGGGCTCTCTCGACGAGCTCGTCCCCGAGGCGGCCGGCCGGCTCTCCAAGGCGAGTGCACAGGGCAAGCAGCCCGGCGGGGTGGCAGCAGACGAGGTCGCGGATGCACTTCTCGACGTCGTCGACCTGATGCTCCGCAGCAAGCTCAACCGAAGATCCGGGAAGCGTCCCCCACAGTGAGGGTCATCGCCTGCGGCCGACCCTTGTCGCCTGCCCCGCGATCAGTCCACGCAGGGCCGAGTAGTGGTCGGCCGCCCGTCCGCGCAGGGACGGACGCGTGTGGGGGTCGCCGACCAATGCGCGCTCCAGACCTGCGATGCGCTGGCGTTGACGGCCGCTGAGTTTGAGCAGGCTCGTCGCAGCCCTGATCGCCGCTGGCCCGAGATCGGCCTCTGCCAGGGCACTCGGGGAGACGTAGGGGTCGTGCTCCGCAGGGACGGGCATCAGCTCCTGGAGGTCGCCCACCACCCGATAGCCCGTCCTCCCCAGGTCGTCGATGAGTTGCCGAGACCGGTCTTCGGCCCATTGCATCCGACCGGCGGGGAGCGCGATCCTCGCCGACTGGCCGCCGAGGACATCCTCGGCCAACATCCTGCGCACGAGCGCGTCGTAGGTCTCGTCGGCCATCCCCTTGACGGCGAAGTTCATCCGCCGGATCAGCTCGGCCTCAGCCACGCCCATCGAGGGGTTCGAACTCTTGACCTCGGTGTCGTAGCTGTCAGCGTCGAGGCCCGTCGCCTCACAGAAGCGTCGCCACAACGTGCTCGAGGGCGCACCCTTGTGGGGCACCGTCACGAGGTGGATGTTCTCCTCGGGGACGGACTGAGCCCACCTCTGGAGGACGAAGCCAGCGTCGTGCATCCCCCAGAACATCTTCCCGAAGGGGGCCGGGGCCTCGATGCCGTGCTGGACCAGGTCGTCCACGAACTGCTCCAACGGCACCGTGTGCTTGTGCTTGATGTGCTCCTGCCAGTCCGACACGAGCTGACGTGCGAAGTCGCGGGCGGTGAAGACGACGTGCACATCGGCAGGCCGCACCGAGGCCAGCCCCCGTGCGATGCGTTTGGGCCGGGCCCCGCCGAGGAGCTCGTTGGAGACCAGGACGGTATGCCCGGTCCAGTCGCAGGCACGTTGTGCGACGTCTGCCCACTCCCCGCGGTACGCGGAGCGACGAGAGCCGCCCCAGCCCACACCGCGGAAGTCAAGCATCGAGCGGAAGGACTCAGCCGGGGTGGAGTAGGGATAGAGCACACCGTTGTCCGCAAGCAGGTCCTTGTTCTTGGACAGAACGCTCTGCAGATAGGTCGTCCCGCTCTTCGGAGCGCCGACGTGGAGGATGACCCGCTTGCGCGCGACGTCGGTGGGTGGACCGCTCACGTTCCTCGTCTGCCTAGGTGGCTGAGCCAGCGTCGAGCCTGCAGTCGGCGGTCACGGGACAGCTGCGCCGGCTGGGTCAACGCGGCAGCCAGCAGCTCGATCGCCGCATCGGCCACGTGCACCTGTCGCCCGCCACGAAACGGCCCGAACGACTCCTGCCCCGGGGTCAGGTCGCTGAGGTCGCCGACCACGTCGTACCCCGCCTCAGCGAGACTGCCTTGGATCGCCTGCGAATGTCGCGCCAGCCGACGCCGATGACGAGGGGGCACGAGGATCTGGTCGCCTCTCCCACGTTGGTCGGCAATCCTGTTGAATCTGCTCTTCACCAGCTTCTCGTACTCAGGCCACTCGAGATCCGCGGGGAGAATCAGGTTCAACCGGCGCAGCACCTCTGCCTCTGTCTGGGTCAGCGACGTGTTGGTGCGGGTCACGTGGAGATCGAACCCGCGTGGGTCGATGCCCAGAACGGCACAGTAGCGGTGCCACAGCTGCTCGATCGGCGCATTCCGAGGGGGGAGCGTCAGCACGTGGATGCGCTCGAGTGGCAGGTGCCGGGCCCATCGACCCAGCACCGCGACCGCGTCCTGTGCGCGCCAGAAGGCTGCCCCTGACTGTGTGCGCGACCTGCTCCGGAGCACCGACGTCACGAAGCGACCGTAGGGTCGCCTGCGACGGTTCTTGAGTGACTCCTGCCACACCGCGGGGATCTGACGGGCGAGGTCTCGAGCGCCGTACACGACGTGCACCTCGGCGGGATCGAGGGACTTTACTGCCGCCTCGATCTGCTGGTCGGTGGCGCCTGCCAGGACCTCGTGCGAGATGACCACCTTGTCGGTGCCGACCTTCAGCGCCTGGCGTGCCAGCCGTCGCCAGGCTCCCTTGGTCTGTGGGTCGGCATACCCGCCGAACTCGATACCGCGGAGCTCGACGGCCGCATGGAAGTGGTCGATGGGCCGGTACGGGAAGGTCACACCGAGCTCGACGAGACGCGCCTGGTTGCGCCACATCACTTCTTGCAGGTACGTCGTACCGGTCTTCGGCGGGCCGACGTGAAGGAAGACAGTCGGTGGTCGACGGGGCACCCGCCCATGGTAGAGGCCCTGCTGTGATGAGCGGTGCACTCCGTGTGCCCTGATAGCGTGAGGCCGTTGTGCCACCCGCCGTGAGGACCCCCTTTGACTGACACCGCCGCGGCTCCCACCCAGGAGTCGCCAATGGAAGACCTGCCCGAGAACGTGTTCCGTATCGTCCAGCGCACGGTGCTGCTGGGCGACCGGGAGCTTGACATCCGCCCGCTGTATGTCCCCGGTGTGTCGGGGTTCAGCGGCGGCGACAGCACGTCTGATCAGTCAGACGCCGACGAGTCCGTGCTGCCGCCGTCGGATGAGCTGGACCCGAAAGCAGCTGGCGGCAGGCATGCGGACGCCAGCACGGCCCGGTCGGTGGAGGCCCCTGAGGCTTTCAGCGGGATCGTCAAAGACGGAGCAGCAGTCGTGCGCCCCGGCCGACATCTGACCTTCGGAACGTACTTCAATGCGTTCCCGGCGAGCTACTGGCGACGATGGACGACACTGCAAACGGTGCGACTGGTCGTCGATGTCTCCGGGACCGGAGCGGTGATCGTCTACCGGTCCACCTCCAAGGGCCATGTCCAGCGCGCCGAGTCTGTCGTGTGCCGCGGCGCGGACCGTCAGAGGCTCGAGTTCGACCTGCCGCTGAAGCCGTTCATCGACGGTGGCTGGTACTGGTTCGACGTCGAGGCTGGAGAGACCCCGTTCACAGTGCACTCGGCCGAGTGGGGCGTCGAAACGCCAGCACACCAGCCAGGCACCGTGTCGATCGGCATCACGACGTTCAACCGCCCTGACTTCTGTGTCGACCAGCTGGTCAAGCTGGCCAAGCAGCCTGCGGTGCTCGCCATCCTCGACGAGATCATCGTCGTGGACCAGGGAACCCAGAAGGTCTCCGCGCACCCCAGCTACGACGAGGTGGCGGCCGAGCTCGGCTCGAAGCTGCGCCTGATCGAGCAGGGCAACCTCGGCGGCTCCGGGGGCTTCTCGAGGTCGATGGACGAGGTCGTCAGCAAAGGGGCTGCCGACTATGTCCTGCTGCTCGACGACGACGTCGTCTGCGAACCCGAAGGCATCCTGAGGGCTGTCGCGTTCGCCGACCTCGCCAAAGAACCGACGATCGTCGGCGGGCAGATGTTCAGCCTCTACGACCGGACCGTTCTGCACGCGTTCGGGGAGACGGTTGCCAAGTGGCGCTGGTTCTGGGGTCCGGCACCCGGCACCTGGCACGGCCACAACTTCGCGCACAACCCGTTGCCTGCGACCCACTGGCTGCACCGGCGCGTCGATGTCGACTACAACGGGTGGTGGATGTGCCTCGTCCCCACCCAGGTGATCCGCGAGATCGGTCTGTCGCTGCCGATGTTCATCAAGTGGGATGACGCGGAGTTCGGCCTGCGGGCAAAGGATGCCGGATACTCCACCGTGACCCTGCCAGGTGTCGCCGTCTGGCACGTCCCGTGGCACGAGAAGGACGACACCATCGACTGGCAGGCGTACTTCCACCGCCGCAACCGGATCGTGGCGGCGCTGCTGCACTCCCCGTACGAGCGTGGTGGCAGGCTGGTGCAGGAGAGCTTCGAGACGCAGGTCAAGCACCTGCTGTCGATGCAGTACGGTCCGGCGGAGATGGGGCTGATGGCGATCGAGGACATCCTCGAGGGCCCGCAGCGCATGCACCGAGACGTCCTCGAGCGCCTCGATGAAATACGTGAGCTGCGCAAGCGGTACGACGACTCGACTTCGTCGACGGACCTGGACAGGTTCCCCAGGACCCGTCGACACAGGCCGCCGCGCCGGGGGAAGGAGTTCGGCGTCCCGCACACCAGGATCGGACGCGCCAAGGGAGCGGTAGTCGGGGGGCTGCGCCAAGTGTTGCCCGTACGTGGGCTGGCTACCAGGCATCCGGAGGCGAACGTCGCACATGTCGAGCTCAACTGGTGGCGGCTGGCGCAGCTCGACTCCGCGCTCGTGTCCTCGGCCGACGGCACCTCGGCGTCGTGGTACAAGCGTCACCCAGAGCTCTTCCGTGACATCCTCACCCGGTCGGTCTCGCTGCACACCCGCCTCGCGAGGGAGTGGCCGAGGCTCGCGGAGCAGTACAAGCAGGCGCTGCCGGAGCTGACCTCGCCGAAGACCTGGCACGAGACATTCGAGAGCTCGGTCAAGAAGTCCGAGCTCTGACCCGACGAGGCGCAGGGATCAGGGGCTTGCGGCTGCGCGCTACCGTTTCATCGCAGCAGGGGCAGGAGCGTCACATGACCAGATGGGGAGTACGAGTACGTGGCAGCTGACGGACACAAGCTCGTCATCGTGGAGTCGCCGGCCAAGGCGCGCACGATCTCGGGGTTCCTGGGGCGGGGATACGTCGTCGAGTCGTCAATCGGCCACATCCGTGACCTACCGAACAACGCCAGCGAGGTGCCTTCGAAGTACAAGGGCGAGCCATGGGCCCGGCTCGGCGTCAACGTCGACGACGGGTTCGCCCCTGTCTACGTCGTGCCGAAGGACAAGAGACCGCAGATCACCAAGCTGAAGGCGTTGCTGAAGGGCGCCGACGAGCTCTACCTCGCCACCGACGAGGACCGCGAGGGTGAGGCCATCGCCTGGCACCTGCTGGACGAGCTCAAGCCGACGGTCCCCGTCCACCGGATGGTCTTCCACGAGATCACCGCGCACGCCATCGAGGAGGCTGTCTCGCACCCTCGGGAGATCAACGCAGACCTGGTCGAGGCGCAGGAGGCCCGCCGCATCCTCGATCGGCTCTACGGCTACGAGGTGTCGCCGGTGCTGTGGAAGAAGGTCATGACCGGAACGTCGGCTGGGCGCGTGCAGTCAGTGGCGATCCGGCTGGTCGTCGACCGTGAGCGTGAGCGGATCGCCTACCGAACCGCGTCGTACTGGGACCTGGAGGCTGTCTTCGACGCCGGCGAGACCAAGACGCCGCGGCGGTTCCCGTCGAAGCTGACGAGCGTGGACGGGTCGCGGGTCGCGCAGGGCCGCGACTTCACGTCCGTCGGTGCCCTGAAGGGGGGCAGCGAGGTCGCCCACCTCGACGAGGCGCGAGCCGGCGCCTTGGCGGAGGCGCTGCGGGACCAGTCGTTCGCCGTACGCGCGGTGGAGGCGAAGCCGTACCGCCGGTCGCCGTACGCGCCGTTTCGGACCACGACGCTGCAACAGGAGGCGTCGCGCAAGCTGGGGTTCGGCGCGGCGCGCGCCATGCAGGTCGCGCAACGCCTCTACGAGAACGGCCACATCACCTATATGCGGACCGACTCCGTCACGTTGTCGGGCACGGCGGTCAGCGCCGCCCGTGCCCAGGTCAGGGAGCTGTACGGCGGCGACTACGTGCCGCAGGCACCGCGGACCTACCAGAGCAAGGTGAAGAACGCCCAAGAGGCACATGAGGCGATCCGCCCGGCCGGCGAGCACTTCCGGACGCCGGCCCAGACGGGGCTGACCGGCGACGAGTTCCGGCTGTACGAGCTGATCTGGATGCGCACAGTGGCCTCGCAGATGAAGGATGCCGAGGGCCGCTCAGTGTCGGTGCGGATCGCGGCGACGGCGACCACCGGGGAGGCGTGTGAGTTCTCGTCGAGTGGGCGTGTCATCACGTTCCACGGCTTCTTGAAGGCGTACGTCGAGGGGCACGACGACCCGGAGGCGGATCGCGACGACCGTGAGACCCGGCTGCCGGACGTGGCCGAGGGTGACGCCCTGGCGGTCGCCGAGCTGGGGTCGGCCGGCCACGAGACGCGGCCGCCCGCCCGCTACACCGAGGCGACGCTGGTCCGCGAGCTGGAGGAGCGTGAGATCGGGCGCCCGTCGACGTACGCGTCGATCATCGGCACGATTCTCAGCCGAGGCTACGTCTACAAGAAGGGCACCGCGCTGGTGCCCGCATGGCTGGCGTTCGCCGTGGTGCGGTTGCTCGAGCGGCACTTCGCCAGGCTCGTCGACTACGGCTTCACTGCGGGCATGGAGGACGTGCTCGACGAGGTGGCAGCGGGTCGGCGCGACTCCACGAGCGAGCTGGCCTCGTTCTACTTCGGCACGCCGGACCAGGACGGGCTGAAGCAGCTCGTCACCGAGCTGGGCGACATCGACGCCCGTGAGCTGTCGACGTTCCCCATCGACGACGGCATCGTGCTGCGGGTCGGTCGGTACGGTCCGTACGTCGAGACGGCCGACGAGAGCCGCGCCAACGTGCCGGCCGACCTGCCTCCCGACGAGCTCACTGTGGAGAAGGCGCGGGAGCTGCTGGCGAACCCCGCGGGCGTCGAGCATGAGCTCGGTCAGGACCCGTCGACCGGACGCACGATCGTGGCGAAGAACGGTCGCTTCGGCCCTTATGTCACCGAGCTGGTCGAGGAAGACGCGCCGAAGAACACCAAACCGCGGACGTCGAGCCTCTTCAAGACGATGGTCCTCGACACGCTCACCCTGGACCAAGCGCTCGAGCTGCTCCGGCTTCCCCGCGTGGTCGGCGTCGACTCAGAGTCGGGCGAGGAGGTCACCGCGCAGAACGGCCGCTACGGGCCGTACCTGAAGAAGGGCACGGACTCGCGGTCGATCGACTCCGAGGAGCAGCTGCTGACGATCACGCTCGACGAGGCGCAGGCGATCTACGCCCAGCCGAAACAGCGCGGTCGCCAGGCTGCCAAGGCGCCGTTGAGGGAGCTCGGCCCGGACCCGGCGAACGGCCAGCCGGTCGTCGTCAAGGACGGCCGGTTCGGCCCCTACGTCACCGACGGGGAGTTCAACGCCACCCTGCGTCAAGGTGACTCGGTCGAGACGATCACGATCGAGCGGGCGGCGGAGCTGCTGGCGGACAAGCGGTCGAAGGGTCCGGCGCCGAAGAAGCGCGCCGCCAAGAAGAAGACGGCGAAGAAGAAGACGGCGAAGAAGAAGACGGCGGCGAAGTCCTGACCCTCCGCAAACTCGGATCTTCGCGTATCCGCATGCGAAGGGTTGACGCGCCGCAAGAGCCGGATCTCCGCGTGCCCCGTCACTAGGCTGAGCAGGTGGCTGCCGTCTCCCGCTCCGCCTCCCAGGGTGTCCTGTCGATCACGGCCTTCCGTCGGCTGTGGATCGGGCTCGGCCTGTCCAGCCTCGGTGACTGGCTCGGGCTGTTGGCGCTGACGGCGATGGCGGGAGACCTCGCAACCGACACCTACGCCGACCAGAACTTCGCCATCGCCGCCGTGCTGTTCCTCCGGGTGGCGCCGGCCCTCGTCCTTGGCCCGCTGGCCGGTTACGTCGCCGACCGCCTCGACCGTCGTGCGACCTTGATCATCGGTGACTTCCTGCGAGGTGCGGTCTTCATCACGATCCCGATCGTCGGCACGCTCGAATGGGTGTTCGCGGCAACCGTCATCATCGAGGCCATCACTCTTGTCTGGCTCCCCGCCAAGGACGCCACCATCCCGAATCTGGTGCCCCGCGGCAAACTAGAGGCGGCCAACCAGATCTCGATCGCCACGACCTATGGGTCGGCGCTGCCCGCGGCAGGCATCTTCATCGTGCTGTCCCTGCTCACCAGGGGCGTCAAGTCGTCCTTCGGTGGGCTCGAGGCTCCAGTGGTGCTGGCGCTCGGCTTCAACGCCGCGTCGTTCATCTTGTCCGGTCTCGTCATCGCGACGCTGCACGGCATCCCGCGTGGCTCATCGCTCGCCCCGGGAGACCGCACCGGAGTCTTCGCGGTGATGAAGGATGGCTGGTCCTACGTGGTCGGCACCCCAGTCATCCGCGGTCTCGTGTTCGGCATCACCGGCGCCTTTGCGGCAGGCGGCGTCGTCGTCGGTCTGGCGCAGGTGTACGTCGCAGACCTCGGCGGCGGAGATCCCGGCTACGGGCTGCTGTTCGCTGCTGTCTTCGCAGGCCTCGCACTCGGGATGTGGCGCGGTCCCCGATTCGCCCTGGCGATGTCTCGACGCCGCCTGTTCGGCTTCTCTCTGACGGCGGCGGGGGTGCTGCTCGCCGTGATCGCCCTGGTCGCGAACCTCGCGGTGGTCATGGTTGTGACCCTCGGTGTCGGCTTCTTCGCAGGGACCGCCTGGATCACCGGCTACACGCTGATCGGGCTCGAGGTGGAGGACGCTTTGCGGGGAAGGACTTTCGCGTTCGTCCAGACCCTCGCGCGGCTCGCGCTCAGCCTGGTTCTCGCCCTTGCTCCGCTCGTCGCGGGCCTCATCGGCGAACACTCGGTGCCGATGACCGACGGCGCGGTGCTGGACTACAACGGCGCCGCGATCACGATGTTCGGCTCGGCAGTCCTGATGGTGATCGTCGGTGCCGTCTCCTACCGTTCCATGAACGATCGTCCGGGCACGACCATCCGCAGCGAGCTGAGGCAGTCATTGAAGCGAGACTTGCGGGTCTACACCGACCGCGGCGTGTTCGTGGCGTTCGAGGGCGGCGAGGGTTCGGGGAAGTCGACCCAGTCCCGGCTGCTCCGTGACTGGCTGACTCATCAGGGGTATGACGTCGTCCTCACTCACGAGCCCGGCGACACGGCCGTCGGTCAGACCATCCGCACCATCGTGCTCTCGCCCGAGACCGGCGAGCTCGACCACCGGGCCGAGGCACTGCTGTATGCCGCCGACAAGGCCGAGCACATCCACAAGCTCGTCATACCGGCGCTGCGACGCGGCGCCGTCGTGGTCACCGACAGGTACGTCGACTCGACTCTTGCCTACCAGGGGGCGGGCCGCGCCCTCCGGGCCACCGAGGTGGAGGAGATCGCTCGATGGGCCACCTCGCAGCTGCGCCCTCACCTGACGGTGCTCCTCGATGTCGAACCCGAGATGGGGATCGGGCGCATCGACACCCAGGACCGACTGGAGGCTGAGCCGATGGAGTTCCACCAGCGCGTGCGCCAGTCGTTCCTTGCCTTGGCGGAGGCGGACAGCGAGCACTACCTTGTGCTCGACGCGCGGCGGGACCGACAAGCCATCTGCCTCGAGGTCCGCCAACGCGTCACCGAGCTGCTGTCGCTCGCCGAGCGTCACCACGGGGTGGATGCATGACTGTCTGGGACGACCTGGTCGGCCAGGAGGCGCTCGTCGAGACGCTTTGCAACGTGGTGGCGGCAGCCGACCGAGTGCTCCAGGGCGAGAAGGCAACGGGGATGACCCACGCCTGGCTCTTCACCGGGCCGCCAGGCTCCGGCCGTTCGACCGCCGCGCGCGCGTTCGCCGCTGCGCTGCAGTGCGATCGCGGTGGCTGCGGCGAGTGCTTGTCGTGCCGCACGTCGCTGGCCGGTTCGCACGCCGACATCTCCGCGCTCGTGACAGAGCAGGCTGTCATCGGCGTCGACGACGCCCGAGACAGCGTCAGACGGGCTGCGTTGTCACCGTCGGGGCGCCGCTGGCAGGTGATGATCGTCGAGGATGCCGACCGACTGACCGACCGCGCTGCCGACGCGTTGCTCAAGAGCGTCGAAGAGCCTCCGCCGCGGACGGTATGGCTGCTGTGCGCGCCCACCGCCGAGGACGTGTTGCCGACGATCAGGTCCCGCTGCCGCTGTCTTGTGCTGCGCACGCCGCCGAGTGAGGCGATCGCGGACTACCTCGTGCGCCGTCACGACGTGTCGTCCGCCCTCGCCAGCTTCACCGCCCGGGCGGCGCAGGGTCACATCGGGCGGGCTCGGGCGCTGGCGGTCGACGAGGGCACGCGCAACCGTCGTCGCGAGGTGCTGCGCATCCCTGGGCAGCTCAGCGGTCTCGGCTCCTGCCTCAACGCTGCCTCCAACATCCTCGACGCCGCGACCGAGGAGGCCAGACCACGCAGCGACACGCTCGACGCGAAGGAGCAGTCTGACCTCCAGCTGGCGTACGGCGCCGGGACCAGGGGTGTCAGCACCACGGGTCACGCGGCGGCGGCCAAGGAGCTGCAGCGCCGACAGCGACTGCGTGCCAAGCGAATAGTCCGCGACTCCATCGACCGGACCCTGCTGGACCTTGCGTCGTACTATCGCGACGTGGTCACGGTTCAGCTCGGCTCGGGTGGAGAGCTCGTCAACGAGGAGCTGCGCCACGAGGTCGACACGATGTCGCGCTCCACGTCGGGTGAGGCGACCACCCGTCGTCTCCGCGCGATCTTCGCTACCCGCGAGCTGCTCGAGGGCGAGATCGCGCCACTGCTCGCCCTGGAGTCGCTGATGATCTCGTTGAGAGGCGCCGATGGGTGAGCCGTACCCTCCGTCGTCTGGACCACCCCCACCACCTGGCGCCGACCCTGGCCCGAGGTATCCCGGCTACGGCCAGTCCCAGCCCGGGGGGCAGCAACAGTACGGTCCGTCGTCCGGAGGACCACCCCCACCGCCTAGCGCTTCGTCACCGAGAGCGGCTTCGGCGAAATGGATCGGCCACTGTCGTAGCGTCGTCAGGTCAGGCGGCTGACCACCGCCTGGCTGTGGATAGCACGCCTCCG
>Ga0136637_1000144_pt1 | contig 13806 bp, 9 predicted proteins | sample AntDrymUQ8572106_2_FD_105497 | JGI IMG/M metagenome (GOLD analysis project Ga0136637, IMG submission 105497) | Polar desert sand microbial communities from Dry Valleys, Antarctica - metaG UQ857 (21.06) | ecosystem: Environmental > Terrestrial > Soil > Desert | place: Antarctica: Dry Valley... | reverse complement strand
TGCTATTTACAGCACACTTTTTTCAAAGTTTTTTTGCAATTTTTATTTTGAGTTTTTATTTAAATAAGAATGGCGATCCGAAGACCGCCAAGTAGTGAAAGTTATTAATTGTCACCTAGTTTAGTATTATTGAGCGACAAACTAAAATCGCCCCAATCTTTCGTTACCGTTAAAAGCTAGTAGCACGAATAAGCAGCTTTTCCGCGAAACATTAGATTGTAGGTTTTGCCTGACGCAACAACGAAATTAAGTAACTTAAACTAAAGCCGCATGTGTATTTCTCGCCGCTTTATCTTCAAAATCGTGAGTAACAGTTAAATTCAAAAAATTATCCTTCTTTATCAACCGGTCAAATTTGGCTTTCAAATAAAGATGTTCTTCATCTGATTTTTTAATATCTTCCCTAGATATGGTGTAATGTTCAAGCAGTTTCCGAATTTTAGGATTTTTCGTTTTGGAATTGATGTCCCGAAAATCATTTTCTTCGATAATTGCTCTGGCTTTTTTCAATTCCTTCGGTTTCAGGCTTCTAAACAAATCTTGCCATATTTGCGTGTAGCCCAAATCAACCTCAAACAATTTTCGGTAAATGATGTAGATTTCCGGCATATAAAGCAATTCGTGATATTCGTCTAAATTTCTGCCGAATGCCTTTTCAAAAAAACTTCTGCCCGGCGTAACGATTCCTTTCGTTACGTTAATAACCGCTTGAATGGTACGAATGTATTTTTTATTCCAATGCTTTCCGATATACTCGCGGTTTTTGGCTTCCTCGCCGAAAAGCGGAATAAACTTCATCGGGAACGAATAAATATAAACGCCCAAGTTTTCGCATAGCTCGACATTGATTTTTAGCCTTTCGTAGAGTTGGTCGGGTGTGTCTTGAAAGTTGTATAAAATATAATTCGACAATTCTTTGATACCGTATTTTGCCGCTAATTTTACCGCGTTTATATATTTTTCTTTGAGTGATAAATGGTCGAAAGCGATTCTTAAAGGGCGAATCGGGATTTCGCTCATCAACCTCATAAAATCTTCCGTTACATAGCGGCAATCCGTTCCTTGATTAAAATCAACGCTCCGCATCTTCGGAGTTTTGTTGCGATGTTTTTCATATATCGCGGCAATGCGTGGATAAATTGCCGACAGATTTTCTTTTGTGGTTGTTTCGGGTTTCAGAAGATTGTATTCTTCAAGATATTGATAAAAAGTCTGCGCCGTTTTACCTTTTAGTCTGTTCAGTAATTCGTGAATAAGTTTGTAAGACCGTTTGATAAAAGCCTTGTCATTGAAGCCTTCGCGCAAATTCTTTATCGCAATGTCTAGCTGATTCGGTTCAACATACATTGCGCCTTTATGAAAGCCCATCGCTTTTATTTCCTCAATTATTTCAGGGAAGCTAGGCGAAGCCAAGACATTATTGTCCATTAACAAAAGGTTTTGCTGTTCACCGAAAACCTCTGTGATTTGATTGAATTTTCCGAGAGTTTCAATTTTAGGTTTGTAAGTTGGTTCAAGACGCGGCACGGAACAAAAGGCGCATTTACGAGTGCAACCTTTCGTCATAAAAGTAAAATACGCGCTTTGAGTCGGGTATTCGTAATCAATTTCATCGAGAATGGAATAATCAAGCGGCAAGTCATCAACGATTAAATCATTATCAGCATCAAGCGTTCCGAGCCGGTCAAGAAGTCCTTCGACAGGTTTGATGCCGGTTGTTTCTTCTATTTCCCCGGGCAGAAGCGATGCCATTACGCCGCCGATTTTTAATTCGTTTAAATCTTTGATAAGCCATTTGGCAAATTCGATTGTTTCAATCGTGATTTTCCAATAGAAAGTAAAAAGCGTCGTTACATAAACTCTGTCCCACTGCGGATTGTCTTTCCATTTACCCCTAAAGTAAAAGTTTTTATAGTAATTCAGACACTCGTTTATTAACGGTTGATTTTTGGATTTTTCAAAATCCAATTGGTCAAATAGTGGCAAGGGTTTCGATTCGAGATAGTTTCTAATTGCTGCTTGCTGATTTAACCAATAAACCGAGCCGTCTATGTTCTGCAATTTTTCGAGGCATTCAGAGAAAATCTGGTCAATCACGAATTTTTTCAAATCGCCCTTAAAAAAAGTTACGTCATCCCCGAGAAGGCGATGATAGGTAGCTATTTTCATCAAACCGATTGGCGGATATTTATTTTTATAATTCGGCTCAATCAGCAAAATTTTTCTGACCATTTTTATTCAAACTCCTCTTTAATTTTCAACTTTAAATTATCCGCCGTTTCTTTAGATAAAACTTTGTCAATTACTGTGAAAACCCGTGAAAGTAATTTTCTGTCGTTCCTCGACAATTTGGTTAAATCGTCGGTCAAAAATTTTGGTCTGTGATTGTTGCCGTTAACGGGCAATTCTACTTTGTCAATCTGCTTCGGTAATTTCTTCGTCAATCTTTCAAAAATCTTTAATTTCGGTGTTTCGTCTTCCTTCAAATCCGTAGCAACTTTTTCCAATTTTTTTTGGGCGTATTCCGCACCTTCTTTAAGTTTTTCAAACTTTTCGTCATATTTTCTTAGCTCTTCTTTATCGGTAAAACCTTGTTGGGTTTTCTTCTCGTATTCTTCTTTGAATTCAAAAAGTTGATTAATGCGCCGTTGCTGACTTCTTACGTCCGATGCGAAGTAATAAAGTTTATGAAGTTCATCACCGAAAAACCGTCGCAATTCTCTTTCAAATAACTTTGTAGTTTCATTTTCCAAAAAATAATCTCGGCGAGCATTCGGAATCAAGTCAGGATTAAAAGCGTGAACTTCACCAAAAAAGTAAAAATTGCCTCGTTGCTCTTTGTGCAGTTTCGTCAAACATTGCTCCGAACCGATTTGGATATTTCCGCTCCGTAATCTAATACCTCTCGCCAGATTTCCTTTTTCGGGAATCTGTTTAGTAAAGTCCGAAATGCTATACCAACCCCATAACAGCAATTTATCGGCTGGAGTTTTGAATTTGAAAAATTGAATATCAGTAATTTCGTCAACTCTTTTCTTGTTTTTTTCTTCACCTTCGTAAATTGTCGTGGTATAGGCTTTAAAAATTTGGTCGGCGTTCAGATAAATTTTATATTCGTCAATCGAAAGATTTTCCTTTTTTAATTCATCAGAAATTTTTGTTCCGAAAATAAATCTTGGATGGAGAGGAACAGGAGCAATCATTTGCAGATATTCGCGGATAGCTTGTTTATCCAACAAAACATCATTGGAAACATTTTCCAGCGTAACCTTGAAGTATCTTTTTTCGGGCAATTCTTTTTCCGTAACGAGAGTTGTTACTGCATCAATTACTTCCGCCGCTTCTTCTTTGCCCTTCCGATTGTTAATGATATTTTTCAATTCTTTGGCGTTCCAAAACATTTTGGATTTGATGCTTTCGCCTGCGTATGATGTTTCAAAAATCAGCGTGTCGCAATAACCCAAACCGCCAAGTCTGCCGATGCCGCGAAAGCCTTTGTCCACACCTCTTTCTTTGGTGGATTTGGCGATATTGCGTAAAATTTCCGCGACCTTTTCGGCTTCAATTCCCGTTGCGTTGTCTTCGATGCTTATCGTTCGCTTAGCTTTGTCAATCTGAATCCAAATCTCGCCTTCGATTCTTGACGGCAAAAGTTCTAACTTTACGGCTTTATCAATTTGGTCAGCCGCGTTTTGAACATACTCACGGTAAATAACGCGCGAATCTTCATACATCCCTAATGTTAAGGATTCGATTACGTCTTTGCCGATGGTCGTTTTCTGAGAATTATCCATTTGGAAACTGTCTATAAATCGGATTCGGAAATTTAATGTTTAGCGGCGACGTGAACACCGGATTTTGCACTATGTATTCGCCTTGTTTTAGCCGCGTCATCATTCCTCGGTAAACTTGGGGAATATATCTGTAGTCATTCTTTGAAATCTCAATCGCGTTTGTCCTGCCATAAGCGTGTGTCGAGCAATTTCCTTTCACGCGGTCGTCAATCGAACTCTTAAACTGTTCGGCGGAAAACAAAATGATTCCCAATGAACGCCCGCGTTCAGTAATGTCCCTAACTTGCCGCAGAATCGGTGAATTTTTCGGCACATCAGAAGAAGCATATTTATTCAGTTCGTCAACAAAAATGATTATCTTTTTCGGTATGTCGTCCTGTTCTCCGGCTTGTCCCAACTTCAAATCATAAATCGCTTTAATGACATCTCCAAATACAAACGACTGCATATCTTCGTCGAGACGGGCAATATCTACGACAAAGATGTCATTTTTGCGAATATGATTGATTGAATCTCTTAATCTCGTTTCGTTGTCTTCATTGGAAATTCGTTTGGCGAAAAGCGGATTTGTTAAGGCTTTTCTGACAATACGCTTGAATTTTCGCCAACTCATAACGGTTATTTCGCCGCCTTTTCCGGGCTTCAAATACTCATCAACCTCACCTAAAAAATCACTCCAATTTCTGATGTTTCCGAAATTCCCTTGGTCGGTGAGAACGTAATTGATAATTGAATCCATCGTTCCGGTCGAATCGTCAATATTAGCGAACAGCAATTCCAAACTGTCGCGGTCGTATTCATAAACGTATTTGTATTTGAAGGCTTTGTTTTGGTCTATTTGATATTTGACATCTTCCTTTTGAGCGTATGTATTTGGATGTTCATCGTCAAAATGAGGATAATAATACTGCACATTCTCAAACGGTTCGGAATTTATTCCGAGCATTTCATAAATTTGCTTATCCTGCTTGGATAAATCTTTATTTGATTCATCAATCGCCAATAAATCTCTACCTTTGACATTGAAAATTACAAATGCCGCACTTTCATTTGGCTTGATGTCAATTTTGTTGATGTATTTTTCCTGAATCGCTTTGAGCAAAAACATCGCGTAAGAAGTTTTCGCCGCCAAACCCGATATTCCCGAAATGTTCAGATGCGCTCCGTCGGGTCCTAGAACAAAATGCGAATTGAAATGCACGGGCAAAACAATTTCGTCTTCGCCTTCATACATCTCTAAATAACCGCATGGTAAAGGATGTTCGATTTTATCCAAGCCGAGTGCCGTGCCGACTTCCGCTTGATTTGCCAAACCGACTCGCCGACCGTCTAACACCGGCGTATAAATATTTTCTGTATTGCCGACAACTTTGGCTTTGACGAAATTCATTCCAACTCGATGCGTATTGGCTTCGAGATTAACATCGCCGAAGTCGCTCGAAATAAAGCTAGTCAAATAACTTGTCGCGTCGGTAATGTGAGAAATTTCCTCGATGACTCCAAAAGTTACAGAGTTATTGAGGTGTTCTACTTTGACGACATCGAACGGATGCAGAATGCGTTCTTTGTCCGTCCAAAAATAAAACTCGTCAATTGTGGTCGGTATTTTTTCGGTAGCGGCGACTTTGCCAATGATTTTAGACATTGTTTTAAAATAGGTTCAGGAAATAAACATCGCTCAAATATTTGCTTTTGATAAAAGTTTCCGTCAGATAAACCGGATAGAGATGATTCGCCCAACGATTGTCCGAGCCGTAGCAGGTCGGAAAACATTCGTTAATCAGATTTGCGCTAATAAGGTCAATTTCGTCCGAGTCCAAACCTTTTTCCATCTCGTTCTCAGTTACCAAAATTTTTTCGATTTTCAAAACGCCGTCGAACGGGCTAACGGTGCGGTTGATTCCTCGGATTCGCAAATACCAAACGCTAAACTCCACGCCGCGAGACCTTTCGGTCATGTATTTGAAAACTGGTGTGCGGTGAAACAATTTGAGGTCGGCGATTTTTTTGGCGATACTTCGGTTGAACTGGTCTAAACAGAGTTCGGGGTTGAAAGATTTAGACACTCCCACGACACAACGGTAATTGCTTTTTATCGCCGCCAAATCCTTCAAGTCGCCGCCTTTTGAACTTTGATATTGCAAAGAGCCGTCTTTAATCAAGTAAGAATCAAAATTCAATTTTCTTTCGCGGGCAAGCCTTGCAACCAAGCGTTTTTCTGATTCAATCATCTCATCTTGAATTTTTGCTATTCCTTTTTGTTCGTATTTTTCGTCGTCTTTCAAACGGCGATCTTCGTAAGGCAAAATTTTCTCCAACGAAATATTTCTTTTTTTCAAGCCGGGCAAATCGTTAATTTTGGTTGTTAAAGAATTAAAGAATAACTCGTTCGGCTGATTGTCTTTATTAGCGCACTCCGGCAAAGACAAAGCCGAATAGTTTTCAAAGGCGAAACTTTTGAAACTGTCAGGATTTTCTCTAATGCAACAACCGACTCCGATTTGTCCAGCGACAATCGGATAAATTCGATTGTTATAAGCAACGTCGTCAACTTTGTAGGTGCGACGCGAACCGTCAAGGAAAAATTTGAAAAGAGGCTTGCTTTGCCGATTTATTTTTTTGGCTAGTTCGCCAAGCGATTTGGAAGCGGTGAAACCTTTGTCAGTTTCACCAACTTTACTTCGGCTGAATATGATATTTTGCTTATCGTCATAAACTACCGACGGAATGTCTACTCTATCGAAACAATATCTGTGCGACTTATAGCATGTTCCTTTCGTTTCAGAGGCTAGATAGTCCAGAACTTTTCCCATCGCAGATTATTCTCCAGAGAATCACAGCACTTTAATCAGGTTTAACTCTTTACTGCCAAAGAGTATATGTGTGGACGGTTATCGTGTCAATTTTTCTCTTTCGCAATCAACGGCTCACTGTTTCCGTCCGATGTTTGCTCAACATTCGGGAGTGTGTAATTTCTCGGCAGAGGCGCAGTTGCTTCCGCTTCCAAAGCCGCGTTTAAAACGTCACTGACGCGCATTGCCGGAATAATTTCGAGTTCCTTTAGCACGTCTTCGGGAATTTCTTCCGTGTCGGCTTCATTGCGGTCGGGCAAAATTATTCGTCGAATTCCGGCACGATGCGCTGCAAGAACTTTTTCCTTGATTCCGCCGACCGGAAACACCAAACCTGAGAGCGTGATTTCGCCGGTCATCGCCGTATCGGAACGAACCTTTCTGCCTGTGTAAAGCGACGCGAGTGCCGAAGCCATCGTTACGCCCGCGCTCGGACCGTCTTTCGGAATTGCACCCGCCGGAACGTGCAGATGAACGCCGTTTTCTTTTATCGCATTTGTTGGAATATTGAATTCCGCCGCGTGCGACCACAGATATGAACGCGCCGCCTGCGCCGATTCCTTCATCACGTCGCCCAATTGACCGGTTAAAGTCAAACCGCTTCCGCCCGGCAGCGCGGTTGCCTCGATAAATAAAACTTCGCCGCCCATTTCCGTCCAAGCCATTCCCGTTGCCACGCCTGCCGGATTTTCTTCCCGCGCTTTTTCAGGATAGAAACGTGGTGAGCCTAAGTATTTTCTAACCTCCGTCGGCGTGATTGTTTCGCTTTGCTCATCACCCTGCGCAACTTTGAGCGCGACTTTTCTGGCAAGATTTCCAATTGTTCTCTCCAATTGCCGAACGCCGGCTTCACGTGTGTAACGTCCGGTTAAAAGATTTATCGCGTCGTCTGTGATTTCGATTTGGTTTTCCTTTAAACCGTTTTCCTTAATTTGTCGTGGAACAAGATATTGCTTAGCGATATTGAGTTTTTCCATATCGCTGTAACCGGCAAGTTGTATAATTTCCATTCTATCGCGCAGCGGCGCGGGAATCGGCGCGAGCTGATTCGCCGTCGCAATAAAGAAAACTTTCGACAAATCGAACGGCAAATCTAAATAATGGTCGCGGAACGAATTGTTTTGTTGCGGGTCTAAAATCTCCAAAAGTGCCGCCGATGGGTCGCCGCGATAATCGTTGCCGAGTTTGTCAATTTCGTCGAGCATCATCACCGGATTATTCACGCCGACGCGCCGCAGCGATTGAATAATTCTGCCCGGCATCGAACCGATATAAGTCCGCCGATGTCCGCGCAGTTCGGCTTCGTCGCGCATTCCGCCCAAACTCATTCTTTCAAATTCGCGTCCCAGAGCGCGGGCGATTGAGCGTCCGAGAGAAGTTTTACCGACTCCAGGCGGTCCGACAAAAAGAATAATCGGACTTTTTGAATCAGGTCGCAGTTTAATTACCGCCAGCGATTCCAAAATTCTTTCTTTGATATCTTCTAAGCCGTAATGGTCTTCATCAAGTATTTTTCTCGCTTCAGCTAAATCCAATTTTTCTTCGCTGGATTTTTTCCAAGGCAATTCCAAAACGTATTCGAGATACGTTCGGATAACGTGATAATCAGGTGCGGCTTGCGGCAACTGCTCCATTCTTTTCAATTCACGTTCGGCTTCTTTTCGCACTTCATCAGGCAAATCGGCGGTTTCCAATCTTTCACGCAACTGCTCAGCTTCCGCCTTTTCGCCCGTATCGTCTTCGCCGAGTTCCTTTTGAATCGCCTTCATTTGCTGGCGCAAAATGTAATCGCGCTGCGATTTATCCATTTCCGTCTGCGCTACATTGGCAATTTTCGACCTGATTTGCATAATCTCGACTTCTTTAGCGAGAGCCGCGTGAGTCAACATCAAAAGTTCATCCGTCGTGCTGGCTTCAAGCATTTTCTGCTCGGTTTCCACGCCCAAATCAAGCACTGAAGCGAGAAAATATGAAAGCTGAACCGCATTGGTTTGCGAGGTAACCGCCATTCTGATTTCAGGCGGAACTTGCGGCAGCATCGCCAACGCTTCCTGCACAAGCCCTTGAATGTTGCGTTTCAAGGCTTCGACTTCTTCTTTATCGACAATTACCAAATCGGGCAAAACTTCAACTTTCGCCTTTAGAAAAGGCTCTTCCTGAATCCAATCAGTAACGCGCACGCGGTCAACGCCCTGAACGATAAGCTGCATTGTCGCATCGGCTCGCATCATCCGTTTGATGTTAACAATTGTCCCGACTTGGTAAAGGTCTGAAGATTTCGCTTCATTACCGGTTACATCAGCATTTATTGTCGTAATACAACAGATGAGTTTTTCCTCTGTCGAAAGCGCAAATTCCACAGCTCTGATGGAACGCTCGCGTCCGACCGCAAGCGGCACAACCGTTTCTGGAAATAGCGTGGTGTTTTGTAGAGGCAGAATGGCTATTTCAAATTGTTTGGGCGTTTTTGTTTCTGTGCTATCGCTTTGATTTTGTATGTTTTCTTCAGCCATAAATTTTAAGTGTTTATTTGATGTTTTTTTGTCGCTTATGGTTTCGTCTTTTCTCCTTTCCACAAACGAATTATCAGCAAGCCGTTGTCAAAGTTATGTTCGATGCTTGCCCCGTCAATCGAAGCGGGAAACGCCAGAGTTTTCTCAAAACGACTGTAAGTGATTTCCATCTGCTGAAAAGTCATCCCGACGGCGCACGATTTGTCGCGCCGACAGCCCGCGATGTACAGTTGATTGCCTTGAACGTCAATTTCGATTTCTTCCGCCGAAACGCCCGCTAATTCAACTTTTACCAGCCAACCGTCAGGCGTTTGGTAAATATCCGCCGACGGATACCAAACTCTGCCCGCCGGCTTGGTGTCTTTTGACGAAGCCAAAAAATGAAAGTAACGATTGATTGATTTTGCCATATTTCAATTTTGGATTTTAGATTTTAGATTTCTGTTATCAAAAATCGTCTCTTTCTAATTTCTCAAAATCCCGTGTCATCCGCGTTTATCTGCGGCTAATTCTTTTTCCAAAAAGCTGTGCCGCTTGAAATTTCTTCAAGCGTTTCGGCAATTTCGCGTTCGTCTTCCATTTCCAGGGCAACATCCGCCATTGAAACGATGCCTTGCAAAACGCCCGCCTCATTGACAATCGGCACGCGTCGCACTTGTCGTTCACCCATCGTGCGAATCACTTCAAACGCGAAATCGTCCGGTTTTGCCGTGTAGAGCGTCGTCGTCATCACTTCGCCAACGGTTGTTTCCGCATTTTTACCTTCTGCAACCGCGCGAACGACAATATCGCGGTCGGTAACGATGCCGACTAATTTATTAGTGTCTTTTTCCACGACGGGCAACGCGCCGATGTCGCCGTCTTTCAACATTTGCGCGACTGCTCGGAGCGTCGTTTCGCCGTTCGCCGTCGAAACTTTGCTCGTCATAATCTCGCGGCAGCGCACACGCGATTTCGCCGAAGCCGATTCTTCACTCATTTTAAAACTCCAAACTAATCAAATAGTTTTCTATTATTTTGTTAAACATCAGACAATAAAGCAAGCGGGAAATTTTCGATTGCCGATTTGCGATTTGCGATTTGTTTGCGCCAAACTATATTTGGAATTAACGAAATGGGAAAATCCGCGAAAACAAGCGCAAGCCACAACGCGAAGGAAAAAAAATCACAGTTGGACGAGTCAAAGTCGTGCCGCCGGGACACGATGCAACCGGCAAACAAAAGAGTATTTTGCCTGTGGTCACTTTCTTCATAATATTTTAGCCGCCATACTTTCAAGTTTCGACTAAACTTATCTTTAAGATTTTTTATAAATTTATATCTACAACTATTTCTGTTTTTTCAAAATAATTTTTCGTAATTCTCCAACAAATCTGCCGGATTTTGATAAATTGCCGCGCAGCCTTTCTCGCGCAAATTCTTTTCGGCAAAGCCGCCGCACAAAACACCGAAAATTTTAAGTTTCGCTTTCGCTGCTGCTTCCGCGTCGTAAGGCGTGTCGCCGATGACGAGAACCGTTTCGGGCGCGGGATTGCCAAGAAGTTTGAGCGCGGCTTCAAAAATATCTGGTTCGGGTTTCGATTCTTCCGCGTCGTCCGCTGAAGTTGATTTTTCGACTAAATCTTCAATGTCCGCAATTTTTTTATATTCTTCGACTTCGTCTTCGTTTGATGATGAAGCGAGCGCAACTTTTTTGCCGTCGTCTTTGATTTTCTGAAAAAGCTCGCGCACTTTCGGAAACGGTTTGACGCGCGACATATATTCACGTTTAAAAATCTTGCCGCGCAAATCAGCAATTTCATCACCAAATTTTTCGATTTCCTGGTCGGTTAAAAATTCGGGCAAAAGCGTGTCTGCGCCTTTGCCGATTTGCGGGCGAATTTTCTCAAACGCAATTTTTTTGCCGTATTTTGCAAACGCCTTCTGCCACGCCTCGGCGTGAAAATCGTTGGAATCAATCAATGTTCCGTCAATGTCAAAGATAAATGCTTTAATCATAATGTGCTTTAATCATAAAATGCTTTGCCGTTCCTGCGCACCCGTGGCGAATGAAGCTAACAGCAAAAATACAAAAGCAAAATTTTTCAGTAGTAGGTTACTCGACATAATAAACGGTAATGAAATTTTTGAACGCTTCTTTGGAATTAGTTTTTACCCGCGACGCGACATTGTAAGTCAAAATTAATCTCCGCTTCAAACGTGCGATTCCACGGCAAATCAAAACTCAAATCCGACGGCTTTTTGCAACTCACGTTTTTTTGAAGACCGTTTTTGTTTTTGCGAAAATAAACGTCAGAAAACTCGGCGAACGAATCGAGCATCAGTTTTCGGCTGAATGCCTCAACCTTTTCGGAAGCTTCATCGCTCAAACGCAACGTACTCCATTTGTTTTGCGCGATAAAATCTTTAGCTTTAGCTCTGACCTCAGTATGATAATAATAATCATCCAAAACGCGATGAAACGTGAACCAGTTTTGCGCCGTCCAGATGCGGTTTGCGGCATCTTTCGACCGCATTAATTTCGCCTGCGCCAAGGCAAAAATCACGCCTTGCGGCAAGGTCGTGCCGATAGTATTTCCCGCCGTATTCCACGAAGCGTAGCTGTTTAATTCGGGAAAAATGTTTCGACTGCCGAGTTCGGCAGTAAATTTCGGGTCGCCACCCTGCACGTCGCCTTTCGGGTCAATGTCGGCAACGACGATTCGGTTGCCTTTTTTAATTTTTTCTTCAATTTCACGCGCAAAACTCTCGGCTCTGCCCGGTTCAAACCGCGAAGCGTAAACATAAAAAAGCAAATCCGCTTGCGCTTCGTTTTTAACTTCCTGCGAACCTGTGGCTTTGACGTGAAAGCTGACGGTTTCGCGCAAAGCGCGGTCTTCAAAAGGCATCGCTTTATTTGCCAATTCTTCCGACGAATAAACGGCTTTGATTCGCGGCGAAAAATTAAAATGCCGGTTCAAAGCGCGTGCCAGCAACAGCATCGAAACTTCGTCTGCGCCGGGTTGAACAGCGATTCGGTCGGTCAATTTTAGTTTATTAACTTCGGCAATCAATCGTTCGCGGTCGGCAACGTGAATGCCGCGCGGTTTCGCGTCGTCTTGAGACAAAATCAAATAATCAATCGTGCCTTCGCGGACAAAATCAATCGCTTTGAGATTGACTCTCAAATCCCGCTGCCGCGCATTTTTGTAATCGGTTAAAACCTCTGCCGGAATTTCGCGTTCGAGTTTGGCGGTTTCCGCTTTCGATTCCGCATACGGCGAGATTTCCGCCCAGCGCGACAACTTCTCGCGGTAGGTTTCATTTTTACCGTCGCCGGTCGGCGCAAGGCGCATAATCACGCTTTGAACGTAGAGCGTCAATTTCGGTGCGCGGCGTTTTATTTCGCGCAGCATCTCGATTCTTTGAAGCGCGTCTGCCGCCGTTGTGTCCCCGTATCGGCGCATTGCGACGAGTCCGCCGTAAGCCGTCATATCAAGCGAAACAATTGCCGCGTCAAACGATTTCAAATCCTGCGCTTTGAGCCATTCAACAATTTTGTCGGATTGTCCGGGCGTGGTGAATTTGCCTAAAAGCTCGCTCGGCGGCGTAACGATTTCGGCATCGCCAATCAAACCTATCTTCACCGTAAATTGCAAACAAGGCGGGCGGTCGTCGAGCGGAATGAGCAAAATCCGCGCACTCATTTTCTGTTGGGTTTGAGTGTAACTTGTCAGAGAAAGCAAAAATGCTGCAATTAAAACAAATAAAATCTGCTTTATTATTTTGTATCCGTTTTCTGTGTTCATTGGTGATTCACTTCTTCCTTAGTTTCTCAATTAACTCGTCGGTCAAACTTTGCGCAGCGAAAAGTCCGAAACCGTCAAACTCAAACTTTTCAGTTAGCTGCAGATAACGTCTGTCAAATTTGTTTTCCTTGGCATTATAGAAATGCCCAATGAAAATCGCCGGATAAATTTTAGTTTTGGGCGCAACCTCGCTGCGAAATTCCTTTGCCCAGGATTCGACGCGATTGTAATCGGTGCTATAAAGCATCGGCAGCAGCGCGTCTACGTAACCTTTTTCCGCCCAAATTTTCCAGTCCTGCTGTTTTACGCGCAAATTTTCTTCAATGCCCGGAAATACCGCCGCCGAGATTTCCCATTCGGGTTGTTTCCGTCTCACAATTTCCGCCAACTCTCGAACGACTTCCGTCACTTGTTCGGTTTTCCAATCCTGCCATCTCTTCCATTCTTTCGGCGTTTCTTTCGCCGATAGTTTTTTCGCGTCCAATCCGGTTTCTTTTTGAAAACGGGCGAGCGTCAAAGGATTGTAGTCAAACGGCACGTCGGCAGTTTGCAAAGGATAACGAATATAATCCCACTGAACACCGGCAAGGCGCGGATACTTATCGGCGGCTTCCGCGACGACTTGGCGCAAAAATTTTCTGACTTGCGGATGCGAAGGCGACATAAAGACTTTGTAAATGTCGCGGTTTGCGCCTTCGGCTTCTGATTTCACAAACGGCGAACCGTTTACATCGAGCATCGCCCATTCGGGAAATTGTTTGAAAATCGGCGACTTTTCCAATCCGCCCAGATTCGAGTTCCACTGATGAAAAATGTGCAGCCAGGCGTGAATTTTGAGATTTAACTTTTCGCCTTCGTC
>Ga0136637_1000143_pt1 | contig 13822 bp, 5 predicted proteins | sample AntDrymUQ8572106_2_FD_105497 | JGI IMG/M metagenome (GOLD analysis project Ga0136637, IMG submission 105497) | Polar desert sand microbial communities from Dry Valleys, Antarctica - metaG UQ857 (21.06) | ecosystem: Environmental > Terrestrial > Soil > Desert | place: Antarctica: Dry Valley... | reverse complement strand
GTCAGACGAGGGACCGGCCGAGCCGGGCGGCGCGCTCGATCAGCCGACGATCGAGGAGCCCGCCTCCGAGTAACGCCGGACTGCCGACGCATCGTGATCGAGGGCGGCCCGCGGGCCGCCCTCAGTCGTCAGACAGCTCGACGAACCGCCATCCGCCGCGATCGCGCGGGTCGAACCACGCGCGCAAGGCATATCTGCGAGGTTCGGTGAAGACGTCCTCGTAGACGATGTCGAGCACGAACACGCGATCGGACTCGGCGAGCTGCTCGAGCTCCTCGGGTGCCCGAGCGTCGTCGATGTCCTCGCCGCCACCGGCGAGCTGGATCACGAAGATCTCGTCACCACGCGCCCCGATCGCGGCGGATCCCGTCAAGGCGCCGCCGACACCAGCCAGGTTGCGCACCGTCAGCTCCTGCACGATCGCCGGTCCGTCACCGACGTTTCTGAGACACACGGTGGCGCTCGGCGCGTCCGGCCGGCCGCGGCGGGCGTTGACGCGGAAGACGCGCTCGCTCGGCTCGGAGTCGAGCACCTTGAAGCGGGTGATCGACGGAAACGTCGGTTCGACCCTGCCGTCCAGGCCAACCGCGTCGGCCTGATCGATCGACATCCCGGCGGGATCGTGCACTGGGACGAGGACCGGCCGGTGGGCCAGGTAGGTCGCGAGGCGCGCCGCGCGCAGCTGAGCGCTACTCGTGCGGTAGGCCGAGAGCCCCAGCACCACGGCCGCGGTGACGGCCGCCGCATTGAGCACGGCGGACGCGCGCGCTGCCTCGTGTGTGACGAGCGCAACCGCGATCACGCCGGCAACGCCGGCACCACCGGCCACGCCGACGAGCACCGTTCGGGCGGCTATCGGGCCTCCCGGCTCAGCGGAGAGTTGCGATTGCGCATGACCTTGCCCTCGAACTTGCTGACGATCTGCTCGCTCGCCAGGGCCGCGAGCCAGAACCGTCGCTCGGAGGCAGTGAAGGCCGGTTCGCCGTCAGCCTCGAGCCCTGCGAAGAGGTCGGCCTGTGGGATAGTCGACATGTCCGCCGGGAGCTGATCAAAGATCCGGCGCCCGCGGCCGATCGTGTCATCGACGAGCGGGTGGTCGCTATCTACGACAAGGCCCGGTCGCTGGCCGCCGCCTCCCGTGGGGAGCAACGCGCCGGAGGCCTCCGCCCGCTTGAGGACAGCGAAGCCCTCCTTCATCGCGCGATCCTGCTGCTCCTGCGGCAGGTTGCGAGCGCCGCGCGTCGTGTGCCGTACCCAGCGGCGCGCGAGCGCCGTGCGCCCGATGCTGTCCCAGTCCGGATGCACGAGGGACTGATGCCACGTGCTGAGTGCGATGCAGCGAATCGGTCGCAGGACTCCGATGCTCGGCATCTGCGACTCGAACGACACTGACGCGCCGGACTTCGTGAGGTGGTGACTGGCGACGAGCATGTCCGGCAGCGTGGCGTATTTCTCGCGAAGGTCGCTCGGGATCAGTCCCACGAGCTTGCCGACATCGCATGTCCCCTGGCTGTAGGAGACCTGGTCGAGCAGCGTATCCGCAAGGCCGAGGAGGCGCCCGACATCGCCGTTCTCGTACTTCAGCCGGCGCCGCCGACGAGCCTTGCCCTGGATCGTCCGTGGATATTCTAGGAGATATCCCTCGTCCTCCATCCGTTGCCACAGCAGCTCGCAGCGGGGCACGTCCCATAACCCGAAGTCCTTGGAGAGCATCTGCTGCGTCGCATGCCAGTCACCCAAGTGCTGACCATCGTCGATGAGGCGCTGGACGCAGAGCACGAACTGCAGCAGCTCGTCGGAGCTGGGCGGCGTTCCCTGCTCGAGAGCGATCGCCATATGCACATACTCCTTGCGCTCCCAGTCATGGATCGGGGCGCGCAGCTGCGACTCGTCGACCGGCCAGATGAATGCCTGGATCTGAGCCTTGTCGTGAAGCTCGAGCTGAATCGCGAGGTCGGCGAAGTCCTCGTCGCCGGTGAGAATGTAGAACCGTGAGTAGTCATCGCCCAGAAGCCTCGCGGCTTTGAATATCAGGCACGTGTCGGCGCCGTTCTTGGCGGCGGTGCTGTACGTCGGGATGAACCCGTAACGCATGAGCTCCTCGTGCGCAGCTTCGGACACCTCGCGTTTGCTCTGCAGGAAGTAGCCCTTGTATGCAAGTGGCACGGTCGGCGACAGGGACTCGGTGCGGTCCTTGACGGCCGCCACGATCTTTGGGATCAAGGGCGCAGGGTCGCTGACCCACCAAGGGCTCTGGGACAGGCGACCGGTGAGGTTCTCCCAATCGATGAGAAGGGCAGCCTTGGACAGCGCCGTCAGTCCCTCGCGCACGATTTCGGCCTGCCCGTCACGGTGCGAGAGCATACGCGCTGAGCGGTTCATGTGACGGTCCCGGGGGTTGACAGCGGGCCAAGGCCGCAACTACACTCTCGTTTGTAAGGGAACAGCGTCGGTGAGAGCTGGACACCAGAGCCGGATCAAAATTCTGGATGTCCTAGCCGGCAGCATTTAATCCCGCCCCCCAAGGGAGAGCCTTCTTCCTTGGGGATCTGCTTTGGGGACGTCGCAGAGCTCGGCCCCCTCACCCGAGCAACGCTTCGCGCAGCTCGTCGATCAGCTCGACCGGCGAGTGCTGGCGCCGGGCATTGCGGCGCTCCTGCACGAGACCGCGGCGCAGGACCGCAGTCACCGGTACCGGCAGCTCCCCGTCCGTGAGCCACGTTTCGATCGTGCGATCGTGGTCCTTGCTCGGAGGGTCCTCTCCGATCAGCACGAAGCCCGCCACCGCGGCAAGGCTGTACACATCCGCGCGCGGCCAGCCGTGCGCGTGGTTCGAGCGGACCTCCGGCGCGATGTAAGGCGAGCCGTCGGCGTTGCCGACGAGACCGGGGAAGCCTGTCGCCATCTCTCCGTGCCGAGCCCACTCAAGCCCAGTTACGAGCACGCGGTCGCCGGTGACGAGGATCGTTTCGGGATTGACGTGGCGAAGCTGGACGTCGCGGTTGTTGACCGCCTCGACGATCTGCGCCGTCGCCGCGAGCAGGTCCAGGGCTTTGGCATGCCCGGTCTGGCCGTCGCTGACGAGACGCCGCAACGTTGTGTCGTGCGCCCAGTTGTACGCGACGAAGAGCTGATCCTGCATCTGAGAGGGATCCGCCGGCTGGGGTATCGGCGACAGCAGGCCCCGGATGTCGCCGAGCCGCCGGCGGACCTCAAGGTCGCGGCGCCAGAGCGTCACCAACCGCTTGCGCTCCTGAGCGGGTAGCACCCGAAGTTGCGCGTCGATCACCTTGAGGTACACCGGCGTGCCGTCGACGGTGTCGACCGCATGAAACGAGCGGTACCCCGGTCCGCCGCCCTCGAGGCGCAGGGCGCCGTAGCTCCCCAGTGTCTCGGGAATCGGTGGACGCGGGCCGACCAGCTCCTCCACGATCCCCATCCGCACCTGCGGCGTGACCTCGTCGCCGCGGGTGCGGTCGAGGCGCCGGACGGCGTCTGCGACCGAGACCACGCGCTCGCGCGAGGCGGCCGGCCCAGTGATCGTGTCGGGCGACGGCATCACGAGCAGGTGATCAACCTGGAGCCGGCGCAGCGGGCCGGTGCGGATCATCTGGCGGGCGCGGGACTCGATTGTCCTGTAGGGGTTCGGGCGCGACGGCGCGCGCGGGATGGTCCACCGCGCCCCGTCGGTCGAGCCCGCCGCAACCCGCCAGCTCTTGACCTCGCACAGGGTGAGACGATCGCCGTTCAGCACGATGACGTCGATCTCGGCGCGGTGACCGTCGCGCTGTCCGATCCAGACATTCGCGATAACGACCGCGTCGTCCGGAAGGCCGCTCTGGCAGGCGGCGGCGACAACGGCTTCGAAGTCGTTCGCGCAGGGCCCGCCGCTGTAGAGCGCGGCGGTCACGACGCGCAGATGAGCGTGCTGAGCTCGATGGCGCTGCGCGGCCGTCGCGTCGTCGGATCGGCGTCCCGGGTGCTTTCCAGCGCCTCGCACCAGGCCGGCGGCAGTCCGCGCTCGCCAGCCATGCGGGCGTCCGCGGCGGGGTCGTCGTGGTTGGGCGTGCGCAGCACGGCCGCGCTCACGACGACGCCCCATCCCCACAGATCCGCGAGCCCCTTCGCTCTGCCGTCATCCAGCGCGCGCACCTCCGGGGCGAGATACCGGTCGGGGCCGTGCTCGGCGAGGAGGTCACGCGTGGCCCCCGGCGCGCCATCGAGGCGGCAGTGCAGAAGGCTCGTGACCTGCAGCGGCGGGCCGAGGAAGACATGCGACGGGCGCAGGTTCTGGTGCTCGACGCCGGCCCGGTCGAGGTCCACGAGGTAGTCGGCTAGCTCGCGGCCGACGGACATCGCCCGCTCGATGCTCAGCGGCCCGTCGCGGAGCAGCACGTGGGCTAGCGAGTCGCCATCCGGCACCGGCAGCGGCAGCGCGAGATGGCTGCCACTCAGCAGCGGGACACCACGCGCGGGTTGGCGGGCGTCCAGCAGCCGCCGCAGCGCGGCCACCGCGCGCCTCGGCCCGCCGGCAGCGCCCGAGCGCGTGGCGTCGGTGATCCAGACGGCGAAGCGCTCGCCGTCCCGGCGTGCCTCGACGACCTGCTCGCCGGTGCCTGCGACGAGGGTGCGACCGGTCGGCTCGAAGCCGTGCTGAAGCAGGAACCGGCGCAGTGCTCGATCGCCGTCGCGGGCGCTCGCGCCCAGTCGCGTGAGCTTGCCACGGGCGCGCTGCACCATCGCCGACGTGAGCGCGCCCGCGCGCTCGAGGCCGTCGAGCAGATCCTCGAGGCCGGAGCACGCCACGAGCGGCACGTCGACGCGCTGCCCGCGACCCACGGCACTGATGTCCACATCGTCGGCGACGACCGCGACCCCGAACACCCGGCTGACTGGCAGCCCGAGGTGCTCGGCCGCGAGCCGGCGCTTGTGCTCGGCCCGGTGACGCGGGTTGACGATCTCATGAACCACTCCCGCGTCGGAACTATGCCGGTTCACCCAGTCGACGGCGGCGCCCGAGAGCCTGCCACCGGTGACCGGCGCCAGATGCGCGGCGGCCACAAGCCGCCGGTCAGGCGCGAACGCAACGAGGTCGTGCTCGAACGGCTCCGTGTACGCGTCACCACCGCTGCGCCGCGGTCCGAGATCGACATCGACGTAGACGTCCCAACCGCGCGACCGCAGGCGAGCCGCGGTCGCCGCGAATGGTCCGCTGTCCGGCACGTCAGCCGGCCGTCCAGGAGCGCAGCGCCTCGGCGAGCTCGCCGGTCGATCGGAAGCGATCGAGTTCGTCGATGGCGCACGCCGGGACGACGATCTCCCAGAGCCCGTCCTCGATCCCGCGCCGGGGCAGCTTGCGTGAGCTGCGATTGGCGTTGCTCAGATCCCTGCCGTAGGGCAGCTCACCGGTCAGCGCCTCGTACATGGAGGCACCGAGGGCGAATACGTCATCGGCATGGGTCGCGCCGTGTCCGTCCTCAACCGCCAGCAGGTATGCCGGTGCCATGTATCCGAACGTGCCGTTGGCGCCGATCGTCGGGGTTCCGTCGACCGTCGCACTGTCCCAATCGATGAGGACGCCGGTCTCCGTCGCCTGCACGACGATGTTGCTCGGCTTGATGTCGCCATGCGTGAGCGACGGCTTGTCGGTCTCCGCGGGGCTCCGGGAGTAAGCGTACGTCAGCAGCTCGGCGACGGTCGCGATGACCCGGGCGACCGTCCGCGTCGTCATGGGCTCTCGGGGTGGCTCACGGTCGTCGTTCATCATCTTGCGCAGCTCCACCTCGTCGGCGAGTGTCCAGCCCGCGATCCAACCGAAGACGTGCCATGCACCGTCGACGCCGTCGACGCGACCGCGGTACTCCGGGACGCTCGCAGGCATCTGCTCGAACAGGCGGAAGACGTCGGCGGGGTCGATCGAGTCGCTGGACTCGAGCGCGGCGTTGGGCGCGATCGAGGGCAGCTGCTTGGCGACGAGCCGCCCACCGTCGACGCGGACCGCCCGGCTGCCCGGGATTGGGTCTACGTCACCGTACTTCGCGCGCAGCTCGGCGAACCGCTCGCCGCCCTCGGCGATGCGCAACTCCTGCCGGCGCGTCATGCTGTCAGCATGCACGAGCAACGCGCGCCAGAGCATCTCGTTCGTCCAGCCGACCGCGGTGCTCTCGTTGACGAACCGCATGAGTCCCATATGCACAAAGCTTCGGATCTGCTCGCGGCGCTCGGCGCGCGCGCCCGGCTCGAAGCGGTCGAGGATGACATCGAGCGATCGGGGATCCGGACCGTTACGAAACTCGTCGGCGAGCTCGAGCAGGACCCCGGTCGAGTCCGGCCCCTCGGCGGCGAGGTTGACCTGACCGTTGAACAGCCGCGGATCGGCCGCGATCGTGTCGGCGGCCTGGTCGACGAGCGCCTCGTCAACGACGCGGCGCGTCTGCTCCTCGAGTGCTGCGGCTACCTTGCGCCCCACGAGGTGGATCCAGTTCGGATGTCCGCCACTGAGGGCTGTCACCCGCTCGGCTGCTTCGTGCAGGACGTAAACGTCGGGGAGCCCGGCGCGGAAGATCTCGGCGGCAGCTTCGCTGTCGATCAGGCCGATCGGGAAGGACTCGACCTCGGTGACGATGTTCGAGCCGTCCATGAGCTCGAGCAGCCGTGCGATCGTGCACGATCCACACAGCAGGAAGGACAGCACGTTGCGTCCGGTGTCGTTGAGCGATCGCAACGACTCGAGCAGCGCGAGGCGCTCTTCCGGCGGGAGGGTGCGCAGCATCACCTGGACCTCGTCGAGCACCACGAGAAACCGGAATTCGCCCAGGGCGCCGGCGGCCTTCTCACACCATTTCTGGAATCGCTTGGCCGGTAGCTTCCCAGGCGCCTCCGGGAGGCCTCCCGCGACCCGGACCACTCCCGCTTGCTCGAGCCGGTCGATCTGATCGCGGATCTCCTCCGCAATCAGCGCGAATACCCTCGGCGCCGTCGCTCGCCGCTCCGCGTCGCAGCGCACGTACACCACGACCGTACGGGGGACGAGCCACTCGTCCGGTGTGCCGCGCACGTCCACGAGCGACTCCGCCAAGCTCGTCTTGCCGATCTGGCGCGGTCCCTCGAGGAAATGGATCAGACCGTCGCCGACCGATCCGTAGAGCGCGGCGAGCGTGGCACGCTCCGCGGTGCGTCCGCGGAACACACTCGGCTTGGCGGCCTTCATGGGGCTGAACAGCGACCGTACCCTGGCCGGTCGCGTGTCCACGTCGCGGGCTCCGAGCTCGATCGGCGGGAGGCCACCGGGTACGTTGTCGCGGACGAACCCCACCTCGACGGCGATCGGCCACTCGAGCTTGTCGGCCGCGTCGGCGACGATCACGACCTCTCTCGTCGCGCCAGGTCGCATCTGACCGATCGTGCGAGCGGCACCGGTCACGCTCGCGCCACGCAGCGAGGACGCGATCTCACGGACGTCGATCTCGGCCTCCAGCTGCACGACGACCTCGAGCGGACCGTGGCTCGCCCGCGACGCTCGTACGAGACCTGCCCGCAGCGGCTCTGCAACCAGCGCGACGCGCGCGAGGTTCTCCCACGGTTGGTAGAGCCAGCGCCCGACGGCCGTCGCCGCGCGTGTGAGGTCCTCCGAGAGCAGGGCCTGATCGCCATGGCGCCGGCTGCCCTGGAGCGCCCGGACCTCCATGTCGAGGCCGAGGAATTCCCGTTGGGCCGCCTCGTCGGGGAAGGTGGCGATGCACTGCAGTTGGCGCTCCCACAGATCCCGTAATGCCTTCACGGACCTACGGTCGCCGGTGTCGGCACTGACGTCGAGCATCAGGCGGCCGAGCTGCTCGATGACGGGCTGGGCCTCTTGTGCGGTCGTGAACGGACCGTGTGGCTCGGCGGTCCGCAGCCGGGCGCGCCACGTTGCCGACAGCTGGGCCTCGGTCTCCAGGTATCGCTGCCTCGCTTCGCTCGCGCCGGGGTCTGGCGGCAGCCCCAGACGCTCGCGAAGCTGGGTGAGGTCGGCCATGCCACTCGCCGACATGTTGTCAGTGCAAATCTGCTCGGCACGCGCGATCGCGGCGTCGCGGCGCTCGGGGATCTCCTCCGCCACACGCCGCAGCAGCGTGAGCTCCCGTGCCGCGGGTCGCCGCTCGCGGAACAGCAGCAGCAGCCCGTCGAGGCAGGCCATATCCGCGGGTGCGCGCACGAACACGCGCTGCTCGAACGCCCGGACGAGATCGCTGGTGCGCGACGGAGAGAACCGCTTGACAAGGGCGTCCACGCTCGGCGCGGTGAACTTGAGCTCGAGAGCCATGACGGCAGCCTGACCGAGCACCTCGACGCGACCGGTCTCGCAGACCCATGCGATTGCCTCGCGCTCCTGCGGCACCGCGGCAAGGAGCTCGTCGAGCAGCGCTCGCGCTGCGGCCTCGTCGTCGCGCTCGAGGGCCAGCAGGATCGCCAGCACGCCGTGGCGGTGCGGCACGCCGGGAAGTCCGCGCCGCGCGGACTTGGCGAGCGCGGCGGTTGCCTGCACGCTGTTGTCGAGCAGGAAGTGCAGGATCCCTGCCCGCCCGAGGGCGACAGCGTGTTCACGCGGCAGGCGCAGCTCGATCGCCTCCAGACGCGCCGCCGCCGACGCCGGATCGTCCTGGCGGACGTCCAGCGCGGCCAGCAGTCGGGCGCCGCGCAGGGAGTAGTGCATGGTCGCCGCCACGCGGCGCGCCTTCGCGAACTGGCCCGCGTTCATAAGCGCGACGCAGAGGTTCCATACCGCGTGGGTGCTGCGCGGATGAAGCTTGAACATGTCCTCGAAGGCGAGGATCGCGGCCTGCCAGTCGCTCTCCCTAGCCCGTTCGACGCCCTCGTCGGCGAACCGCAGCGCGCGCTCGCCGAGACTAGCGCGCTGGCGCTCGGGCAGCGGGTCGACCTCGATGTCAAGGAAGCCGCGGGTGTCGAGCTCGAACGCCTCCATGAGCGTCGGTCCGCTCGCGCGTACGAGCGCAAGCGCGTCGTCGTCGCCGCCGTCGTTGACCGCCCTGCGTGCCGCCGCGGCGAGGGCGATCACCGGGTCGGCTGGCAGGTCGGTCGCCGTGGCGTCCGGTGACGCTGTGCCCGGTTGCACTTCGGCCGCGCCGGCCTCGGCAGGCGTCTCGGTGACGATGACGGCTGGCGGCGGCAGGATCTCCTCGACGGTTCGTGTCGCGCTGGGCAGGTTGCGCCTGCGCGCTCGCTCGTGGATCTGGATGGCTTCGGTCGAGCTGGGGTTCATCTCGCGCGCGAGCTCGGCGTCTCGGAGCATCGCCGGCCAGTCTCTGACGGACTCGGCGAGCTTCGCCCTCGCGATCGCAACCGGAACGGTCGGGCTCGCCTCGGCGGCAAGCCGTGCGCGCAGCTCGGACACGCGACCGCACTGGATCGCGACGCGCACTGCCGTCTCGACGACCTTGTTCTGGATCCTGTTGTGCTCCGTCCAGCTCCACAGCTCGGCCCACGCGCCGGCCGGGTCCCCTGCGGCGACGCGCAGGCGGGCGACGGCCGACACCGTCTCGGGCCCAGGGCGCTCGAAGCGCGCGTACCAGTTCTCCACGCGTTGGCGGACGTTCTGCCACGTCTCGTGCCCCTGATCGACAAGGTCCGTGTACCTCCGCACGGCCTGGATGAAGTCGGTCTCGGTGCCCCGCGTCTCGAGCTGCCCGACGGTCCGCGGCGGCGCGTCGTAAACAGCACCGCGCGTGCGGCGCGTCGGCATCTGCTTGGCGGCGAGGCCGGCCGGCTCAGGCGGTGTCCTGTCGGCACGCAGCAGAATCCGATCGCGGGCCTCGCGGCGATCGACTGCCAGCGTCTGCGACGCGATCCGGGCGTGGAGGAGGAACGCGTCCGCGGCCTGTGGAAGCTCCCCGCGGGCCGCGTACGCGCAGCCGATATTCCACGCGCCACGCCAGTCGATCGCCTGCGTGCCGAAGCGCTCGCGGAAGATCTCGAGCGCGAGGTCCGGCCGGCCCGCGTTGACCATGTGGCCGAGCGCCGGCGGCAGCGTGATCCAGCGGTCGCCCTCGCGGATCGCGACGAGCCACGCCTCGATCAGTTGATCGGCCGGCGCGTGCTCGTCGGCCAGGTTCTGCGCGGTCAGGATCTCCTTTGGCATGCCCGGCGTCTCGACGATCCGGTTGATGATCGGTGGCGGCACGAGCGTCGGTTCGATCGGCTGCGCCGCCGGCAGGGGATCGGGCGGAAGCGGCGGCGCGTCCTCCAGCAACACCCCGCGCGCGCGGTCGGGATCGTCGCCGAGCCTGTACGCGTCGGCCAACTGCCAGCCGAGCTTCGGACGGGCGGCGGCCTCATAGCGATCCGCGTGATCGCGGGCACACCGCAGGAGGGCTATGGCCTCGGGCGTGCGTCCGGTGTCGTGCAGTACGCGCGCGAGTTGCTGGACGCCGTGCAACTGTCCCGAGGAGCCCGTGAGCTCGATTAGCCGGTCGAGGCCCGGGGCGTCCGGCATGCGAGCGCCGGACGCGACGGCATCGACGACCGCGACCACCGACCACGGGAACCGGTCGGCGAGGGACTCCGCCTCGCCCATCACGTCGCCCAGGCGATCCTCCTCGACGCGCCGGCGGACGTACAGCGCCCATTCGTCGGGATCCAGCGGACCCGCGTCGGCACGGCGCACGATGCCCGGCACGCCAGCGGACTCGTAGGTCAGCGCCGCCTCGCGGTACGAGCCCGCGGCGCCGGCCTGCGCCAGGCGGGCGGTCAGCGGGTTGAGCCACTCGCGAGGAGCGTCGAGCCCGCGAGCCTGCTCCAGAGCGCGGCGCGCGCGGGGGTACTCGCGCGCGTCGAGCGCGCAGCGCGCGTACTCGACGTACAGTCGCCAGCTCCGGTGGTCGCGCTGGGCGAGTTCGCCGACGAGGCGCTCGGCGGCGTCGACGTCGCCGGCCTCGCGGTAGATCTTGAAGAGGATGAGCACGCCGGGGTTGTTGGGCTGGACCTCGGCGAGCTGGCGCGCAATCCGCGTCGCCTCCTTGACCTCGCCGCGCTCATAGGAGGCGCGGCTGCGTGCGGCGAGCGTGTCGGGCCCCTCCACGAGCTCGCTCGCCTGGGCCTCGTTGCTGGCGAAGAACTCGAGCATCATCCGCAACTGCTCGCGGTCGACCGGCTCGACGATCTCGGGCAGCAGCCGAAACGAGACGACCGCCTCCTGCGCCGCGCCGATGGCGGCATACGAGCACGCGACGTGCCAGACCACCGCCGCGCCGGCGAACATATCGCCCGCGCGATCGCGGTATGCGACGAGGCAGTCGACGTACCGTCGCGCCTCGACGAGCTTCGCCATCGCCGGGCCGTAGCATGCGCGGGCGCCCAGGTCGAGCGCTTCGAGGTACAGATCCGCCGCCTCGCTGGGTGCAGCGGCCTCCGCGCGCTCGGCGAGCGCACGGACGTCGGACGGCGCGCCGGCGGACAGCCAGAGCGTGGGCTCGTGGGCGCGCAACCGCTTTGCGCCCGGCGCGGGCGGGCCGACGACGATCGGGTCAGGCGGCAGCGGGGGGCACCTGCGCGCCCTCAGGTCGGCCGCCTGTGCGTGCTCCCCCATCGCCTCGAGCAGGCTGATCTCCTGATGCCACACGCGGGGGCGGCCGTTCTTCGGGACGAAGGCGTGCGCGCGCTGGAGGAGGTGCAGGGCGATCGTGGGCTGATCCCCGGTGATCGCGGCGGCAGCCTCGCACGCCTGGTTGGCATCGCCCGACTCGGCGATGCGGTCGGCCAGCACGACCAGGCGCGCCGACGGCTCGTTGCCGTCGACCGCCGCGACGATCTGCTCGACCGGGTCCTGCGGGAGATGCATCGGCGGCTCGCCGAAGGTCTCCGTGAACAGCGAGCTGATGCGGTTGATGTCGTGCCTCGCGGCCTGATGCTCGATCGCGAGCACGAGGGACTCCGTCGCGAGCTCCCGCATGCCGGCGACGACCGCCAGCCGGGCCAGGCGCACGAAATGCTGGTTGCGGGCCTGGCCCCGCGACCGGAGCGCGTGCACGAGCTGGCGCGCGTCGTGGACGCCGTCGACCGGGTCGTCGCCGTAGATCTTCAGCAGCAGGTACGCGCCGGGCGACCAGGGCTCCGCGGCGACGAGACGTTCGAGCAGCTCTCGCGCTCGCGCGACGTCCCCGCGCTCGTAGAGGTCGCGCGCCTCTTTCTCGCGCGCACCTGACTCGTGCGGCGCGAGGGGGGGCCTCTCCGGTGCCGGCTTGGTCGGCTCGCGACGCAACGAGATCAGGCCGGCCTTCTCCGCGGCGGTCGCCAGCATCTGCTGCGCGGCGAAGAACTGCTCCTGCGCCATGAGCGTCCGCGCCCCGTCGAGCAGCGTACGGGCGTCCGTCGTGCGTGGGTCGTTGCCGAGCCCCTCGAGGCCGCTCTCGAGCTTGTCAGCGCGGTGTGTCAGGTCGATCCTTGAGCGCTCCCGCGCCAGCTCCGTGCGCAGGAGCTCCAGCCAATCTTGCGCCTCGTCGAGATCGCCCTCGCCGAGCGCACGCTCGAGCTCGTCGCGCCAGTTCTCAATGTCCAGGCCGATGTCCTCGGCGACGTCAAGGTCGACGTCCGCCTCGAGGTCGAGGATCAGGTCGTTGGCCGCGCGACGTGTGTCGTCGACGGGCGCCAGGACCTCCGCCACCCAGTCCTCGTGACGATTCAGCCCGCGCAGCGCGCGGGCGGCCGCGACCTTGCCGCGGGACGTCGACGCGGTCTGCACGAGCTCGTCACAGACGACCGTCAGCGCGGTATCGATGACATCCGAGTCAAACGGCACGAGATCGCAAAGCAACGGACCGAGCACGCGGCCGTACTGTCCGTCCGTGCTCGCAAGTTCGGGGGGTGCGGCTGGCTGACCGCCGGTCAGCGGGGCGGTTCGGAGTCGCTCCAGCTCGGCCCCTATCTCCTGCAGCGACGGGATGTCGACCTTCGCGAGCTTGGCTCGGATGGGTCCATCGCGGTAGCGCGAGCCTCGAGACACCACGCGGTCGATGAGCGCCTCGGCGTGCTCGCGGATCCAGAAGGGGTCCGGCTCGGTCTGTCCGTCGCGCAACGTGCGGGCGTAACTCTCGGCGGCGTCGAGATAGATCGCGGGCGTCACGTCGTTGTAGTTGCCGCGCCGGCGTTGGGTGACCTCGTACTCCAAGCGGTCGAGAACGGCATCGAAGGTGCGGTTCTTGAGCACGTCGAGCATCCGCCAGGGTTGCACGGTCGCCGGATCGAGCAGGGCGCTTCGCAGCGGCTCCCCGATCCCGTCGCGGGTCTGGAACGCGCCGGTCCAGGGCGCTCCGAGGTAGGCGTAGTGCCACCAGTCCAGGAACTCGTCCAGCGGACGCAGGTCAAAGTCCTCGTAGGCGCGTTCCGCGACGTTTCGCACGAAGACCACGGCCGGCCAAGACGCCGGCTTGCAGGTCGCGATGTCGGGGGCCGCGACGATCTGCGCGCGCGCCAGCATGATTGCCGCGCCCACGGCGGACGACAGCTCGTCGCTCACGAGGTGGTCGAGACCGCAGTCGAGGGCGCCAGCGTAGGCTGTTCCGCAGGCAGCGACATCCATATGGTGGACGGTCGTCATTCAGGCGTCCGACAGCTCAGCGATCTCCGCACACCTGATGCTAGCAAGCAGATCTACACGCTCGATCTCGCGGGGCTCGTCGCCGGCGCTGGAGCGGCGCTTCCAGCAGATCCGCCGCTCGCGTGCCGGGCTGAAGGACCCGAAGCGGCCGACCGGCTCCTTCGTCTTCCTCGGCCCGTCCGGCGTCGGCAAGACGGAGCTCGCGCGCACGCTGGCCGAGTTCCTCTTCGG
>Ga0136637_1000142_pt1 | contig 13832 bp, 19 predicted proteins | sample AntDrymUQ8572106_2_FD_105497 | JGI IMG/M metagenome (GOLD analysis project Ga0136637, IMG submission 105497) | Polar desert sand microbial communities from Dry Valleys, Antarctica - metaG UQ857 (21.06) | ecosystem: Environmental > Terrestrial > Soil > Desert | place: Antarctica: Dry Valley... | reverse complement strand
CGGGGCCAAGAGCTGCGGATGGCGGGGCCAAGAGCTGCGGATGGCGGGGCCAGAATCTACGGATCGCGGGGATCGTAGACTCAGCGGGTGAGACTGGTCCTTGCCGGTACCCCCGGCGTCGCTCTCCCGGCGCTGCACGCGCTGCATGCCAGCCACCACGACGTCGTGGCAGTCCTCACCCGGCCCGACGCCGCCACCGGTCGCGGCAGACGTACCGAACCCTCCGCCGTCGCCGTCGCAGCGCGCGAGCTCGGACTCGACGTGCTCACGCCCGACCGACCGCACGACGCAGACTTCGTCGCCCGGCTCACCGAGCTCGAGCCCGACTGCTGCCCGGTGGTGGCCTACGGTGCACTCATCCCCGAGCCTGTCCTTGCGATACCGCGGCACGGCTGGGTCAACCTGCACTTCTCCGTCCTGCCCGTCTGGCGCGGTGCCGCACCGGTACAGCACGCGGTGATGGCCGGTGACGAGGTAACAGGTGCGACGGTCTTCTCGCTCGTCCACGCGCTCGACGCCGGACCCGTCCTCGGCGTGCTCACCGAACGCATCGGCGACACCGACACAGCCGGCGAGCTCCTCGACCGGCTCTCGCGCCACGGCGCACGACTCCTGCTGGACACGCTCGACCACGTCGAGGCCGGTGACATCACCGCCTGTGCCCAGCCCGAGGACGGAGCGTCGTACGCGCCGAAGCTCACCGTCGACGACGCCCGCATCACGTGGACCCAACCGGCATACGCGATCGACAGGCGGATCCGGGCCTGCACACCGGAGCCTGGGGCGTGGACCACGATCGGCGGAGACCGGCTCAAGCTCGGGCCGGTGCGCCCTGCCGTCGACCACCCGCCCCTGGCGCCCGGCGCGCTCGCAGTGACCAAGCGGACGGTCCATGTCGGCACGGCGACGACACCGGTGCTGCTCGGCGAGGTGCAAGCGCGTGGCAAGAGGCCGATGCCCGCCGCGGACTGGGCACGCGGGGTACGTCTGGAGGGCGGTGCGCGCCTTGACTGATGAGGTCCGGCGGGTCGCATTCGACGTCCTACGCGCGGTCGACGAGAACGACGCGTACGTCAACCTGTTGCTACCGACCCTGCTGCGCGATCGCGGAATCACCGACCGCGACGCGGCCTTCGCCACCGAGCTGACGCACGGAACCTTGCGACGCCAGGGCAGCTACGACGCCGTCCTGGACCGGGTCACTTCGCGCAGGGTCGACGCCGTGGACCCCCCGGTACGCGACGTACTGCGGCTCGGCACCCACCAGCTCCTCTCGCTGCGCACGCCGAGCCACGCGGCAGTCTCGACGAGCGTCGACCTGGTGCGCTCCGCGGTGGGCCACCGGCCGGCGTCCTTCGTCAACGCCGTGCTCCGCAAGGTCGCGCAGAAGGACTTCGCCATGTGGATGGATCAGGTGGCACCGGACGCTGCCACCGACCCCGTCGGCCACCTCGCCGCCGTGCACTCCCACCCGCGCTGGGTGGTCGAGGCGATGCGCGATGCCCTCCGCGGAGATCTCGTGTCGACCGCCGAGCTCCTCGCTGCCGACAACGACGCGCCAGGCGTGACCCTCGTCCTGCGCCCTGGCTGGGCCGACGCCGCCGACCTGGGCAGCGTCGACGTACGCGCCGGGCGGTACTCACCCCACGCGCTGTACCTCGACGCTGGCGACCCCGGACAGATCGCCGCCGTGCGCGACGGGCGCGCCGGGGTGCAGGACGAGGGTTCGCAGCTCGTCGCGCTCGCCCTCGCACAAGCGCCCGTCGATGGTGCCGACGAGCACTGGCTCGACCTGTGCGCCGGGCCCGGCGGCAAGGCCGCACTCCTCGCGGCGCTGGCCGGCGGTCGCGGAGCGACGCTGGTGGCCAACGACGTGCTACCGCACCGCACCGAGCTGGTCGCCAAGGCGTTGCGCCAAGCCACCAACGCCACTGTGCACACCGGCGACGGTCGCGAGCACCTCTGGGGGGAGGCCGCGTTCGACCGGGTTCTCGTCGATGCCCCGTGCACCGGCCTCGGGGCGTTGCGGCGCCGACCCGAGGCGCGCTGGCGCCGTACACCCTCAGACGTCGCGCCGCTGGCGACGTTGCAGGGACGGCTCCTCGACAGCGCGTTGTACGCCGTCCGTCCCGGCGGCGTGGTTGCCTACGCGACCTGCTCGCCGCACCGCGGCGAGACGACCGGCGTCGTGGAGGCAGCGCTGTCGCGGCACCCTGACGTAGAGGTGCTCGATGCGCCATCGGCGTTGCCTCAGGTCGGGGGGATGGCGGGGCCGTACGTCCAGCTCTGGCCGCATGTCCACGGCACCGATGCGATGTTCCTGGCGCTGCTGCGCCGGACCGGGGAAGTGGGGCGGCGATAGAGTCGGCTCCATGGTCATCCAGATCTCGCCGAGCATGCTGTCCGCGGATTTTGCCAATCTGGAGGCCGAGGCCAGGCGCATCAGTCACGCGGACTGGCTGCACGTTGATGTCATGGACAACCACTTCGTCCCCAACCTCACCCTCGGCGCAGCAGTCATGGAAGCGCTCGCCGGAGTCGCCTCCCAGCCGGTCGACGCGCACCTGATGATCGATGACCCCGACCGGTGGGCGCCGGCCTACGCCGAAGCCGGCGCGAGCAGCGTGACCTTCCACGTCGAGGCGGCGCACGCGCCGGTACGCCTTGCCCGCGAGCTCCGCGGCCTTGGGGCGCGCGCCGGCATGGGGCTCAAGCCGGCAACTCCGATCGAGCCGTACGAGGACCTGCTCCCCGAGCTCGACATGATCCTCGTCATGACCGTCGAGCCCGGCTTCGGCGGACAGAAGTTCCTCGACGTCTGCCTGCCCAAGATCCGCCGGACCCGCGCGCTGTTGGACAAGCACGGCGGCGACATCTGGCTGCAGGTCGACGGCGGAGTTACCGCCGAGTCGATCCAGCGATGTGCCGAGGCCGGTGCCGACGTCTTCGTCGCCGGGTCGGCGGTCTTCGGCGCGGACGACCCGGACGCAGCTGTTGAGCAGCTGCGAACCCTGGCGGAGTCCTCGAGCCCGCTGGGCTAGACTCAGCACGTACGAGCTCACGCTCGCGTGCTCCGGGGTCGGTGTAATTCCGAGCCGGCGGTGACAGTCCGCGACCCGGCCGCTTCGGCGGCCGGTTGACCTGGTGGAACTCCGGGACCGACGGTGAAAGTCCGGATGGGAGGCGCACGCAGCCGCAGGACCCGTACGTCCGCGCCGACCGGCGCGCGACGACGAGCCTGCGGTGAGACCCCGGAACCGCCCGAGCAACGGACGGAAGGGGTCGGCCCGATGGCCAGCCAAGCAGAGGCGCAGTCGATGCGACGGGCGATCGCCGCCGCGCGCTCACACCCGTTCCGAACGCTGCCCAACCCTCGCGTCGGTTGCGTCATCCTGGACCCGGCCGGCACTGTCCTCTCGGTCGGTCTGCACCGCGGAGCCGGCACCCCACACGCCGAGGTCGACGCTCTCGCCCACGCCGGCGAGCGGGCACGCGGCGGCACCGTGGTCGTCACGCTCGAGCCGTGCAACCACACCGGCCGGACCGGTCCCTGCGCGCAGGCCCTGCTAGGAGCAGGCGTCGCGCGGGTCGTGTTCGCCCAGACCGATCCGACCCGTGCGGCCAGCGGTGGCGCCGCGACACTGCGCGCGGCCGGTGTCGACGTCGAGGCCGGACTTCTCGCTGACGAGGCGCGAGTGCTCAACGAGCACTGGACCTTCGCGGTCGAGCGGGGACGCCCGTTCGTGACGTGGAAGTATGCCGCGACCCTCGACGGGCGCAGCGCCGCAGCAGACGGCGGCAGTCAGTGGATCACCGGCCCCGAGGCGCGCCACGACGTGCACGCGCGCCGCGCCGAGGCCGACGCCATCGTGGTCGGTACCGGGACTGTGCTCGCGGACGACCCACGGCTCACACTGCGTGACGACGACGGCGTACCGCTGCCGTACGACCGGCAACCGTTGCGCGTCGTGGTCGGTGAGCGACCGATCCCGGCGGACGCGAGGGTGCTCGACGACGCCGCACCGACGCTGCAGGTGAGCGAGCGTGACCCTGATGCGGTGCTCGCCACGCTCGCTGCCCGCGAGGTCTCCCACGTCTGGCTCGAGGGCGGGCCCGTCGTCGCCGGCGCGTTTCTGCGCGCCCGCCTCGTCGACGAGGTCGTCGGGTACGTCGCCCCCACCCTGCTCGGTGCGGGTGCGCCGGCGTTGCACGAGCCCACCGTCACCACCTTGGCGCAGGCCTACCAGCTCGACCTGCTCGACCTGAGCCGGCTCGGAGCAGACATCCGGCTCGTCGCCCGTCCCCGACAAGGAGCGCGCTGATGTTCACCGGAATCGTCGAGGAGCTCGGCGCCGTCGCCGGGGTCGAGGAGCAGGCCGACGCCGTCCGCCTGACCGTTCGTGGCCCGCTGGTGGTCGTCGATGCCCGCCGCGGCGACTCGATCGCTGTCAACGGGTGCTGCTTGACCGTGACGGACCACACCGCCGAGACCTTCACCGCCGACGTGATGAAGGAGTCACTCGACCGCACGTCGCTTGGTCGCCTGACTGTCGGCGACCCGGTCAACCTCGAGCGGGCGATGCGCGCGGACGGAAGGTTCGGCGGACACCTCGTCCAGGGTCATGTCGACGGCACCGGCGTCGTCGTGTCCCGGACACCGAGTGCCCACTGGGACGTCGTACGCATCACGTGCCCCGTTGGCCTCGCACGGTACGTCGCGGAAAAGGGTTCGATCGCCGTCGACGGCACCTCCTTGACCGTCGTCGAGATCACCGACGGCGACACACCGACGTTCACGGTGTCCTTGATCCCCACCACCTTGGAAGCCACCACGCTCGGCAGCAAGCGGCCCGACGACCTGGTCAACCTCGAGGTCGACGTGCTCGCCAAACATCTCGAAAGGTTGATGTCATGAACGTCCTGAGCTGGTTGCTCGAGGGAACGGTGTCGGTGGGGGGCGGGCACCTGCTCGTGCGCGAGATCGTCGGCAACGGGTTCGGCCTGGCCAGCGCGGTGTTCGGCATGCGCCGGCTGGTGCTCGCCTGGCCGATCGGCATCGTCGGCAACGTGCTGCTGTTCACGGTGTTCGTCGGCGGGGTGCTGAGCAAGCCCCAGATGCACGACCTGTGGGGCCAGGCGGGTCGACAGGTCTTCTTCGTGGCCGTCAGTGTCTACGGGTGGCAGCAGTGGCGCCGCCGCCGGGCAAGCGGGGAGGCAGCAGACGGCCGGGCGGTCCAGCCGACCTGGGCGGGTCGGCGTGGGCTGATCGAGCTTGCGGTGCTCGCAGTGGTCGGCATGGCGGTCTTCTACCCCGTACTCAAGGCGTTGGGGTCATGGGGACCGCTGCCGGACGCCTGGATCCTGACCGGCAGCATTCTCGCCACCTGGGGCATGGCCCGCGGGTGGGTGGAGTTCTGGCTGATCTGGATCGCCGTCGACGCCGTCGGCGTCCCGCTGCTGTTCGCCTCGGGCTACTACCCCTCTGCGGTGATGTACCTCGTGTACGGCGTCTTCTGCGCCTTCGGATTCGCCACCTGGTGGCGGGTCTCGCGCACCGGCACCGGGGTTGCGGCCCCGACCGGTGTCGCGACGCAGGACAGCCACGCATGAGCGGCCGGTTGCCTCTGGACAGCGTCGAGCGCGCTGTGGGCGAGATCGCGGCCGGGCGGGCGGTCGTCGTCATCGACGACGAGGATCGTGAGAACGAGGGCGACCTGATCTTCGCCGCGAGCCGTGCCACCCCCGAGCTGATGGCGTTCCTCGTCCGCTACAGCAGCGGGTACGTCTGCGCCCCCGTCACCGGCGAGCTGCTCGACCGTCTGGTGATCCCGCTGATGACGCCGCACAACCGGGACCGACTGCGCACGGCGTACACCGTCTCGGTCGACGCACGCGACGGCATCACAACCGGCATCTCCGCAGCGGACCGCGCGCGTACCGTCCGGGTCCTCGCCGACTCCGCGACCGAGCCGTTCGAGCTGATCCAGCCCGGCCACATCCTGCCGCTGCGAGCGATGCCGGGCGGGGTGCTCGAGCGGGCCGGTCACACCGAGGCCGCGGTCGACCTCGCGAGGCTCGCCGGGCTGACCCCGGCCGGGGTCATCGGCGAGCTCGTCGCCGACGACGGCACCCTGCTGCGCGGGCCTGCACTGCGCGAGTTCGCCGACGCTCACGGGCTCGCGATGATCTGCGTCGCCGACCTGGTCACGTATCGCAAGCGTCACGAGCAGCAGCTGCGTCGGGTGGCGCAGACGATGCTGCCGACGGAGTTCGGCGAGTTCACCGCGTACGGCTTCCGCGACGAGATCGACGCCAGCGAACACGTCGCGCTGGTCCACGGCGACATCGGCGGGGGACGCGACGTCCTCACCCGCTTGCACTCAGAGTGCCTGACCGGTGACGTGCTGGGGTCGCAGCGCTGCGACTGTGGCCCACAGCTGCAGGCATCCATGGCCAGGATCACCGAGGAGGGAGCCGGTGTCGTGGTCTACCTGAGGGGACACGAAGGGCGCGGCATCGGCCTGCTCGCCAAGCTGCAGGCGTACGCGTTGCAGGACGCGGGCCGGGACACCGTCGATGCCAACCTCGATCTCGGGTACGCCGCGGACAGTCGCGACTACAGCGCCGGGGCGCAGATGCTGCGCGATCTCGGCATCGTCTCGGTCCGGTTGCTGAGCAACAACCCGGCGAAGGAGCGAGCGCTCGAGACGTACGGCGTGAGCGTGTCCGAACGCCTCGCGCTGGCGGTCGAGCCGACCGCGGGCAACCTGCGTTACCTGCAGACCAAGGCCGCCCGCATGGGCCACGACCTGCCTGACTTGGCGGACCCGGTCGACGCGGGAGCAACGACATGAGTGGAGCGGGATCGCCGATGCTCGACGTCGACGGGCGTGGCCTCCGGGTTGCCGTGGTGGCGTCGTCCTGGCACGACGAGGTGATGGCGGGACTGCTCGCCGGTGCCGAGGCCGCCCTCGCCGATGCAGGTGTGCACGAGGTGACGGTCGTACGGGTCGCCGGCTCCTTCGAGCTGCCCGTCGTCGCGCAGGCGTGTGCGAGGGCCGGCTACGACGCCGTCGTGGCCCTCGGCGTCATCATCCGCGGCGGCACGCCCCATTTCGAGTACGTCTGCCGCGCGACCACCGACGGGCTGGCCGGCGTGCCCGTGCGCACGGGCGTACCCGTGGGCTTCGGCCTGCTCACGTGCGAAGACGAGCAGCAGGCGCTCGCCCGCGCCGGTCTGCCCGACAGCTCCGAGGACAAGGGCCGCGAAGCCGCCCAGGCCGCGGTCGCCACAGCCGTGACGCTGCGGACCATCGGCAGCGACTAGGCTGAGGCTCGATGAAGACCTTCGACCAGCTGTTCGCCGAGCTCTCCGACAAGGCGGCCAACCGGCCGTCCGGCTCGCGTACCGTCGCTGAGCTCGACGCCGGCATCCACAGCATCGGCAAGAAGCTCGTCGAGGAGGCCGCTGAGTCGTGGATGGCGGCGGAGCACGAGAGCCCCGAGCGCGCGGCCCAGGAGCTCAGCCAGCTGCTCTACCACGCACAAGTCATGATGGTCGCGACCGGGCTGAGCCTCGACGACATCTACGCCCACCTGTGACGGACAGGTCACCATGCTGAAGATCGCTCTACCCAACAAGGGCGCCTTGTCGGAGTCCGCCGCGCAGATGCTGACCGAGGCGGGCTACCGGCAGCGGCGCAGCACCCGCGACCTCGTCACGATCGACGCCGACAACGACGTGGAGTTCTTCTACCTTCGCCCGCGCGACATCGCCATCTACGTCGGGGAGGGCACGCTCGACGTCGGTGTGACGGGGCGCGACCTCCTGCTCGACTCCGGCGCCCACGCCGTCGAGGCCATGCAGCTCGGCTTCGGCAGCTCCTCGTTCCGCTTCGCCGCTCCGTCGGGCACCATGTCAGGCGTCGACGACCTGCGTGGCAAGCGGGTCGCGACCTCCTACCCCGGTGTGGTGAACCGCTACCTGCGCGAGCGGGACATCGACGCGGCCGTCGTCCACCTCGACGGGGCCGTGGAGTCCTCGGTTCGGCTCGGAGTGGCCGACGCGATCGCCGACGTAGTCGAGACCGGCAGCACCCTGCGCCAAGCCGGTCTGGAGATCGTCGGTGAAACGATCCTGGAGTCCGAGGCTGTCCTCATCACCCCCGCTGGCGCACCCGAGCCGGACAAGCTCGACGTGTTCAAGCGCCGTCTCGAAGGCGTCCTCGTCGCCCGGACCTACGTGATGATGGACTACGACATCCGGGTCGAGCAGGTCGAGTCGGCCGTCGCCCTCACGCCAGGGATCGAGTCGCCGACGGTCTCGCCGCTGCATCGCGAGGGCTGGGTGGCGGTCCGCTCGATGGTGCCCCGCCGGGCCGCCCAGCAGGTCATGGACGAGCTCTGGCAGCTCGGCGCGAGGGGAACCCTCGTCACCGACGTGCTCGCGTGCCGGTTGTGACCACGATGACCGTACGCCCGGTCGGCGCGCGCGTCGTCGCGTACGTCGCCGGTGGGTGCCTGATCGCGATGTTCGCGGTGATCGCGGTGGCACTCTCACCGGAGGTCCGGTCAGGGTTCACCCCGAGCCAGGTGGGCACGCTGGTGCTGATGCTCGCCGTCGTGCTCGCGGTGCTGTGGGGGATCGCCCGGAGCACCGTGCGCACCGACGAGAGCGGTATCCACGTCCGCAACGGCTACCGCAGCCACCACGTCCCGTGGGCCGACGCACGTACGGTGTCGTTCGGCGGTGGCACACCGTGGGGCGTGCTCGAGACGGTGGACGGCGCGTCGATAGCGATGATCGCCATCCAGGGCTCGGACGGTCAGTATGCACGGACCGCTGTCCAGCTCCTGCGCACGGAGATCGTCGCGCGGCACTGATCTGTCCATGAACGAGGTCAGGCCCCCTGCCGCGCCCAGGCAAGTCCGGCGCGGGTCCGTACCAGGGTGTCGCCTGCGGCGAGGTGGAGCAGGTCGGACTCTTCGACCACGACCGCGACCGGGCCGGCAACGTCGAGGACGATCGCCGTCGCTCCCTCGGCCTTGGCGGCCGCCGCCACCTGCTGGGTGAGTACGGGTACCGGTCGTGCATCGGCCTTCCAAGCAAGCAGCGACCGCAGGTTCGAGAAGGCCAACAGTGCCGTGCGGCCGTCCGCTCCGGTCAGCAGCACCGCAGCCATGTCGTCGCCCTTGTCCCCGGCGGCCGGGGCCATGTCGTCGCCCCGGACCGCGACCACCGGCACGAGCAACCGGACCCCTGGGAGCGCCTGCAGCACGGCCGGCAGCTCTCGGCTCTGCTCGTACGTCGCGAGCGCCGTACCGAGACGGGGATCAGCCGATCCGTCGTCATCGGGGAAGATCGGCCGCGCGAGAGAGAGCATCGCTCCACGCTAACGGCGCACCCACCGATGCGGCAGACTGGGCGCATGAACTCCGTTTACACGTGGTCTACGCTGCCGTGGGCCGCCGTGCTCTCCGCAGCCGCCGCGTTCGGCGGATGGCGGGCCTGGCGCCGCGGTGACCGGCCGACAGCCGTACGCCGGTCCGGGTGGGCGCTCGTGCCCTGGGCCCTGTGGTTCGTCGGACTGATGGGCGTGGTGGTGCGCGTCGGCAGTGCCATCGCCAGCTGGGCGGCCGGCTTCGTGTTCCGTCCGTCGGCGTGGCTGGGGCTCGCGATAGGCGTCGTCGCCGTAGCCCTGGTCGCGGCCGGGTCGCTGGGGAAGCGGCGCGCGTCCCGAACCGGTTCGGACGAGCTGACCGCCAAGCCCGCAGGCAGCACCGGCCCCGCCGAGCTGTCGACCCGCAAACCTGCGGTAGGCGATGACGACATGGACGACATCGAGGCGATCCTGCGCAAGCACGGGATCCAGTAGCTCCCGCTCTCAGCGGGGGGAGGCCCGGTTGACGTCCCAGCGCAGGTGCCCCTCGTCGTCAAGCACTCGCAGGTCGATCGTCCCGACCGTGCCGTCCTCCAGCCGCATGGTGCACGCCGCTCTGGTGCCGATCGTGTCGTCGATGGCCGCGGGGCAGTCCACCGAGGCGACGCGGGCGCCTTCGACCTGGGACTCGTACGCCTCGGCGAGCTCGCGCTCGGCTTTGGCGGGGTCGATCGCCGTCCCTTCATCGCCGCCGCGGCACGCGGTGAGCAGAAGCAGCGCCGCCGCGGCGCCGCCCGCGACCGACGCCGATACCTTCACGTCTCGACGCTAGCAGCCGATGTGGACCTGCGCGGGCGCACACAGGACGGCGAGAATGTGCGTGGCGACGGTCGGCCCTGGTAGGCTCGTGACACAAGTGGAGGACCATCTCCCACCCAGGCGGTTTTTGATCGTCGGGTTCGCACACCTGGTACGGACGCCCTGGCGTTCGTACCCAGGTCGCGTCTGGTGCCTTCGCACCAGTGATGGTCTTCGCTCGTGCGGAGGCCATTTTCTTGTGGGCTTTCCTCCGCACCACCGTCACAGCAACGCCTGCGTCACAACAGCACACCGTCACAGCAGCACTGCAATAGGAGGACCCATCAGCACAGAGTTGCGCATCAATGACCGGATCCGTGTCAACGAAGTGCGTCTCGTCGGACCCAACGGCGAGCAGGTCGGCATCGTCCGTATCGACGACGCCCTTCGCCTGGCGCAGGAGGCGGATCTCGATCTCGTCGAGGTCGCCCCCACCGCACGACCGCCCGTCTGCCGCCTGATGGACTACGGCAAGTTCAAGTACGAGGCAGCGCAGAAGGCACGTGAGTCCCGGCGCAACCAGACCAACACTGTCATCAAAGAGATGAAGCTGCGTCCCAAGATCGACCAGCACGACTACGACACCAAGAAGGGCCACGTCGTCCGGTTCCTGCGCTCGGGCGACAAGGTCAAGATCACCATCATGTTCCGCGGCCGTGAGCAGCACCGCCCCGAGCTGGGGTTCCGGCTCCTGCAGCGCCTGGCCGCCGACGTCGAGGACCTCGGTTTCGTCGAGTCCACGCCGCGCCAGGACGGACGCAACATGACGATGGTCATCGGTCCGCTCAAGAAGAAGTCCGAGGCGCGGGCCGAGGTCAAGGCAGAGAAGGTCAAGGCCGCCACCGTGAAGGCCGCCGAGCGCGAGGCAGACCGCGAGATCGACAAGGCCCACCGCGAAGCAAGCGAGCCGACGGCGAAGAAGCCCCGCCGGCGATCAGAGAACATCGATCCAGACATGGAGGCATGACATGCCGAAGATGAAGTCCAACTCGGGCATCAAGAAGCGGGTCAAGATCACCGGCACCGGCAAGCTGATGCACGAGAAGGGTCGCCGTCGCACCCACCTCATGCAGAAGCAGTCCAGCGGTCGAAGCCGTCTCGACGGCGGCATGGTCCCGATCGCGAAGGCCGACCGCAAGCGCGTCAAGAAGCTGCTCGGCAAGTGAGCGACGCCGCGGTACGCCGCGGCCCGCGCTGAACCAGCCCGACCCCCGTACCGAACGAACAAGGAGTAGTCACGTGGCACGCGTCAAGCGGTCCGTCAACGCATCGAAGAAGCGCAGGGAGACCATCGAGGCCGCCTCGGGTTATCGAGGACAGCGCTCGCGCCTGTACCGCAAGGCCAAGGAGCAGGTCACCCACTCGCTGGTCTACTCCTACCGCGACCGTCGGGCCCGCAAGGGTGACTTCCGTCGGCTCTGGATCCAGCGCATCAACGCCGCCGTGCGTCAGCACGACATGACGTACAACCGATTCATCCAGGGTCTGCGCGAGGCTGGTGTCGAGGTCGACCGTCGCAACCTCGCCGAGCTCGCGGTCAACGAACCGGCCGCCTTCACCGCGCTCGTCGAGGTGGCCAAGGCCAACCTCCCGGCCGATGTCAACGCCGCCAAGAGCAACGCCGAGGGCGGCGCAGCGGCCTGACGGTCGCCGGCGCCACCGTTCACGACACGTGGCGAGCCACGCGCCCCTGACACCCCGGTCGATCCGGGTCAGGAGCGCTCGGCGGCTCGCGGCACGTCGTGTGCGCACCGACACCCGCGAGTTCCTCGCCGAAGGACCTCAGGCCGTCCGCGAGGCGCTGAACGCTCGCGGCATGACGATCGAGGTGTATGCGACCGCGCGCGCCGACCTCGAACACGCCGACCTGGCAGCGGCTGCGGCACGTACCGACGTCGCGTGGCGCGTCGTGGACGACGAGGTGGTCGCGACGATCTGCGACACGGTGCATCCGCAGGGCGTCGTCGCACGATGCCGATTCCTGGACCGCCCGTTGGGAACCGTCCTGCAAGCCTCGCCGCGCCTGATCGTGGTGTGCGTCGACGTACGGGACCCGGGCAACGCCGGTGCCGTCATCCGGTGCGCGGACGCCGCCGGGGCCGACGGCGTCATCTTGTGCGGGCGCAGTGTTGATCCGTACAACCCCAAGGCGGTGCGAGCCAGCGCGGGCAGCATCTTCCACGTCCCGTTGGCGATCGAGACCGACGCAGTCTCGGCGCTGACGCAGGTACGGACGGCCGGCCTGACAGTCCTCGCAGCCGAAGGTACCGCCGAGCTGGATCTCGTCGTCGCCGCGGAGCGCGGCATCCTCAGCGCACCGACCGCATGGCTGCTGGGCAACGAGGCGTGGGGACTACCGGCCGCGGTCCGCGACCTCGCAGACGAGTCAGTCGCGGTCCCCATCTTCGGTGCGGCCGAGAGCCTCAACCTCGCCACGGCCGCCGCAGTGTGTCTGTACGCCTCCGCGGTCGCCCAGCGGCGGTAGGTTGAGACGATGGCGCTCCTGGACAAGCTGCCCGACGGCGTGATCGTCGCTGGCCCGGACGCCATCGTGGCGCAGCTGAACCAGAGTGCAGCGTGCATGCTCGACACGGCGCCCGATGCCGCCGTCGGGCGCCACGTCCGAGACGTGCTCCCGCTGGACGACCTGCAGGGTCACCACTGGTTCGACTCCCTGCGCCCCTACGATGGCTTCGCCGCCCGTACCCGGTTGTGCGAGCAGAGCTGGTACACCCCGGCCGGCGTCGAGCTGCTCATCACTGCACAGCTCGTGCGCGACAGCCCGCGCGGACCGGTCAACGAGCTCGTCCTTTGTGTCCGCTCCGCGCATGCACGCGCCCGCCGTGACCGCGACCGCTCAGACCTCGTGGCCACGGTCGCGCACGAGCTCCGCTCACCACTGACCGGCGTCAAAGGATTCACCTCGACTCTGCTGACGAAGTGGGACCGGTTCTCCGACGAGCAGCGCCAGCTGATGCTGGAGACGGTGGACAGCGACGCCGACCGGCTCAGCCGGCTGATCACCGAGCTGCTCGACGCCGCTCGGATCGACTCCGGTCGGCTGACGTTGCGGGCGGCGCCGGTAAACTTCGGGGCGCTCGTGCAACGCGTGCTGGACAACATCTCGGCAGGAAGCGGCCACGCGTTGCAGGCTCGCGTCGCCGACGACCTGCCGAAGGTCTGGGCCGACAGCGACCGGATGGCACAGGTGGTCACCAACCTTGTGGAGAACGCGCTGCGCCACGGCCACGGTGTCGACCACGTCGAGGTACGACGGCCCTACGACGACCGCGACGGGCTCGTACTGGAGGTACGAGACCGTGGCCCGGGCGTGCCTGCGGACGTCAGGTCACGGGTGTTCACCAGGTTCTGGAAGTCCGGTGAACGCGGCGGCAGCGGGCTCGGCCTGTTCATCGTCAAGGGCATCGTGGACAGCCACGGGGGAGCGGTGGCGATCGGGGACGCCGACACCGGCGGCGCCCGGTTCATGGTGTGGGTGCCCGAGAACGAGCCCGCAGTCCTGCGCGAGGACAGCAGCGGCTGGTGAGCGCCGCCGGCGGTCTCGGGTGCTTCCGCCTTCACTCCTGTACCAGG
>Ga0136637_1000141_pt1 | contig 13846 bp, 11 predicted proteins | sample AntDrymUQ8572106_2_FD_105497 | JGI IMG/M metagenome (GOLD analysis project Ga0136637, IMG submission 105497) | Polar desert sand microbial communities from Dry Valleys, Antarctica - metaG UQ857 (21.06) | ecosystem: Environmental > Terrestrial > Soil > Desert | place: Antarctica: Dry Valley... | reverse complement strand
CTCGTCGGCTCCCTCGGTGCCGCGCTGGTGGTCGCGATGGTGCTGGTCGGGCTCGCCAACGTGCTCGGCTGATCGTGCCCGAGACCCTCGACCCCGCATCGCCGGGCCCGGACGAACGGCACGTCCCCGTCCTGCTCGACCGGGTGCTGGCGCTTCTCGCACCAGTCCTCGACGCGCAGGCCCCAGACGGTCCGGCCAGCGTCGTCGTGGATGCGACGCTGGGTCTCGGCGGTCACGCCGTCGCGATCCTGTCCGCGTTCGACCGGACGCACCTGGTCGGGATCGACCGCGACGCCGATGCGATCGCTGCCAGTGCCGGGCGGCTCGCGCCGTACGAGACCCGCACCACCCTGGTGCACGCCGGGTACGACGATCTGCCGGGCGTGCTCGATCAGCTCGGGCTCGAGCGGGTCGACGGGGTGCTCTTCGACCTGGGCGTGTCGTCCCTGCAGCTCGACGAGGTCGGCCGGGGGTTCAGCTACAGCCGGGACGCGCCGCTGGACATGCGGATGGACCAGTCCGGCGGCCGCACCGCCGCCGACGTGGTGAACAGCTATCCGGCCGACCGCCTGGCCCGTGTGATCGCCACCTACGGCGAGGAACGGTTCGCGCGCCGGATCGCCGAGCGGGTCGTGCGTGAGCGGGTCGCCGCGCCGATCGAGACCACGAACCAGCTCGCCCGGCTCGTGCTCGCCGCCGTGCCCGCGGCAACGAGGTACGGCCCTGGCGGGCATCCGGCGAAACGCACGTTCCAGGCGCTGCGCATCGAGGTCAACGGCGAGCTCGACGCGCTCGCCCGGGTCCTGCCGGCCGCGATCGCTGCGCTCGCCGTCGGCGGCCGCATCGTGGTGCTCGCGTACCACTCGCTCGAGGACCGGCTCGTCAAGCGAGCGCTCGCCGCCGGCGCGTCGACGACAGCGCCCGACGACCTGCCGTTCGTCCCACCCGGCCACGAGCCCCAGCTGCGCCTCTTGACCCGCGGTGCCGAGCGTCCGTCGGCGGCTGAGGTCGAGCGCAACTCACGGGCCGCGTCGGCGCGGCTGCGGGCAGCCGTCCGGATCCGGGCCGCAGCGTGAGCGCCGGACGCGTTTCCGCCGGTCGGTCGCCAGCTGGGCCGAAGCGCCCGAAGCAGGCACCGTTCGCGGCGGTCGTGGTCGCTCTCTTCGCGCTCGGGCTGGTGGGTCAGCTGGTGCTCAACACCGCCCTGCAGCACGGCTCGTTCGATCTCTACACGCTCACCGCCCAGGCACATGCCCTCGAGCAGCGGCGCCAGAGCCTCGACCAGGAGGTCGCCGGGCAGGAGAACCCCGGCGTGCTCGCTGCGCTGGCCCGCGACCTCGGCATGGTGGCGAGCGAGAACCCGGTGTTCCTCCGCCTGGCCGACGGCGGCGTCGCCGGAACGCCGGTTGCCGCCACCGCACCACCACCGCCGACTCGACCGCCAGCCCCGGCACCCGGTCCGGCTGCCCCGCCGACGAACGCGGCGCCTTCCCCAGCCCCCGCCCCGGCGCCCGCCCCAGCCCCCGCCCCCGCCCCGGTGCCCGTTCCGGCGCCGACACCCGCCCCGAGCCCGACGCCGTGACCGTCACCGCACCTGGAGCCTGCCGATGAACCGCCCTGACCAGCCGCCGCGGCCGACACCTCGTCGGACGCCGACTGGCGCTCCGCGCCGACGGCTGCCGCCCGGCACACCGCAACGTCGCGCGCTGCCGGACCGCCGGGTCGACCCGGACCGGCCCACCCTGCACCGGGCCACCGCCCACGACGGGACCCAACACCGCCCGGTCCGCCCTCGGCCGGCGCGCCGGCCGCCGCCTGGCCGCACCCGTCGCCCTGCCCAGCGCCGACCGCTGCGGCTGGCGAGCCCAGGCACCCGGCTGCGGATCGGGCTGTTCGCGGTCGCGTTCTTGCTGTCGCTGTTCGCCGGCCGCCTGCTCCAGCTCCAGGGCGTGGACGCCTCGGCGTACGCGACCGTCGCTGACAACGAGCGCCGGGTCGACCAGACCGTGTCAGCGACCCGCGGGACCATCACCGACCGCTCCGGGGTCCCGCTCGCGACCACGATCGACAGCGTGAACGTGTTCGCCGACCAGACCAGGGTCGAGAACCCCGCGCTCACTGCACGGATGCTCGCGCCTTTCGTCGACGTGGACGTCGCCACGCTCGAGCGCGGCCTCGTCGGTGACCGGCAGTTCGAGTACCTGGCCAAGGACGTCGACGTCGAGCGCTGGATCGGCATCGCCGATCTCGAGCTCGACGGGATCCACGCAGAGCGCACCCACCGGCGCACCTATCCCGGTGGTGAGCTCGGTGCCAACATCCTCGGTTTCGTCGATGCATCCGGAGTCGGGCAGGCGGGGGTGGAGCAGGTCTTCAACCCGACACTGACCGGCCGGGACGGCAGCTTCTCCGACCTCCGCGACGGCAACGGGCGGCGGATCCCGAGCGGTGCGACCAAGAGCGAGCAGGCGGTGCCAGGCCAGGACCTGCGCCTGACGATCGACCGCGACCTGCAGTGGGTGGCCCAGCAGTCCCTCGCGGCCGCGGTCGAGAAGAGCGGCGCGATGTCCGGTGTCGCGGTGGCCATGACGCCCGACGGCAAGGTCCTGGCGCTCGCCACCGTCCCGACCTTCGACCCGGCCGACTTCTCGACGCCGATCGAGGCGCGGGGCAACGCCGCGGTCGAGGAGATCTACGAGCCCGGAAGCGTGCTCAAGCCGCTCACCGTCGCGGCCCTCATCGAGGAGGGACTCGCCACGCCCGCCTCGACGTACACGGTTGCCGACCGGATCGTCATCGACGGCGAGGACTACGGCGACCACAGCCCACACGCGACCGAGCGGATGACGCTGGCCGGGATCCTCGCCGACTCGAGCAACGTCGGCACGATCATGGCCGCGGACCCACTCCCGCGCGAGACCCATGACGCCTACCTGCGGAGCTTCGGGATCGGGGAGCCCAGCGGGCTCGGCCTGCCCGGCGAGGGCATCGGAGTTCTGCCCGACGACCGGTACGAGGCCACGCGACATACCGCAGCGTTCGGGCAGGGCGTCTCCATGAACGCGGTCACGCTCACCTCGATCTACGCGACGATCGCCAATGATGGCGTCCGCGTCGCGCCAACCGTCGTGGTCGGCACGGTCGGGCCCGACGGCGAGATCACCCCCGCCCCCGCGCCGGCGGAGCGTCGAGTGATCAGCCCGGCGACTGCGGGCCAGGTGTCGGAGATGCTCGAGATGGTGGTCACCGATGGCACCGGCAAGACCGGCGCCATCCCCGGCTACCGGGTGGCCGGCAAGACCGGAACCGCCCAGCGGTTCAACGCCGCCTGCGGCGGCTACTGCGGATACACCGCGTCGTTCTCCGGCTTCGCGCCTGCCGACGACCCGGCCATCGTGGTCTCGGTCAGCCTGCAGGACCCGGTGAACGGGCGCTACGGCGGGGTGCTGGCCGGCCCGGTGTTCAACGAGATCGTCTCGTACGGCCTGCAGGCGCTGGAGGTCCCGCCGACCGGCGCCGCACCGCCGGCGCTGCCGCTGCGCGAGAGCGACGACCCCGTCAACGTCGACTAGCGTTGCCCGACGTGCCCGGACCTGATCGCAAGCCGGGGGCGCCGGCGCCTGGGGCTTCTCCGGACGCCCACCGGCCGGCCGGCGCGCCCGCGGTCGGGCTGGCCGCGCTCGCCGACTCGGCCGGCTTGGTGCTGGCGCCGAGAGCCGGCGACGCGGTGGTCGTGTCGGGCATCACCCTCGACTCGCGGGCGGTCCGGGCAGGTGACCTGTTCGCCGCGGTGCCCGGCGCGCACCTGCACCGCGCCGACTTCGCCGCCGCCGCGGTCGCCGCCGGTGCGGTGGCGATCCTCACCGATGCGCGCGGACGGCAACGCGCGGCCGCCACCGGTGTACCGGTGCTCGTCGCCCCGGACCCGCGGGCCGTGCTCGGCGCGGTCGCGGCCACCGTGTACGGCCACCCCGCCGGGCACCTGCTCACGCTCGGGATCACCGGCACGAACGGCAAGACCACAACCGCGTACCTGCTCGAGGCTGGGCTCCGTGCGGCCAGCTTCGAGACCGGGCTGATCGGCACGATCGAGACCCGCGCCGGCGGGCTCACCATCCCGAGCGAGCGCACGACTCCCGAGGCCACCGACCTGCACGCGCTGCTCGCGACCATGGTCGAGCGCGGGGTGGGCGCGCTCGCGATGGAGGTCTCCAGCCACGCGCTCGCCCTCGGCCGGGTGAACGGCGTCGTGTTCGACGTCGCGATGTTCACGAACCTGGGGTCAGACCACCTCGACTTCCACGCCGGGCCCGAGGAGTACTTCCGGGCCAAGGCACTCCTCTTCACCCCGGCGCACACCCGCGCCGCGGTGGTGAACCTCGACGACCCGTACGGGCGCCGCCTCGCCGCGCTGCCGAACGTGCCGACCACGACGTACGCGGGTTCGGGCGACCCGGCCGCGGACTGGCGGGCCGAGGATGTCGTGACCGGACCGGAGGGAAGCACGTTCACCGCGGTCGGGCAAGGCGGTGTCGGCGTGCCGTGCACCGTCTGGCTGCCGGGTCGGTTCAACGTGGACAACGCGCTGGGTGCGCTCGCCACGCTCGTGAGCGCCGGTGTCCGGGCCGACGTCGCGGCCGACGGCCTGGCCGGGTGCCGGGTGGTGCCAGGACGGGTCGAGCGGGTTGAGGCCGGCCAGCCGTTCCTCGCCCTGGTCGACTACGCGCACACGCCCGAGGCGGTGCAGACGCTCCTCGAGGCGGTCCGGCCGCTCGTCTCCGGGGCGCTCGTCGTGGTCATCGGCTGCGGCGGGGACCGGGACCGGGGCAAGCGCGCGGCGATCGGTGCGGCCGCCGCCCGTGGTTCCGACGTCCTCGTGGTGACCGACGACAACCCCCGGACAGAGGAGCCGGCGGCGATCCGGGCCGCGGTGCTCGAGGGAGCCCGGAGCGTCGACGCCGCGCACCGCGCGGACGTGGTCGAGGTCGGCGGGCGCGCCGCCGCCGTGGCCGCGGCGGTCGCGCTGGCTGGACCGGGTGACGGTGTGGTCGTCGCCGGGAAGGGGCACGAGCAGGGTCAGGAGATCGCCGGCACCGTGCTCCCGTTCGACGACCGGTCGGTCCTCCGCGCTGCCATCGTGGACCGGTCCGGCGGATCTGCGTTGTTGGCCGGAGCGCTGACGTGGTGAGCCTGACCCTCGCCGAGGTCGCCCGCGCCACCGGCGGATCGCTCGCCGACGCCACCGGCCGCGAACGGGTGGACGGCAGCGTCGTCATCGACTCGCGCCGGGTCGAACCGGGCTCGCTCTTCGTCGCCCTGGCCGGCGAGCAGGTCGACGGGCACGACTTCGCTGCCGGCGCGGTCGCAGCGGGTGCGACCGGGGTGCTCGCCGGCCGGCCGGTCGGCGTACCGGCCGTGGTGGTGGGCGCCGAGGCCGTGGTCGACGCGCTCGGACGGCTCGCCCACGCGGTGCTCGCCGCTGCGCCCGGGGTGACGGTGACCGCGATCACCGGCTCGAGCGGGAAGACGAGCACCAAGGACCTGCTCGCTCAGGTGCTCCAACGTTCCGGTCCGACGCTGGCGCCCGAGGGATCGTTCAACAACGACCTGGGCGTGCCGCTCACGGTGCTGCGGCTGGAGCGGGACGTGCGGCATCTCGTGCTCGAGATGGGCACCCGCGGGCCGGGCCAGATCTCCCGGCTGTGCCGCATCGCGCCGCCGGAGATCGGGGTCGTGCTCAACGTCGGGATGGCGCACGTCGGCGAGCTCGGCTCGCCGGCGGCGACCGCAGCGGCGAAGGGCGAGCTCGTCGCGGCGCTGCCGCCCGAGGGCACCGCCGTCCTCAACTCCGACGACCCGCTGGTGGCCGCGATGGCCGGTGCCACCGCGGCACCCGTGCTGTGGTTCGGCTCCGGACCCGGCGCCGATGTCACCGCGTCGGGAGTCGACCTCGACGACGAGGGTCGGCCGTCGTTCCACCTGCACACGCCCGCCGGGTCGGCTGCCGTCCGGCTCCAGCTCGTCGGCGAGCACCACGTCTGGAACGCCGTCGCCGCGGCCGCCGTCGCCCACCGGGTCGGCCTCGCGGCCGATGCGATCGCAGACGCTCTGTCCGCGGCTGTGCTCCGGAGCCGCTGGCGCATGGAGGTCCACCGGCGTCCCGACGGCGTGACGGTGATCAACGACGCCTACAACGCCAACCCGGAGAGCATGCGGGCCGCCCTGCGTGCACTCGTCGCGGTCGGGCGTGGCGGGCGGACCTGGGCCGTGCTCGGTGAGATGCTCGAGCTGGGCGACCGGTCCGCCGCCGAGCACGAGGGGATCGGCCGCCTCGCCGCCCGGCTCCGCGTCACCCGCGTGGTGGTCGTGGGGGCCGGAGCGCACCCGATCCACCTCGGGGCGACAGGCGAAGCTGGGGGAGTGGACTCGGTGCCGGTGCCGGACCGGGCAGTTGCACTCGCGCTGCTGCGCCACGAGCTGCGCCCCGGCGACACGGTGCTGGTGAAGTCGTCCCGCGACGCCGAGCTGCGCCGGCTCGGCGATGTGCTGGTCGCCGACGTGCCGGCCGTGACGCCGTGATCGCGGTACTGGTGGTGACGCCATGATCGCGGTGCTGGTCTCCGGCGCCATCGCGCTCGTGGTCAGCCTGTTCGGTACGCCGCTGGCGATCCGTGCGCTCGTCCGGCGCGGGTACGGCCAGCTCATCCGCGACGACGGTCCGACCTCTCATCACACCAAGCGCGGGACGCCCACGATGGGCGGCGCCGTGATCATCTTGGCCACGCTCGGTGGGTACGCGGTCGCGCACCTCGTGCCGATCCGCCTGCCGACCGTGAGCGGGCTGCTCGTGCTCTTCCTCATGACCGGCCTCGGGTTGGTCGGCATGGCCGACGACTACATCAAGATCTCCAAGCAGCGCAGCCTCGGCCTGCGGGCGTGGACGAAGGTGGTCGGGCAGGGCCTGGTCGCCGTGCTGTTCGGCATCGGCGCGCTGATGTTCGAGAACGACCGCGGCCTGACCCCGGCGTCGGCAGCCATCTCGTTCATCCGGGACAGCGCGATCGTGCTGCCCGCGGTGCTGTTCGTGCTGTGGGCGTTCTTCATGATCATCGCGACCTCGAACGCGGTCAACCTCACCGACGGCCTGGACGGCCTGGCCACCGGAACGTCGGTCATGGTGTGCGCGGCGTACATGGTCGTCGCGGCGTGGCAGCTCGGGCAGTCGTGCGAGTTCATGAGCCCCGCGACCCCCAAGTGCTACGAGGTCCGCGACTCCCGCGACCTCGCTGTCGTGGCCGCAGCGCTTCTCGGCGCGTGCTTCGGGTTCCTCTGGTGGAACGCCGCTCCGGCCAAGATCTTCATGGGTGACACCGGCTCGCTCGCCCTCGGCGGCGCGATCGCCGGCCTCGCCATCACGACCCGCACCGAGCTCCTCCTCGTCCTCGTCGGCGGTCTCTTCGCGATCATCACCACATCGGTGATCGTCCAGGTCGGCTGGTTCAAGGCCACCGGTAAACGGGTGTTCCGGATGGCACCGTTGCAGCACCACTTCGAGCTCAAGGGCTGGGGCGAGGTCACCATCGTGATCCGGTTCTGGATCATCGCCGGACTCTGCGTCGCGCTCGGGCTCGGCGTGTTCTACGCCGACTGGGTCACGCGGTGAACGACCCGGCCCGGTCGAGCGGGCCGGGCGCAGGTGCGGGGAGCGGGTCGGCGCTGACGCTCGACTGGGTTGACCAGCACGTCGCCGTCGTCGGCACCGGGGTCGCCGGGTCCGCCGTGGCGCAGGCCCTGCTGGCGCTCGGTGCGCGCGTGATCGCCTACGACGAGCGCACCGACCCGGTCGCCGGCCACCGGGCCGAGGACCTGCGCGCCCATGGGGTCGACGTCCGCCTCGGTGCGACGGCTCTCGCCGCTGGAACCACCCTCGTGATCACCTCGCCCGGTGTGCCACCGACCGCGCCGATCCTCGTCGCGGCGCGCGCCCGCGGGCTCACGGTGTGGGGCGAGGCCGAGCTCGCCTGGCGGCTGCGCCGGCCCGGAGCCGCGCCGTGGCTGGTGGTCACCGGCACGAACGGCAAGACCACGACCGTCGGGATGCTCGCGGCGATCCTGGCCGCGGACGGCCGGCGGGTCGTCGCCGCGGGCAACGTCGGCACGCCGCTGGTCGATGTCGTGCGCGTCGACGAGCCGTACGACGTCGTCGCGGCCGAGCTGTCCAGCTTCCAGCTCCACGCCAGCGAGTCGATCGCGCCGCTGGCGGCTGTGATCCTCAACCTCGCGCCGGACCACCTCGACTGGCACGGCAGCTACGCGGCGTACGTCGCGGCGAAGGGACGCGCGTACGAGCGCTGCGCCACGGTGGTCTACCCGCTGGCCGACGCCGCGGTCGTCGAGCTCGCACAGGCTGCGGCGCGGCGCAGCGGCGGGCGCCTGGTCGGGCTGACGCGGGGCATCCCGCGAGCGGGGTCGCTCGGGCTGGTCGAGGAGATCCTGGTCGATCGGGCCTTTGTGGCCGACCCGATCAACGCAGCGGAGGAGCTGGCCACCACCGACGACCTGTTCGCGTCCGCGCCGCACGTGGTCGACGACGCGCTGGCCGCGGCGGCCCTGGCCCGTGCGGTCGGGGTGACCCCCGAGGCGGTCCGGGCCGGGCTCGCCGGGTTCCGACCTGACCCGCACCGCATCGCCCAGGTCGCGGTCGTCGACGGCGTCACCTACGTCGACGACTCCAAGGCGACGAATCCCCATGCTGCCCTCGCGTCACTCTCGGCGTACCCGCACGTCGTGTGGGTGGCCGGCGGTCTGGCCAAGGACGCCGACTTCGACGACCTGGTCGCCGCGGTAGGCCATCGCCTGCGCGCGGCCGTGCTGATCGGCCGGGACCGAGGGATGATCCGCGACGCGCTGGCGCGACACGCGCCCGAGGTCCCGGTCCACGAGGTCGCCAGCACGGAAGATGACGTGATGGAGGACGTCGTGTGGGCGGCCGCCCGCCTGGCGGTGCCCGGTGACACCGTGCTGCTCGCGCCGGGCTGCGCGTCGTGGGACATGTTCGCGAACTACGGCGCGCGCGGTGACGCGTTCGCCGGTGCCGTCCTGGGCCGAGCCGCCACGCTCGACGGCCGGTCGTGACCGTGACGTCGGGCACCCGCCAGGAGCCCGCGCAGCGACGATCAGAGCGCAGCGGAGCTCTGCTCCCGAGGTCGACCGAAGGGTCGTCCGGCTGGACCGGTCGGCTCGGACATGCGCTGGACCGCCCGCTCGCGTCGTACCACCTGGTCCTGGGTGTCGTCGCGCTCCTGCTCGTGCTCGGCCTAGTCATGGTCCTCTCCGCGTCGAGCGTGGTGGCCCAGGAGGAGACCGCGAGCTCGTACTCGCTGTTCGTCACCCAGGCGATCCTCATGGCGGTCGGGCTGCCCGTGCTCTGGATCGCCTCGCGGACGTCGGTTCCGATGTGGCGGCGCCTGGCCTATCCCGCGGTCCTCGGGTCCGTCGTTCTCCTCGTGCTGGTGCAGATCCCGGGCATCAGCGTCGAGGTGAACGGCAACCGCAACTGGCTCGAGTTCGGCGGACCGTTCCGGCTGCAGCCGTCGGAGGCGGCGAAGTTCGCGCTGATCCTCTTCGGTGCCGACCTGCTCACGCGGAAGCGGAAGCTGCTCGGTCAGTGGCGGCACCTCCTGGTCCCGCTGCTACCGATCGGCGGTGCGCTGATCGGGCTCATCCTGCTCGGCCGGGACCTCGGCACGGCGATGATCTTGATCGCGATCCTGCTGTCGCTGCTCTGGGTCGTCGGGGCACCACTGCGGCTCTTCGCGGCCGCGACCGTCGCTGTTGCCCTGCTGTTCGTGTCGTTCGTCGCGACGTCGCCGACGCGGCTGGCGCGGGTCACGACGTTCATGGACCCGTTCGCGTCGTTGCAGGGCTCGGGCTTCCAGGGCGGTCACAGCCAGCTGGCGCTGGCCACCGGCGGTTGGTGGGGGCTCGGGCTCGGGGCCAGCCGGCAGAAGTGGGGCACGCTCCCCGAGGCGCATACCGACTTCATCTTCGCGATCATCGGCGAGGAGCTCGGCCTGGTCGGCACGCTCGCGGTGCTCACCCTGTTCGGCCTCTTGACCTACGCCGGTCTGCGGGTCGCCTCCCGCGCCACGGATTCGTTCACGCGTCTCGCTGCGTCCGGCGTCACCGCCTGGATCGCGGTCCAGGCCGTGGTGAACGTCGGTGCAGTGATCGGCCTGCTGCCGATCACCGGCATCCCGCTCCCGCTGGTCTCCTACGGCGGCTCGGCGCTGCTCTCCACCATGCTCGCGGTCGGCATGTTGGCGTCGCTCGCCCGCCAGGAGCCTGGTGCGGCCGAGGCGCTCGCGGCCAGGCGCAGGACCAGCCTGCTCGGGGTGTTCCTGCCGACCCGAGCGCGCTGAGGTCTCGACCATGAGCACGGACAACGGCACCGGCCTGGGCGGGCGGGGACCGTTGTCGGTCGTGCTCGCCGGCGGTGGAACCGGCGGGCACATCGAGCCCGCCCTCGCGCTGGCCGACGCGCTTGTCCGAGCGGACCCGAGCGCGGTGGTCACCGCGCTCGGGACCGAGCGCGGCCTGGAAACGCGAGTGGTCCCGGCGCGCGGGTACCGCCTCGAGCTCATCCCAGCCGTGCCGCTCCCGCGGGGTCTGCGCCTCGAGCTGGCGTCGCTGCCGCTCCGGATCGCACGATCGGTGCGGGCGGCCGGCGGCGTCCTCGACCGGGTGCACGCCGACGTGCTCGTGGGCTTCGGCGGCTACGTCTCGCTCCCGGCCTACCTTGCCGCTCGACGGCACCGCGTCCCGATCGTCGTGCACGAGTCGAACGCCGTCCCGGGCCTGGCCAACCGCGTCGGCGCCCGGCTGACCCGCTCCGTCGCGGTCGGACTGCCCGGGACGCCGCTCCCGCACGCGCAGCACGTCGGGATCCCGCTGCGCGACTCGATCTCCGGGCTCGACCGGGTCGCGGCGGGACCGGGGGCCCGGGAGCACTTCGGGCTGCTGCCAGGTGCACCGACGCTGCTCGTCTCCGGCGGCTCGCAGGGCGCGCGGCGGCTCAACCTCGCGATCGGGGGAGCGGTCGAGTGGCTCACCGGCGCCGGCGTCCAGGTGCTGCACGTCACGGGGCCCGAGAACGTCGACGACGTGTCCGGCGTGACCGCAGCGACCGGCAACGCCCCGTACGTCCGGGTGCCGTTCGTCGACCGGATGGACCTCGCCTACGCTGCCGCGGACATGATGCTGTGCCGCAGCGGGGCGATGACGTGCGCCGAGCTCGCGGCGGTCGGCCTGCCGGCGGCGTACGTACCGCTTCCCCACGGCAACGGCGAGCAGCGCCGCAACGCCGAGCCGGTGGTGCGGGCCGGGGGCGGTGTCCTGGTCGACGATGCCGAGCTCAGCGCGGACTGGGTGGCCGGGCCCCTGCTCGCGCTCCTGGAAGACCCACGACGCTTGGCGGCGATGGCGATCGCCGCGGCCTCGCTCGGGCGGCGCGACGCCGACCAGCGCCTGCTCGCGATGGTGCTGGCGGCAGCCGGGAGCCGGGGCAGGTCGAGGTGATCGCGTCCTACGGCGACGTGCGCCCGGCGGTCGAGCTCGGGCGCGTGCACTTCGTCGGCATCGGTGGCGCAGGCATGAGCGGTATCGCGCGGATCATGCTGGCCCGAGGGATCGCGGTGTCCGGCAGCGACGCCAAGGACTCCCCGGCGCTCACCTCACTGCACGCGCTCGGCGCCCGGGTCGCAGTCGGCCACGATCCGGCGCACGTCGCCGAGGTCGACACGGTCGTGGTGTCCTCGGCGATCCGGCCGATGAACGCCGAGGTGCAGGAGGCGCACCGCCTCGGCCTCGCGGTGCTGCCGCGGGCCGCGGCACTGGCGAGCGTGATGGTGGGGCGGCACCGGGTCGCCGTCACCGGCACCCACGGGAAGACGACGACCACATCGATGCTGACGGTGGCGCTGCAGCACTGCGGAGCCGACCCTTCGTTCGCGATCGGCGGCAGTCTCAACGAGACCGGGGCGAACGCGCACGACGGGAGCGGGGCAGTGTTCGTCGCGGAGGCGGACGAGAGTGACGGAACGTTCCTGCTGCTCGATCCCGAGGTGGCGATCGTGACGAACGTCGAGGCCGACCACCTCGACCACTACCACTCGCTGGCCGCGGTCGAGCAGGCCTTCGCCGACTTCGTCGACCGGCTGCAGCCAGGTGGTTTCCTGGTCGCGTGCCTGGACGACCCGGGCTCCCACCGCCTGGCGGTGGCGGCCGCGGCGCGCGGCGTGGACGTCCGCTCGTACGGGACGGCGCCGGACGCGACGGTCCGGGTGGTCGACCTGGGCAGCCACGGAGGCCGGGCCAGCTTCGAGGTGGTCGAGCGTGGTCGGCGGCGCGGCCGTGTGCTGCTGAGGCTGCCGGGTCGGCACAACGCGCTCAACGCCGCAGCCGCCTACACCGCGGGATCGGGTCTCGGCTTCGGCTCCCGTGACCTGCTGGACGGGCTGGCCGGGTTCGCCGGCACCCGGCGACGGTTCGAGCTGAAGGGCACCGTGCGCGGGGTGCGGGTGTACGACGACTACGCGCACCACCCGACCGAGCTGCGCGCGGTGCTCGAGGCTGCTCGCGGGATCGCCGCGCCGGGCCGGGTCGTCGCGTGCTTCCAGCCGCACCTCTACAGCCGTACGAGCGCGTTCGCCGAGGAGTTCGGCGCCGCGCTCGGGCTGGCCGACGAGGTCGTGGTGATGGACGTCTTCGCCGCTCGGGAGGACCCGGTTCCCGGCGTGACCGGTGGCCTGGTCGCAGCAGCCGTGCCGTTGCCGCCGGCGCAGGTCCTCTACGAGCCGTCGTGGTCGGCGGTGCCAGGCGAGCTGGCCAGGCGGGCCAGGCCGGGCGACGTGGTGATCACGTTCGGGGCCGGCGACGTGACGCTGATCGGTCCCGAGGTGCTCGAGCTCCTCGCGGGTGAGCGCGTCGAGAACCGGCAGGTGCGGTCGTGAGGCGCGGACACCAGCAGGAAGGCGGGCTCGCGTGAGCCTGCAGGCGCTGCAGCGCAGAGCGGCCGGGGCCCGGTCGTCCAGGCGCAGGTTGCTGCTCGTGGCCGGCTCAGCGGTCGTCCTGGTCGTGACCGCGGTCTGGGCGCTGTTCTTCTCCTCGTGGTTCACCGTGACCGCCGTACGGGTCGAGGGGGTCACGGTGCTGTCTGCGGGCGACGTGCTGCGTGTCGCGGCGGTCCGGGACGGGATCCCGCTGATCCGGTTCGACGGCGACGGTGCGGAGGAGCGGGTCGGTGCGTTGCCGCCGGTCGAGGAGGTCTCGGTCTCCCGGCGCTGGCCGCACACCGTGGTGATCACCGTGGTCGAGCGGCAACCGGCCCTGGCGGTGCCATCGGCTGCGGGATTCTCGATCTATGACGGCGCGGGTGTTGCCTACACCGAGGTCGTGGCCGCACCGGCTGGTGTCCCGCAGCTGAACTCCGGCGGGTCGGACCCGGTCGAGAGCGCTCTGGTCGAGGACGCGCTGAGCGTGCTCGACGCGCTGCCCGGGCCGTTGCTCGACCGGCTGGTGACCGTGCGAGCCGAGACCGCAGATTCGATCGAGCTCGATCTCGCCGACGGCGTGGTCGTGGTGTGGGGGAGCGCAGAGCAGACCCCGCGCAAGGTCGAGGTGCTCACGGCGCTCATGCAGCAGCCCGGGCGGGTGTACATCGTCAGCGCGCCCGAGGTGCCCGCGATCCGCGAATGACCAGCCGGCGACAACCAGCCGGCCGCCGACCCCGCCCCGCCAGCCGCCAACGCGGAACCTGCAGAATCGCGTCGCTCACCGGCGTGTCGGG
>Ga0136637_1000140_pt1 | contig 13848 bp, 13 predicted proteins | sample AntDrymUQ8572106_2_FD_105497 | JGI IMG/M metagenome (GOLD analysis project Ga0136637, IMG submission 105497) | Polar desert sand microbial communities from Dry Valleys, Antarctica - metaG UQ857 (21.06) | ecosystem: Environmental > Terrestrial > Soil > Desert | place: Antarctica: Dry Valley... | reverse complement strand
AGCACAGCTAGGGGCGCTGGAATGGCTCGCCGGCCGCAAGGGCTATGGGCTGGTGCACACGGAAGCGGCAGGGGTGAACGCGTTCTTCGTGCGAGCCGATCTGGTTGCGACAGCAGACCTGCCCCGGGGGGACACGGTGCGGCGGCGAGCCGCGAACTACTTCGGTACCGGCGAGGGGCACCCACCGGATCCGCACGACCGTCCTTGGGTGGACGTCAGCAGGGGCTCGTTCAGGGGATGAGCAGCAGCTCGGTGAACGTGCCGTCCGAGTAGCGGTCGGCCAGCGAGGCGGCGCTGGACGTCGGAGCGCGGCGTAGCGTCTCGTCTTCGAGATCGACGAATTCGGTCCACGAGGTAGCGAGCTGCTCGTGCAGGCGCTCGAGCCCCCCGGCAGCCTGCAGCCCTTGGGGCCAGTACTCGACGACGGCGGGCGGACGGTGAGCCAAGAGCGCGGCGGCACCGTCGAGGATTTGTGCCTCGTGCCCCTGGGAGTCGATCCACAGCAGCGACACGTCGCCCGGATCGATGACGCCGTCCGCGACCAGCCGGTCCACCGTGACACCCGGGATGGTCGTCGACCGTGCAGAGCGGGCTGTCACCACCTGGTGGGCTCCGGAGTTCTCCGGGTCGAGGTCCAGCTCGAGGTCGCCCTCGGTGTCGGAGATGGCCGCGGCGATCAGGGCCACCCGGTCCTCGACGCCGTTGGCGATGACGTTCTGGCGCAGCAAGGAGAAGTTTCCCGGCGCGGGCTCCGCGGCGACCGCGCGCGCCGCGGGGTAGCGGGCGAGGACCTCGATCACCGTGGTGCCGATGTTCGCGCCGAGATCGACGAACGTCCCGGCGCCGAGCGGCGGGCTCGCGAGCTCGAGTTCGTCGACGAGCCGCAGCGCTGTGTTCAGCGACTCCACTTCGAACGGTGCGCCGGTGACGAACGTCGTGCGGCCGACGACGAGGTCAAGCGCGCCGACCTGCAGCCGGGTGCGCGCGGTTGCCACCCCGAGGGTGTCGACGAGCTGCATGGCGCAGCGGTGGAAGCCGTCCCTGAGCTCCCACGACGACAGGTCGGCATCGTCGAGCAGCGCGGCGGCGGCGGCCAGATGCTCGGCCGCTGCCGCCGTGGCTTCGGGATCCGTCGCGCTCACGGCCAGAGGTTACTGCTGTGACGGCCCCCGCCGGCCCGTCTCATCCAGAGGACCGTGCCCTCACCGAAGAAGCGACCCGCTAGGCTCGCCTGCCATGACGCCGTTGACTTCGCCGGAGAGCTGGGAGGAGGCGCAGCGGAGGGTCCGGCAGGCTCTGCTCACGCACCCCGTGCCCGCCACGGTGCCTGAGGCTGGTCCGGCCCAGGAGGCCCCGCTCGCCGCGCTCGATCTGCGCACGGTCCCCGTGGAGGGTCGCGATCGAGCTCTCGGCGCCCTCGCGCTGCCGGTCAAGCGTCAGCTCCATCGCCTGCTCCGCCCGTGGCTCATCGACCGCCAGAGCGATTTCAACGCGGCGGTCGCCGACCGGCTGCAGCGGATGGAGGAACGGCTGGAGACCTTGGCCGCGCAGGCGCCCACGCCGCGCCCCTCGGACGAGGCGAAGGCGACCATGGAAGCGGTCGGCTACATCGAATTCGAAGCCGCGTTCCGCGGGAGTGAGGAGGCGATCGCCGCTCGTCAGGCTCACTACGCCGACCACTTCGACCCGGCGCGGCCGGTGCTGGACGTCGGCTGCGGACGCGGCGACTTCCTCGAGGTGCTCGTCGGGCGGGGCGTCGACGCGCGTGGCATCGACCTCGATGCCGAGGCGGTCCGACGGGCTCGGCAGCGAGGACTGCCCGTCGAGTTCGGGGACGCGAGCGGGTACCTCGGCGGCGTGCCCGCCGGGTCGCTCGGCGGCGTGTTCGTGAGCCAGGTGGTGGAGCACCTCTCGACGCCTGAGTTGATCCGCCTGCTGCACGCGGCGCACCAAGCCCTAGCCGAGGGCGGCGTGCTGATCGTCGAGACCCTCAACCCCGAGTCGTGGCCGGTCCTGTCGCGGTGGTTTCCACTCGATCCCACCCACGTGAGGCTGGTCCACCCCGAGACGTTGCAGTTCCTCGTACGGCGCATCGGGATGTCGGTCAAGGCGCTCGAGTTCTGTCAGGACCAACCAGAGGCGACGCCGGTCACCGCGCCCGACGTCGCCGACGGGATCGCCGACAGACTCGACACGATCGGCAGAAAGCTCTTCGGGCCGCTTGACTACTGCCTCATTGCCGTGAAGTGAGGCCGGGCGGGCGGCCGTTCGTCTCGGTCATCGTCGTCTCGTGGAACGCGAGCGCTCTGCTGGACCGCTGCCTGACCTGCCTCCGGGATCAGGATCACGAGTCGTTCGAGGTGATCGTCGTCGACGACGGATCCGACGACGACACGGTGGAGCAAGCCGTGGAGCACCTCGTCGACGAGCGGTTCACGGTGGTGCGCCAGTTGCTCAACCGGGGCTGTCCGGCAGCACGGAACCTCGGCCTGCGCTACGCAACGGGCGACATCGTGGCCTTCATCGACGCTGACGGGTTCGCGCACCGGGGGTGGTTGACCGGGCTTGTGGAGGCGTTCGCGGACCCCACCGTCGGGGGTGCGGCTTCGGTCGTCTTCTTCGACGGCGACCCGCTGCTGCTCAACGGCACGGGCGGCACCATCAATCAGCAGTGGTGGGCAGCCGATCTGAACGCCCTCGCTCCGCTTCCGGGAGCCGAGATGCCGAACGACATCCTCTATCCGATGGGCTGCGGGATGGCGGTGCGACGCGAGGCCCTGGCTGCGGTCGGCCCGTTCGATGACCGGATGTTCAACTACTACGACGACGTGGACTTCGGGGTGCGCATCTGGCGTGCGGGATGGCGGATCGTCGTGGCGAAGTCAGCACGCATCGACCACGGCTTCGGGCACAGCGGGGGCGCCCCGCTCCGCAAGGTGCTCTTGTGCGAGCAGAACAGGATGCGGGTCGCGTTCAAGCACGCCGCCCCAGGGGCGCTCGTCGTGTGGGTCCTGCGAGAGCTTTTGGCCACGTCGCGTGCAGCCTCCCCGCGCCACGAGATCAAGCGCGAGGCGCTCGCTTGGAACCTGCGCCACCTGCCGAGCCTGCTGCGCGGGCGACTTGCCCTTCTGGGTCGACCGCGGCCGCCGCGCGAGCTCTTCGATCCGTCCCCCGGCGAACGGTTCGTCGTGGAGCCGCCGGTCGGCGGCCGTCCGAGCTGGGACGAGCTGGGCGCTGCGGTGGTGCTCGACGAGGACGGGAGTCCCGGTCTTGCTTTCGGTTGGCATGCGCCCGAACGCGAGTCCGACTACTGGTTCGCTTGGGCGGGCGCCTCCTCCGCGTTGGTCTTCGACCTCGACAGCCCGGCGGAGAAGCTCCAGCTGCGCCTGCGCCAGCCCCCATGGGCGCTGGGGCCCTTGCGGCTTGAGCTGCGTTCGCTGGAGCAGCCGGGCCGTGCTTGGAACTTCGTACTCGTTCCGCGGGGGACGGAGTGGCGCACGCAAGAGCTGCCGGCGCTGCTCCCCGATGGACGCTATGTCCTGTTGCTCTCGGCGCCCGCTGCAGCGCCCAACGAGCCGAACGAAGCACGGACGATAGGCGTGGCCATTCAGAGTGCACTGGTCGCATGAAGGTCCTCGCGGTTTTTCCGGCCTATCCGGGCGCCCACTACGACGGGTCGGCGATATACGCGCGGATGCTCCTCGCCGCCCTGCGCCGCAAGGGGGTGGAGATCGACGTCCTGGCCACCCGCTCCGAACGCCCCGACCCCGTCGGGGCGTTCGACCTTCGCTGGCCGAACGAGCTGCCACGCCGCGAGCGGAAAGGCGGCACGACGATCCGCCGCTACGACACGCTGCACCTTCCCGGCATCGGCGCGCTGGCGTCGACCTCAGTACCCCGAAGGTGGGGGCGGGAGGCCGCGCTTCGCGGCGAGGTCGTCGACGGCTCACGCGCTCTCGTGCAAGAGCAGGTGCGCCGGGCGTGGAACCGGCCTGCTCGGTTCGACGCCATGGCCGGGCTCGGTCGCGGCCCGTTCGCGCCGGGCCTTGCCGCGCACGTCCTGCGTCACGCGGGGCGCTACGACGTCGTGCTCATCGGCTACTCGCCGTTTCTCCTGCCCACGCTCGCGCGTCGTGCTGCCCGCCGGCGCGGCCGGCCGGTCGTCCTGCTGCCGTTCATCCACGAGGGCGACCCCTACCACCACTTCCGCTACCTCTACCGGGACTATCAGGCCGCCGACGCGGTCCTCACCCTGAGCACCCACACCGTCGGCTCCCTGGCGGACCACCTTCCGGAGGTCAAGGCGGCAGCGCTGGGGGCCGGGGTCACGGTGCCCAAGGGCACCCGGCCGGCGGACGGCAGGCGCTTTCGCGCGCAGCACGGGCTCGGCGACGCGCGGGTGTTGCTGTTCGTCGGGCGCAAGGAGGCCGGCAAGAACTACCGGATGGCGGTAGATGCCCTCGAGCACCTCCCCGGCGACGTACGGCTCGTCCTCGTGGGGCTCGACGTCGACCGGGTGCCGCTGCACGACCCTCGCGCGGTCCATCTCGGTCTCCTCTCGGACGAGGAACTGGCGGACGCCTATGCCGCGGCCGACGTGTTCGCCCTCCCTTCGCGGAACGAGAGCTTCGGCATGGTCTTCCTCGACGCCTGGTCCCACGGTGTTCCCGTCATCGGCCACGCTCGGTGCGGAGCGTCGGCCGCGCTCATCGACGACGGAGTCGACGGCTTCCTGTGCCGCGACGTGCCGGACCTCGCCGAGCGCATCGGCCTGCTGCTCGCTGATCCCGGCCGCGCCGCGGCCATGGGGGATGCGGGTGCGCGAAAGGTCCGCGAGGTGTACACGTGGGATCGCGTGGCAGAGCGAGCGCTGGCCACCTTCCGGTCGGTGGCCCCTGAGGCACGATGAGCGCAACGGGAGCCGCTGGAGGCGCCGGCGGATCGTGGCCGACCTGGTTCGACAAAGCCGGGTGACGATGAACCCGAGCGGCTACCTACGGCGCAGCTAGCGCGGCGGGCAGCGGATAGCTGCGGCGCAAGTCGTACAGCGTCGAGCGCTCCGCCGCCGGACGGCCCGCGCGGTGCGCGGCTGCGATCAGGTTCTCGGGCTCCAGGCGCACACCGTGATAGCTCCCCGCGAGGCGGCTGATGTTCTCCTCCATCAGCGTCCCGCCGAGGTCGTTGACGCCCCAGCGCAGCGCCTCGGTCGCCGTTTCGAGGCCCATCTTCACCCAGCTGGCCTGCAGGTTGGGCACGCTGCGCCCCAGCGCCAAGCGGAACACTGCGGTGTGCTTGAGGTTCTCCTCGCGCGAGATCTCCTGGACGCCGTGGGTGCGGCCGAGCAGCGTGTGAAAGGGGATGAAGCTCAGCGGCACGAACTCGGTGAAGCCGCCGGTGCGCTCCTGCACGCCCCGGATCACGCGCATGTGCTCGGCGAGCTCCCACGGCTCCTCGATGTGGCCGAACATGACGGTCGCCGTCGAGCGCAGCCCGGCGCGGTGCGATGCCTCGATCACCTCGACCCAGCGGGTCACCGGCAGCTTGTTGGGGCTGATGCGCCGGCGCATGCCGTCGTGCAGCACCTCGGCGGCGGTGCCGGGCGTCGAGTCCAGGCCCGCCGCCCGCAGCCGCGCAAAGACCTCGCCCGGCGTGAGCGCACCGGTGTCGCACATGTGTGCGACCTCCATCGGCGAGTAGGCGTGCAGGTGCAGCTGCGGCGCGATCTCGCGGGCGAGGCGCAGCCAGCTCTCGTAGTCCTCGATCGACCAGTCCGGATGGATGCCCGACTGCATGCACAGCTCGCTCGCGCCGAAGCACACGGCGTCCTGCACGCGGCTTACGAACTCCTCGCGCTGCAACTCGTAGGCGTCGGGTGAGCGCCTGCCCTGTCCGAAGCCGCAGAACGCGCAGCCGACGATGCAGACGTTGGAGACGTTGATGTTGCGGTTGACGACGAACGTCACCGTCTCCCCCGCGAGCTCGGCGCGCAGCTCGTCGGCGGCCTGGCGCATGTCCTCGATCGCCTCGGGCCGCGTCTCGGCGAACATCGCCGTCAGCTCGTCGGGGCTCAGCGGCGCGCCGTCGCGCGCCCGCGCGATCGCGGCCGGGACGGCGTCGGGGCGGATCGGTCGCGGCGGCTCGCCGCGGCCGCTGCCGCTGCGCGGGATGAAGCTCCAGTAGCGCGTCTTGATGACGTCGAGCACACCCTGCGCGATCCAGTCCGGGTCGATGTAGCGCGCGTAGACGCACAGCCGCTCGGTCAGCGCGAAGCCCTCCGCGGCAAGACGCTTGCGGACCTGATGGGGCGAGGGGAACGGATGCTCCGGCGAGATGTGATCGCCGTTGGCGCTGAGCCCACCGAGATCGCCCGCGCCGGCGCGCACGAGCTCGGGCCACCAGTCGGCGAGGTTCGGCGGCACCTGCACGCCGACGTCGGGCATCAGCCGCCGCGACTCGGCGACGAGCCGGCGCATGTCCTCGATCGTCACGGGGGTCGCCCAGGCGGGCAGGTCGAGGCGCGGGCCATGGCCGATCCCCGTTCGCCACAGCTCCTGCGCGGCGGCGTCGGCGATCTGTGCCGGCTCGCGGCCGTAGTAGCTCGAGTGCGGGACGAAGTTCTGCAGGATGACCTCCTGCAGGTGGCCGTGGTGCTCATGCGCGGCGGCGAGCACCTCGAGTGCGGCAACGCGCTCGTCCTCGCTCTCACCGATGCCGACGAGGAGCCCGCTCGTGAACGGGATCCGCAGCTCGCCGGCGGCCTCGATCGTCGCCAGCCGCCGCGCCGGGTGCTTCGTCGGCGATCCCTGATGGGCGACGAGGTCGGGGTTCACGGACTCGAGCATCAGGCCCTGGGAGGCCGTCACCTCGCGCAGGCGCGCAAGGTCGGCTCGATCGAGCACGCCGAGGTTCGTGTGCGGCAGCAGGCCGCGCTCGAGCGCGCGCTCGCACGCCCACACCACGTAGCCGACGAAGTCCTCGTGGCCGTACGCGGCGAGGCGCTCGCGCACCTCGGCATCGACCTCCGGATGCTCGCCGGTCAGCACCAAGAGCTCCTTGACCTTGCGCCGCGCCGCGCCGTCGAGCAGGGCGATGACCTCGTCGGGCGCGTGCAGGTGCGTGCGATGCGTCGCGAACGCGCAGTACTTGCAGTAGCAGCGGCACGTCCGCGACAGCGACAGCGTCAGGTTGCGGCTGAAGGTGACCCGACGGCGCACCGCGCAAAGTCTATGCTCGCGCCCATATGGCCCTGCGACCATGGCTTACCGCGCTGGCGCTTGGCGCCGCGCTCGCAGCGGGCGGCTGCGGATCCGACGGCGGCGATGCCACAGAGGCCGGCCGCGCCACGCTGCTCCGCCGCGCCACGCTGCTGCTGGACTTCCAGCCCAACGCCGTGCACGCGGGCATCTACACGGCGCTTGCCAAGGATTACGACGGCGCCGAGAACGTGGCGCTCGACGTGCGCGTGCCGGGGGACTCGACGGACTCGGTCAAGCTGCTGGTCGCCGGGCGCACCGATCTTGCGATCCTCGACATCCACGATCTCGCGATCGCCCGCGAGCGCGGCCGCGACCTCGTCGGCGTCATGGCGATCGTGCAGAAGCCGCTCGCCGCCGTGCTGGCCGGGGCGAAGATCCGCACGCCGCGCGACCTCGAGGGTCAGCGCGTCGGGGTGACCGGCCTGCCCAGCGACGAGGCCGTCGCGCGCTCGATCGTCGCGGGCGCGGGCGGCGATCCCGATCGCCTGCGGCTGACGACGATCGGCTTCGAGGCGGTGCGCAGCCTGCTGTCCGAGCGCGTCGCGGGTGCAACGGCGTTCTGGAACGTCGAGGGGGTAGCACTCCGAGCGAAGCGCCCGGGCATCCGCGAGTTTCGCGTCGACGACTTCGGCGCGCCGTCCTACCCCGAGCTCGTCCTGACCGTGACGCGCAAGACCCTGCGGGCGAAGCCGCAGCTCGTAGGCGACACGGTTGCGGCGCTCGTGCGCGGGTACGGGGCGGTGGTGGACGACCCGGCGGCGGGGCTGAGCGCCTTGGTCTCGCAGACGCAAGGGCTGGACCGCGCGACGGCGCAGCGCGAGCTCGATGCGGTGCTGCCGGCGTTCGGGCGGGGTGACGCTGTCGGCGAGCTCGATCCGGGGCGGCTGCGGGCGTGGGCGCGGTGGGACAAGCGCTTCGGGATCGTGGAGCGGCTGCCGGATGTGGCGCGGGCTTTTGATGGGCGGTTCGTGGGCCGCAGCCTCGACGAGTAGTCACCGGATCGTCACCTGCTGTGCCCGACGGCGAGCGAGCCTCCCGCCATGGCTCCCACCTCCCTCCTCGCCCGTCTGAAGTCCGGCGGACTGCGCGCCCTGATCGGCGCCCTCGTCGTCTCCGCCCTGGCCGTCGCCGTCGCCGTCGCCGGTGGCAACTCCGCCACCCTGCCCGCTGCCCAAGGCGATCGGATCGTCGACGCGTTCACGAAGCTCACCCGCGCGACCGACTGGCAGCTCGTCGAAAAGGTGCCGCTGAAGTTCGACGCGCACCATCCCGAGGGCCTCGTGCGCCTCGGCGACCGCTACGTCCTGTCGACCGTCGAAGTGACCGAGTCGACGCAGCGCTACCAGCCGGCGGGCACGATCATCGACGGCACCGACCGCACGCCCGGCAAGGGCATCGGGCACCTGATCGCCTTCGACGCCCAAGGCAACAAGCTCGCCGAAGAGCAGATCGGCGACGGCGCCAACATCTACCACCCCGGAGGCTTGGACTACGACGGCGAGAACATCTTCGTGGCGGTGGCCGAGTACCGGCCCAACAAGCCCTCGATCCTGTACCGCGTCGATCCGGCGAGCCTGGCCGCGACCGAGTTGCTGCACACGCCCGACCACATCGGCGGCATCGTCTATGACACCGAGCGCGCCCGTCTGATCGGGCTGAACTGGGGCTCGCGTACCGCCTACACGTGGAAGGCCGCCAAGCGCGGTGGCGCGAAGCTCGTCGCCACGACCGTCAACCCGAGCCACTTCGTCGACTACCAGGACTGCAAGTACATCGGCCGCGCCAACGGGTACGCGAACCCGCTGATGTTGTGCGGCGGAATCGCCGGCCTGCGCCACCCCGGCCCCGACGGCCAGCCGGTCAGCTACGACCTCGGCGGCGTGGCGCTTGTCGACACCGTGACGATGCGCCCGGTCTACGAGGTGCCCTTCCAGCTGTACACCGACAAGCGCCAGGTCGCGACGCGCAACGCGATCGACGTGCAGGTCGTCGACGGCCGCCTACGTCTCTACCTCGTGGCCGACGACGACGATTCGCACCTGCTCGTCTACGAGGCGCGCTGAGCGCTCGGCCGGCCCCGCCCCGGGCCGGTCGAGCCGGGCGTCGCGGTCGACGAACCACATCGATGAAAGAGAAAGGGAGCGGGCTCGCGCCGTCGTCCTCCGACGAGGATGTCGAATCCTGCGCGCATATCGCGCACTATTCGACATAGGGCCGTATGCGACCCGCCCGGGCGGGTCTGGTCCGTGATCCACGGCTGGGATACGCCGCGAGAATCGGAGATCCAGGCTAAAGGCGTGTAGAGGAGTCGGCGGCCAGCAGGCCGTCGACGAGCGCCGCGCCCTCGCGCGCCATCCGCGAGCGCGGGACGACGAGGTCGAAGCCGGCCGCCAGCGCGGAGGTGCGGACCTCGACCTCCGTATGGCGAAAGAAGGCCAGAACGCGCATGCCATCGAGCTGACCTTCGCTCTTGAGCGTCTCGACGAGGCCGATGCCGTCGATCTCATCGCTGCAGAGGTCGACGATCAGCAGATCGTTGCCGGCGACCCGCTCGCGCGCGTCGGCTTCGCTGCTGACGACCGCAACCTCGTGGCCCACATTGGCCACCATCGCCTGAACCTTGGAGCCGAACAGCAGGTCGGGCAGTACCGCGAGAATCCGAGCCACGGGGCTTCCTACTGCGCCCGGCTGCGCTTGAACTCGTCGCGAACGGACTGCGGTCGGCCCCACATCTGCTTGACCTCGACGCGGCCCGAGCGCTGCTCGCGCAGCACCATCTCCCCCTCGATGCCGGCGTCGTCGAGCAGCTTCAGCGCGCCGTGCACCGTCGGCGCCGCCGCCGCGTGGCCGAAGCGGTGGGCGACGAGCAGGCGCCAGTGCCAGTCGTGGCGCGAGTAGGGCTGGGCGTTGCAGGTGACGAGGTACGTCGCAGCGTCGATGTAGCGGCGCTCGTCGGCGATCCGCAGGTCGAACTCCAGATCGGTCCAGTCGTCGGGCAGCGAGTCCACGATCTCGGTGAAGCTGTCGGCGAGCGCCATGGCGGCGAAGGCTAATGCACCGGGCCGGATGTTCGGCGGGGCTATCCTCGAGCGATGACCGCGACCACGGACGATCTCCTCGCCGAGTACCGCGCACTGACCGAGACCTGCGGGCTCGTCGACCGCTCTGAGCGGGGCAAGCTGACGCTGACCGGCGCCGACGCGAAGAGGTTTCTCGCCGGCCAGGTGACCAACGACACCGAGGGCCTGGCCGACGGCGAGGGCTGCTACGCCGCCTTTCTCACGCACAAGGGCAAGATGCTCGGCGACCTGCGCATCCTCGCGGTCGGCGGCGAGCAGCCCGAGCTGCTGCTGGACACCGAGCGCGCGACGTTGCAACCGCTGTTCGACATGATCCGCCGCTTCAAGATCGGCTTCGACGTCGAGCTGCACAAGGGCACGGTGCAGAAGGGGCTGCTGTCGCTGATCGGCCCGGAGGCGCGTGAGATCGCCGGCGCGCTGAACCTGCCGCAGACCGAGCACGCCCACGCCGCCGCGACGCTCGCCGGACACCCCGTACGCCTGATCGCCACCGACGTCGGCGTCGACATCCTGTGCGACGCCGACGATACCGCCGAGATCCGCGGCGCGCTGTCGGGCGACGATGCCGCGCCCGTCTCCGAGGAGGCGGCGGAGATCGTCCGCGTCGAGCGCGGCCGCCCGCGCTACGGCATCGATCTCAACGCCGGCACCATCCCTCAGGAAGCCGGACTCAACGAGCGCGCGGTGAGCTTCACCAAGGGCTGTTACGTCGGCCAGGAGACCGTCGCTCGGCTGTTCTACAGGGGCAAGCCCAACCGCCATCTGCGCGGACTGCGCCTGTCCGAGCCGGCGCCGTCCGGCGCCGAGCTGCGCCTCGGTGAGCGCGCCGTCGGCACGCTCGGCAGCTCGCTGGTCTCCCCCGCGCTGGGCCCGATCGCGCTGGCGCTCGTGCGCCGCGAGACGAGCGTCGGCGACACGCTCGAGGTCGACGGCGGCGCGAGCGCCGAGGTCGTCGAGCTGCCGTTCGACGGCTCCGCTACGCGGCCGTAGCGTCGGCGACGAAGCGCGCGACGGCCAGATCGCCGCGCGCGGGCGCCAGCGCGAGCGACGGCACATCGGCGTGCGCCGCCAGCCACGTCTGCACGATGCGCGCCTCGCTGACAGCCTCGGCCGGCAGCCGTGCCGTGGCGCGCGCCGCGCCGGTCTGCGCCAGCACCGCAGCCGTCCGCTCGGGCACGTCTGGGACCGACTCCAGGGCGGCCCACTCCGCGACCCGTCCGCCGACGAGCCAGAACGCGTCGAAGCACGGCCGGCGCGGGTGCGGCGCCAGCACGAGCTGCGGCCGGGCATGCGTGGCGGCGAGCGCGCCGTCGAACGCGTGCACGAGCGCCGCGATCCGCTCGCGCCGGCGGCGCAGCCACGCGGCGCGCTCGTAGCGCCACTCGTCGGCGGCAGCGAGCATCTGGGCATCGATGTGCGCCAGCAGCGCCGCGCCGCCATCGCCGTCGCCGGTGAACAAGCCGAGCGCAGCGTCCAGTCGGCTGCGGTAGACGTTGGGATCGAGGTCGTTGAGGCATGGCGACATGCAGCGCCCCATCTGCCCGTACGCAGAGGGCCACGGCCGCAGCGCCAGCTTGCGCCCGCAGTGGCGCAGCCCGAATAGCGAGTCCAGCTGCTCCTTGAGCTCGACCGCCGCGGCGCGGCTGCGCAGCGGGCCGATCGTGACTGCATGGCCGGCGGCCGGCTCGCGCGCGACCTCGAGCACTGGGTAGGCGATGTCAAAGCGACAGCGCAGGTAGACGAACGCGTCGTCGTGCTTGTGGATCGTGTTGCCCGGCGGGCGCAGCTCGCGGATCAGCCGGTGCTCGAGCACGAGCGCGCCGAGCTCGGAATTCGTCGTGCGATGGTCGACGAGCGCGGCCTGCTCGGTCCAGCCCTCCGGCGCCAGGCTGCGCGAGCCCGATGCGAAGTGCGCCCGCGCACGACTGCGCAACGCGACCGACTTGCCGACGTAGAGCACCTGCCCCGCGGCGTTGCGCACGATGTAGACGCCGGGCTCGTCGGGCAGGCCGCTGAAGTCCAGGCGATGGCGCTTGACGGTCCCGCCGCCGATCGTGCGCCCAGCCCGCGGGCGGGCGCGGCGGCGCGGCGGCGACAGGGCCGCGAGCGCCTCGGCAACGGTCGACGCGTGAGCGCACAGGCGTCCGAAGAGCGCGCAGAACACGCGCGCGCAGGTCTCGGCATCGGCCAGCGCGCGGTGCGTCACCTCGACCTCGACGCCGAGCGCGTCGGCGAGCGCGGCGAGCCGGCGCTGGCGTACGAGCGGCGCGAAGCGACGGGCGAGGGCGACCGTACACAGCGCCGGTGGATCGGGCCACTGCAGGCCGGCGCGGTCAAACGCCTGGCGCAGCACACGGCGATCGAAGGCGGCGTTGTGGGCGACGAGCACCCGGCCCTGTAGCTGCTCGGCGAGGTCCGGCAGGACGGCCTGTGCCGGCGGTGCGGCATCGACCATCTGCTGGGTGATCTGTGTAAAGCGCTGGATCGAGCGCGACAGCGGCGCAACGCCGCCGACGAGCGTCTCCCAGCGGTCATGCAGCTCGCCACCGCCGACGAGCACCGCGCCGACCTCGGTCAGCTCGCAGGCATCGCCGGTGTGCCCGTTGGTCTCGGTGTCGACCACGAGGAACTCGGCGGTTGCGAGCGGGCGCTGCAGGACGGTCATCCGGCAAAGGCTTGCGCGCCGACCCGACGGCATGCAGCAAGGCTTGCAATCCGCCATGCGCCGACGGGCTGCCGGGGTAGCTTTCAGCGACACAGCTTCACTGAAGGCCGACCTCGAGACGGCCAGCTACGTCGTCTCCGTGGGCAGTGACACCACCGCGCCGGCCCGCCTCGAGGTGGGGCCGATGCGCGACAGCGGCCAGAACCGTCCGCTGCAGCCGTAGCCAGGCGGGCCGCAGCTTGCCATCATGGCTCGCAATGGTCAGCGCACAACGCATCGTCGCTCTCGCTCTCGCGACCGCCCTGTTGAGCGCAACCGGCGTCCTGCTGTGGACGGCGGGCTCGGCAGCGGCGCCGTCGAAGTCCCAGACGCTGTTTCGCAGGACGCTGCTCGCCGACGCCAAGACGACGACCACGATCAAGCGACTGCTGACCGACGGCGGCGGCTTCGTCGCGCCGGAGATCGAGTTCACCGACCTCACCGGCGACGAGCGCTCGGACGCCGTCGTGCTCGTCGAGACCGGCGGCGTTGCCGGAGCTGTCGCACTGTACGTCTTCAGCACGCACGGCAAGTCCGCCAACAGCGATCTGCGCGTCGTCTACCGCTCGCAGCGCCTCTATCGCGCGAGCCAGAAGGTCGTCGACGCGCGGCTGCTCGTGCAGACGCCGCGCTTCGCCGGCGGCGACGACGTCTGCTGCCCGGCGGAGATCACCGAGCGCACGTACTCGTGGAGCGACGCCGCCAAGACGCTGGTCCGCCGCAGCTTGCGTGATTTCGCCGGCCCGACTCGGTAGGGAGTTCGCGAGCCGCTCATCGAGGCGGCTGGAAAGCACCGTATGGGTGGGTT
>Ga0136637_1000139_pt1 | contig 13848 bp, 6 predicted proteins | sample AntDrymUQ8572106_2_FD_105497 | JGI IMG/M metagenome (GOLD analysis project Ga0136637, IMG submission 105497) | Polar desert sand microbial communities from Dry Valleys, Antarctica - metaG UQ857 (21.06) | ecosystem: Environmental > Terrestrial > Soil > Desert | place: Antarctica: Dry Valley... | reverse complement strand
CGCCTGGTTCTCCTCGAGCGCGAGCGTGCCGTCCGCCATCAGGTCGAGAACGTGCTCCTCGAGACCGCCGGCGAGGTCGGGATCTTCGATGAGCACGCCGGCCTCGAGGTTCGCGGTCAGGGCGCGGTGGGTGAGGTTGGCCGAGCCGACGAGCGCTCGGCGGCCGTCGACGATGAGCAGCTTGGCGTGGAGCACGGCCCCTGGGGTGCGGTGCGCCGCTGGCCCGCGCGTCGCGGCGTTGCGCCTCAGCTCCCGGAGGACCGAAATCCTCGTTTGGGAGTCTCCGTCAGACCCAGCCTGCCTCATTTCGACCGACGCGTGTCGCGCCGGTCCTCGCCGCAAACGTCTCGCGCCATCTATCGCCGTTTGCCGGTGCCAGGTCCACCTGCGGAGCGCTCTCGCTCCCATGGCTTTCGCACAGGTTGCGTGCGCGCCGGCACCAGCAGGGTCCGGCACGAGTGACACCGTTCTCGTGCGCCGGCGAGTCCCCGATATGACCGGTCACAACGCGGACAGACGAGATCAACCGGCCCGGTATCTCGCGGAACCGGCGAGCTGGGTGCGGACACGGACGACGAGGACGGTCGCATTCTCGTGTTGCACCGAGTACAGCGATGGTTCTTCGTCCCTCGGGCTACGCGGGACGTGGTTCCGCAGAGCGGGCACTCGACGAGCACCTCCTGCTTTGCCTTGGCCACGGATTCAAGATAGCGGCGATACGGCGTCAGCGAGAAACTCGCCGGATCCGTTCGTTCAAGGGATTCCGCGGCAAGGCGGCAGCCGGCCGGTGACCATCGATGTCAGTTCCGAATTCCTCTGTCATGGGGAGGAGGAGGTCTGCGACGCCAGGGTGGATGCCTTCATTGGGCACTCCCGCCGTCTGCCACTCGCGACTCCAGCTGTACCTGCGGGCTATCAGCCGACAGCAATCTTGGCCTCTGCGCGGACGCACAGCTCCGGACGTCCAATCGCCTCGAGCACGATATTCGCCACGGCGCGGTCGTCTTCGAAGCCGTCGGGGCTCTTGAGATCGGGGGACTCGTCGTCGAGCTCGAGGAAGTAATCGACGGCGCCGGAGAGAATCGTCAGTTCGCGGGGCGAGAACCGATCCAGCTCTTGAAGCGCGCGCGCGAGGGCCTCTGCAAGCCCAATCGCGAGCGGCGCGTCGAAGGCATGTTTCTTCGCATACGCGATGAGCTGCAGCCGGCGCTTGAGAACGGCCTCCCGCCGGGCGGCGAGCTGCGCGACCGTGGTGCGTCGGCACAGCTTCTTGAACACCTGGTACATGCTCGGTGTCAGGGCTGCCTCCACCTGCGCAAACAGTGGGGCAGGATCGGCCTCGATGCTGACAAACGACGCCGAGAGCATCTCGTGCTGCGCGCCGACTTGATCTCTGCCATCGAGTTCACCGAGCCTGCGCTCGCGTTCGACCTCGACGGCGGCGACGGCTTCCTCGGCTGTCCGCGCGTTCTTCTCCCAGACGGGCAGGATCCGCTGGTCATCGATCTCGCGTGAGTCGCGCAGCCGCTCGACGGTGCGCAGGGTGGCCGTCAGTTTGTCGGCGGCTGCTTGGGCTCGATAGTCGAAGAATCGCTCCTGCTTGCGTCGCTCGTCAGCCAGCCGCGACGCGTTCGTGGTCTCCATGGCCTGCTGGCTCTCGAGGAGGCGCATCACGGCGGCGCGCTCGGCAACGGCCACAGCGGCGTCGAAGTTCTCGTCGCGCGGAGGCAGAGACGTCTCCGGGAAGTCCTCGCGTCGGCCGGTCATAGCTCGGTCGAGCAGCCATGTAGCAACGGCCCCGTTCGAGTCGCCGCGCTCGTCGACGAAGACGGGCAGAAGTTCGCGCGTCGTCGACATGCCCCGTAGCTCGACCTCGTAGACGAAGAACCACCCGCGGACCGGTTCGATTTCGTCCGACAGCACGGTGCGGTAGCTCGCGATGCCGCCGAACTCCGGACGGCGAACCAGGTTCACCAGGCCGTCGACGATGCTGTGTCCGAATGCGAGATAGTCGACCTCCTCACGCTCGAGAGCGACGGACAGATCGAATGTCACGTCGCGCTCTCGACCGACCTTGAGCTCGTCTGGGAAGTGGCGCTCGAACGCGTTGCTGAAGCGAAGGCGGTAGATGCCGTCGTGCTCCTGATCGGTGGTGATGTTGACGCTCAGCTGGCCCAACGCGCCAAGGACGAACGACTGCAGATCGCGCGGCTTCACTGCCGCCGGCCGTTGCAGCAGCTGCTCGACCTCCGATCGGCGGTACGAGCTCGTGTCCATGATGAGGTCTGCGCGCTGAACCTCGGCCACGCGCGCATCCGCGATACGAGATTCAAGCCGCTCACTCAGCGCGCGCAGCTCGCGGTCGGCTTCGCGATCGGCCGCGAGGAAGATCTTCTTGAGATCGCTCTCGACCGCGCCGAGGATCGGGTCCAGCCCCCCGATCGTCTCCTTGAACACACCAATCCGGTGGGTCAAGACGTCGACGACGCGCTGCTCGATGGTGTCGACGGTGGAGAAGTTGAAGATCGTGACCGGTTTCGTTTGCCCGATCCGGTCTACGCGACCAATGCGTTGCTCGACCTTCATCGGGTTCCACGGCAGGTCGTAGTTGATGAGGATGTGGCAGAACTGGAAGTTGCGCCCCTCGCCGCCGGCCTCCGTTGAGAGCAGAATCTGCAAGCCGCTGCCATCGCGGAAGGCGGCGACGGCTGCATCCTTCTCCTGAGGCTTGAGGCCGCCGTGGAAGAGGTTCACGGACCATCGTTGGTCGATCAGCCCGGTGATATAGGTCTGCGTGTCTCGGAACTGTGTGAAGATGATGACCTTGGATTCGGGGTCGGTCTCGGCGATCTGCTCGAGGTTCTCGAGCAGCACGCGGGCCTTCGAGTCGATGCCGATCGCCTCGAGCTGCTCGACGATGTTCTCGAGCTCCTGTACCTCAGCCCAATCGAGGTCCAGGCGCGTCGCGAGCAGGTCGTCCAACGCGTCGGCCGTCGGTAGCTCCTCAAGGTCGGCATCGTCGAGGATCGCGGCGCGATGATCCTCGGCTGAAACCGCCTCGAGCTTGTCGATTCTCCGTTCGAGAGAGCGCTTGAGCGTGTACGAGCTCGACGTGTTCATCTTCTGGAACGTCGACATCAGGAAGCCGAGGGCGTTGTTCTTCACCGCCTTGGAACGTGCGTATCCGGTTCGCAGATATCGCTCAACGGCATCGTGGGCCGCGCGCTCCTGATCGGTCAGGTCGACCGGCCAGATCGCCGCAACTCGTGCCTTGAAGCCACCGACGACACTCTTGCGGTTGCGCACCATGACGCGCGAGAGCCGATGCTGGCCCTCAAGGTCGCTGATGAGTGTTTGAAGATCGATCTGGACGCGACGCGCGACCTGCGGCGCGTCCGCATCGAGCCACTCCTCGGTGGCCGAAAGCGCCTGCTCGCGCTCGACGGCGTCGAGCGTAGGCCAGCGCTTCAGCTTCTCAACGGTCTCGTTGAGGCCGCGAAGCTCTTTACGGTGGTCGTTGAAGTCACCCTCGGTCGGGAAGAGGGCTGGGTCGAGCAGCTCGATGAGCGAGTAGAGCTCGTACGGATCCAGCTGCATCGGCGTCGCCGTCAGCAGCAGCATCGCTTGGCCGGCAGTCAGCTCGGGATCTGACAGATGCTGCGCAAGCCGGTACAGATTGGTTGAGGTCGATCGATTGCCGGCCTGCCGCGTGCGACGTGCGTGGTGCGCCTCATCGATGACGATCATGTCCCAACCAGCATCCGCGATCTGCTTGTGGCGTTCGGGCGTCGTGGCCGCAAAGCTTGTGGATGTGATGACGGCGTGCTCGATCGTCCATGGGTTGTCGCCAGGATGCTTGTTCTCGAGCCAGCGGATCGAATCGCGGTTGTACAGCGAGAAGGGCAGGTTGAACTTCGTCTTGAGCTCCTGCTGCCACTGACCGACAAGCCCCGAGGGCGCGAGCACGAGGATGCGCCTGGTCACGCCGCGCGCGAGCAGCTCGCGCATGATCAGTCCGGCCTCGATCGTCTTCCCCAACCCGACCTCGTCAGCAAGGATGAATCGGTGCGGGTAGCCGTTGGCCACGCGATGCACCACGCCGATCTGGTGCGGCTTGAGCTCCACCCGGGAGTTGCCCAGCGTCGACATCTCGTCGTGCTGGTAGGCATACAGCAGCCGCGTTGCGGCCACGCGCAGGTTCGTTTTCGTGGCACTCTGAAGCGGCCCCGAGCGAAGCCGCTCCACGGGATCGGTGACGACGGCCGGACGCACGCCGTCCTCAGGCACCGTCTTGGTGGCTCCACCGGGAAGCCCGATCTTGTAGACGAGCAGACCCTTGTAGTCCAGCGAGGCCTGTACCACGCCGACCTGGCCGTCGGCGAGAACTCGCACGTGGCTTCCATCCTCGAGACGCGCGCGTTCCAGCACCTCCGACGGCAATGAGAAGTGGCGGATCTCGGGATCGTCGTCAAACCGGACCGTGACACGCCTGCCCTCGACCGCTACGACCACCCCGAGCGATGCCCCGCCGGCCTGTCTCCACGAGACAAGGTTCTTTGGGATCAGCGAATCCACCATGTGATCTCCCTCTCGACAGAATCACGATGAGCCTTCACCAGGAAGGCCATCGGATTCCGGTTTCTATCTCGTCAGGGACTGCCCGAATACCTCGCGCGCCAGCGCTTCGATGGCCTGCGCGTCGATTCCCGCACTCGACAAATTCTCGGTCGAGCACACGAGCGTGCCGTCCCGGCCTCCGCCGTCCACCCACGGAAGGATGCCGTGGTCGGTGTACCACTGCTGCTTCGCCTTCCAGTCGGCGGCGTAGCCCGGCCGGTCAAGCATCCCAAGGTGCTCCCAGTAGACCGGCTTCTGGTTACTTGCGCGGATCGTGAAGTCTGGGAGTCGGCGCGTCTTGTCGGTCATCACGAGCTCGACCTCGTAGCCGTACTCGATGCCCAGCGCGTAAAGCGTGTCGGCGACGATCACCTCTGACTTCGAGCGTACGAGCTCGCCCTTCCGTGTCCGATGGACGTGCGAGCCGTCGATGACGACGCCATCGGCGAGCGTGAACGGATCCGCGGGTCGGAACAGGCAGGTGAGCCGGCGCGCGGTTTCCGATCGTGACGGCGAGGCGAACGCTCGCAGCGTGCTCGCGTCGCCCTGCTTCAAGAGCACGACCCGATCGCGCTGGCGGGTCAGAGCTGTGTAGAGCAGCTCCGGTGAGAGGAGCGGGCAGGGGTCGGGCACCACGACGAACGTGGTGCCGAACTGCGACCCCTGGCTCTTGTGGATGGTGACGGCGTAGGCGAGTTCGAGGAACTCGCCGCGGTCATTCTCAGCGTTGAGCTCGTTCTCCCAGAATGTGTACTGGCGCCCGACCTGCGTGGAAAATTCGATCTTCAATCCCTTCGGGCGCTGGCCCTTCCTCCCGGCGCCCCAGACGACGACGCCGATCTCCCCGTTGGCGACCGATCCCTGACAGTTGGTCCGTTCGTTCGGCTGATAGGCCTCACGCCGGATTGTCATTTCGGAGGCACATGACCTTGTCGTTGAAGATGACTTGGTCTGCCCCCATCGGCGGCGCAAAGCTGCGTGACCGCTGCGCGAGCGTCGCGTCACCGGGCCTCCACGTCATGCGGACCATTCGATTGAGGCCCACGATCCCGCCGGGTCGCGCGCGCACGGGGCTCAGCAGTTGCCACGCCTCAGCGCCAGCGCCGGCACTGCCGAAGGGAAAGCGCGGGCGGGCCCCATTCTCCTGCGTAGCGCCGAGCGACTGCATCAGTGCTTCAGCGTCCCGGTCGGAGAGGCCAAGATCCTCCTCGCACAGCACGTCGACGAGCTTGCGGTGCAGGTCCGCCTCGTCCAGCCACGTCACCAGCTTAAACGTCGGGTCGCTGTCGCCGGTGACGGCGCGTGCGAGCGCCTCGTCGGCTGAATAGAGCACGGCATCGATCGAGAACAACGACGCAATCGCGACGTCATCGCGGACGTGTTCAGCTTCGCCGGCTGTCGGCAACTGCCGCCGTCCAACCGAGAGCTCTGCGACCCCGCCACCCGTCCCTTCTGCCTCGCGGAGGAACGCGACCATGTCGGCGAACGGCCGTCCCGCACCGATCGGGGGAAGCTGTCGCGGATCCCCACAGAGCACGAGCCGCTCCACGCCAGCCAGTGCGTCGAGCGTGGCTGCGAGCATCTCCTCGGTCAGCATCGACGCCTCGTCGATGACGACGGTCCGGAATCCGTGCTCGACCGGAGCGTTCAGCGCCGTCCGGTAGCCGAACTCGTCCCATCGCTCGGGTCGGAGGAACTGCGCGACCGTCTGCGCCGGCGCTTCGACGCGAGCGCTGAGCTGCACACGCGCCTTGCCGGTCGGCGCCAGCAGGAGCACTCCGCCAGCTTTGATCGCCGGGTCGGAGCAGAGCGCCTCGAGCATCGTTGTCTTGCCGGTGCCCGCGGGCCCGATCAGCACGGACACGCGCGATGTCGCGAGGGTCCGCAGCGCGGTCGCCTTCTCGTCGCGTGCCTGCTCCTCGATCTGTCGCAGCGTCGCGTCGGTCGGGAGTGCGGTATCGACCGCGGCATCGATCCGAGTGCGCCAGTCCCACTCCGCATCCAACGGCGTTCCCTCGACACGCCTGCGGACCTCACCGGCGATCAGCGCAGTCGTGCCGGCCAGCCGGTCCAACTGCCAGGCGCGCCCCGCGTCGCGAGCGAGGTCGCGCTCGATGAGCAGCGGCTTGAATTCCTCGACGGCCAGCTCGAAGACGGCGTCAGGCGGATCGCACTTGGGCGTCAGCTCGAGCTTTGAGAGACGCAACCGGAGGCCCGGCTCGTCGAGCACGGTGTGACCCTGCTCGGCAGCGCGCTCGAGCACGTGGACGCTCGCTGCGCGCACGCGCCGATCGTCGCCAGCCTCGGTGACCGGGTCGGGCAGCGGCGTTGCCGCGAGTGCGGCAAGCGCGGCCGCGTCTTGAGGCCACATCCCGCGATCGACGCTCGTGAACATGACGGGGGCAAGTTGACGGCGGTCGGCTTCGTAGAGCCGGTACGGGTTCTCGATGACCTCCGACGGTGAGAGCTGTTCGAACAGTCGGCGAGCCTGATCAGCGGAGAGCGCGAAGCGCGACATGACCTTCAGCTGCTCGTATCGCTCCGGGTCGTCGCGTAGCTTCGTCCACGCCTTGCGCGCCATCCGACCGATGAGCCTCGCCCAGTCCCCCGCGATCGCATCCTCGAGAGCGGGCCACGGGTCCACGACGTCCTCGGGAAGTTCGTCGAGGACCCGATGGGCGATCACTGGTCCTCTGTCCAAGCCGGCCGCCACGAGCATTGGCCCTAGGCCGGGGTACGGGCCACGCGCGTGCCACGCGTCGGCCAGTCGGTCGGCGACCCAGTCGCTCGCCGCCTCCCACGGACCCGGCACGACACCTGGCAGGAGGTCAAGGACCCGCGCGAACTCGGTCAGCGCGGCGATTGCGCCGTCGTGCGAGACGAGTTCCGAGACGTACGAGAACTCGTCGAACTGATCGGATGGCGAACGAGCGAGGAACGGCCCGAGGTCCTGTCCCTGCAAGTTCGGGTCAGAGAGCAGCTGTTGGTAGGGCAGCAGGAATCCGTCCGTGAACGAGGGTCGGATCGAATGCAGCACGCTGCGCTCCCACATGACCGAGCGCAGAGGACCCGACCCGGTGTAGTCCCACTCGACAACCGGCCGGATCTCGTCCACGAAGCCTGCGCCGATGAGGAACCGCTCGCCTGGGAGCGGCTGCTCGACAAGCGGCACGTCCTTTGCGTACAGCAGGACGAGCGACTTGCGCGGCTGCAGCGCGGAGAAGAACGAGTCGAGCAGCGCCAGTTGGTTGCGATGGTCCTGGATCCAATTGCTGGAGAAGCGCATGCGCTCCTCGGCGTTCGTTTCGAGTGCTTCGTCGAGACGGATTCCCCAGGTGTCGGCGTACAGCCCGGAGTCCTCGCGCATCATCCATCGGTAGGGGGTGACCTCGAGGCTGTACGGCGGCATGTGCTGCGTCGTGGGCGCGAAGTGCGCATGTGCGCCCTGCTTGTTCCAGGCATACGCGTGTTCGCGTGTGAGGCTGAACGTCGACTGCCGCATGAATCCCGCGCGCTCGAGGACACACGGCGGCACGCGGTCTTCGTCGAGTTCATCCCAAGGCCGTCCGGCGTCTTCCTCTTCAAGCTCGTAGAGCTTTCGCTCCTTGATGTTCTTGAGAACCGTGCACGCGTGGTTCTGGCCCGGAGCCCGGCAGACACGCCCTGTCCAGTCTGTGTCGTGCCAGGGAACGCGCACGGAGACATGGCTTGTCGGCAGCTGCAGGGCTCCGGGGGAGAGCGTCACGTAGGTGCTCCTTCAAGCTGCGGGTCAACCAGCATGTTGAGAGCGAGTCGGGTGCGGGCTCCCACTTCTGACGTGCCCGTGTCACGTGGTCAGTAATCCCGGACGTCCAGCGCCCAGTCCGCCTGCCTGACCGGGTCACACGGCTCGCCGCCGGAAAGCAGTACGAGACGATCTCGCGCCCTCGTCATTCCGACGAACAACGTTCAGAGCTGCAGCGCGAGGCGGTCGGCGCGGGCATCACCGATGAGGTCGGGCGGTAGGAACCAGCGGGACGGCCACTCGGCCGCTGACAGCCCTGGAATGAAGACCTCCTTGAACTCGAGGCCCTTTGCCCTGTTGAACGTCCCGACGAGCACGCCGTCCGCGTGCTCGCCCTCGTACTGCTCGAGGCGGTGCGTGGCGACGCCGACGGCACCGAGTGCCTTGATGACCTCGTCGGCCTTCTTGCGCACCTCGACGAGCACGGCGACATCGCCCGGATCGGCGCCCGCCTCCAATCGTTCCCCGACGAGCGCGGCCACGAGCTCGAGCTCCTCGGCGGGGGACCGAAGAACATGCAGCTCGGCCGGCTCGCCGACCGTTAGTGGCTCGGGCTCCTCGCCGGTCGGTCGGAGACCGACGTCATCGTCGAGGTCGTCGAACTGGGTGCCCTCGATGACTGCCTTTGCCGCCGTCCAGACGTTCCAGGTGTTGCGCCAGTTCGCGGTCAGAACGCGGGAGCGCCCGACGATGTCGACTCCGATCTCGCGCAGGCTGAAGCCGCCGGGATAGATCGACTGCTGGCCGTCGCCGACGATCAGGAAATGGCGATGCTGTTCGCTGCTATCCAGGGTGAGCAGCAGCCGCATCCCGATGGCACTGAGATCCTGTGCCTCGTCGATGATCACCCCGTCGTACCGCGGTCCGGCACCTTCGCTGGCGAGTCGGAGCGCCTCGAGCCGGATCTGAGCCCAGTCGTACATCCGCCGTTTTCGCAACGCCGACCGGTATTCCTCGAAGGCGGCGAAGACCCGCTCGCGGTCGGCCCGCGGCAGGCCACTTCCGCCGCCGCGCCGCCTGAGTAGGAGGTAGTCGTCGAGTGCGTCGATCCCGCGGCCGGCGAGGAACGCATCGAACTCGTCGAGCAGCAACTGACTGTTGGCAGCCATGGCGCCGTCGAGCCCATGACGCTTGAGCAACGGCTCGACGAGCTTCTGGCGATCGCTCGAGCTCGCGATGTTCACCGATCCGCCGTTCGCGTCAGCGACGAGCTCCCGGGCGAGGACGTCGATGTTGCGCACGTCAAGCCGGTCGAGTGCCCGAGCGTCCAGCAGACCCATCAGGGACACCCAGACCTTGGGCAGGGTGCTGAGGAAGGTCGTCAGCAGGACCTTGTCGGGGGCATCCACCCGCTGGCGTCCGAGCACTCGCGCCCGATGCAAGGCGACCACAGTCTTGCCCGTGCCCGGACCGCCGCGGACCCGCGCCGGCCCGTTGAACGTCGCGTTGGCGATCGCGCGCTGCGACGGGTGTAGATAGACCATCCACTCTTCGATTGATCCGTCGAGCAGCTTGCGGATCTGCGCGCTCGTCGTGACCTCGACGACCTCCGTGGCACTGGAGGCCGCCGTCAGGCGATCACGCAGCTCAGCCTCCTCGATGTCCAGGCCGGCGATCGAAGGCACGTCGCCGGCGGCGAACGTCGCGAGGTGATGCTCGGGACGCTCCCACAGGTCCGCGAGCAGGAACGCCAAATCGATGTCCTCGATGTGCTCTGCCAGAACCGTCGGCGCGTCGACTGTTGCCGGCAGCGAGCGCATGAATGCCAGCCCGTCGTCCACGACTCCGTCGATGCGCCGCAGCATCGCGTCGTCGAACGGGCTGAACTGATTCTGCTCGACCCGCGGACGTCGGCGGCTCCGTTGAGTCGAGACCGCCGCGCTCCGAGCGCCGTCGATCGCACTCTGGGGTGCCGCTGCCTCGATGACGGTCACGCCGTCGCCGCGGCGCGCCAGGCGCATGCGATCCGCTCGTTCGTAGATGTCCTTTCGCAGTCCGATCGCTGCGACGAGGAAGTCATCCCCCGTCTGGAAGAAGATCGAGCGCCAGTCACCCGTGCGCAGCCGCCATGCGCCGGGCGGCTTGGAGAGCTTCTTCAGATTGAGGCTGAGAGCTGGACCGTCGAGGGCCTGCTGACCGAACCCGTTCGGCAGCTGCGCGAGTTGCTCGGCGACCTCCGGCGGCGGCGCGTCGAGCGCCCTCGGCAGCGCGCGCTTGGCGAGCAGGACGGCCACGGCCTCAGGCCGGTGCCCGGGTTCTCGTCGCCAGCTGGTTCTCCCCGGACCACGGAGCCGACCCCGCATGCCGCCACGAGGGATCGATGTGCTTGGCGATCCGCGGGTCGTTGCCATCGACGGTGCGGATGACCAGACCCTCAGCCTTGCTGTCTGCGAACGCGGAAGGCCCGAGCAGTTGCTCCAGCCGCTCGAGCTTGGTGAGCGTGCCGCGGAAGCGCAGGGGTGGCGTAGCGACACCCGCGCGAGCGAGCAACGCGTCGCGGGCATCGACGTTGAGAAAGCCCTCGGCGAACCGGTCGAACACATCGAACCCCACGAGGTCTGCTGGCAGGCGCTGGTAGGGCACTGCGTGCCGGCGGCGCAACCACTCCCCGTAGAGGACGTAGCCGTCTCCAAGGCAGGCGACGAGATCGTCTGCGTGCATGCTCGCCCAGCTCCGTATCCGCCCTCGCTCACCGGAACGATCCCTCGTGTCCGCTCCGCCGCGGGTGCCTACCCGAGGCACTCCTCCGTCGATCCAGAGCATGACGTTCATCCCGTCGAGCTTCTCCTCGACGACCACCTCGGCTTGCAGCACCTTCCCCCGTTGGTCTGGCGAGAGCACCGCGTCGTCCGCGGTGACGGCGGCGGAGGGAGCAAGGTGTGGTACCCGCGGGTATTTGGCCGGCGCGGTCATGCGTACGCCGCGAGCAGCCGTTCGAGCGTCCAGATGCGCACGTCGACGTGCGTGACCCGCGCGGCGTATGCCTCCGCCTCAGCGAGGATCGAGACGTCTCCGGCCCCAACGCCTCGTGTCGCCATGTCCGCCAGCGGCGGGCAGCCGCGCGCGCCTCGGCAGATCGCGCTGAGCAGGCTGCTGTCCCATCGCGCGCCGTTGAGGACCCAAGGGGGCCGCTCCGGCAACGGTGCCTTCGAGCAACCTTGCGAAGGCCTCAGCGAACCTCCGGCGCTGATCGCCGTTGCCGAGCTGCGCGATGTGGTTGCCGGTCTCGATGATCGTGGCTGTCGGCAGGATCATCGACTCGCCCGCCTCGGTCCGCGATCTCAGTTGCGACTGGATCTCGGCGGGACACTGGGACTTCCCCGGCACGCCAAGCACCTCGACGAGCACGGACGTGTCGAGGAAGACGACGATCCGGCTCACAAGCTCGCCAGCAGGTCATCGAGTGCCGTGACCCGCGCGGCGCTGTCTGGTACGGCGTCGAGCCGACGCATGGACACGGCATCACCGAGCGTCCCGGCGGCAAGCGCCTCGGGATAGGCCGGCAGATCGACGAGCGGTACGAGCTCGCTGACGGCGGTGATCGCATTGCGGCGGCAGAGGATCACGCCTTCGTGATCTGGAGCTTCGAGCGCGGTGAGCATGGCCGGGCTGTGCGTCGTGGCCAGTGTCCGGATCCGGCGGCGTGCGCTCTCCTCCTTGATCAGAGTCACGATGCGCGCTGCCTGCGAGGGGTGCAGTCCGTTCTCGATCTCCTCGATGACCAGCTGGGTGTTCGCGCCGGTGGCCTGCTCGTCCGTGATCTCGGCCGCCTCGAGCAGGGCGGCCGCGAACGCGAGAAAGCGCAGCATCCCGTCGCTCATGACGCGGGCCGGAAAGCGAACCTCGTGGTCGCCAAAGCGCTCGTGCAGCGTCAGCATCACATCACCGAGCTGCGAGGACTCGACACCGATGCCAGACACCTGCTGCTCCGGAAGGGCCTCGACAAGCTGCGCCAGGCGCTCCCACCGCGTGTCATCGGCCTGCAAGCCGCTGATCACGGCAGAGAGGTTGTCGCCCTGGCGGCGCAGCAGGGTGTCCCTTTCGGGCACGTACTGACGCATGAGCGCCGGGACCGGATCGAGGATGAACACCGCGCGGAGCGCGTCAACCACTGCGAGAGCGACATCGTGGACCTGCCGCGTGGCGATGCTTGTTGCTGGCACCTTCGTAGGAACCTGCGCCGTGAGGAGTCGATCCGAGCGAAATGGCAACGCGGGATTGACCCCGCGCTTGCCGTTGAAGTATCTGCCGGCGATATCTACGAGACCGGCCTGCGGCTCGTCGGTGGTGAGGTAGGGCCGGACCTTTCCGCCGGTCGAGCGGACCTGCAGCTGCTCGGAGACGATCTGGACATCGGGGTCCACGCGGACGACGATGTCGAGCTCGATGCGATCCGTCCCACGGACGACGGTGCAGCCAAGTTCGAAGGTCGACTCCCCATAAGGAGCGCAGCCGCTCACGCCGCCCCGGACCTCTTGACCCTCACGCCGGTTGCCGTCGATCGCTTCGCGAAGGTCCTCACCGTCGGCAAGCCGTGAGAGGACATGCAGGCCGTCGATCGCGTTGGACTTCCCGCTGCCGTTGCGCCCGATCAGCAGCGTCAGGTCGCGCAGCGGCAGAACCGCATCGCGGAAGGACTTGAAGCGCGTCAGCCGCAGCTGCTCGATATACGGCGAGGATGCCACGTCTCCATCATCGCGGCCGGACATCTACTCCGCCTCCCCGAGCTCTTCGCGCAGTTCGGCGAGCGTGGCCCGCGCGCCGTTGCGCTGGACGCACCAGAAGCGCCAGCCGGCCTCGGATGTGGTTCCACTCACACGCTTGGCAGCGCCGGACGGGGTCGTGAACGGCTCCCCTTCGATCTCCAGCGTGCCGTCCTCGGCGACGAGCGCCGGCATCGTGTGCCGCACCGAGCATGGCCGCAGCTCCTCGCCGACGGTGAGCTTGCCGGCTGCGATCAGGTCGGCGATCGTCCAGGAGTACGAGCGGCGCTCTGACGTGACGAGCACCTGTGCGCTGGGAAGCCCGCGATCGGTCGGCGGCCTTTGCCAGACGGCGCAGATCTCCTTGGCCAGGGACGCGCAGCGCGCGTCGATCGCCGCGTCGGTCCAATGCTCGAGCTTCGCGAGCTCGCTGTTGAGCAGCAGCAGGCTGTGGTCGGCGAGCGCGCCGCGCTTGACGGCCCACGCGCTGTTTGACAGCGATCCGTTCAGCGGCGAGGTGACCAGGGTGAGGTTGCCGAGCAGATGCAGCCGCCGGTCGCGGTCGGCCTCGGCGACGCCGTCGAGCTCGGGCCAGTGCTCGATCCACTTCTGGGGCATGAGGTGCTCAAGCGACAGCGATGCGGCGGGATCGAGCATCGCCTCGGTCTTCGCGCTCTCCCGCCGTCGGGCCTCCACCCCGGCGAGGACGAGCACGAGACGGCGCTGTGCGATCCAGCCGTACAT
>Ga0136637_1000138_pt1 | contig 13865 bp, 12 predicted proteins | sample AntDrymUQ8572106_2_FD_105497 | JGI IMG/M metagenome (GOLD analysis project Ga0136637, IMG submission 105497) | Polar desert sand microbial communities from Dry Valleys, Antarctica - metaG UQ857 (21.06) | ecosystem: Environmental > Terrestrial > Soil > Desert | place: Antarctica: Dry Valley... | reverse complement strand
TAGACGGCATCAAAAAAGTGATTCTGCTGCCGCTTTATCCGCAGTATTCCAAAGCGACGACGGCTTCGAGCGTCAAAGAATGGGAAAAGCAGTTGAAGCTGCGCGGCGATTCGCCGAAATTGGAGACGAAATTAGTCGAACATTATTACGATTTTCCGCCTTATATTGACGCATTTGTCGAGCGCATTAATCAAGGTTTGGAAAAATTCCCCGCAGAAAAACGCGATTCGGTTCACATACTTTTTTCGGCACACGGCACGCCGATGAAACTTGTCCGCGAAGGCGACCCGTATTCCGGTCATATTTGCGAAACGGTAACGGCTGTAATGCAGCGCGGCTGCTGGCAACAAAAACATCATCTGTGTTTCCAGTCGAAGGTCGGACCGCAAAAATGGCTGACGCCTTCGACTCCGAAAACGATTGAAGAATTAGCCGCGCGAAACATTAAAAATATGCTCGTCGTGCCGATTGCATTTGCGTCCGACCATCTCGAAACGCTGTTTGAAGTCGGCATCGAATTTCGTCATCTGGCAAAGGAACGAGGCGTTGAGCAGTTTGAAGTAACGCTCGGCTTAAACGATTCGGACAAATTTATCGGCGCGTTAGCCGAATTGGTTTTGAACAAAGCGGAAGGTTTTGAAATGAAAACCTCATCGGCGAGCAGTTGAGATTTATAAGTATTTTAATTTGGTGTCTTTATATAAATGCACAAATAATTCTAAGTGTAGCTTATTAATTCCAAGATGATTACCAGAGAAAAAAGCAAACTAATTGGTTTAGTTCATAGAGTAGAAGTTGAATTTGCCGTGTTTGAAATAATTGATGGAAATGCAACGGAAACCAGACATCAACCAGCAGGTCACTCACTTTACGACTTTGAAGGAAAGTTAATTGAAGAAATTTCTCCTTATAGATTAATGATGGAAGACGCTTATAAAGATATTTATATTTATAACGAACAAGGAAAGTTAATTGAGCGAGATGAATATGATGAAAACGAATCACTAAGAGGAAAGACAACATTCGAGCAAGATGAAAACGGCAATCAAATTGAGAAACATTATTACTTCGATAGTCGCGGAATATTAAAACTTGTCTTCCACACAATTTACGACCGTGAGGATAGTTTTGTTGAAACAGCTCACTATGACGAAAATGAAAAGATTATTCCCAAGCACGTTTATAAATCTAATCCTTCGGAAAAAGTTAAAATAAATACTGTATTCAACGACAACGGATACATCGTTGAAGAGTGTCGCAACAACGAAAATAAAGAATTTACGGACAAAGCGGTAACATCTTACGATTCCAAAGGAAATATAAAAGAGTTTTCCTGTTACAAATCGGATGGAACACTTAGTCTCAAAGATGAATATAGTTATGAATATGATTCAGTAGGAAATTGGATAAAACAAATTCAATATCATTGGGTAATCGGATGGAGTGAATTTCGCCTTATACCGCTCACAGTAACTCGTCGTGAGATTGATTACTATTAAGCGGAAATTGGCAATTTTATATACTTCAGAAGAGATTGTTTCAGAACGCTTCTAAGATTTAATAATGAAAAAAGTTTGCGTCATAGGCGGCGGAATTTCGGGGCTATGCGTCGCTTATCGGCTCAAGAAAAAAGGCGTTGAAGTTTTGCTCGTTGAACGAAACGCGGTTTGCGGCGGGAATATTCAAACCGAACGAGACGGCGATTATTTGATTGAATGGGGACCGAATTCGACGCTTGTCTCAAATCATTTATTTGAACTGATTGCAGAACTCGGGCTTTTGGAAGCGGTTGCGCCGGCAAACCGAAGCGCGAAAAAAAGGTATATTTTGAAAGACGGGAAATTGCGCCCGCTCCCTTTGAAAATCGCTCAAATCATCGGGACGGACATTTTTTCAACCAAAGCGAAACTCAAACTTTTGCGCGAACCTTTCGTCAAAAGCAAATCGCCGGAAAACGAATCGGTCGCCGAATTTTTTCGGCGCAGGCTCGGAACGGAAGTCGCAGATTACGCCGTTGACCCGTTCGTGTCGGGAATCTTCGCGGGAAATCCCGAAAAGCTGCGCGTCAAATCCGCGTTTCCGAGCATTTTTCAAATGGAAAAAGATTACGGCAGCATTTTGAAAGCGACCGCGCTTGGCAAAAAGGAAAAGCCGAGCCGCTTTGTGCCGAAAGGAATTTCTCGCACTGTTTCGTTTGTAAATGGAATGCAGACTTTGACTGATAAATTGGTGGAAAATCTTGGGGATAAAGTAAAAACGGGAAAGGAAGTTTTGAAAATCGGGAAAGTGGAAACTGGAAAGTGGAAACTGGAAAGTGATTCAGAAGATTTAAACCGCGAATCGTTTGACGCGGTTGTTATCGCAACGCCTTCGTTTGCCGCCGCCAAGCTGATTGAAAATTTAGACGGCGAGCTTTCCGAAATATTAAGAGAAATTTATCATCCGCCGCTTGCCGTTATTGTTTCGGCTTACCAAAAAGAAAACGTAAAAAAGGATTTGGACGGTTTCGGTTTTTTGATTCCGAAAGTTGAACGGCGGAAAATTCTCGGCAGTCTCTGGAGTTCGGTGATTTTTGATAATCGTGCGCCGAAAGACACGCATCTTTTGACGACATATATCGGCGGAGCGAGAAACGCGGAGCTTTTTGACAAAACGGACGCGGAGCTTTTTGAAATCGCCCGCGAAGAACTCGGCGATATTTTAGGCGTTCAAGGCGAACCAATTTTTCAGCGAATTAGAAGGTGGAAAAAATCAATTCCGCAATACAATCTTGGTTACGAAAAAATAGAAAAAGGCATCAAACAATTTGAGCAAAATAACCAAGGAATCTTTTTTTGCAGTAACTTTTATCGCGGAATTTCTGTCGGCGACTGTGTGAAAAACGCGCGTGAAACGGCTGATGAAATTGAGAAATTTTTGAATTAATGAACAATCACATTTATCCGAATTTTCCCATTACCCGCCTCCGTCGTCTGCGAAAAACGTCAGCGCTGCGCGATATGTTCCGCGAAACACATTTAACGAGAAACGATTTTATATTTCCTTTGTTTGTGACGATTGGCGAAAACGTCAAAAACGAAATCAGTTCGATGCCGAATATTTTTCAGCTTTCGGTTGATTATGTTTTGCGCGAATGCGAGGAACTTCTCTCAATCGGCATCGGCGCGGTTTTGCTTTTCGGCATTCCCGATTTTAAAGACGAACGCGGCTCAAGCGGTTACGTGGCTGACGGAATCGTGCAAAAGGCGACGCACGAAATTAAACGCGCATTTCCCGAAATGGTTGTGATTACCGATGTTTGCCTGTGCGAATACACTTCGCACGGACATTGCGGCGTGATTGAAAACGAGTTTGTCCAAAATGATGAAACGCTGAAATTATTAGCCGAGCAAGCCTTAACTCACGCGCAAAGCGGCGCGGACATTATTGCGCCGTCGGATATGATGGACGGGCGCATCGGCGCGATCCGGCAGAAATTGGACGAAAACAATTTTCAAGACACGCCGATTATGGCTTACGCGGCGAAATATTCGTCCGCCTTTTACGGACCTTTTAGAGAAGCGGCGGAATCCGCGCCGCAGTTCGGCGACCGAAAATCTTATCAGATGGATTACGGAAACGCCGACGAAGCGATGCGCGAAATCGCGCTTGACATCTCGGAAGGCGCGGACGTTGTGATGGTCAAGCCCGCGCTCGCGTATCTCGACGTTATTCGCCGCGCGAAGGAGAATTTTAATTTGCCGATTGCCGCTTACAATGTCAGCGGTGAATATTCGATGATTAAAGCCGCCGCCGAAAAAGGTTGGATTGACGGCGAGCGCGTGATGCTCGAAACTTTAACTGCAATCAAACGCGCTGGCGCGGACGTGATTATTACCTATTTTGCAAAGGAAGCGATTAAGTTAATTTAAGCAGTCGGACAAATTAATTTTAAACAGAAGTGAAACCACAGATGAACACAGATAAGAAAAGATGAAAATTCATCCCCTAAATGCGAAAGGGAAATATTATATTGACATTGATACTTGTACTTGCAGCGCGGCTTGTGAGTATTCTGCGCCCAATCACATTGTTATAGACGAAAGTGATTATAGTGCATATTTCGCCAAACAGCCCGAAACACCTGAAGAAGAAAAGCAATGTCGGGAAGCAATGAATTGCTGTCCCGTTAAAGCAATTTTAGATAACGGTGAATCTAAAAATCAGTAAAAATCTATGATTTATCTGTGTCCATCTGTGTGCGTCTGTGGTTAAAATTGATTTAGAAATGAACACTTCAAAAAGCAGTAAATTATTTGAGGAAGCACAAAAGCATCTTCCCGGCGGCGTAAACTCGCCCGTCCGCGCCTTTAAATCGGTTGGACGCGACCCGCTTTACATAAAACGCGCAAAAGGCGCACACATCTTTGACGTTGACGGCAATGAATTTGTTGATTATATCGGTTCTTGGGGACCGATGATTCTTGGACACGCGCACGAAAGAGTCGTCGAAGCGATTCGGGAAACGGCGATTGACGGAACGAGCTTCGGCGCAAGCTGCGAAAAGGAAATTGATTTAGCCAAACTTATCAAAAAATTCGTGCCGTCCGTCGAAATTGTGCGAATGGTTAATTCGGGAACGGAGGCGACGATGAGCGCGATGCGTCTGGCTCGCGGCTTTACGGGGAAAAATAAAATCATCAAATTTGAAGGCTGTTATCACGGACACGGCGATTCGTTTTTGATAAAAGCCGGCTCGGGCGTGGCGACTTTGGGTTTGCCGGACAGTCCGGGCGTAACTCAATCAACAGCCAACGATACGCTCAACGCAAAATATAACGACATCGAATCAGTTTATAAATTAATCGAGCAAAACACGGGTGAAATCGCCGCCGTTTTTATCGAGCCGGTCGGCGGAAATATGGGATGTGTCGCCGCCGGCAAAGAATTTTTGCAAAAGCTGCGCGACGTTTGCACGAGCGAAAAAATTCTGCTCGTCTTCGACGAAGTAATGACCGGATTTCGTCTTGCAAAAGGCGGAGCGCAGGAGCTTTACGACATCACGCCGGATTTAACGACATTCGGTAAAATCATCGGCGGCGGACTTCCCGTCGGCGCATACGGCGGACGCGCGGAGATTATGCGAATGATTGCGCCCTCAGGCGCAGTTTACCAAGCCGGAACTCTTTCAGGGAATCCGCTGGCGACGACCGCCGGATTTGAAACGCTTTCGATAATTGATGAAACACCAAATTTTTACGCGCGGCTCGAAGAAACGAGCGCGTATTTGGCAGACGGAATCGCGAACGCGGTGAAAAAATTAAATTTGAATTACACTCTAAATCGCGTCGGTTCGATGCTGACGCTGTTTTTCACCGACCAAAGTGTCGTTGATTTTGACACGGCTAAACTGTCCGACACAAAAAAGTTTGCGGGCTATTTCAACCAAATGTTAGAGAGCGGAATTTATCTTCCGCCATCGCAATTTGAGGCTTGGTTCGTTTCGATTGCTCATACAAAATCTGATTTAGACAAAACTATTAATGCAACTCATAAAGCTCTTCATTCGTCGCTAAGTTAAAAATATCTTTTCGGAATAGCGAATAACTGATAGCTAATAGCTGATAACCGTGCGGCGTATTTATACAGATTACCTCTAACAGATATGCAATAGATAGAAGGCAAATCATTAGTCTATACTGTTAGTATGAATCGGAAATTAACATAAAGTCACTAACCGGTTATCCGTATTTGGTAACAGCTTGCTTAAACGCTATTGCATAGCATTTATAGGTAAAGCGTATTAGTTATCAGTTATCCGCTATTCCGAATTTTTATTTGTTTTATTGAAAGATTGAAATATCCTATTTCATCTATTTAATTTGACCGAACCCGCACCAAGAGTTTTGATTGTGCCAAATTATCTCAACGTCCTTCGCACCGATTTCTTTCCACCAATTTTCAAACTCTTCGCGTGAAATATAAAACGCGGTCGGAGCAACAAAATGGTCAAACACGATATTGTGCTGTTCGCGCCAGCCAAAAGTTCCTAGATGATTCAGATAATCGTTATAAAAAAGTTTGTTGGCAACCGACTTCGCGCCTTTATTTAACGGGCGGTAAATTAGTTTTGAGGCGAGAAAAACGCCGAGGGTGGGAAGTTTGGAAAGTTGATAAAGCGTCGGCTGACCGATTTTCGACGTAAAACCCGTCCGAATCGGATTGACGTAGCGCGTAATCCATTCGTTATTTTCCGCGCCGTAAATCCACGCCGAAATCGCGCCGCCTTTTTTCACTTTTGACGCGAGCGACACAAACGCTTTTTTCGGGTCAGGCGTGTGATGAAGAACTCCGACGCTGAACGCATAATCAAACGATTTTTTAAACGGTAATTTGAAAATATCGGCTTGAACGACGTGCGCGTTCGGCAAACGGTACGTCGCTTGAAACGCCGATTCGACCGCCGCGCTCAAATCAATTCCGACGACTTCCCGTGCGCCCCAATTCGCTGCTAAAGTCGTGTGCCGACCTTTACCGCAGCCGCCTTCGAGAACAATTTTACCCGCGAAAAATTCCGGCTTCACAGGTTGAATCCAGCCTAAGAATTGCTCGTTGTATTTTTCATCTTCCTGCGTGAAATGTGTCCATTGCCAACCGAAGTTTTCGGCGGTCTCAAGTTTGTCCTGCTCGATTTTTGACAAATCGGCAAATCGCGGAACGCCGCGAATAATTTTATATTCGCGGTCGCACTTTTTGCACGAAAGCAAACCTTCAATAATCTCTTTTTCCTCACGTCTACCGACGTGAACCAACAACAGGTCGCCGCCGCAAATCGGACACGCCAGCAATTCAAGTAGTTTTTCTTTCATTAATAAATTTGTAGGCAAAAGAAGCGGCTGGGTTTAATTTTTCTGCCACCGTTTGAGCGTCGGAATAAAAGAATTTGCTAATTTCGACGCTCGTTCGACTGGCATATTTAAGTCGGCGGTCATATTTTCGATTGAGCTTTGAATCATCTCACTCAATGCTTGATTAGGATTGGTGAACTCGCCTGCTCTAAAACAAAAATTGCAATACTCGAAAGTGTTTGAGCCGTCCTTGTTCGTTCCCAAATTTCCAGCCGCTTCCGCTAGAGGCATACCGCAGCTTTGACATCGAATTTTATTTTCCATAAGACCTCAATTTATCTCCGAATTTTTGAAATTCGGCAAGCGGAAAAGATTGTCGCCAGTTAAACTCAAACTCGTCCGTGTTTTTATCTTCGTAAAGCTGGGCGAAGGTTTCGTAAAACGCTTTACAAATGTCTCTGATTTTTCCGTCGTGCGCGAAAATCATTTTGCGTTCTGACGTGTCGCGCCGTTCGCTCGGATATTGATAAATTTCTAAAAGTGCGTCGTCGCCGTGTCGCACAAAATGAAAGTCGAATTCTTCCGGATTGCGATTCCATTTGAGCGTAAATTCGTCGCCGGTCGAATCTTTACCGAGCAAAGCCGTTAAAATTTCGAGCAGTTCAGGCAACGCCTGTTCGTGCGGCGCGTGTGCCGTCGTCGTGTGAAATTCATTTGCTCCATCATCAAAACCAATTGACATCCAACCACATTGCGGACTGTTAAAACTGACTTCCAATTTTTTTGACATTATTTTTCACCACAGAGCCACAGAGAACACAGAGAGAGATTTTTTATAAATTTATCTGTGTTTATTTGTGGTTTCAAACGAATAGATATGGTAACTTTATCGTTAAAATTGCACAAATACGCAGAATAAAAATGAAACAGTATCAAGAACTTTTACGACATATTTTGCAAAATGGAATGCGGCACGAAGACCGCACGGGCGTTGGCACAATTTCCGTTTTCGGTTATCAAACGCGGAAGAACAGCTAAGATTGAGCGTGAACTTAGAGAATCTTTAGACAAAAGTGTAAATTTATTAAAAAAGAAAACTTCAATTTGCAAAGCAAATTGCGGTTAGAAAACCAGGCGTACACGTCAACAGTCGTTGATATAAATTCACGAAAAAGATAAATCAAATCGAAATTCAAAACAAATCAAATTATGCGGCAATATTTAGACTTTTTAAATCAAATAATGAAAGACGGTATCCGGCGCGAAGACCGAACCGGGGTCGGCACTATTGGCACCTTTGGGTATCAAATGCGATTTGATTTGCAGGCAGGCTTTCCGGCAGTTACCACTAAAAAACTGCATTTCCGCTCTATCATCTATGAATTACTTTGGTTTCTAAACGGTGATACCAATATTAAATACCTAAAAGATAACGGTGTGTCTATCTGGAATGAATGGGCAGATAAAAACGGCGATTTAGGTCCGGTTTACGGTAAGCAATGGGTTGCTTGGGAAGCTAAAGACGGCCGCATTATTAATCAAATAGCAGATGTTATCGAACAAATTAAACGCAATCCTTATTCGCGACGTCTTATCGTTTCGGCTTGGAACGTTGGCGAATTAAAAGAAATGGCATTGATGCCGTGCCATGTGCTTTTTCAGTTTTTCGTATCTGAAGGAAAGTTATCTTGCCAACTATATCAAAGGTCGTCTGATTCGCTGATCGGTCTTCCCTACAATTTAGCCTCATATTCAATTTTAACGCACATGATAGCGCAACAATGCGATTTAGAAGTGGGTGATTTTGTTTGGACGGGCGGGGACTGCCATATCTATCTGAACCATCTCCAACAAGTGAACTTGCAGTTGACGCGCCAGCCATACTCGCTGCCGCAACTCGTCATTAACCGCAAACCCGAATCCATTTTCGATTATAAATTTGAAGATTTTGAAATCGTTAATTACCAATCGCACCCGCATATCGCCGCGATAATTGCTGTTTAATAAGCCGGAAAAAGGTAAAAGCATTATTAAAAATAAGTAGAATAGTTTGGAGAGCCAAATCACTGACTTCTTCCATACCACATTCCAAAAGTTGTTGGAACCAAAGCAAATAAAAGTCGGGAATTCTACTAATAAACTTATCAGCCGATTCATAGCGAGCCTTATCATTAGATGAAACATTGCTTATTTCATAGGCAAACAAGTATTCTTTAGCAGTCGCATCCTGAATAGAATGCACTGAATCCGTACCCGAATCAACAGGTTTTTCTTTCCAGTAGAAACCTGTTTTTTCAAGCGTGTTCCGGTCCTCCAAGAAGACCAGTTTGAATTGTCAAATAACACGAGAAAATTAAATCACAAAGGAAATAAATTTTAAAACAACTTGAGAACAATAATTTGCTTTCATTCCACTTTTTCTTTTATAACGGTTTTCATAATGCAAGAAAATTTATTTTTTGGTGAATCTATTATATGATAATGCTGTGAATTTAAATTTTATTAAGTAGTCGTTCACAATTATGATTACCTATATCAATTCGAGCTTTTAGTCATAACCAACATAAGTCTGTTTGCTCCAACATTTAACTAATCACAAGATAATTAAGTCTAATTGTGAACGACTACTTACATCAGTCATTTAATACTTATATTAAAAAGTTAGAGAGGTTGATTATGAAGAAAACTTTATTTTCCATCATTTGCTTAGTGATTTTTACCTTCGGAATTATCACGCAAATTGTGGCGCAGTCGGCAACGGCAACCCTGAGTGGAACGGTTACGGATGAAAGCGGTGCAGTCGTGCCAAGTGCAAATGTTACAATTACCGATAATGCTAAATCCTTCGAGCGAACAGTTATAACGAGTGGCGAAGGTAACTTTATTTTTACGCAACTGCCTCCAAGTAGCTATACGGTTAAAGCCGTGCAAACTGGCTTTGCTGAAACGCGTCTTCCTAATGTCATTCTTAATGTCAATGATCAAAGCAGTCTGCGAATTCAATTGAAAGTTGCAACGGCAAGCGCAACGGTCAATGTTACCAACGACGCTCCATTAATTACCGAATCTCCGGCGGTCTCGACTGTTGTTGATCGCCAGTTTATCGAAAACCAACCGCTCAACGGCAGAAGTTTTCAAACTTTAGTGGAACTCTCCCCGGGCGTAGTTATCACGCAATCATCATTGCCGACACCCGGACAGTTTTCGGTCAACGGGCAGCGCGCCGGAAGCAATTATTTTACGGTTGACGGGGTTAGTGCAAACTTCGGTTCAACCGCATCCGTCACACTCTATGAAACCTCCGGCGGCGGCGTACCATCTTACTCGGCACTAGGCACGACGAGCAGTCTCGCCTCAGTTGACGCAGTGCAGGAATTTTCAATTCAAACTTCGACTTATGCGCCGGAATTCGGCAGACAGCCGGGCGCGCAGGTGTCTTTGGTTACTCGTTCGGGAACGAATCAATATCACGGCAGCGTTTTTGATTATGTCCGCAATGATAAATTCGACGCCGCTAATTTCTTTGATAATGCCAACGGCTTTGCGCGTCAACCGCTTCGTCAAAATGATTTCGGCGCGACAGTCGGCGGTCCGCTTCCGTTTTTAAATTTCGGTGAAGGCAGCCCGATTTTCAATTCAGGCAAAGACCGCACGTTTTTCTTTTTCTCTTATGAAGGTTTACGGCTCAGGCAGCCCGGACGTACCGACAACGATTTAGAAGTTCCGTCTGTTGCGGCGCGCAACCGCGCCACTGGAGTTTTGCGCGATTTGCTAAATGCCTTCCCGCTTCCGAATCGCCCGATTCCGGCTGGAAACCCGGATGTGGTGCCATATTTTACGAATTTTACGAATCCGTCTCGGCTTGACGCTACAAGTTTCAGAATTGACCACACTGTTAGCGATAAATTTTCGGTTTTCGGGCGCTTTAACTACGCGCCGTCAGAGGACCAGCAGCGAGCCAGATTTTGCGCCGCAAGTTGTGTCGCGGATTTGACTCATAAAACGCAGACTTTTACTGTTGGTTCGACGCAAATTTTTACGTCAAAAATCACCAATGATTTACGCGTCAATTTTAGCAAGTCGAAAGTTAATCAAACATACTTTATAGATACTTATGGGGGCGCTATTGTGCCGCCTCAATCAAGTCTTTTTCCTTCGTTTACAACCGGAGCCGACGGCTACATTTACATTGCACTCAATTCGACCGAATCGAACACTTTGAGTCAGGGTTTGTTTTCCGACAACAAACAACGGCAATTTAACGTCGTCAATTCGACTTCCGTCAACTTCGGCACACACGCCGTCAAAATCGGCGTGGATTATCGCCGCCTGACTCCGGTTTCGTTTAGCGGGACTTATAAACGCCAGTTTCTGCCCGGCAGCCTGCGAGATTTAATTGCTAATGTTCCGACAACCGCCTCTATTTTCGCGCCGCAAGTCACTTTGCGTCCGGTTTACAAAAATCTCTCGCTGTTTGCGCAGGACACCTGGCGCATAAGCAATCGTTTGACGCTGACTTACGGTCTGCGTTATGAATTAGTACCGGCACCCGATGAAGAGAATGGTAATTTGCCATTGACAGTCAATGGATTGCAGGAAGGCTCTTATAATTTGGCGAATACTTCTGTGTCTACCCAAAGGCAGAAATTTTACGAAACGACTTACAACAATTTCGCGCCGCGTATTGGAGCGGCATTTCAACCGTTTGCCGACGGAAAAACGGTGATTCGGGGAGGTTTCGGCATATTTTATGATTTGGGTTACGGCTTTACGGGAACAGCTTTCAGCACGGGAATCGTCCCGTTTTCCAGTACTTTATCTCTGTCGGGCGTAACTTACACATCGCCCACGTTCCAACAACAGGTTCCGCCCCTTAATCTAAACCCGCCGTATTCGAGAGTTTTCGCCTATCAGCCGAATTTCAAATTGCCCTACTCACTTCAATATAATGCAGCAGTTGAACATTCTTTCGCGGGGAATAATACGGTTTCGGTCTCCTACGTCGGGGCGCGCGGCAAACGACTCGGACGAGTTGAAACTTTACGTGCTACGACCGGAAATATTCGGCGGCTTGATTTAGTGACCAACGGCGGCAACTCCGATTACAATGCTCTTCAGGCGCAATACCAACGCCGGCTCTCCGGCGGGTTGCAGGTAATTGCTTCCTATACCTTTGCTAAATCGCTCGACACTGTTTCGGAAGAATCGGTCAGCAATCTGCAATCTCCAACCGGCAGGTTTGAACCGAATCTTGACCGCGCACCTTCAAACTTCGACGTGCGACACGCTTTTAACGGAGCCGTCAGTTACGAAATCCCGTCGCCTTTTAAAAGCGGACTGGCGAAAAAGATTTTCGGCGGTTTCGGTTTAGACGCAATTGTTCGGGCGCGAACGGCGACGCCGGTTAATCTGGTTTCCGGCGCAAATTCGCTCGGTTTGGGCGTGACGACAATTCTGCGTCCCGATTTAAATCCGAATCAGCCGCTTTATATTGAAGATTCAACCGCGCCGGGCGGCAGGCGCTTTAATCCGGCTGCGTTCAACCGTGCTACGCCGCTCGCGCAAGGTCGCCAGGGAACGCTTGGCAGGAACGTCTTGCGCGGTTTTCCAGCGCGGCAACTTGATTTGTCATTGCGCCGCCAGTTTAATTTTACCGAACATCTGAATCTACAGCTTCGGGCGGACGCATTCAACATTTTTAATACGGCGAATTTTGCTAATCCGTCAGGTATTCTGGGGGCAAATTATTTGACGAGTCCGTCGTTTGGCAGGGCTTCTCAACTTCTCGGCTCCGGTCTAGGCGGTTTAAGTTCACTCTACCAAATCGGCGGACCGCGCTCGTTTCAGCTTTCGGCAAAAGTTCGATTCTAAAGGTCGGTGTGACATAGAAAATGTACTGTCTGCGAACGGCAAAGTTGCTTCGACCATCACCGTTATAATCGCCGGGAACGGGAATGTCGGAACCTTATCCAAATTGCTGATAACACGGCAGGCTATTCGAACTTTGCAGAACCGTCCACAAACCGTCGCGGAAGTTTGCAAAACCGGGATTTTGCGGTCGCCTTCATAATCTGCCGAAACAATTTTGTTCGAATTTAAACCGAATTGTGCGACTGAAAAGCCAGAAGCGGAACGAAGCAAATACCACACATGGCAGACGAACGGAAAACCGACCAACAAAAAGGTGGGTGGGTTTTAGCCGCCCACCTTTTTGTTGGTTAGTAAAAACATTTGTTGTCGCAAAATCTTCAAATTTACCCGCTCCGTCTAAATCTTCCGAAGCAGGTATATCATTTTGTAATCCTATTGCTCCTGTGGCTCCCCACCCCCGTATTCAGGCTGGTTAGTTATAATGCTACACCGCACGCAAATATTGGCGGCGTGAAACGTGCTTGCCGAAACACTTTATCTCGAAAGTGAACCGGTTTTATCTTGAAACGTCGGTAATAGTGAAAAAAGGTCGGAGTCAGATAAATTTATCTGACTCCGACCTTTTCATGCTATGCCAAACCCTGCTCTTTTTTAGTTGCCGGTTTTGGGCGAAGGATTTTTAACTCCTATCTGTTCTTAGTTCATTGCTCCGTTGCTGAACTTCATTATTGAAGTTCAGCAATGAGTCCACTGTTGTTACCAAATTCACTCACCCGAATAATTCATTAGGGAGCAGCAGTTCCCATTACGTTGAATGGAAAGTCTTGTGGAACATCAGGTGCCGCTGCCGGAGTGCCCGTGTCAATAACATCTGTCCACACGCCGCTTGCTACGGTTAGTTGGCGAGCATTAGCACCAGCTCTGCCACGTGAACCGGCAATAGTTACGCTTGGTGTGAAATTCGTCGGTCCGCTGCTCGTTGCAGCCCAATCAAACCAGTAGCTACCAGCATTAAGCGTCGTGCCGATAGTAACTGTATTCGCCCATATCCGCCGCGTCGTTCCCGGTGGAGTTCCCGGAGCCGGCACGACTGAATTAAAGATACGGAAAATCATTGTATCAACCGAAGAAGCCAACCGATTGGTCGTCGTATCACCAAAGATTACG
>Ga0136637_1000136_pt1 | contig 13882 bp, 14 predicted proteins | sample AntDrymUQ8572106_2_FD_105497 | JGI IMG/M metagenome (GOLD analysis project Ga0136637, IMG submission 105497) | Polar desert sand microbial communities from Dry Valleys, Antarctica - metaG UQ857 (21.06) | ecosystem: Environmental > Terrestrial > Soil > Desert | place: Antarctica: Dry Valley... | reverse complement strand
GGCGGCCAAGCGCGACAACCTGACGCGCCCCGATCCGGCCGCCTACGGCGACTTCGTCACCGCGCTCGGTCGCAAGTACGGCGACCAGATCAGCACGTGGTCGATCTGGAACGAGCCCAACCAGCCGCAGTTCCTGCGCCCGCAGTACGCCAATGGCGGCAAGCCGGCGTCGCCGGCCATCTACCGCAAGCTCTACCAGGCCGCGGTCGCCGGACTCGGCCGCGCCGGCCAGGGCGCGGACAAGATCCTGATCGCCGAGACCTCGCCGCGCGGCACGACGCGCGTCGTCGGCCCGCTCGTCTTCCTGCGCGGGATGCTGTGCCTGAACTCGAACTACCGCAAGCGCAGCAGCTGCGGGATGCTGCGCGCCGACGGCTACGCCCATCACGCGTACACGACCCGGCAGGGGCCGTACTTCGTCCCGGGCAGCCGCAACGACGTGACGATCGGCGTGCTGTCGCGCCTTACGCGGGCACTCGACAGAGCCGGGCGCGCGAAGGCGCTGCCGACCAGGCTGCCTATCCACCTGACCGAGTTCGGGATCCAGTCCACGCCGGACACGCAGAGCGGCGTCTCGCTGGCCAACCAGGTCAAGTTCCGCTCGATCGCGGAGCGCATCGCCTACGGCAACCCGCGCGTCGTGTCGTTCTCGCAGTACCTGCTGACCGACAGCGAGCCCACCGGCAAGAACGACTTCGGCGGCTTCGAGTCAGGCCTGCGCTTCTCAAACGGCAAGCGCAAGCCGTCGCTGGCCTCGTTTCCGCTGCCGCTCGCGGTGCAGCGCACAGGTTCGAAGGTCTCGATCTGGGGGCTCGTGCGGCCGGCGGGCGGCGCACGGACCAACGTGACGATCACCTACGCCAACCGCGGCTCGTCCTCCTTCAAGACGCTGCGCACGGTCAAGACCGACTCGCGCGGCTACTTCCGCCTGATCGCGTCCTACCGCAGCGGCCGGCGCTGGAACGTCGAGTGGCAGGGGCGCAAGAGCTCCCCGGTCACGTCCTACGAGAAGGGCTGAGCCTCAGCGGGCGGGTCGGCGCGCGATCAGCATGAACGTGTGGCCGACCTGGCGCATGACCGGCGCGGAGCCGAAGCGGTCCAGCGCGCCGACGACACGCTGCGCGCGCACGGGCAGCCGCCGCCAGGAGTAGCTGACCGCGTGCAGCTCGGGCTGCAGGCCCGCGGCGCGCGCGGCTGCTACGAGCCGGCGCGGAGACAGCGGTATGTCGTCGCGCGTGCCGTGTACCTGGACGCCCAGCCCGGCGCGGTTGGCGAGCGCGAGCGCCGCGCCGATCGGATGAAACACGTTGGGCTCGATTGCGACGAGCGCGCCGCCCGGGCGCAGCAGCCGCTGCGCCTCGACGAGGCAGGGTGCGAGCTCGCCCTTGTATGCGACGTGGTGCAGCACGAGCCGGTGCAGGACGACGTCGAAAGACTCATCTGAAAGGCCGTGAAGCTGCCCGGCAGCGCCCTGCAGGCCCTCGTCGGCCTCCCCCTGCTCCACGACGTGGCGCGGGCGCGCCGGATCGATGTCGGCGGCGACGAGGCGCCATTGCGGCGCGGGCAGCAGATGGCGGCCCGGGTGCCAGCCACAGCCGACCGACAGCGCATCGCCGCCTGCCAGCCCGAGATGACGATCGATCAGCTCACGCTCGCGGCGCTTGCCGCGCTCGTACTGCTCGGACAGCGTGGCCGGGTCGCTCAGCCGGTCGAGCAGGTTGTCGGGCGTGTAGGTCTCGCTCATGCTAGAGGCGCCGCAGCAGGGCGACGAGCTCGGAGGGGGCGCGGACGGCGTTGGCGTCAGCGCGGTAGCGCTCCAGCCGGTCGGCGCTGGACTCGCGCAGCGCCTCCAGCAGCAGCTCGTCGAGCGACTTGAAGTAGTAGAAGATCAGCCCCGGGTTGACGCCCGCGAAGCCCGCGATCGTCCGCGCGCTCGCTCCGGCGAAGCCCTTCTCCCGGAGCGCCTGGAGGGTGGCATTCACGATTCGATCTCTGGAGTCGGTCGCCATGCTGGACATATCTTGACCGGCTCTTCGTGCTCTCGCTTCCGCTGAGCGTGTCGGCATGGGCGTCGGGCCGCGCGGGTCGCAGGCGCACGCCGCCGGGCGCGGCTCCGATGGCCGTCGCGGGAGAGATCCTGGGGATCGTCGGCACGGTGCTCGGCTGCCTCGCGCTGGGCGGCATGCGCGGCGATCGTGGCGTAGCGTCACGCCGATGGGCTCCGACGATGTCTACGCGACCGCCAAGCAGGGCTTGCGCGCGCGGGCGGCGTCCGTTGCCGCCGGCCGCGCGCGGCAGCGTCGCCACGAGCGGCTGTTCGCGCTGACCGGCGTGACGGCGCAGAGCCGGATCGTCGACATCGGCTGCGGGACGATCGGCCTGCGTCGTCACGAACCCGAGCGCGACATCACCGGAGTCGATGTTGCCGAGCGGCCGGACTACCCCGGACCGTTCGTGCGCGCCGACGCGACGCAGGGACTGCCGTTCGCCGACGACGAGTTCGACCTCGCCTACTGCTCGAGCGTCATCGAGCACGTCGCGCCGGCGCTGCGCGAGCAGTTCGCCGGCGAGCTGCGTCGCGTCGCGCGCGGCTGGTATGTGCAGACCCCGGCGTTCTCCTTCCCCGTCGAGCCCCACGCGCTGCTGCCGGCCGCGCACTGGCTGCCGCCCGCGCTGCGCCGGCCCTACTGGCGCCTTGGCGTCGCCGGCGACTGGGAGGACATCGCGCTGCTGCGCCGCGCGGAGATGGCGGCGCTCTTTGGCGAGCCTGTCGCCGAGCGCGTCGGGCCGCTGGTGAAGAGCTGGGTCAGCGTCAAGGCCGTGTGACGTCGCCGGGAGGTCGCCGGTTCCGGCGACCGGACGGCGAAACCACTAAATTTTCCCCAATGGCGCGCCAGCTCTGGTTTCTGCGCCATGGGGAGGCCGAACCGCATGATGCGCGCCCCGACGCCGACAGGCGCCTCACGGCCCGCGGAGAGGACCAGTCACGCGCCGCCGGCCTCGCGCTGGCTGCCCTCGATCTCGAGTTCCAGCTAATCGTCACGAGCCCGCGCGTACGCGCGCTCGACACGGCGAAGCTGGCCTGCGAGGCGCTACGCGGCGAGCCGGTCGTCGACGAGCGTTTGAGCAGCGACTTCGGGGTCCGCGAGGCGCTCGAGATCGCCTACGCCGCGGGCGCGGACAAGCGCGTGTTGTTCGTCGGTCACAACCCGGACCTGCCGCAGATCCTGCGCGACCTCACCGGCGGGCAGATCGAGATGAAGAAGGGCGGAATCGCAGGGGTACGAATGCGCGGCAGCCAGCGCGGCGACCTGATCGTGCTCCTGCGCCCGCGCGAGATCGAGGTGCTTGTCGCGTCTGATCGCCAGCGGTAGGCTCGCTTTCGCTGAAGTAGCGCGGGATACGCAGGTCTACGCTTCACAGCGTGCCTGAGCTACCGGAGGTCGAGATCACGGCGCGCCGCTTGGACGCCGCGCTGTGCGGCGCGCAGATCGAGTCCGCGATGGCTCCCGGGCTCAACGCGCTGAAGACCTTCGACCCGCCGCTGCAGGCGCTCGAAGGTCGCAGCATCACGGGCGTCAGACGGCGTGGGAAGAACCTCGTGATCGATGTCAGCGGCGACCTCGTCCTGCTCGTGCACCTCATGAGCGCCGGACGCCTGCAGCTCTTCGACAAGCGCGCCGGCCCGCGCGACCGCACGTCGCGGCTGCTGCTGCGCATCCCGCCCGATCGTGAGCTGCGCCTGCGCGAGTTCGGCACAAAACAGGCGGCCTGGGTCAAGCTCCTGCGCGCCGACGAGCTCGAGGCCGACGAGGCGCTCGCCAAACTCGGGCCGGAGGCCTGGCCGCAGCCGCCCGCGGAGCTCGCAGCGATCCTCCAAGCGCCGCGGCCGCTGCACACGCTGCTGCGCGACCAGCGCGTGATCGCCGGCATCGGACGCTCCTGGGTCGACGAGATCCTGTGGACCGCGCGCCTGTCGCCGTTCAAGCGCGGCGACGACCTCGACGAGGCCGAAACCGAGGCGCTGAGCGCGGCGATCGCATCGGTGCTCGACGGGGCGATCGAGCACTACGAGGGCGTTGTCGCGCTGCCGATCCCCGACAAGCTGCCGCTGGCGCTGCTGGTCCATCGCAAGGCCGGTGAGCCGTGCCCGCGCTGCAGCACGACGATCGAGGCCGTCCATTACGAGGACTACATCATGTGTTACTGCCCCGCCGAGCAGACGGGCGGCAAGGTGCTCAAGGACCGGCGGCTCTCGCGGCTGCTGAAGTGATCAGACGACTTTTGCGCCGAGCCCGGCCGTGAACTCGCCGGCGCTCATCGGCTCGGAGAACATCGGATAGTCGAATTTGAGCGCGTTCTCGTGCTCTTCGGTCGATGTCCCGGCGACGCAGTCCGACAGCGTGAGACGGCTGTTGGCACCGGAGGGATGGCGCTGGCAGTGCGCCGCGCCGGCGCTGACGTCGGGTGGCCGTACCGGGCTGCCAAGCGGACCGAAGTCCGTGATCTGGCCGCCACGACGGTGTCTGAGCGCGACTCGGACATGCTGCTCTTCTGCCCGGGGCCTTGGTCAGCTAACCGCCGGAGCGATCGTCGCGCACATCGCGGAGTGGTCGGAGAGGCCGTCTGTGCGCAGGCTGTGCTCATGGTCAGTGGCTATGGCGAGCGCCGAGACGCCGATGAAGCCCGATCCCGAACCACAGCACGCCGAAGAGCGTCCTCGTCAACTCCTCGCGCTCGGACGGGTTGTCGGCCATCGTGAGTTGCTGATGCCCCGCCACGCGGTCGTGTGAACGTCATGTGAAAGAAGTGTTCACTCCCGCCGGCTCGGGCACATCCGCCGCAGCGCGCACTCGCCGCACGCCGGGCGCTGGGCGTGGCACGTGCGGCGGCCGTGGCGCAGCAGGTTGACGTGAAACTCGAGCTCGGCGCCGGGCGGGGTGAGGTCGACCATCGCGTCGTGCAGCTCCTCGAACGGCGCCTTCGGACGCAACAGCCCGAGGCGCGTGCCGACACGCGAGACGTGCGTGTCGACGGGCACGTCGCGCAGGCCGTAGGAGAACAGCAGCACACAGGCGGCGGTCTTGCGCCCTACCCCAGGCAGCGCGCAGAGGTACGCGCGTGACTGCTCGATCGGCGCGTCGCGCATCCACGACAGGTCGAGCGGATCGCCGATTGCCTCGAGGATCGCCTTGATCCGCGCCGACTTGACCTTCGAGATGCCGCCCGGGCGGATCGCCTCTTCGATCTCCTCGACGGGAGCGTGGCGAACCTCCTCCCAACGCTCGAAGCGCTCGCGCAGCCGCCCGAACGCCACGTCGCGGTTGCGGTCGTTCGTGGACTGCGAGAGCACGGTCAGGACGAGCTCGGCGAGCGGGTCTGCGTGCGGCGCCATCACCGGCACGCCGTAGACCTCCGCCAGGCGCTCGCGCAGGCGCTGCACGCGCGCGCGAGACGGGGGCTTCCACGCCGCTCGCGCCGCGCTCACTCCAGCGCGCCCCAGCGCTTACAGGCGCGGGCCGCCTCCTCGGCAGCCTCGGGCAGCGCCGCGGCGAGCGCCGGTGGATAGAAATCGGTCTTTCCCAGATGCGCGAGCAGGACACCGAGAAAGACGTCGCCGGCGCCGGTCGTGCTGACGGCGCGCGCCGGCCGGCCGGCGATCTCATGGCGCAGGCCCTTCGCGCGCAGGATCGCCCCGGCGGCGCCGTCGGTGACGATCACGTGCTGCGCGCCGGCCGCCAGCAACGAGGCGGCTGCCGCTTCGGGCTCGCTCTCGCCGGTCAGCACACGAGCCTCGTAGCGGTTGCACTTCACGAGAAACGCGCCGGGCACGCACTGCCCCGCGGCGGCGGCGGCGCGGCCCGGGCTCTGATCCCAGCGCCCGAGGCGAAGGTTGGGATCAAAGACGATCGGGCGACCGAGCTCGAGCGCGCGCTCGCGGGCGGCGAGCGTCAGCGCGGCCTCGGGCGCGCCGGCCAGCGTGTTCGAGGTGAACAGCAGCGCGTCGCATGCGTCGACGCCTTCCAGCAGGCGCTCGTCGAGCGCGCTGATCGCCGCGGCAACGCCGTCGCCGTAGAGCTCGTAGTGCGGCTCGCCATGCTCGTCGAGCGTGACGAACGCGAGCGCCGTGTGCAGGCCGTCGGCGAGCCCGAACCAGCGTAGGTCGACGTGCTCAACGGTAAGCCGGTCGTGCAGCCAGGCGCCCCAGGGGTCGTCGCCGGCACCGCCCGCCAGCGACACCGCGGCGCCCAGACGGGCAGCGGTCACCGCTGCGTTACAGACGACGCCGCCGCTGTGCGCGACGAACGCGTCGGCCTCCGCGAGCGAGCCGACCGGCCGCTGGCAGATCAGATCGACGATGGCCTCGCCGAAGCAGAGGGTTCGCACGGCGGGGAGGCTATCTTGGGCGCGGTGCCGGCCGTGATCCAGGAGACGATCGAGCTCGACGGCCAGCCCGTCTTCCTGCGGCGCGCCGGCGACGACGCGATCCCGATCCTCTACCTGCACGGCCTGCCGACGAGCTCCTATGACTGAATCGGCCCGCTGGCGCTCGGCGGCGGGATCGCGGTCGACCTGCCCGGCTTCGGTCGCAGCGGCAAGCGTGGCGACCTCGACTACTCGCTCGCTGGGCACGCCATGTTCATCGAGCGCCTGCTCGACGCGCTCGACATCGACCGCGTGCGGCTGTGCATGCACGACTGGGGGGCGGCGGCCGGCCTGGCGTGGGCGATGTCGGCGCCCGAGCGCGTGGAGCGGCTCGTCGTGATCAACGGCGTCCCGCTGCTGCCGGGATTCCGCTGGCACCGTCCGGCGCAACTTGCGCGCATGCGGTTTCTCGGTGAGTTCTTCGTCGGCCTCGCGACGCGTCGCGTACTGGGCTACATGTCGCGCGGCGCGTCAGCCGGCCCGGGGCGGATGCCCAAGCCGTTTCTCGCCAGCGCGGCCGAGGGCTTCGACCAGGGAACGCAGCGCGCGGTGCTGCGGATCCTGCGCAGCGCGACGCCCGCGCTGCTGGCGGCGCAGGGCGAGGGCCTGTCGCGCATCACCGCTCCGGCGCTCGTGCTGTGGGGCGCCGAGGACCCTTACATCCCAGCGCGCTTCGGAGCGGGCTATGCCGCAACGCTCGGCGACGCGACGCTTGAGACCGTGCCGGACGCAGGCCACTGGCCGTGGATCGACCGCCCCGAGCTCAATGAGCGGATCGTGGCCTTCTTGAGCGACGACTTAGGGTCGCGGCCTCGCTCCCGGTGAGGAGCTTTACGATCCGCGGGCAGCCGCTGAGCCGCGCGCTGCCCGCGTGGGCGCTGGCGGCGTTGGGAGCCGCCGTCTACCTGCTGCTCGACCCGCCCAGTACCGACCTCGCCGCGCAGCAGTACCGCACGCAGCTCTTCGAAGAGGCCGGCTTCACGGTGTGGAACAACAACTGGTACGGCGGCCACCACACGCCCGCCTACAGCGTGCTGTTCCCCCCGCTGGGGGCTACGCTCGGGCCGCAGATCGTCGGCGCCCTCGCCGCTATCGCAGCCGCGGCGCTGTTCGCGCGGCTCGCCGCGAGCCGTTGGGGCGAGTGTGCCTATCCCGCCACGCTGTGGTTCGCGGTCGCGATCCTGGCGAGCATCGTCAGCGGGCGCCTGACGTTCGCGCTCGGCGTCGCGTTCGGGCTGGCGGCGCTGCTCGCGCTGGCGTCCGGGCGCGCTGCGCTCGCCGTCGCGCTCGCGTTCGTCACGCCGCTCGCCAGCCCCGTCGCGGGGTCGTTCCTTGCGCTCGCGGCGCTCGCCTGGGGTCTTGGTGGTGTGCGCGAGCGCGGGACGCTCGCGGCGGTTCTCACCCTCGCCGCACTCGCCCCGCTGGCCGTGCTTGGCCTGCTCTTCCCCGAGGGCGGCAGCGAGCCGTTCGTGGACTCCGCGTTCTGGCCTGCGCTCGTCGGGCTGGCGCTCGTCGTGGCGCTGCTGCCGGCGCGCGAGCGGGCGCTGCGCATCGGCGTCGGTCTGTACGCGCTGGCGCTGGTCGCCTCGTTCGCGTTCGCCAACCCACTCGGTGGCAACGCGACGCGGCTGGGCGCGCTGCTGGCGGGCCCGCTTGCCGTCGCCGTCCTGGCCGGCCGGCGCCGCCCCGTCGTCATCGCCCTGATCGCGCTGCCGCTCGCGTACTGGTCGCTGTACCCGGCCGTTCGCGACTTCCTGCGCGCCGACGGCGACCCGTCGATCCAGCGCAGCTATCACGAGCCGCTCGTGCGATTTCTGCAACGCCAGCCCGGCGCGTTTCGCGTCGAGATCCCGTTCACCGAGAACCACTGGGAGGCCACGCACGTCGCTGGCTTCTTCCCGCTGGCGCGCGGCTGGGAGCGCCAGCTCGATCGCCGCTACAACGCTCTCTTCTACGACGGCGACCTCGACGCCGCGCGCTACCGGGCATGGCTCGACGGCCTTGCCGTGCGCTTCGTGGCGCTGGCCGACGTGCCGCTTGACGCACACGCACGTGACGAGGCGCGGCTGATCAACCGCGGCCTGCCCTATCTTCGCCCCGTGTGGCGCAACCAGCACTGGCGCGTGTTCGCCGTGCGCGACGCGGCGCCGCTCGTGCAGCGCGGCACAGGCGAGATCACGTTGTCGCGCGATGGCTTTGAGATCACGGCCGCGCGCGCGGGAGTGACGGTCGTGCGCGTACGCCACTCCCGTTGGTGGACCGTGACGGCCGGCGACGCATGCGTCGCACGCGACCCCGGCGGGATGACGCGTGTGCGCGTGCGCCGCGCGGGCACCGTCGCCGTTCAGGCACGGCTCGCCGGGCAAGCCTGCGGGCGGTGACAACCCGGACACACGACGGCGACGCTGTGCATCTACCGTCGCCTGCGATGGCCACCGGCCGGATCTCTCCCTGGCTGCTCGCCGCTGCGCTGTCGCTCGTGTGGCTGTTCGTCGGGCCCGACACCCCAGACCTCGCTGGACGCTCGTCCACGCGCTCAGCACCGGCTCGCTGACGATCGGCGCCAAGTTCCGCACCAGTGCGATCACCAAGCGCCGCGGCCACTGCGACCGCCCGCGGTCACGCAGGCAAACCAGATTTGTGAACGCGCGTAGCACCCCAGGTAGGATGGCCTCCCGCACATGCTCGCCGCTCGTGCCAGCACGCTTCAGGAGCGGTTCCTGCCCCACGGTCCCCTCGACCTGGTGCGCCAGGTGCTGCTGTTCGTGGCTGCCTTCCAGCTCTACCGGCTCACGCGCGGGATCGTCAACGATCCCAGCGACGCTGTCGGTGCGTTCAACAACGCGCGCGATCTCATCGGCATCGAGCAGACGCTCAACATCTTCATCGAGCCTTCTATCCAGGCATTCGCGTCCGGCCAGCAGTGGCTGCTTGACGGCGCCTCGTGGATGTACATCAACGCGCAGACGACCGTCACCCTCGGCGCGCTCCTGTGGATCTACCTGTTTCGCAACTCGAGCTTCTACTTCGTGCGCAACATGTTCCTGTTCGCGTTCTGCCTCGCGCTCGTGGGTTACGCGCTGTACCCCACTGCGCCGCCGCGCTTCCTGCCGGAGTGGGGCTTCTTTGACGCCGTTGCGGACTTCACCGGCATCCCGCAGGACAACGTCACGGTCAACACGCTCACCAACCAGTACGCGGCCGTGCCATCGATGCACGTCGCGTTCGCGCTCATGATCGCGATTCCGATCGGAAAGCTCGTGCGCTGGCGCGCGCTGAGGATCTTCTGGTTCTGCTATCCGCTGCTCGTGGTCTTCGTGATCGTGTCGACCGCCAACCACTTCATCCTCGATGCCGTCCTCGGAGCGATGACCGCCGGAATCGGCGCGCTGGCAGCGAGGGCGATGGCGCGGATGTGCCCGGACGACTGGTCCTTCCGACGGCCGGCGCGCAAGCCCGTGCCACCCCTGCTCGAGGCTGCGCCCGCCCCCGCGACGTCTTGATGGCGGCCGGAACGCAGCAGCCACCGCCGCCCACCGAACCCGGCCCGCCGGCGACGCGCCCGCGCCGCAACACGCCTGGCGCGGCGTGGCTGGATGCGGCGCGCACCTGGCTGATCCGCTCGCCGCTGACGCCGAACATGATCTCGCTGGCGGGCTTCACGCTCAACGTCGTCGCCGCCGTGATGATCTGGCAGACCGAGTTCTTCTGGGGCGGCGTCGTGTTCATCATCGGCTCGATCATGGACACGCTCGACGGCGGCTACTCGCGCATGTCGGGCAAGGGGACGCCGTTCGGCGCGTTTCTGGACTCGACGCTGGATCGGATCGTCGAAGGCATCGTGCTGACGGCCGTCGCCGCGACGTTCGCCGACCGCCAGGACGAGCTCGCGGTCGCCGCGGTCGTCGTCGCCGTGCTGTCATCGCTGACCGTCTCCTACACGCGCGCTCGCGCCGAGGCGCTGGGCGTCGAGTGCAAGGTCGGGATCGCCGACCGGCTCGTGCGCGTGATCATCCTGTCGGCCGGCCTCGTGTTCGCAGCGCTCGGCGCGCTCGAGCCCGCCGTCTACGTGCTGGCCGGCCTGAGTAGCATCACCGTGGCACAACGCATCTTCCACGTTCGGCGCGAGCTGACACGTCCCGCGGCGGGTGTAACGCCGTAGCGCACGCGGGGTGTTAGCCCCGAACGACTTGACGAAGGGAAAGAGCCTCACATGAGCCCCACCAACGGCAACGGCGCCGCCGCCTCCAATGGCGCAGCCCGGTACCAGCAGGACAAGGTCCGCGTCGCGATCGTCGGCGTCGGCAACTGCGCTTCGGCCTTCGTCCAGGGCGTCGAGTACTACAAGAACGCTGATCCCGGTGAGCAGGTCCCGGGCCTCATGCATGTCGACGTCGGCGGCTACCACGTCTCGGACATCGAGTTCACGGCCGCCTTTGACATCGACTCCACGAAGGTCGGCAAGGACCTCGGCCAGGCGATCTGGGCCGGCCAGAACAACACGATCAAGTTCGCCAAGGTGCCGAAGAAGACCGGCGTGCCGGTCCACCGCGGCATGACGCACGACGGCCTCGGCAAATACCTCAAGCAGAAGATCACCAAGGCGCCTGGCGAGACGGCCGACATCGTGCAGATCCTCAAGGACACGCACACCGACGTCGTCGTCTCCTACCTGCCCGTCGGCTCCGAGGACGCGACCAAGTGGTACGTCGAGCAGGTGCTCGAGGCCGGCTGCGGCTTTGTCAACTGCATCCCCGTCTTCATCGCGCGTGAGGACTACTGGAACAAGCGCTTCAAGAAGGCCGGCCTGCCGATCGTCGGCGACGACATCAAGTCCCAGGTCGGGGCGACGATCGTGCACCGCAACCTCGCGCGGCTGTTCCACGACCGCGGCGTCAAGCTGATGCGCACCTCACAGCTGAACGTCGGCGGCAACATGGACTTCTTCAACATGCTCGAGCGCGAGCGCCTGGAGTCCAAGAAGATCTCCAAGACGAACGCCGTCACGTCGATCATGGGCCACGACCTGCCCGCCGGTGACGTCCACGTCGGCCCGTCGGACTACGTGCCATGGCTGACCGACCGCAAGTGGGCGCACATCCGCCTCGAGGGCCAGGCCTTCGGCGACGTGCCGCTGACCGCCGAGCTCAAGCTCGAGGTGTGGGACTCGCCCAACAGCGCCGGGATCGTCATCGACGCCGTGCGTTGCTGCAAGCTCGCCCTCAACCACGGCATCAGCGGCCAGCTCGACGGCCCGTCGAGCTACCTCATGAAGTCGCCGATGAACCAGCGCCCCGACGAGCAGGCCCACCTGGACACCGAGAGCTTCGTCGCGAAGTACTCGCGCAAGCCGGGCACCCAGCCCAAGGGTCGCAAGGCGCCGGCCAAGCGCAGGGCCGCCACGGCCAAGGCGGCCGCGACGGACTCGAGCAAGAGCTGAGCGGATCCAGCTAGGAGATCGGTCCCGTCACTTGCACCCTGCGGCCGTCGCCCCCGTATCCTAGTTGCGGTGAGCACAAGCGAGAGCACCACGAACGCGCCTGAGGGAGACGACGCCGGCCAGACGCTCGCGACGCTCGTTCTGGACGCCGCCGCCAAGCACCGCGGCACCGCGCTGCGCTATCCCGACGGCGCCGACTGGTGCGAGCTCTCCTATCCCGATCTCGGCATCGCCGTCAAGGAGATCGCCAAGGGCCTGATCGCGCTCGGCCTCGAGGCCGGCGATCGCGTCGCGATCCTCTCCAATACGTGCGCGGAATGGACGCTGGCCGACTTCGGCGCGCTCTGCGCGGGCGCGGTCGTCGTGCCCGTCTACCAGACCAACTCGCCCGACGAGTGCCAGTACGTGCTCGAGCACTCGGGCTCCAAGGCTATCTTCTGCGAGGACGACGACCAGGTCGCCAAGCTGCACGAGGTCCGCGACGACCTGCCCGCCCTGGAGCACATCATCGTCTTCGAGGGCGAGTCCGAGGGCACGATCTCGTTCGGTGCGCTGCGCTCACGCGGCACTGACGTCGGCGACGGTGCGCTCGCGCAACGCACCGAGGCCGTCAAGGCGACCGATGTCGCCACGATCGTCTACACGTCGGGGACGACGGGCCCGCCGAAGGGCTGCATGCTGACCCACGCCAACATGCGCGCGGTCACCGACATGGTCCTGCGCCAGCTCGACGTGGCGGCGGATCGAGACTGCTTCTACATCTTCCTGCCGCTCGCGCACGTGCTGACGCGCGTGGTGCAGGTCATCGGCGTCCACGTCGGCGCCGAGCTCGCCTACTGGCACCGTGATCCCAAGCGCATCGTCCAGGACGTCAGCGAGATCTCACCGACGCACCTGCCGTCCGTGCCGCGCATCTTCGAGAAGATCTACACCGCGGCGACGAGCAAGGTCGAGGCGGCGGGCGGGGTCAAGCTCAAGCTGTTCTGGTGGGCCGTCGGGGTCGGGCGCGAGGTCCATCGCCGCAAGCAGCGTGGCGGCCGCCCGGGTCTGGTGCTCGAGGCCCAGCACGCCGTCGCCGACCGGCTCGTTCTGCACAAGATCCGCGACCTCTTCGGTGGGCGCATCGCGCTGGCAATCACCGGCGCGGCGCCGGTCGAGGAGCAGATCCTCTCCTTCTTCTTCGCCGCCGGAGTGCCGGTGCTCGAGGGCTACGGCATGACCGAGACCGCCGCGGCGATCACGCTCAACACGCTCGAGGAGCACCGTCTCGGCACGGTCGGGCGGGCGCTGCCCGGCTGCGACGTGCGCATCGCCGAGGACGGCGAGGTGCTGCTGCGTGGCGCGAACATCTTCGTCGGCTACCACGAGGACGAGAAGTCGACGGGGGAGACGCTGATCGACGGCTGGCTGCACTCCGGCGACCTCGGCGAGCTCGACGACGACGGATACCTGCGCATCACCGGCCGCAAGAAGGACCTGATCATCACCTCCAGCGGCAAGAACGTCGCTCCCTCGAATCTCGAGACCTCGCTCAAGCAGAGCCGTTGGATCTCACAGGCCGTGGTCTTCGGCGACCGCCGCCCCTACCTGACGGCGCTGCTGACGCTCGATCCGGACGAGATCGGCGCGCTCGCCGACAAGGTCGGCGCCAAGTCCAAGGACCAGGCCTCGCTCGCCGAGGATTCCGCCGTGCGCGACGAGCTGCAGAGCGTCGTCGATGAGGTCAACCGCAAGGTCGCGCGCGTCGCGCAGGTCAAGAAGTTCGCCGTGCTCGACCGCGACCTCACGCAGGAGGACGAGGAGCTCACGCCGACGATGAAGGTCAAGCGCAACGTCGTGTACGAGCGCCACGCAGACATCTTCAAGGGCCTTTACGAGCAGGAATGAGCCTCGCTCAGCGAATGCGGAAGCGGCCCACGAGGTCGCGAGCTTAGGTCAGGACGCTCACCTGGGTCCCTCAACCTTGTCGCCGCCCGGCGCTCCGTATCCTCAGACGGTGCCCTTGGACCCCCTCGC
>Ga0136637_1000135_pt1 | contig 13891 bp, 8 predicted proteins | sample AntDrymUQ8572106_2_FD_105497 | JGI IMG/M metagenome (GOLD analysis project Ga0136637, IMG submission 105497) | Polar desert sand microbial communities from Dry Valleys, Antarctica - metaG UQ857 (21.06) | ecosystem: Environmental > Terrestrial > Soil > Desert | place: Antarctica: Dry Valley... | reverse complement strand
CGAGGCACGTCGGACTGCGCAGACGCATGACGAGGTGACGAGCCGCCTCACACCGCATCAACGCGTACACGCCGTTACGGTGCTGCTCGAGGTCGAGCTTGCCGGAGCCTGTTGGGAGAAGGTCGGCCATCTGACCTCACGTGCTGAGGCGGCAGTCGCCGCCAACATCGCAACGCCTTGCTTCTCGAACGTGTGGTCGCTACTCGCGTGCGCCCTGGCCAGCGCCCGACGCGGCGACGAGGAGGAGTCGCGGCGCCTCGAGTGGGCCGCTGAGGACCTGGGGATGGAGGGATACAACGCATTTTCCGACCCCCTCCGCATCGAGATACTCCTCGCCCGAGGCGAGCTCGAAGAAGTAGAGCGAAAGATCCGCGACTGGAGCCCAGACGGATTCGAGGATGTGGAAGGACTCGTCGCCCACCTCAACGCGCTCGTCGCGCTTGAGCGACGTTCGGAGATCGAGGAGATAGCACCGAACCTCTTGCGGCCGCAGACCTACCTCGAGCCCTTCGCTCTGCGGTCGCTCGGCTTCGCGCGCGCCGACGATGCCCTGATCCAGCAAGCGGTCGACCAGTTCGAGGAGATGCGCCTCGTCTGGCACGCGGCGCAGACCAAAAAGCTGCTCAGCCCGTCCTGAGTCGTCGACCGCCCGATCTTCGCGCGCGCGCTATCCGAAGCCAAGGGCACCGCACTTCAGCCTCACTCGTCGGGTGGCGCGGAGAAGCCTCAGGTACCGCAGAAGGTCCGGTAGGCACCGAAGTCATCTGGAGCGGGAGCTGCGTAGCGCTCGAGGCCGGGGCGCTCGTGGAAGGGAGCGCCCACCGCGCGCAGGAGCCGTTCGAGCTGATCCAAGTCGCCCTGGGTCGCAGCGGCGAGAGCCTCCTCGACAAGGTGGTTGCGGGGGATGTAGACGGGGTTGACCCGGTCCATCACGTCGGCGTCCGGGCCGAAGGCGTGCCAGCGGTCCGCCCAGGCGTCGAACGCCATCAGGTCGAGGAACAGGCCGCGCGCGGGTTCTGCGTCACCGCGGGCCGCGGCGCCGAGGGCCGTGCACCGCGCCTGGGTCGGGCAGGACACCCGCCTTGCCTGCGCCTGCGGCCGGTCGGCGCGAGACCCAGGGTGGCGTGCAACTCCACGCGCGATGACAGCGACCGGGTCACATGGCCCACGATGAACGCAGGTTTGACACCCCAGGGGAGTGACCTCGACTCGTGCAAATACATCAGCACCGCTGGGGAGGTGCCTCGCAGTCCAGACCCCTGAACTTCATCCGCGCGCGCGGGGGCTGGTGGTCGTCAGTCGAGGATATTTCACCCCACACCGCTCCTGACCTGCACGCTTGTCACGCTCAAATGCATAGCGTTCAAGCGTTCCTAGTCCGCGACTACCTCGACTGAGGTTCATCGCCTGTGACGGAGGGCATGGCGTCAGCAAGCGGAACCCTCGACGCGGGTGTTTGATGGGGAGATGACCACTCCCATGCCCGAGACCCCCACAGACCCCGACCAGGTGGAGCCGGACGTCGTACCCAGCTCCGAACCGGAGCCGTTCGCGAACCCTGAGCCGGAGCGCCAACCCGACCTCGCCCCAGACGCTCCTGGACCGCTCTAGGTCAGCGCGACGGCGCCGAACAGCCACAACCCGGCGGCGAAGAGCGCTCCGGCCAGCTCGATGAGTATCGACACGCCGGCCGCCTTCATCGCATGCTTGGTGGACTCCCACGCGGCCTCCTGCGTCTGCTGGCGCTGGAGCTCGTACAGGTAGACACCCAGCGGGAAGCCGACGAACAGCCCGACGAACGGGATCACGAAGAACCCCACCAGCGCGCAGAGTCCGCCGACCATCAGCGCGGCGTTGGGAACACCGGCGGCCTTGAGGCGGCGACCGGGCCAGGCGTACTTGGCGACGAAGGCCGCCGTCACTGCGAGCGTGGCGCCGCCGAACACGGCCCAGCCAGCGGTCGTACCGACCTGGAACGCCCAGACGCCGATCGCCGCCAATACCAGCAAGGTGCCCGGCAGGACGGGAACGATGATCCCGACCACGCCCACGAGGATCACCAGCCCCACGACGACCTCGGCACCGGTGCTCACCGGTCCACTGTGCCGCACGGCCCAGTCCGACAGGGGCCGGGGCATCACCAAGGGCCCCCGACCAGACGGTCGGAGGCCCTTGGTGAGGGGGTCAGGAGGCGGTCAGATCTCCCCGCTGGGTGCCGTTGCCGGTGTCTCTGCGAGCCGGCTCGTCTCGTCGTGGATGGTGACGGCAATCTCACGAAGCTTGTCTTCGTGCTCGCGGGCGTGGTGGGCGCAGAACAGCAGCTCTCCGCCATTGGTCAGCTCAGCGCGTACGTATGCCTGAGCACCACAACGGTCGCAACGATCGGCGGCGTTGAGGGCAGCAGGTGGAGCAACAGCAGTCGTCACGTCTGACCTCTTTTCGTTCTCGGTGGGACTGAACTCGTCACATCGTGGTCAACATCCAACCACGTCCGGAACTTCCCGGCCCGAAGGGTGCGCTAGGTAACATCGCTTCCACGATGCCGCTGCGGCCCTACCGGCCATGACGTGTCTTGTACTCGACCTTAGTGGTCGATGACAAATTCTTACTCGGCACGCTGACAATTCGGAGCGCAACGCGCGGTCGGATGGGTGTGGATTCGCAGGCGACCGCGTGTCGGCCGGTCCTGTGGGTGGCGGGCGGTAGATTCTGCGTAGACACCACCTGCGGCACGGTGACCCACTCACCGCCTGAGGAGCTCGACATCGACACCGCCTACAACGCCCGCAACCTCTTGGTGCTCGAAGGCCTCGAGGCGGTTCGCAAGCGCCCAGGGATGTACGTCGGGTCCACCGACACGCGCGGGCTCATGCACTGCTTGTGGGAGATCATCGACAACTCCGTCGACGAGGCGCTGGCCGGTGCGTGCACCTCGATCGAGATCTTCCTGCACGCTGACGGCTCAGTGGAGGTGCGCGACGACGGCCGCGGCGTACCGGTCGACATCGAGCCCAAGACGGGCTTGACCGGCGTCGAGGTCGTCTACACCAAGCTCCACGCCGGCGGCAAGTTCGGCGGCGGCTCGTACGTCGCCACCGGCGGACTGCACGGCGTCGGCGCCTCGGTCGTCAACGCGCTGTCCTCGCGGCTGGACGTCGAGGTCGACAAAGGTGGGGCGACCTGGGCGATGTCCTTTCGTCGAGGCGTGCCCGGCATGTTCGACGGCCCGTCGGACGGATCGACATTCACCGCAGCGCCGGAGCTGCGCAAGGTCGGCAAGGTCAAGAAGACCGTCAGCGGCACCCGGGTCCGTTACTGGCGCGATCCGCAGATCTTCATCAAGGACGCCACGTTCTCCTACGACGAGCTCGTCACCCGAGCACGGCAGACGTCGTTCCTGGTGCCCGGGCTCGAGCTCGTCATCAGTGACGAGCGCGCTGGGACGCCAGTGACCGAGCGGTTCCGCCACGACGGTGGCATCGCGGAGTTCTGCAAGTTCCTCAGCCACGGCGAACCCGTCAGCGACGTGGTGCGACTGCAGGGCAGCGGCGCCTTCACCGAGACCGTGCCACTCCTGGACGACAAGGGTCACATGACGCCACAGGACGTCGAGCGTGAGCTGGGCGTGGACATCGCCGTGCGCTGGGGGAGCGGCTACGAGACCGAGATGCAGTCGTTCGTCAACATCATCGCGACGCCCAAGGGCGGCACCCACGTCTCGGGGTTCGAGCGCGCGCTGACGCGGACCTTCAACGACGTGCTGCGAGCCAGTCGCGCGCTGAAGAACGGCGACGCCGACGTCATCAAAGATGACGTGCTCGAGGGGATGACGGCCGTCGTCACCGTGCGTCTCGCCGAGCCACAGTTCGAAGGACAGACCAAGGAGGTCCTGGGCACCCCGGCAGTGACGAGGATCGTCAGCTCCATCGTCGGACGCGAGCTCAAGGCGTACCTCACCTCGACAAAGGCCGCGCAGAAGACCAAGGCGCGGCTTGTCATGGACAAGGTGGTTGCCGCTGCCCGGATGCGGGTGCTCGCCCGTCAGCAGCGCGACACCCAGCGACGCAAGAGTGCGCTGGAGTCGAGCGCGCTGCCCGCCAAGCTGGCCGACTGCCGCAGCAACGACGTGGACCGCAGCGAGCTGTTCATCGTGGAGGGCGACTCCGCGCTCGGGACCGCCAAGTCCGCGCGAGACTCGGAGTACCAGGCGTTGCTGCCGATCCGCGGCAAGATCCTCAACGTCCAGAAGGCGTCGGTCGCGGAGATGCTCAAGAACACCGAGTGCAGCTCGATCATCCAGGTCGTCGGCGCCGGTTCTGGGCGTACCTTCGATCTCGACGCCGCACGTTACGGGCGGATCATCTTCATGGCCGACGCCGACTCCGACGGTGCCCACATCCGATGCCTGCTCGCGACGTTGTTCTTCCAGTACATGCGCGCGCTGGTCGAGGCGGGGCGCGTGTTCTCCGCGGTGCCGCCGTTGCACCGGATCGAGCTGGCGAACCCCAAGAAGGGGATGGACAAGTACGTGTACACGTATTCCGACCCAGAGCTGCAACGCCGGCTCGCGGAGTTCAGCAAGAAGGGGATGCGCTGGAAGGAGCCCGTGCAGCGTTACAAGGGCCTTGGCGAGATGGACGCCCAGCAGCTCGCCGAGACGACGATGGACCCGCGCCACCGCATGCTGCGCCGGATCACCGTCGACGACGCCGAGGCGGCCCGTGACGTCTTCGAGCTGCTGATGGGCAACGACGTCGCTCCGCGCAAGGAGTTCATCGTCCAAGGCGCCTACGAGCTCGACGCCGACCGGATCGACGCCTGACCTACCGTGCCCGCTGCGGCGGGTCTGCGGAACCGATGTGGCCTTCGTGACGTCTCATGAAGCAACCGATCGGGAGGCATCATGGCCAAAGTTGCGAACACTGTGGTGGGTATGGCCGGGTTGTTCGCTGTGCTGACCGGTTGTGGGGCCGCGGAGACGGTCGAATCCGTGGCTCCAACCTCGATGACTCCACAAGGTTCGTCCAACGAGGTCAACGTCGTGGACTCCTTCGCGTACACCTTGTACACGCATTGCGGGATCCGGTTCGCCAGATTCGACCGGCAGACTTGGGCGACGAAGCCCCGGTCGGACGGTAGTGGCAACCCGCCACCGGGGTGGGACAACCCCAGTCAGGCCGGGACGATGTACCTCTTGGCCAATGGCAGAGCTGTGTTCCGGACGCCCGGCCTGCCCGATCTCCGGTTCCACCGCACCCGGGCCGAGCCGCCCATGTGCGCCTGAGGCCGTAAGGTGAGGTCCACGAGTCAGACGATCTGCTCCAGCAGCCCGGTCTCGACGTCGTAGAGGAAGCCGCCGACGCGGACCGAGTCGGGGATGAGCGGGTGCGCGTAGACCTTGGCGACCTCGTTCTGCACCTCGGCACGCTGGTCGGTGATGACGCCAAGTGTCATCCAGGACGCGTCCTGACCGCTCGACGCGCTGATCCGCTCCTGCAGCGCTGCTTCGCTCGAGCCGACCATCGTGCAACATGTGTGCTGCACGACAAGCACCCGGTCCACGTGCAGCAGGTTGATGCCGAGCACGAGTGCGACGAGCACCTGGTCGGTGACCCGGCCGCCGGGATTACGCAGGATCTTGGCGGCCCCGGGGCTGAGGCCGATCATCCGCAGCGGGTCGATCCGCGAGTCCATGCACGTCACCATCGCCACCCCCGCGCGGGCCACGCCGTCGAAGCCCTGCAGCGCGAACGTGCTCGCATAGGCACGGTTGGCTGCCAGCAGGTCGGCAAAGTCGGCGGCAGCCGGGCGCTCGTCATCCACGCCCACAACGTATCGTCCCGGCCGGCGCCGCCTGGGACGGCCTTGTGCCAGGCTTGGGCGGTGGTCGTGGTCCGGGAGGCAGCGCCGAGTGACGCAGCCGGAATCGGTGCCGCCCACGCGGAGGCATGGAGGGTTGGCTACTGCGAACTTTTCGGCGAGGCGTTTCTCGATAGCGCCGTGGAGGATCGCCGGAATCGGTGGGTATCGCAGACCGTCAGACCAGCAGCGGACGGCTCGGCGCTGCTGGTTGCCGAGCTGGACGGCGATATCGCCGGGTTCGTCCACGCTGGCCGCGCAACGGACGACGCCGAAGCCGGAGAGGTCTTTGGCTTCTACGTCCATCCTCGATACTGGGGAACCGGTGTCGCTCAGGCCCTCTTCGACCGGGCTGTCCACATCTTGCGGGCCGATGGTCTGGACCATCTCTTCCTCTGGACACATGGGGGCGCGCAGCGTGCGCGTCGGTTCTACGAACGCAACGGGTGGTCAGTCACCGGGCGGGTCAGACAACACGACTTCGGCGACGGCCACCAGAGCCTGCTCGTGGAGTACGCGCAGGATGTCACGCGAACGCTCACTCGACTCGACTGACGCGCGTCCCGCGTAGCAGCACTGCCGCCAGCACCGCGGCGATCAGGGCGCACACCGCCGCCCCGATGAACACCGCGTGCAGCTGCGCGATGCCGGCGTCGACGATCGCCGAGTTGTACGCCTCACACGCCGTCGCCTGGCCCGGGCACAGCTCATCCAGCGGGGGGATCTCGGCGCTGGCGGCGTAGAAGCGGCGTAGCCCGACGGCGGTCAGCGCCGAGATGCCGACCAGCATCCCGACCATCCGCGCCACCACCAGCAACGCGCTCGCGACACCGTGCGCGTCCTGCCGGGTGTGCGCCAGGACCGCGGCGTTGACGGGGGCTATCGCGAGACCGAAGCCGACGCCGGCGAGAACCAGCGGAACCGTGGCGGTCCACTGAGTCAGGGTGTCCTGCTCCCACCGTGCCATCTGTAGGAACGCCAGCGCTGTGACAACCATGGCGCCGGCGGTGAGCGCAGCGGCACTCACCCGACGGGTGAGCCAGCCGCCGAGCACCGCGCCGAAAGGCAGCGCGACCAGGAACCTCAGGAGTACGAGGGCGGCTTCCAGCTGGGAGTTGCGATAGACGGTGATCCGGGCGAAGAACGGGATGTCCACGAGGGCGGCGATCAGCGCCGAGCCGATGAAGAACGAGATGACAAGCGCGCCCCAGGCCGGAGTGGCACGAAACGTCGCGCGCGGGATCAGCGGGTGCGGCGCCCGTCGTTGGCGCCACGCGAACAGGCCGGCGAAGACGGCGGCACCGACCAGCAGCAAGGGCGCAGCGGGGGACAGTACCTGCTGCTCCGGATCGGCCGAGGCGAACGCGAGGATGATCCCGGCCAGGCTGCACGAGAGCAGGACAGCGCCGAGCAGGTCCGCCTCGCGGGACACCGCTCCCCAGGCGCGCCACGCGAGCAGCGGGCGACGGGCGAGCACCTGGCGTATGACGAACAAGGCGGCGAGCGCCACGGCCGCGAACGCGATCGGGGTCAGCCATCGTGAGTCACCGGCGACCGGCACGAACGCCAGGCCGTACGTGACGTCGGTGACGAGAGCCTGCGGCTGCAGCTCGACCAGCGCGAAGCAGGCGAGCGTACCGACGGCAAGCAGCGCGCCGATCCAGTCCGCCTGTGCGCCGCTGCTCCGCGATCGAGCAGCAATGTCCGGCGCATCGACGCGGGATCCGCGGAGGCGGAGGATGGCCGCGGCGAGCACGAGCCCTGCCGCGCAGTTCAGCCAGAAGATCGCCCGCCAGTCCGAGACGGCCAACACGACTGCGCCGTACAGGGGTCCGAGAACGCTCCCGACCTCCTGCACCGCGCCGACGACACCGAGCGGAAGCCCGCGGCGTTCGACCGGCCACAGGTCGGCCACCAGGGCGAGCGTGGCCGGCACCAGTCCGCCACCGCCGACGCCCTGGACGAACCGACCGAGCACCATGGTGTCGAGGTTGTACGCGGCCGCGGTCAGGACCGACCCGACCGCGAAGACGACGAGTGAGCCGATCAGGACGGGCGTGCGCCCCCGCAGGTCGGCGATCCGCCCGATCAGCGGCAACGCGCCAACGTAGCCGAGCAGGAAGCCTGAAACGATCGGTGCCGCACGTTGCAGCTCGGCGATGTCGAGACCGGCGGACGTCATCATGTCGGGCAGCGCGAGCACCACGACGTACGTGTCTGCAGCGGCGAATGCCACCGCGACGGCCGCGAGCCCCAGCAGCGCCCGGGAGGAGCGGGCGACGTCGTTCACGGCGCGGTGATGTCCACGTCTTGGTCCGAGGCGGTCACCTCGATGGTGTAGCTGACGGCGTCACTGCCGGTGTAGAAGGGACCGGTCACCTTGGCGTCCCGCAGGACGTCGTCGTCGGTCAGCCGGTAGGTCGCGTCGAAGTCGGCGCCCTCGTCGGCGGTCGGGATCAGCGACTTCACGACCGACCCGGCAACTGTGCCGGTGATCGACGTCAGTACGTCGCTGCCGTCGCGGCTCTGCTCACCCTCCTGCAACTCCCCGGTCTCGGTCAGCAAGGTGGTGATGCCGCCGTCCGCACGCATCAGGTCCGCAGGATCTGGGGAGCCGAGCGACGCCGGGTCGACCGGCACGAAGACGGGGGCGAAGCCGGTCTTGGCGTAGACCGTGTCGTCGACCGCCACGACCTCCGCGTCGATGGTGCCGCCGGAGCTGACCTTGACGTCGCCCTCGAACGCGGGGTCGTGGTTGCCGACCCCGGCGGCCGAGAGCAGCCCGGTGACGCCCGAGGGCAGCTGTGCGGTCGTGATGCTGAACTCCAGGCTCTCGGCCTCGTCGAGCGTGGTACGGGCGCTCTCGAGTCGGGACGCGAGCTCCTCGGCCGACGCTCCCGAGGGGGCGTCATCGCCGCTCGAGCAACCTGCAACGAAAGCGGACGCGAGCGCAACTGTCAGGACCAGGCGAGCAGTGGGGCGAAGTCGTCGGCGCACGGGCGCAGTCTTTCACGATGCCGCCGGCACCCGGCCATGCCGCTGGCACTTACGCGCGTCCGTTCACAAGACGGCGTGTCGCCCCGAATCGGTAAGTCCCGGCGTCGATGGCGTAAGTGCCAGCTGGGCGGGTACGGCTCGGTGGCGAGACGTGGCTGCGGGCTCAGACCAAGACCTGCGCGGCCACCGGGCTGGACACGGCACTGATCGGCTGCGCCGCGGGCTGGCCGGAGCCGTCCCGTCTGCCGTCGGCGGTCGGCAGGTCGACGGCGGTGCCATTCGCAGCGCAGGCCATGGCAGGTCCCATACCGACCCAGGCCAGCATCAGCGCGTTCTCACCGCCCCGGAAGCGGTGGCACCGTACGCCACCTGTCGACCGCCCTTTGGCGGGGTAGTCGGCGAACGGCGTGACCTTGACACCGCCGGCCTCGGTCCCCGGCAGCGCGGAGTCAGTGCCTGAGACCGTGACGACGACGGCTTCGTCTGACGGCGTGAGCGCCCCGAAGTAGACCGCCCGGCCGCCGGCCGCAAGCTTGATGCCCGCGACCCCGCCTCCCGCCCGACCCTGCGGGCGCACCAGTGCGGCGCCGAAGTGCAGCAGTTGGGCGTCGGAGGTGATGAAGCACAGCTCCTCCTCGCCGGTACGCAATGCTGCCGCCCCGACGACGTAGTCGTCCTCGTCAAGGGAGATGACCTCCCAGGAGTCCTTGTTGGCGAGGTAGTCCGGTCGGGTGCGCTTGACGACCCCGGCGCGGGTGCCGAGCGCCAGGCCCGGCCCGTCGCCCTCGACGTCGGTCAACGCGATGACCCGCTCGCCGGCGGTCAGGGACAGCACCTCCGGCACCGGTACGCCCCCTTGCAGGTGCGGTGCGCTCGCCGTACCCGGCAACGCCGGCAGGTCGAGGACGTTGACCTTGTGCAGCCGTCCGAGGCTGGTCACCACACCCACCTGCCCGCGCGCCGTCGCCCGCACGGCGCTGACCACCACGTCGTGCTTGGCCCGGGTGCCGGCGACTCCAACCGCGGAGTCGTCTCCGGTGCGGGCAAGCAGTTCCGTCGCTGAGAGCAGCACGAAGCAGGGGTCGTCGCTGACCTCGAGCGGCACGGCCGCCGTCACCGTCTGCCCGGCCGACTCCAGCAGCACGGTCCGCCGTGGCGAACCGAAGCTCTTGGCGACCTCGTCCAGCTCGTCGCTCACAAGGGTACGCAGCAGCTCCTCGTCCGCCAGGACCGCCTCGTAGCCCTCGATCTGCTGGCGCAGCTCCTCGGCCTCGCGCTCCAGGGCGAGGCGGGAGAACCTGGTCAGTCGGCGCAGCGGGATCTCCAAGATGTCGTTGGCCTGGATCTCGGACAGGTCGAAGACCGCGATCAACCGCGCACGTGCCTCGGCGGTGTCATCGCTCGCGCGGATCAGCTGGATCACCTCGTCGATGTCGAGGATGGCGATGAGGCGCCCGTCGACCAGGTGCAGCTGTTCTGCGGCCTTGCGTCGACGGAACTCGGTGCGTCTCCGGACGACGTCGAAACGGTGGGCCAGGAAGACCTCGAGCAGCTCCTTCAGCCCGAGGGTTCGCGGCTGCCCGTCGACCAGCGCGACCGCGTTGACGCCGAACGACTCCTCCATCGGCGTCTGCCGGAACAGCTGCGACAGAATCGCGTCGGGGTTGAAACCGTTCTTGACCTCGATCACCAGGTGCAGACCCTTGGTACGGTCGGTGAGGTTCGTGACGTCCGAGATGCCCTGCAGCTTCTTGGACTGGACAAGGGTCTTTATCTTCTCGATGACCTTTTCTGGTCCCACGTTGTACGGCAGCTCAGTCACGACGATGCCCTTGCGCCGGGGCGTGACCGCCTCGATCCGGGTCGAGGCCCGAATCCGGAAGCTGCCCCGCCCGGTGGCGTAGGCGTCGCGGATACCGTCGAGGCCGACGATCTTGCCGCCGGTCGGGAGGTCCGGGCCCGGGATGAAGCGCATCAGGTCGTCGAGGGTCGCGGTCGGCCTCTTGATCAGGTGGCGTAGTGCCTGCACCACCTCGATCAGGTTGTGCGGGGCGATGTTGGTGGCCATGCCGACGGCGATACCGGATGCGCCGTTGACCAACAGGTTGGGGATCGCCGATGGCAGCACGACCGGCTCGTCCTCGCGGCCGTCGTAGTTGGGCCGGAAGTCGACGGTCTCCTCGTCGATCGACGTCGTCATCGCCACGGCCGTCGGGTCCATCCGGCACTCGGTGTACCGCATCGCCGCCGGCGGGTCGTCCGGTGAGCCGAAGTTGCCGTGGCCGTCGACGAACGGCAGTCGCATCGACCACGGCTGCACCAGGCGTACCAGGGCGTCGTAGATCGCACCGTCCCCGTGCGGGTGCAGGCGGCCCATCACCTCACCGACCACCCGGGCGCTCTTGACGTGGCCCCGATCCGGACGCAGGTTCATGTCATCCATCGTGAAAAGGATGCGTCGTTGTACGGGCTTGAGGCCGTCGCGGGCGTCGGGCAGTGCCCGGGAGTAGATCACCGAGTAGGCGTACTCCAGGAAGCTCGAACGCATCTCCTCACCGACGTCGATGTCGAGGATGTGCTCCTCGAACTCCTCGGGTTCGGCGGGCCGTGTCCGTCGCGGCATCAGTCATCTCCTGATCGAGCAGGGGTCGGTTCCATTGTCGCGTGCCGCACACCAGGTCGGTCACCGACGCGCGGTAGATTTCCCTCGTGGGAGAGTCCGAGGTGGCCGATGAGCTCGACGAGGGTGCGTACGCCGACCACTGGGAGGCCGACGTCATCCTGCGGGACGGGCGCGCCGCGCAGCTGCGGCCGATCACCGCCGAGGACGCCGTGGCGATCGTCGACTTCTACTCCCGCGTCTCAGATGAGTCCAAGTACTACCGCTTCTTCGCCGCGTACCCCACGCTGACCGAGCGTGACGTCGAACGCTTCACCCAGGTCGACCACCACGACCGGGTGGCGTTCGTCGTCACGATCGGCACCGACATCATCGCCGTCGGCCGGTACGACGTCGTGTCGCCCGGCGAGGCGGAGGTCGCGTTCCTCGTCGAGGACGCCCACCAGGGCCGCGGGCTCGGCCAGCTGCTCCTCGAGCACCTGGCTCAGGCTGGCCGGGAGCAGGGCGTCTCCACGTTCGTCGCCGACGTCCTGCCGGACAACGTCCGGATGATCCAGGTGTTTCGCGAACAGGGCTACCAGGTCAAGGGCGCCGTGACGGACGGCGTCTTGCAGCTGGTGTTCCCGATCGACCCCACCGACACCGCGATGGGCGTCATGCAGGCCCGCGAGCACCGCGCCGAGGCAGCATCCATCGAGCGCTTCTTCAACGCCAAGAGCGTCGCCGTCGTCGGCGCCAGTCGTCGCCAGGACACCATCGGGCGGGCGATGGTGCGCAACCTCGTCCTCGGTGACTACGCCGGATCGGTCTACGCCGTCAACCCACAGGCCGAGCCCGTGTCGGGTCTGCCGGCGTACACCCGGGTGCAGGACATCCCCGGCAAGGTTGACCTGGCGATCGTCGCCGTCCCGGCGGAGGCGGTGCCCGAGGTGGTCCTGGACTGTGCGTCCAAGGGCGTGCACGGCCTGGTCGTCATCTCCTCGGGATTCGCCGAGACCGGCGAGGAGGGCAGGCGACGCCAGCGGCGGCTGCTCGGACTCGCCCGAAGCTACGGACTGCGCCTGGTCGGCCCCAACTGCCTGGGCGTGATCAACACCGAGCCGTCCATGCGGCTCAACGCCTCCCTCTCGCCGCTGATGCCTCCGCGCGGTCGCGTCGGCTTCTTCTGCCAGTCCGGTGCGCTCGGCGTGGCGATCCTGGAGAGCGTCGACCGGCGGGGCTTGGGGCTGTCGACGTTCGTCTCGGCCGGCAACCGCGCCGACGTCTCGGGCAACGACCTGCTGCAGTACTGGGAGGAGGACGACGCGACCGAGGTGGTCCTGCTCTACCTCGAGTCGATCGGCAATCCGCGCAAGTTCTCCCGGATCGCCCGCCGTGTCGGCCGCCGCAAGCCGATAGTGGCGGTCAAGTCGGGCCGCTCGACGCAGGGTGTGCCGGTCGGTCACGCCGTGCGCCGCACGACCGCGCCACAGGCCGCCGTCGACGCGATGTTCCGGCAAGCGGGCGTCATCCAGGTGGACACGCTCGACGAGATGTTCGACGTCGCGCAGCTGCTCGCCCACCAGCCGCTGCCGCGCGGGCCACGGGTCGCGGTGGTCGGCAACTCCGACGCGCTCGGACTTCTCGTTGCCGACGCCGCCACCGCGTCCGGCCTGACGATCATCAGCCAGCTCTCGCTGGGCGCCAACGCACAGGCCGACGACTTCGAGCAAGCCCTCGACGACGCCATCGACGATCGCCGCATCGATGCCGTCGTCGTGGTCTACATCCCGCCCATCGACACCACCGGTGAGGAGGTCGCCAACGTGCTGGCCGCGGTCGGCGAGCAGTCCGACAAGCCGATCGTCTCCACCTTCCTCGGCAGCGAGGGGGTTCCGGAGCTGTTGCGAGTCCCCGACGTCGAAGGCGCCGCCGGGCGCGGCTCGGTGCCGTCGTACTCCGCGCCGGAGTCAGCCGTGCGCGCGCTGGCCCGAGTCGTGACCTACGCCGCCTGGGCCGGCAAGGCCCAAGGCGAGATCCAGCACTACGCCGACATCGCCCCGGCTCGCCCGCGCGCCCTCATCGGCGAGGTGCTGCGTGAGTCGCCTGCGGGGACCGAGCTGACCGACGACCAGGTGCACGAGCTGCTGGCCTGCTACGGCATCGACGTACTGCCGTGGGTCACGGTCGACGGGCTCGACGCGGCGACCGAGGCCGGCGACCGGCTCGGGTGGGACGTCGTGCTCAAGGCCACCGCTGAGCACCTTCGCGCCAGGCCCGATCTCGCGCATGTGTGGCGCAACATCGAAAACGCCGACGACATGCGCGACGCCTGGCGCGCCCAGAACGCCGCCGTCCCCGACCCGCCGCCGACTGCCGGCTTCGTCGTCCAGCCCATGGCCCGCCCTGGCGTACCCCTGTCGCTGCGGGTGGTCG
>Ga0136637_1000134_pt1 | contig 13898 bp, 19 predicted proteins | sample AntDrymUQ8572106_2_FD_105497 | JGI IMG/M metagenome (GOLD analysis project Ga0136637, IMG submission 105497) | Polar desert sand microbial communities from Dry Valleys, Antarctica - metaG UQ857 (21.06) | ecosystem: Environmental > Terrestrial > Soil > Desert | place: Antarctica: Dry Valley... | reverse complement strand
CGCCTCGGGCTCGGCGGGTGCTGCGGACTGCGCGGGCGCGGCACCCGCTCCGATCTCGCCCGACTCCTTCTTCTCGACGACCTGCGCCAGCTGGCGCGCGAGCCCCGAGATGAGGTTCGACAGGCTCGTCACGAGGCCGGTGAGCGGCGAGGCGACGATGTTCACGAGCTGCGCGTTGAGGATGTCGCGCGAGGGCAGCTTGGCGATCGCCGAGACCTGCTCGGCAGCAAGCGCCTGCCCGTCCATGATCCCGCCCTTGAACGGCAGCAGGTTCGTGGCACGAGCGAAGTCCGAGACGGCCTTCGCGGCGGTGGCCGCGTCGCCGCGGACGAACGTCAGCGCCGTCGGGCCCGCCAACAGGGGCCTGAGCCCCGCCGCCCCGGCCCCGTCGGCAGCGCGCTCGGTGAGCGTGTTCTTGACCACGCGCAGCGTCGCGTCGGCCTCGCGCAGCTTGCCGCGCAGCTCGGCGGCCTGCGCGACGGTGATGCCGCGATAGTCCACGGCGAAGACTGCCTCGGACCCTCTGATCTCGGCGGCGATCTCCTCGATCACCGCGGCCTTCTGCTCTCGGTTCATCTGCCTCCTCGCCGGGACTTCTCGCCACTGACTTCGTCAGGGCGAGCCCGGGGTCTGCGGTGGCCTCGATAGGTGCTCAGGCGACGTTCGCCGGGGCGCTCTCCTCGAGGATGTCGCGGGTTCGGGACGGGTCGACCTTGACACCGGGTCCCATGGTCGACGCAAGCGTGATCGTGCGCAGGTACCGGCCCTTGGCGCCCGACGGCTTCGCGCGGATCAGCTCGTCGATGATCGCGGCGTAGTTCTCCAAGAGCTGGCGATCGGTGAAGTCCTTCTTGCCGATCGCGAGGTGCACGTTGGCGGTGCGATCGGTGCGGTACTCGACCTTGCCGGCCTTGGACTCCTGGATCGCCTTCTTGACGTCCATCGTCACCGTGCCGACCTTCGGGTTGGGCATCTTGCCCTGCGGGCCGAGGACCCGCCCGAGACGGCCGACGACCGGCATCAGGTCGGGCGTCGCGATCGCGACGTCGAAGTCGCTGAAGCCCTCCTCGACGCGCTTGGCGAGATCCTCCGCGCCGACGATGTCGGCGCCCGCCTCCTCGGCCTCCTTGGCCTTGTCGCCCTGCGCGAAGACGGCGATCCGGACCTCCTTGCCGAGGCCATTGGGCAGGGCGATGGTTCCGCGCAGCTGCTCGTCGGCGTGGCGGACGTTGAGCCCGGTGCGGACGTGGATCTCGACGGTCTCGTTGAACTTCGGGCCGGGCAGCGACTTCAGCAGCCCGATCGCCTCGACGGGGGTGTGCTCGCGCTCGCGGTCGACCTGGCCGCGCGCGGCGAGGAAGGTCTTTCCATGCCTAGACAACGTCGACTCCCATGCTGCGGGCGGTGCCCGCGATGATCTTCGAGGCCTGGTCGATGTCGTTGGCGTTGAGGTCGGCGAACTTGCGCTCGGCGATCTCGCGAACCTGCGCCTGCGAGATCTTGCCGACCTTCAAGCGGTGCGGCTCGGCCGAGCCGGAGTCGATCCCGATCGCCTGCTTGATGAGCACCGCGGCGGGCGGCGTCTTCGTGAGGAACGTGAACGTGCGATCCTCGTAGACGGTGATGACGACGGGGATCGTCGTGCCGGTGTCGCCCTGGGTCTGCGCGTTGAACGCCTTGCAGAACTCCATGATGTTGATGCCGTGCTGACCCAGGGCGGGACCGACCGGCGGAGCCGGGCTGGCCTGGCCGCCGACGGCCTGGAGCTTGATCTTCGTGAGGACTTTTTTCGCCATTAGATTTTCTTGACCTGGTCGAATCCGACCTCGACCGGGGTCTCGCGGCCGAAGATTGACACAAGCACCTTCAGCCGCGCCGCGTCCTCGTTGATCTCGGAGATCTCGCCCGAGAAGTCCGACAGCGGGCCCGAGACGACCTTGACCGACTCGCCGATCACGAAGCTCGCCTTCTTGATGCGGTCCTTGATCACGATATCGCGGTGCAGCAGGCGATCGACCTCAACCTGCGTCAGCGGCACCGGCTCGTTGGACGCGCCGACGAAGCCCGTGACGCCCGGCGTGCCCTTGACCAGGCCCCAGGAGTCCTCGTTGAGCTCCATGTTGACCAGCACGTAGCCGGGCATCGTGCGCTTCTCGACCGTGATCTTCTGGTTGTCCTTCATCTCGGACACGGACTCGGTCGGCACGACGACCTGGCGCACGTTGCGCTTCTGGTTCAGCGAGACCACGCGGTGCTCGAGGTTCTGCTTGACCTTGTTCTCGTGGCCTGAATAGGTGTTGACGACGTACCAGCGAAACATGAACGCTCTCTCTAAAGGATGAAGTCGACGATTTTCTGCGCGACGACGTCGGCGAGGCCGAGGAAGGCGCCGGCGATCACGACGAAGCCCAGCACGACCGCGGTGGCCTGCCCGACCTGACGGCGGTCGGGCCACTGGACGCGCTGCAGCTCCGCCCAGCAGGCGCGGATGAAGGGCACGATGCGAGCGACGCCGGACTTCCGAGCGACCGGCGGTGCCGCGACGTCGCCGGCACCAGGGCCCACAACGTCGGTGACGGGCTCCTCGTCGGCGTCGAGGCCGTCGTCGGCGTCATCGTCGAAGTCGATCGGCGGAGGGGCCGTCCCGAGGTCGGCCGGCGGCGCACCGCCGGCCAGCGCGGGGTCGACGATCGCGTCCGCGCCGTCGTCGAGCCGCCCGGCATCGCTGTCGGACTGCTGTCGTTGCTTGCGGTCTTTGGCGCGCTGGCGGTTTCGGGCCATGAGATGCGGTGCTGTGAGGCCTTTACCGGGTCTCCCGGTGGCTCGTGTGATGCTTGCACCACTTGCAGTACTTGCGCAGGCCGATGCGATCCGGGTTGTTGCGCTTACTCTTATTGGTCATGTAGTTGCGACGCTTGCAATCCTCGCAGGCGAGGGTCACAGCGATACGCACGTCTCCGCGGGCCATTCGGCGCTCCGTGACGGCAGGAGGACAGAAAAACGACCTGCGCAAGGCAGGTCTGCCGGTCAGTCTAGCGCGGCTTCGGCGCGGGTGCCGTCGCCGTCCGCCGCCGGGCGAGTCGGCGACGCTCGACCCGGTCGCGCTCAGTCGACAGCGTCGATCGCAAGCTCGCCGTCAACAGCTCGACGAGCTGTCCGCCGCCTCGGTTCCGGCTGGCGCAAGCGGCTACGCGTCAGGTTGACATCCGGGCGCCGGTCGAGCGCCGTATGCAGCTGCGAGCAGCGCCCCGTTCGCCCCGTCGCTCGTCCCCTCACAAGGAGCTCGTGTTCCCATGATGACCCTCATAAAGGGCTTCGCCGGCAAGCCCTCGCACGCGCCCCTCACCGACGTGAGCATCGGCGCGTACACGGTCGGCGTCCTGATGCTGATCGTCGGCGCCTTCGGCTTCGAGGAGGAGGCGATGGCGAAGGGCTCGCTGCTGGCGATCTCCGGCGGGCTGATCGTCGCCGTGCCGACCTCGCTCACCGGCCTGCTTGACTGGGCCGACATCAGCAAGGGCTCCAACGCCCGCAAGCTCGCGAACTTCCACCTGATCGTGATGGTGCTCGCGACGGGGCTGTTCGCCGCGACGTGGGTCCTGCAGCGTCCGGGCTACATCGACAGCGAGATCACGACCGCAGGGCTGATCGCGGGCATCGCGGCGCTCGGCGCGCTGACGCTCGGCGGCACGCTCGGCGGGGCGCTGGCCTACGTCTACGGCGTGCGCGTGGTCAAGAAGGACGTCTCGCTCGCCGACGCGCTGATTCCCGGCCGGGTGCAGGAGTCGCCGGTCAACCGGACGGACTTCTCGGGCAGCGCGCAGAGCTCCGGGAGCCCCAAGAAGACCAAGAGCCCCAAGGCCTCCAAGAAGGCGCCGCGGACGGACTTCTCCGACGGCGGGAAGGGCGCCAAGCCCTCCGCCCCGGCGCAGGCTCCCGCCCAACAGACCCAGACGGCTGCCGCGCCTCCCGCGACCAGCACTTCGTCGCTGGCCGAGTACGAGGCCCGCATCACCGGCAAGCGCTGAGGCGAACGCCGACGATGTAGCGTGCCGGTCATGGCCGGCACGCTGTTTCGCCTCGTCTGCACGCCCGGCGTGCTCGACGGCGCGCCCGAGGGTTGGGTGGAATCGATGCTCGAGGAGGGCGAGCTCGCGCTGCTCGTCGACGACGGCGGTCTCGACGCGGTCTCGGCGGTCGCCCACGCGCTGGACCTCGTGACCGTCCCCTTGCTGCGCACGGAGCAGACGGCGCAGCAGCAGGAGCACACGGTCATGCGCTATGCCGGTGCGAAGGCGCTCGTCTGGGTCGCGTGCTCGTTCGGTGAGCAGGCGGCGAGCTGGGCGCGTGAGCGCGGGCCGATGACCCTGCTCGTCGAGGCCGACCGGCCGCTGAGCGAGGAGGAGCGCCGGCGCGTCGAGCGCTTCGTCGTGATCCTCGGCCGCCAGGCCGAGTAGTGCTCGAGCACGCGCGGCGTCAGGCGCGGTGCTCGGGGTTGGGATGGCCGGGCTGGCATCCGGCATCCCACACCTTGGGCTGGTTGCCGTGCGCGGGGATCCCGCTTGCGTTCTTGAGCATGCGCGCGACGTGCAGCAGGTTCCACGTCATGAAGGCCGTATTGCGGTTCGTGAAGTCGTTCTCGGGACCGCCGGAGCCGGGGTCGAGGTAGCTCGGGCCGGGGCCGGCCTCGCCCATCCAGGCCGAGTCGGCCTGCGGCGGGATCGTGTAGCCGAGGTGCTGCAGCGAGTAGAGGATGTTCATCGAGCAGTGCTTGGCGCCGTCCTCGTTGCCCGTGATGATGCAGCCGCCCGCACGGCCGTAGTAGGCGGACTGGCCGGACTCGTTGAGGATGGCGCTGTTGCCGTAGAGGCGCTCGACGACCCTCGTGCAGACCGACGACTTCTCTCCCAGCCAGATCGGTGACAGCAGGACGAGGATGTCGGCGGTCATCACCCGCTCGAAGATCGCGGGCCACTCGTCCTGCGTCCAGCCGTGCTCGGTCATGTCGGGCTGCACGCCGGTCGCGATCTCGTGGTCGACGGCGCGCACGACATCGACGGTCACGCCGTTGCGGCGCATGATCGCGATCGAGCGGTCGCCGAGCGCCTGCGTGTGGGAGATCTCCGGCGAGCGCTTCAGCGTGCAGTTGACGTACAGCGCGTGCAGATCCGAGAAGTCCCATCGAGACGTCTCGCACAGCTGCTCGTCGGTCTCGGTCAGATCGGCCATCGGGGTTCCTCTCCGGCTCGTGGTCTCGCGGACGAGCATCGCACAGGCGTCTTTGGTGGCCATGTCGCTGCGGCGCTACAGGTTGCGCAGCGCGAGAAGGAAGTTCGGCGTCGCCGGTATCAGCAGCACGTCGCCGGCCGCGTCCGGCGGCCGCAGCGAGACGTCGACGCGCGAGCCGACGATGTAGCCGTTGCGCCGGTGGCCGCCGAGCTCCTGACGGCGCGTCATCGCGCTCGTGGAGGTCCAAAGCTCGGTCGCGGCGTCGTCTCGCATGAGCCCGACGACGCTGTTCTCACAGCGCCCGCAGTCATAGAGCGTGAGGCCGTCATCCTCGTCGACGGTCATCGTGTCCAGGCGCTGCTCGAGGCCGCACGTGCAGGTCAGCAGGAAGTCGCCGTCGGAGAGCTCCGTTGCGGCGTCCGGATGCCCGGACTGGAAGACGTCGGCGAGTCGCACGGCGCCAGACGCGCTACCCGCACAGCGCGTTGGTTAGCCTCAACACGGCGATGCAGACCGAAGCCCCGGAAGATCTGGACCCCCTCGCGCTGCTGCAGGGCGCCCCCGAGGACGAGTTCGCGCTGCTCGAGCTGCGCCTGGACTGGCCCTACGACCTCGACATCCATCCCAAGAAGCTGCAACTCTGGCTGCGCTTCTTCGTCATCACCGACGATCCGCTGGGGTGGATCGCCGACCGCGGCGAGGCATGGGCGGCGACCACCGTCAGCGACGACGTGCTCGAGCTCGACGTCTACGTCACGCTGGCGGCCCTGCGCAGCGAGCTCGAGCGCCACGGCGACGACCTCGGCGCGGCGGTCGGCAACTGGGCCGCGCCCGCGATGCTGGCCGGCCTGAAGTACGAGCTCGTGCTGGTCGCGGGCGACTACCACGATCGCGCCGTCGCGGGCAGGCTGCCACGCCTGCTCGAGGATGCCGGCGGCGACCGGGGAGCCTTCGGGTCGCCGGCGATCCAGGTGCGCCAGACGTGGGGATCGGTCGGCCTCGGCGCGCTGCAGGACCTCGTCCAGGAGGCCTTCGGCTCGGTGGCGCTGGACCGCAGCAAGGTCACGCTCGACGCCGTCGCGCCGTCCTACCCCGACTGCGCGGCCTGCGAGGGCAAGAGCTTCACATTCCCCTCCGGCCTGGAGAACGCGCGCGAGGACTTCTGCGCAGCGCACAAGGCCGCGGCGAAGGCCGTCAACGCCGAGCGCCTCGCGCACGCGCGGGAGTCCAACCCGGCCGGCTGGCGCGCGATCGACAAGGCGGCGATGCGCATCAACAAGCTTCCCGAGCCGGCCTTCGCGCCGCAGCCGCCACGGCTCGTCGGCGACGCCCCGGCACGCAACGACCCGTGTCCGTGCGGCAGCGGCAGGAAGTACAAGCGCTGCCACGGCGCCTGACGCATGACCTCCCCGCGGCGCCCGTAGAGTCCAAGCCATGACGCGCGCACAGCAGCAGGCTCCGCCGGCTCAGCAGATCGACGACTCGATCCTCGATGCCGTCGGGCGCACCCCGCTCGTGCGGCTGTCGCGCCTGGCGGCCGGCCTGACGCCACAGGTCGTCGCGAAGGTCGAGTACCTCAATCCCGGCGGCTCGATCAAGGACCGCGTCGCGGTCGCGATGATCGAGGCGGCCGAGCGCGACGGCAGGCTCAAGCCCGGTGGGACGATCGTCGAGCCGACGTCGGGCAACACCGGCACGGGCCTGGCGATCGCCGCGCGGCTGAAGGGCTACCGCGTGATCGCGGTCATGCCCGACAAGCAGTCGAAGGAGAAGATGGACCTGCTGCGTGCCTACGGTGCCGAGGTCGTGGTCGCCCCCACCGACGTGCCACCGGAGTCGCCGGAGTCCTACTACAAGGTCGCCGAGCGGCTCGCGAGCGAGATCCCGGGCGGGTTTCGGCCCAACCAGTACTCCAACGACGCCAACCCCGACGCGCACTACGCGACGACGGGACCCGAGCTGTGGGAGCAGACCGCCGGTGCGATCACGCACCTCGTCGTCGGTGTCGGCACCGGCGGCACGATCACCGGCACAGGGCGCTACCTCAAGGAGCGCAACCCCGCGATCGAGATCATCGGCGCGGACCCCGCCGGCTCGATCTACACGGCCGGCCCCGAGGGCCCCAAGCAGTACCTCGTGGAGGGCGTCGGCGAGGACTTCTGGCCCGACACGTTCGATCCGGCGATCGTCGACCGCTACGTGAAGGTGTCCGACCGCGACGCGTTCCTGATGACGCGCAGGCTCGCGATGAAGGAGGGCATCCTGACCGGAGGCTCGTGCGGGCTGGCGTGCGTCGCGGCGCTCGAGGTCGCGCGCGAGATCGACGACCCCGCGGCGCTGATGGTCGTGATCCTCCCCGACGGCGGCCGCTCGTACCTCTCGAAGATCTACAACGACGCCTGGATGACGCAGTACGGCTTCATCGAGCGCACCGAGAACGTGACGGTCGCCGACGTCCTCGCCCGCAAGCAGGCCGGCAGCGACATCCCCCACCTCGTCACGGTCGGCGCGCACGACGAGGTCCGCGAGGCCGTCGGGTTGCTCAACGAGCACCGCGTCTCGCAGCTGCCGGTCGTCTCGGCCCACGACGCGTCTGCCGTCGTCGGCTCGATCTCCGAGCGCGGGCTGCTCAAGCACGTCATCGAGGACCCGGCGCTGCTCGGCGCGCAGGTCGTCGACATGATGGGCGCCCCCTTTCCGGCCGTCGCGGCCTCCGACCTCATCCAGGAGGCGGTCGCGCTGCTGGCGGGCGACCGCGAGGCGCTGCTCGTGACGCTCGGCGGGCGGCCCGCGGGCATCCTCACCCGCGCGGACCTGCTCGAGGCGCTGGCACGATGAGCAGGGTCCCGCGCGACGCCGCGTTCGCCACCCGCGCCGTTCATGCCGGCCTGGACCCCGACCCGCACTTCGGCTCGGTCATCCCCGCGATCCACCAGACCTCGACGTACGCCCAGAGCGCGCCCGGCGCGTTCGTCGAGGACTTCGACTACTCACGCTCGGCGAATCCGACGCGCGCGGCCCTCGAACGTGCGCTGGGCGAGCTCGAGGGCGGCCTGGGGAGCGCGTTCTCCAGCGGCATGGCCGCGACGCACGCGCTGATCACCGTCGTCGCCGAGGCCGGCGGGCACATCGTGATCCCGTCCGATCTCTACGGCGGCACCTACCGGCTCGTCGACAAGGTCCTGACGCGCTGGGGCCTGCGGTACACGATGGTCGACCAGACCGACCTCGACGCCGTCGCGGCCGCGGTGCGCGAGGACACGCGCCTGATCTGGGTCGAGACCCCGACCAACCCGCTGCTGAACGTCGTCGACGTCGAAGGAGTCGTCGCTCGCAGGGGCAGCGCGCTCGTGGCGGTCGACAACACGTTCGCGACACCGGCCAACCAGCAGCCGCTGGCGCTCGGCGCCGACGCCGTCGTGCACTCGACGACGAAGTACCTCGGCGGCCACAGCGACACCGTCGGCGGAGCGGTCGTCGTGCGCGACGAGGCGCTGCACGAGCAGGTGCGCTTCGTCCAGAACGCGATCGGCGCCGTCCCCGGCCCGATGGACTGCTTCCTCGTGCACCGCGGCCTGCGCACCCTGCACCTGCGGATGCAGGCGCACGCGATCAACGGCGCAGCCGTCAGCGAAGCCCTGCGCGGCGTCCCGGACGTCGAGGACGTCCGCTGGCCGGGCTTCGGCGGGATGGTCTCCTTCCGCCACCCCGATGCCGTGCGGATCGCGAGCTCGACGCGGATCTTCACGCTCGCCGAGTCGCTCGGCGGCGTCGAGTCGCTGATCGAGGTGCCGCAGGCGATGACCCACCAGTCCGTGGAGGGCTCCGACGCGGCGGTGCCGGCCGACCTCGTGCGGCTGTCGTGCGGGATCGAGGCGGCCGAGGATCTCGTGGCGGACCTGCGCCGGGCGATCGGCTGACCGGTTGCGAGATGGAGCACCCGGCAGCGGTCAGCGTGTGACGTCGCGGGCGGACCTCTCCGTGAAGCGGTACAGCGCCACGAGCGCGAACGCGCCGCCCGCCAGCCCCGCGAGGTAGGCCCAGGTCAGCAGCGCGTTCTGGTCGAAGGCCTCCCACGCGCGCGCCGCGCCGGCGAGCAGCAGCGCGACGGCGAGCAGGAACGTCTGCACGAGCACGCGCCAGCTGCTCCAGCGGGGGTCGCGCGAGAGCAGCAGGAAGCCGGTGCCGACCTGTGCCGTGAAGCACGCCAGCACGCGCGCGGTCAGGGGGGTGAGATCCCATCCCCAGCCGTCGATCGCAACGCTCGGCGCCGCGTGCACGACGGCGGCCGCCAACAGCGCGCCGATCGCGACGCCGCGTGCTGCGAGCCGCACGGCGGACGGTACGAGGGCGTCGTCGTCAGCGGGCACGCCGGGTCACGGCGCTGGTTGCGCAGCCACAGCCAGCCGACGAGAAACGGCGAGACGACGTACACGCTCGTCCAGCCGTAGAACGCGATCGCGGCGAGCGTCGGAGCGTCGCCGTGGTTGAACTTGTCGTAGTGGATCAACGTGGTGGCGAGCATCAGCAGCGCGAAGACCGCCGCGGAGAGCACGCCGACGGACACTTCGTGCCAGCGACGCGCCAGGTACACGCGGATGAAGAAGTACGCGCCCGCGCCGTAGCCCGCGCCCATGAAGATCGGCGTCAGGTCCGGCTTGATCGTCCATGCCCAGAGGTCAGCCGTCTTGCCCGGCAGGCCCCACAGGATCACCAGCGCGGGCAGCAGGACCGCGACCACCACGAGCGCCACGATCCGCATCGCGGGCAGCACGGCGTCGCCGCGCGTCTCCTCCATGGCGGCCCCATTCTCCACCCAACGGCGGGGCCCTGTCCACCGCGTCGCGGCGAACGTTCGTCTAGTCGATCCGGATGTCGATCCCGATCAGGATCAGCGGCCACAACAAGATCGCGATGATCGCCGAGGCGATGCCTTCGATGTCGTCCACGCGCGAGAAGTACTTGTTCGCGGCCGCCACGAACGCACCGATGATGATGTACACGATCGTGATCAATCCACCGTTCATACGCGTTGCCCTACCCGGCGGGCCGGGTCGCCAAGCCGGACCTAGACTTCTGAACGTGGAGGACATCGATCCGGCCGAGCTGGAGGTCTGCCTGCGCGTGCTGGGCGAGGTCCAGGCATTGCCCATCGAGCACCCCGACGCCGTCGCCGTCCGGCGCGCCACGGGGGGGCTGTACAAGTCCGTCAAGCTGCGCCGCCGCGCCGAGCGCCGCGCGCAGGTGCTCGCCGCCGACGCGGCCGCGACGGCGCGAACGGCCACCGGCGCGCGCGGGCGCATCGACGACGAGACGGCGGGCCTGGCGCTGCGATCCGCCAGCGGCGGGGCGACCGCGGGCACGCTCGTGCAGGCGCGCGCGTGCTACGTCTGCAAGCGGCGCTACACTGAGCTCGACGCCTTCTACCACCAGCTCTGCGTGCACTGCGCGGCGCACAACCGCTCGCGCCGAGACGCGCGCACCGATCTGCGCGGACGCCGCGCGCTGCTCACCGGCGGCCGCGCGAAGATCGGCATGTACATTGCCCTGCGACTGCTGCGCGACGGCGCCGAGACGACGATCACGACGCGCTTTCCCCGCGACGCCGCGCGCCGCTTCGCCGCGATGGCCGACAGCGAGGCCTGGCTGCACCGGCTGCGGATCGTGGGCATCGACCTGCGCAACCCCGCGCAGGTCGTTGCGCTCGCCGACGAGGTCGCCGCGGAGGGACGCCTGGACATCCTGGTCAACAACGCCGCCCAGACCGTCCGCCGTTCCGCGGCGGGCTACAGCCTGCTCGCCCAGGCCGAGGCGGCGCCCCTGCCCCCGGGGCGGCTGCCGCCGATCCACACGTTCGGCCCCGCCACCCTCGAAGGCCTGCCGGCGCCCGCCGGCGACGCGCCCGCGCGACCGCACTGGACGCCGACGCCGGCCGCGCTGAGTGCCCTCGCGCTGCAGGCCGGGTCCGCCGCGCCGGAGCGGCTCGCGGCCGCGCAGGCGATCGATGCCGGGGGCCTCGTGCCCGATCTCGACGCGGCCAACAGCTGGAGCCACCACGTCCAGGAGGTCGACCCGATCGAGCTGCTCGAGGTGCAGCTGTGCAATCAGACAGCACCGTTCATCCTCGTCGGCCGGCTGCGGGCGGCGCTCGCCGCGTCGCCGGCCCGCAGGACGTACATCGTCAACGTCTCTGCGATCGAGGGGCAGTTTCATCGCGGGTACAAGGGCCCCGGCCATCCCCATACGAACATGTCCAAGGCCGCGCTCAACATGCTCACGCGCACGAGCGCGCACGAGCTGCTGGGCGACGGGATCCTGATGACGAGCGTCGACACGGGCTGGATCACCGACGAACGGCCGCACCCGACGAAGATGCGCCTTGCCGGGGAGGGCTTCCATGCACCCCTGGACCTCGTCGACGGCGCCGCGCGCGTCTACGACCCGATCGTCCGCGGCGAAGCCGGCGAAGACCTCTACGGCTGCTTCCTGAAGGACTTCGAACCGGCGCCGTGGTGATTCGTGGCGCGCGTGGGGATCAGTCGAGCAGCTCGTAGGCGAGGCCGGTGGCAGCCGCGTAGACGACGTGGTGCAGGACGTCGATCGCGACCTCCTCGGCGCCCCAGGTCCAGAACGGCGGCGCGACGTCCAGCGCAGGGAGCATCGCGGCCTCGTTGCCCCAGACCGCTGCGAGGTGGGCAGCGGTCGCCTGTGCCGGTGTGAGCCCGGCGAGCCCGAGCAGCGCCCGTACGACCCCCCACCCAGTGCCGTAGCCCCAATGCACGAGCGTGCCGAAGCGCGCCTTCGCGGCGTCGTCGGCGAAGCCCGCGATGCCGAGCACCTTCGCGGTGGCGTCGGCCGGCGCCGAGCTGGCGGCCCGGCCGCGCAGCTTCATCTCGAGCGTGCTCGAGAGCGTCATCGCGGCGGTTCCGGCAAATCCGGCGACGAGACCCTTGCCGATCGCCTCGGCGAGTCGTGGCAGGCCGATCATGCGGGGTCGGGTGCGCGAGGCATCGTGCGCCCACCCTACCCGCGGGCGCCGGCGATCAGCTGGCCAGCCGCGCCCGCGACGCGGCAAGGTAGGGCAGATTCTGGCCGAGTGAGCCCTTCTTCGGCTCGCCCGCGGGAACGGCCTCGTACACCGTGATCTCGCCGTTGTCGCCCCACAGCTCGTCGGCGCGCTGCAGCAGTCCCGCCACGTGGTCGCTGCGCTCGACCTCAGGCGGTCGACCGACTTCTATGTCGAGCTGCTCGGCGCAGAGCCGATCGCGACGCCCAACTTCGCCATCCCGGTCCAGTGGCTCGCCGTGGGTCGCACCCAGCTGCACCTCTTCGAGCGAGACCTGCAGCCGACCAGCCACCACCACTTCGCCGTCACCGTCGACGACGTCGAGCCCGTCTACCGCGCCGCACAGCGCTGAAACGCCTTCGACGACGATGCCTTCCGCAATCGTCTCGTCGAGCTTCCGGGTGACGTCGTCCAGCTCCACGTCGCGACCCCGCCGGCAATCTCGTCGAGATCGACCACCACGGAGTCGACCGCCTCCCTGACGACCTGCGCGCCCAGCTCAAGGGCCCGTGGGATTCAACCCGCAAGACGACGAACAGAACAGATGAGCGCCCGCCTGTTCGTGGCGGACTGACCGGATCTGCGTGGGCCGCTTCTCACGAACCTCGAACGCATGTCGCTGGTACACGCGTCCTCGAGAAACGCCGCGACGATCCGTACCGCAACCGGACGAACAGAAGCGGCCAGGCCGGCCTGGCCAGAGCGCTGGTCCTCGCGCATTGCGAACGTCCGGTTTGCGGGGTTCAGTTGTCGGCGGGGAGCAGACGAAACGGCTTGTCGTTGGCCGCAAGCAGGCGGAAGTGGCGCTGGTCGAGCGTCAGGACGTCCTGGATCTCGTGGCGGGAGGCGAGGACGACGATCGAGGCGTCCGCGAGGCTGATCGCCAGATCAGCGTGGCGTTCGATGATCGCGACCGCGGCTCGTACGTCGGGCGCCGAGAACGTTTCGAGGTGCAGCGCTCCACGCTGCACCTCGCCCAGCAGACTCATGCGTGCCGCGAGGCCCACGCGCGTCGCGACGAGGTAGTCAAGCTCCGCCAACACGAACGGGGACAACAGCAGCGGCGGCGAGGCCGCTGCCAGGCTTGCCGCGGCCTCGCGGTGCAGTCGCTGCGCGGCATCCAGCGCGGCGAGCAGACCGCTCGTGTCGACGAGGATCACTCGCCGAAGCCGGCGGCGAGCTCGTCGTCGACGCGCTCGGCCAAGGTCGCATCGCCGCTATCAAACAGCGGGATACGCAGCGTCGGGGCGGATGACTCGGCGGTTGCTGCGATCAGGGCGTGGCGCACGACTTCGGCCTCGCTGGTGCCTTGCGCCGCTGCGGTGCGCTCGAGCGCGAGCTTGAGTTCATCCGGGAGATAGATCGTCGTGCGTCGTATGCCATACATCATGCCATACGTAAAGCGATGCCTACAGAACCGCTCCTCGAGAAGCGCCGGACGGTCGGCACAGCAGAGGATCCGGCTCGCTCGCGCCAGCGGGCACGATCCGGCGGACCGTGCGATGAGCGGCGGAACCTAACCCTGCAAACGACGAAAGCCCGCATCTGCGGAGCATCGGAGAGCCCTCTTCCGGACTCGAACCGGAGACCCCTTCCTTACCAT
>Ga0136637_1000133_pt1 | contig 13938 bp, 16 predicted proteins | sample AntDrymUQ8572106_2_FD_105497 | JGI IMG/M metagenome (GOLD analysis project Ga0136637, IMG submission 105497) | Polar desert sand microbial communities from Dry Valleys, Antarctica - metaG UQ857 (21.06) | ecosystem: Environmental > Terrestrial > Soil > Desert | place: Antarctica: Dry Valley... | reverse complement strand
GCGTCGGGAATGCGGATTTCTTGATACGGCGCATCAATGACTTCGCCGATGCCTTGGACGCTTTCAGGCAAAACAGCCGTGTCTTTTTCGCCGTAGATAAAAAGTGTCGGAACTTTTATTTTTTCTTCCGTTGATTGTTTGGAAAAAAGACGTTTCAAGATGTTGGCGCGGTAATAATTTAATGCCGAAGTCAAAGCTCGCGGTTCGCTCCAAGACTTTTTATATTCGGCAATGTTTTCGTTAGAAAAAACGTCTTGCTCGGCAGTGGAATTCTTCAAACCTTCCGCTAAAATCGCAAAATCGTTGCGGCTCAACAACCATTCGGGCAAGCGCGGAATTTGGAAAAAGAACATATACCAACTCGCCAGAAATTGTTTGAAAGTTTGATTTTTTTGCCAAATCGAAATCGGCGGAACTTGCAAAGCGCAAAGTTTCCAAACGTATTCGGGATGCTTCTGAGCGATTGCCCAAGCGACGCTCGCACCCCAATCGTGTCCGACAACCGCCGCTTGTTCGCGTCCGAAATGACGAATCAAACCGCAAACATCGTCAACCAATTTATAAACTTGATAATCAGCGATATTTGTGGGCTTGTCTGACAAGTTGTAGCCGCGCATATCAGGCGCAACAACGGTGTATTCATCGCTCAAAGCAATTAGTTGATGTCGCCACGAATACCAGAATTCGGGAAAGCCGTGTAATAAAATGACTAATTTTTCGCCATCGCCCGTGTGCGCGTAGTGGAGTTTTACGCCGCCGATTTGCGCGTAGTCAAATTTAATTTCACTCATAAAAGTCCTAAATTATTTGCTTCTTCGTCTGCAATCTCAATTTCCATTCTAAGCAGCGCAGTCGAAAAAGTTTTGCCTTGCGCGTCGGTCATTAAAGACAAAGTTCCGCCGCCGCCCAAAGATTCGTGCAGCAGAAAATTCAACGCTTTTAGATTCGGGAGTTCAAAGCGTTCCACCGCGCCTTTGACTATCTCTCCGAAATGTTCTTTGACTTTTTCTTCGGTAACTTCGCGCAGGAGAAGCGTATAAAATTCGTCTCGGAGCGCAATAACGCCGACGTTTGCCGTATCGCCTTTGTCGCCCGAACGGGCGTGGGCGAGTTTTAGAAGTTCAATTTTCATAAGTTTTTAATAAATTCGTTCAAACCAATGCCGGCTTGCTTTAAAATGCTTTTAAGCGTTCCGAGAGCCAATTCACGATGCAGCGGAACAACGCAGCCGATTTCACCGTTCGGCGTTTGCTTCTTCAAAATTATATGGCTGCCTTGCTGTCTGATTTGAAGAAATCCTAAACGCTCAAGTGCGCGAATCGTATCTTTGACTGAAACTCTAGGCGGCTTTGGCATACTCAGCCTCAAAGGTTGTCAATAAAGTAGTTGATTTGTTTGGCAAAGGAAACTCGGAAAGATAAAGTTCCGTCGCTTCTTTCAAATTTTCTAATGCCTCCTCAATCGTTAAACCCTGGCTGACTGTGCCGACTTCAGGACAATCAGCAACGTATAAATCAGCTTCCTTGTGGATTATTGCCGAAAAAATTTGTGTCTTCATAATTTTATTTTCTTCATACTCAAGTAATGAAATCCAGAAATCGCAAGCGAATGTGTAATTTCTCCGCCTTTAATTAAATTATCAATTTCTGCCAGCGGAACAAGTTTTGTTATTACGCTCTCGTGTTCGTCAAAAGCAGTTTCTTCTGTTTTTTTACAATTCAAAGCCAGGTAATGATAAATCCAATTCGTTTGGATTGCGGGATTTGGGCGCGATTTTCCCAAAAAAATAAATTTGTTTGAAGAATAACCTGTTTCTTCGAGGAGTTCTCGCCGTGCCGCCTTTTGCGCTTGTTCGCCTTTGTCAACCATTCCGCCCGGGATTTCCAAGATGATTTCTTGCGTGCCGTGCCGAAATTGTTCGATTAAAACGACCGCTTTTTCCTTCGTCAGAGCAATAACGTTTACCCAATCAGGACTTTCGATGACGAAAAAATTATGTTCCGCGCCGTCCGATTCGCGCCTGCAAAAATCTTCGCGGACTTTAAAAACTCGGCAATCGGCGATTTCTTTTGTTTTGGTGCGCGTCCAAGTTTCAAGTTGTTCGTTCATAAATTAAATGACTTTATTATTAGAAATGTGATTCAATTATAAATCAAGTTTGAAATTTTAAGAGGGAAGTTATGTTTAGAAAAATTATTTATGCCGCAATTTTAACTGCTTTAACTGCAATTTTTACTTTTGCGCAAACGCCGTCGCCAATGCCGACCCCGCAACCGTCGCCAACGCCCGTCAGCCTGAAAACTATTTTGACCGAAGCCGAAAAGCAGACCATCGCTTACCGCGAAAATTTTGCCAATTTGCTGGCGGAAGAAGCGAAGGTTTTCGAGAAATATGACAAAAAGGGAAAAGCCGGCGACAAGCGGACGGTCGAGTCGAATTTTCTCGTTTATCAATCGGCGAAGGACGCCAATTCTATTTCTGAATATCGCAATGTTACACGAGTTGACGGAAAAACCGTCGGCGATAACGAAAAACGCGCTGAAGATTTTTTTGAAAAGGTTTTGAAATCAACCACTGCCGATAAGGAATTGGAAAGAATCCGCGAAGAAAATTCGCGCTATGATAAAAACCTAGTTATCAACGGCATCACGCTTAATCAAGCCGTCGTATTAGCCGCGCATATTCGCCCGTTTTTCGATTTCAAAATCGTCGGACGCGAACAATTTGAAGGCAGAGAAATGTTTGTTGTTTCGTATCAACAAAAATCTAAAAGCCCGTATATTTCGGTAAATGAAGACAATAAATCTGACAAATTGTTTATCGAATTTGATGTTGACACGCCCGGTTCGGTCAAAGAATTGAGCGCACTTTTGCGCGGAGAGTTATGGATTGATGCTGAAACCTATGACGTTTGGCGCGAACGGCGCGAACTGACTGTTCAGCCAACGGGCGCGGCAAATCCGTTTGTCGTCATCGAAATCAGTTTTGACTACCAAAAAAGCGAAAACATCGGCATCACGCCGAAGCGAATCGTTTTGATTAATTACGCTCTGAAGCGCAAAGACGAGGAATTAAAAGTTTTGAAACAAACACAGGCGACGTTTGAATATACGAAATTCACAAAATCGGATGTAGAAGTAAAATCGGGCGAAGTTAATTCGACAAAAGAAAATCAGTAAGAAATTTACCGAGAATAACAGGCTACATAGGGATAAAGAAAATATGATTTCTGCATTATCCTTGTTTATCCTGTTATCTTCGGTAAATTTACTTTCAAGCCGTGATAACTTCGACTTTCGTTTCAATCAAAGTTTTCGGAATCAGCGCGGGAAAATACGCCATAATTTCTTCAACCTTCGGTCTGCCGCCCGCAAAACCCGTTACCGCCGGCGGACCGGTCAAAATTAACGGCGCAAGTTCTTTGGTAAATCTTTCGACTGCTTCTTTACTTTGCCCGCGTACGCCAAATCTTAACTGAACTTCGGGAATATCTGCTCGCGGCTCGCCCGCAAGATGTCCGTGGGTAGCGTTCACGCCGACGAATTCCGTTAAAATAACATCAAATTTTAAACCCAATTTTTCCAGCCGCGAACGCAGAATTTTATCGGCGGCTTTCGCTTTTTCAAACGCACTCGGATAAGCGTAAACAAGCGTTCCGACGGCTTTCCAACCGCCCGAATACGCAATCGAAACTTTGTAAAAATCGGTGTTTTTGTTGCCTTTGATGCCGTGAACACGGACACGATTTTCGCCGTCGTCTTTCAAATTAATCGAAGTGAAATCCGCGACGACATCGGGCGTGATATAACTTTTCGGGTCGCCCATTTCATAAAGCAATTGTTCTTTGATTGACGGAATGTTAATTCGTCCGCCGGTGCCTTCGTGTTTGGTGATGACAAAATCGCCGTCGGGAAACGCTTCGACAATCGGGAAACCGACATTTGCCATATCGGGAATCGTTTCCCAATCGAATTGACAGTTTCCGCCCGAACACTGCGCTCCGCATTCGATAATGTGTCCGGCAATCGTTCCCGTAGCCACTTTGTCCCAGTCATCAAACGTCCAGCCGAATTCGTGCATCAACGGCGCGAGCGTTAAACCGGTGTCGGTTAATCTGCCGCCGACAATAATTTGCGCGCCTTTGTCCAAGGCTTCGACCAGCGGCTGCGCTCCGAGATAGACGTTCGCCGATTGAACTTTATCGAGAATGTCTAATAAAGATTCGCCCGTGTCCATATTGTTTATTTTAACGCCTTGAGCGAGAAATTCTTCAAGCCGATGCAAAACGTCGTCGCCCGTAACCATCCCGATTTTAACCCGTCCCTGCAAGCCTAATTCGCCAGCGACATCCTTGACAGCAGCGGCGCAACCCTCGACATTTACGCCGCCCGCGTTCGATAAAACTTTGATATTTTTCTCGACACAATCCGGTAAAATTTCGCGCATTAAGGAGATGAAATCCCTCGCGTAGCCGGCTTTCGGATCGCGCTGCTTTTGTTTTTGCACGATTGACATTGTAACTTCCGCCAGATAATCCAACATCAAATAATCAATCTGCCCGCCGCGCACTTGATCAATCGGCGCAGACAATAAGTCGCCCCAAAAACCTTGCCCACTGGCTACTCGAACTTTTTCTTTCATTCAGTTTTCCTATCGGAACGCCGTCATCACGGGCGGCACTCGTTTGCCAGCAAGATGCTGGCGTTCCATTTAATTTAAAATAAAAAAGCGTTTGCAATTAGTATGACCGATTGCAAACGCCGCTTCAAATTAGCTCATTAACTTTAGTTTCCGACCACTACTTTCTTAGTTTTGCTGAAAGCCGATTTCGTTCCGCCTTTGGCTTTATTATACGTCCATTTGCCGCCCTTCCAAGTTTGCTTGCCGACATAAACCGTACCGCGCTTTGTCTTGTGATAAACATATCGTGTGCCGTTGGCAGCTTTGCGATAAACGTATTTGCCGCCGCGATATGTTTTTGAAGCTATGCCGCTACTTTTCTTTTTTACATAAACACCGGCTTGTTTAGATTTTTCACCGGTATAATTAACGGCTTTCTTTGTGCCGGAAACGGTTGCACCGGCTACATCAGTAGTTACATCGGCCGTCTTTTTCGCCGCGTCAACGGTTACATCTTTGGTTTTATCGGCGACGTCCTTTGTAACCTCAACGGTTTTTTTCGTCGCATCAACCGTAACCTCTTTGGTTTTTTTAGCCGCGTCTTTAGTTTTATCTACAACTTGTGCGTTTACGAAGCCGTATGAAAACAATACGACTATCAAAATTATTCCTAAACGTTGAAATTCTTTTATTTTCATAATTATATCCCTTCTCTCTAAAATTTGTTAGATTTCAATCTGACCTATATTCTATTCCAGCATAAATCGTGCCAAAAAACTCAATCTGAAGACCGAACATTGGCGCGAATAAACTTTACGATGTCTTCGGTGGAAGTTCCGGGCAGAAAAATTTCTGACACGCCGTTGGCTTTCAATGTTTGAATGTCTTCTTGCGGCACGATTCCGCCGACCAGAACGAGCGTATCGTCCATTCCGTTTTCGTGCAAAAGATTAACGATGCGCGGGCAAAGTGTATTATGCGCGCCCGATAAAATCGAAATTCCAACTGCGTCAACATCTTCCTGCAACGCAGCCGAGGCAATCATCTCAGGCGTTTGCCGCAAACCGGTGTAAATAACTTCCATTCCCGCGTCGCGCAAAGCGCGGGCGATAATCTTCGCGCCTCGGTCGTGTCCGTCGAGTCCGGGTTTTGCGACGAGAACTCTAATTTTTCTTTCATTCATAAACTCAGTATATTAACGAATAAACTTTCCAAGCAAACCGTCTGGCTTGATAAAAGGTTTTAGCTCCGCCCAACCGAAAAAATATCTTCCCGCAGGTTCGTCGGCTTTGCTGGCGAAATTAAAGTTTTAATCAAAGATAAAAGTTAAGCCTTTATCGTTTATTGAAAACCCTTCCATATTATCTAACTGGATTTGTTCGATTGTTATTGAAGGATATTGGAATGAAAGCGCATCTTCGGGTGATATTTGTCTTTGTTTGAGTTCGTGGAGAATCGCCGTTCTAATCTTTTTGGTTAATTGAGCGGTCGAACCTGGATTAAAAAGTTCGCTGACGTTTATTTGCTCGCCGGTTTTAAGATTAAAAACGAAATACTCTTTGGTCGTCCAAGGATACGCGCCGAACGTTTCCATAAATAATGTAACGTCCAAAAAACCGTTTTTGTTATAGTTTAATTTATAAAAAACATTTTCGAGCGAAGAAAATTTTTTGATTTCATCACCAAGAGAATAATCGAAAACTTTTTCGTAATTGAGGAATTTTATAATTTTTTGTTCGACTGTTTTGCTTCCTAAAATTTTAATGCGCGGATAGATGATTGTAAATGTCGCTTTGAAATCGTTTTTCTCCAATCCGACACGCTTATAAACAACGGTTTTTGGCAAGACGACGGCTTTATTCGTTTGAGAAAACGATTTCAAAGGAAAAATAACGGTCAACAGAAAAACAAAAATTGTGCATAGAAAAGTGTTTTTCATAAACGCCGCTAACGAATAAATTTGCCGAATAGTCCGCCATTTTTGACAAACGGTTTCATCTCCGCCCAAGTGAAAAAATATCTGCCTTTCGGTTGAAGTGCCTCGGCGACTGGGCGAATCCGTAATCGTAAATAAACGTAACACCTCTGTCGCTAATGGCAAAATCGTCAAGTTCTTTAACGGTAAATTCTGCTTCGTCGAAATACATACTTGCGTCATAATCCGCGGTTTCAGGATTTTTCTTATAATCCGCATTCGCTTTTTTTATCTCGGCTTGCTGCGCTTTTCTGCCCTTTGCCGCCAATCGGTCGAGATTTGTAAAAACGTCAACGGCTCTGACGCGATTGCCCGTTTTTAGATTAACGATAACAATTGTATCGAATAACGAAGGATAAGCCGCCATGCCTTCAGCCGAAAGCGTAATTTCCAAAATACCGTTTTTGTTGTAATCAACTTTATAACTCGCTATTTCGATCCACTGATTCTCGCTCATTTCATCTTTGATGTTTAAATCGGTATTTTTTTCGTAGCTGATTGCCGTTTCAATTTTCTTTGACAGGGCGGGCGTGGCGGCTTTGACTTCGGATAAATCACAACGAAAGATTTTTTGTATTCGTCAATTGGTTTCGGGCGTTTATAAACTATTTTCTTTGGGGTAACGGTAACGCTTTGAGCAAAATTAATTGCCGTCAATGAAAGCACGAATAAACAAATCATCAAGGCTTTAGCTTTCATAAATTAAAAATCCATATTCGGAGAACCGAATACGCACCGCACTTTATCACGCAAACCTTTTTTTTGCCGTATCATAACAAACATCTCCGCCCAACTGTGCGTGTTTATTCGTAAAGGATTATAAGTCGTTAAGGGAGTGATTATTCCATAACGCGGCGTCTCAATTTCTTCGACAAAAGTTCCGAATATTTTGTCCCAAATAATAAAAATGCCCGCGTAGTTTTTATCCAGGTACTGATTATTAACGCCGTGATGAACGCGATGGTGCGACGGCGTATTGAGAATTTTTTCCAAAAAACCGAGTTTGCCGACGAGTTTTGTATGAATCCAAAATTGATAAATCAAATTTAAACCATGCATCGTCGCAAACGCCCAGAGCGGAAAACCCAAAAAGGCAACCGGCAGGTAAAAAATCCAATGCGCGATGCCGCTAAACCAACTTTGACGAACGGCAACACTCAAATTATATTGATTGCTCGAATGATGAACGACGTGAAAGTTCCAAAAGAACCGAACTTCGTGGCTGATGCGGTGAAACCAGTAATATGCAAAATCGTCAACGAAAAGTAAAATCACCCACGCCCACAGAGCGTTCATCGGCATTTTATACGGTGCGAGTTCGTAAACCCAAAGATAAATTAAACTCGTCACCAAACCGAAAAGTGCGCCCCACGCGACGCTCATAAAACCGATAAAGATATTTGTCCAAGTATCTTTGCGGTCAAAGTTTTCGCGGTTCTCGCGTATTACGAGATACGCTTCGAGGGCAATTAGAAGCGCGAAAATCGGAATGGCGATGACGGTTGGCGTTAACATTTCAAATTATATGATTCAATCGAACTCGACACGGGTTGCCGATTGATTTTCGCCGACGCAACCTATTTCAATTTCGGCTTTGTAATAATTTTCGCCGCGAACCGGTGAATCAAACATTCGTCGCAAAAGATTAATTTGCCCAACGTGCGTCAAAGCATCTCCAATCAACCATAGTTTGTTCGGTCAAATTTTTCTCGTCCCAAACCTTATCCATCGCGTCGGTTGCTTTATCGGCAAAATATCTGGCGAGAATATTTTTGATTTCGCGCAAACTTTCTTCCGAAACGCCGTTGCCATAAAGCCGCAAAAGTTCGAGATGTAAATTGCTCATCGTTTCCATATTTTCTTACATTTCTATCTCGAATATTTTTCTCAATATAATAAGCCAATCTATGATTTATTGTTGTTTCATGAAGTTCTCTATTTAAAATTTTGCATCTTTAGAAATTCGTATTGGCTCATTTAATTCAATGTTGAATATGTCACTATCGTGAAGAACTAATTCTCTGATACACGTTGAAAGTAAGTCCTTGACTTCTTTTATCTGTTCATTTGTTGGTTGTTTAATCATAGCTAAAAAGCCGGTTCTTCATAAATGCCGTAAACATCGCGCAGAGCCGTACAGATTTCTTCGACTTAAGCAAAAGCAAACTCGCTCATTTTACGCAAAGTTTCAGACCGGAAGCCAAGCACGATTTCATTTTTTGAAAAACCGTTTTCGAGCAAGTCGGTGGCAATTCCTTGTGGAGTTTTGTCGAGCTGAATCCAGATTTTACCTTTTATTATGTCAAGATGAGCTACTGTTTGATGCACTCGAAGACCTTTCTCCCAACCGACTTCGACCAAAAGATAGCGGTCGCGGTCGCGGTCGAAAACGACTTCGGTTTCAATGCCTTCTTCTGCAAAAGGCGGTTCAGTATATGCAGATAAAACTTTTTCGATTACGGAACGCTTCGTTTCTAATTTATCCATCCTACAATTTCCTCCCTTTCTTCATTTACGCCAAAAACCTTGGCTAATTTGTATTTTGTGAGTAATTCGTGAAATTCGTTTTGAAAAATTGATTGAAAAATCTCGTCGGGAACTGCCAGAAAAAGTTCGCGGTCAGGTTCGTTTTCAGACAAAATCGCACGGTAGAAAATAAACTGTCCGAGCGCGTTTTCAAGGTCGTTCATTTCAGAATGTCCGGCAAAACTTTTTATTTCAACCGCAATTTTACGACTGCCTTTTTCTGCTGCCAGGATGCGTTCCGCTCCCAAATCAACATAAAGTTTACGCCCTTTATATTTTAACCGAAACGGGTCGTCGGTGATTTTCCAACCATCTTTGACAAGCGCGTTTTTCACGCAATCGTGAAGCAAATCCTTTGCAGGCATATTTCAAAATATACTCTAAATTTAGAAAGCCGGTTCTTCATAAATGCCGTAAACATCACGAAGCGCAACAGAAATTTCCTCAACCGTCGCGTATGCTTTCACCGCTTCAATCGTCGCGGGCATCGTATTTTCGTTTGCTTGAGCGGCGCGTTTTAATTTATCTAAAGCATTGGCTACTTCGCCTTTGTCGCGTGAATTTTTCGTCTTCTCAAGCCGTTCGAGTTGATGGACGCGCACGTTCTCGTCAATCTGCAAAATCGCAATTTTTGAAAATTCGTCGTCCATCTGGTATTTGTTCACGCCGACGATGGTTTGCTCGTTGCGCTCGACCGCTTTTTGATATTGATATGCTGATTCCTGAATTTCGCGCTGCGGAAATCCAGCTTCGACCGCTTCGACCATTCCGCCGAAACCGTCAATTTTGTCGAAGTACTCGAAACAGCCGTCAACCATTTTCTGCGTCAAAGATTCGACGAACCACGAGCCGCCGAGCGGGTCAACCGTGTTCGCCACGCCGGTTTCTTCGGCGATAATTTGCTGCGTTCGCAAAGCAATCAAAGCGGCTTGGTCGGTCGGCAAAGCGAGTGCTTCGTCGTAAGCGTCGGTGTGGAGAGATTGCGTTCCGCCTAAAACTCCCGCAAGTGCTTGAATTGCCACGCGAGCAATGTTGTTAAGCGGTTGTTGGACGGTCAAAGAAACTCCGGCGGTTTGCGTGTGAAAACGCATCTGCATCGTGCGCGGATTTTTCGCGCCGAAACGTTCTTTCATCGTCTTCGCCCAGACGACGCGAGCGGCGCGGTATTTGGCAATCTCTTCAAAAAAATCGTTATGTGCGTTAAAGAAAAACGAGATGCGCGGCACAAATTCGTCAACATCCAAGCCGCGTTCACTGCCGTATTGGACGTATTCCACGCCGTCGCGCAAAGTGAACGCTAATTCCTGCAAAGCCGTCGCTCCCGCTTCGCGAATGTGATAGCCGGAAACGGAAATCGGATTGTATTTCGGAACGTGCTTGACGCAATACTCAAACGTATCAATAACGAGTTTCATTGCCGGTTTTATCGGATAAATCCATTCTTTTTGCGCGATGTATTCCTTTAAAATGTCGTTTTGCAAAGTGCCGGAAATTTTCTTGAAATCCGCGCCTTGTTTTTCCGCCATCACCAAATACATCGCTAAAAAAATCGAAGCGGGCGCATTGATGGTTTGCGAAACCGTAACTTGTTCGAGCGGAATGCCGTCGAAGAGTGCTTCGTAATCGGCGAACGAAGAAATCGCCACGCCGCATTTGCCGACTTCGCCTTCCGACAACGGCGAATCCGCGTCCAAGCCCATTAATGCTGGCAAATCGTAAGCGACCGACAATCCCGTCTGACCTTGCGACATCAAGTATTTAAATCTTTTGTTCGTCTCTTCGGGTGAGGAAAATCCCGCGAATTGGCGCATTGTCCAGAGCCGTCCGCGATAACCAGTTGGGTGAATTCCGCGCTTGTATGGATACTCGCCGGGAAAACCGATTTCGTCTAAGCTTTCCGTGTCGGCTTCCGTGAAAAGCCGCTCGACCGGCTCTAATGAAACGCCTTCAAAACTCTTTTTTCTTTCGGGCGTTTTATCCAAAACTTTTTGTAATGTCTCAGTTTCCCAACGCTCGACTTCCGTTTGTTTTTTCGATAAGACTTCTTTGACTTCTGGCATAATTTGTTCAATTTTATAAAATCTATTTTTGATAGTTGTCGTTACCCTATTTTAACACGATTGCCGCGCGTGTCAGTAGCCCAAGCGTGAGCGCGGGCGGCGATGCGGGGACACGGCACTTCACTTAATTAGAATTCGTTGATTCTCTCATCCAACTTTGCAGCTTTTCAATATCTTTCGTAACTGTGCGCGAAGCCGCGAACAAAACTAGCGTCAACAGCACGCTTAAAATCGGAATGGCATACATCGCCGAATGCAGACCATCGGCGCGAAACGGTTCAAGCGCGGCTTGCGACGAATCTAAAACGCCTGCCGCTTGAGCCGCGCGTTTGGTGAAAAAATCGCTCAAAATTCCCGTCGCGTAAGGTCCTAAGGATGCGCCCAAAACATACATCGCAAAAAAATAAACCGCCATCGCCGTGCCGCGCAGTCCCGGCTCAACGATGTCTTGAATCGTCGAATAAACGGTCGAATAATAAAAATACATCAGCGCGCAACCCGCGCCCATCAAAATCAAAAATGTCGTGATGTCGCCCTGCGGTCTGCCAAGCGCAAAAAACAAAAAGGGAATCGAAAACAAAATTGCGATTGTCCCGACAAGCATTCGCCCGTTCGTCCGTTTTTTCATCACCGCATCGCCGATAAAACCGCCGATAAGAAGTCCGGGCGCACCCATAATTCCGTAAACAATCATTGAAACGAAATTAGCGGATTGAATATCCGCGCCGTGATAGCGCATTAAAAACGGCGTGATAAACGCGCCGATGGCATACATATTAAAATTGTGCAGCGCGCCGGAAATAATCAACCAGCGCATTGTCGGCAAAGCGAGAATTAAACGATACGGCGAGCCGACGCGTTTTTGGTCGCCGATATTATGCGCTTCGGTTGCGCCGCGTTTTGGTTCTTTGATGAACAAAACGGCGAGAGCGCAAATCAGACCCGGAATGCCTGCGACAAAAAAAGCCGCCCGCCAGCCGTAAGTTTTAGCAATCGTGCCGCTCACCGCGAAACTTAATGCGATTCCGACGGGCAGACCAAGCATAAAAATCGCCAGAGCTTTCGCCCGCCAACTTGCCGGAAATAAATCACCGATAAGCGATGTCGCCGCCGGAGCGCACGATGCTTCGCCAACTCCAACGCCTAAACGCAATGCGAAAATTTGCCAAAAGTTTTGCGCCAAACCCGAGCCGACGGTGAGCAAACTCCACACGAAAACGCCCGCCGATAGTATTCCTTTACGCCCGATTTTATCCGCCAATCTTCCCAAAGGAACGCCGACAAAAGCGTAAAGCAGCGTGAACGCCGTGCCGAGCGCACCGAGCGCGGCATCGCTCAAACCGAATTCCTTGCGAATCGGCTCGCCGACCGCGCCTATAATCTGACGGTCAAAAAAGTTCATCGTGTTGATGGCAAACAAAACCCACAACGCGAACCAGACGGCTGATTTTTTTTCGTTCATAATATTTTCGTTCATAATAATAGTAGAGGTCAGAGGTTAGATTGTTAGAGATAAATTTTAAGATTTGAGATTCAACCTTTTAAATTAACATTCAAAAAACTGACCTCTGACCTCCAACCTCTGACCGCTGCTTTACGTGCGATTGCGTCCAAGTCGTTCGTGTGACGAAACCCATTCGTCGGCGATGACCGCAGTTCCCAAAGATAATTCGCCGCACAAAACAGTCGCCGCGACGATTTCCGCGAATTTTTTTACTTTGCCTGCACCGTAACAATCCATCATTTCCAAACATTCGCGTTGGGTCGGAAGCCCTGTTCCGCCGCCAAAAGTGGCTACGATTAAAGAGGGAATCGTAATCGAAAAATAATAATCGCCGCTCTTTGTTATTTCTGCGTAAACCGCTGCTGCCGAAGATTCGGCGACATTGGCGACATCTTGCCCGCAGGCGATGAAAATCGCCGTAATGCCGTTTGCCGAATGTGCGCCGTTATTGTTCACGCCCGCGAGATAGCCGCCGAATTGCGAAGCGAGCCGCGCATTAAAGACCTGCTCGACCGTGACGTGCATAATTTCTTTTAATTTTTCGGCTGGAATCGTCGCTTCCGCAATAACTTTTTTGCCGCGTGTGTTGAGCATATTCACCCAAGAAGTTTTTTTGTCGGTGGCAAAACTGCCTTCGAGTTGATAGCGTTCGATATTCGAATAGACCGTTTGAATCCAATCGCAGGCGGCTTTGGTCGCTTTGCCAACCATATTTTGTCCCGCCGCGTCGCCCGTTGTGAAATTAAATCGCAAGTATAAAAACCGGCTCGCGGGAAATTGCTGAATATCGCGGAGTTTCCCGACGCTCGTCGTCGCTTCGGCTCGTCGTTTTATCTCATCGAAATTTTCTTTAACCCAAATTCCGAAATCTCTCGCTTCACGCGCCGACGGAAAAACGAAAACGGGCGCACGCTGCATCGCGTCGTCAACAACGGTCGTCGTTACGCCGCCCGATTCGCGCAACAGTTTCATTCCGCGATTATAGCTCGCTACCAAAGTTCCTTCGGTCGTCGCCAAGGGCACAAAAAACTCGCCTTTCGCATATTCGCCGTTGACCAGAAGCGGTCCCGCCAAACCGATTGGAACTTGCGCGACACCGATGAAATTCTCAATGTTGCCTTGCAAAACATTCGGCTCGAACGGAAATTGTCCGATGTAATTTAATTCGGCATTTGTTTGTTCTTTGAGGAATTGACGGCGCGAGTCGGCGGCTTCGCGGGTGTAATCGTTTTCCTTATCGCGCGGAATTTTTG
>Ga0136637_1000132_pt1 | contig 13994 bp, 13 predicted proteins | sample AntDrymUQ8572106_2_FD_105497 | JGI IMG/M metagenome (GOLD analysis project Ga0136637, IMG submission 105497) | Polar desert sand microbial communities from Dry Valleys, Antarctica - metaG UQ857 (21.06) | ecosystem: Environmental > Terrestrial > Soil > Desert | place: Antarctica: Dry Valley... | reverse complement strand
CTGAGCACGCGCATTGCGCGACCGCGATCGCCGGTGCGCGATCACCCTGAGTGCGCGAGCTCGCTCTCCGCGGGCGCTGGGGCATCCGGCGCATCGAGCTGCAGCTCGAGCTGTGCGGCGGTCAGCCCGGCGATGCGGCGCGCCGCCTGGCGGTAGAAGGCGAGCTGGCGCGAGCGGCCGAACAGCCGGTAGCCGAGGCGCGGCCACCAGGGCCCGCTCGCGGCCACGCGAGAGTACGCGCGAAGGCGAAACTCGACCGCACCGGTGTCCAGCCACTTCCACACCTCGTAGTGCAGGCGACCCTGTTCGAAGTGCCCTTCGAGCGTGGCGTAGTCCCAGCCGAAGACCCGCACGGTGCGGCCGTGGATCGTGCGCTCCTCGTCGTAGTCGCTGCCGACTCGCACGCCGACGCGGAAGTGCAGCAGCCCGGCGAAACGCACCTGCAGGAGCATGTCGCGTCCAGCCAGCGGCCGGTCCAGCCGATACGTGGAACGTACGTGCTCGGGATCGGCGACCAGATAGTCGATCATCAGCCGGCGGGCGGTCTGCCAGCTTCCGCCCGGCAGCGGCGGTCCGCTGGGCTCCTCAGGCAGATCGCGCTGCGCCTCGTCGACGTGCCAGCCCCCTTCGCGCGTGTGCTCGCCCGCTGGATCGAAGTTCAGCGAGCGCTGCGCGAGTGTCTCCAGGGCTCGGCGAGAGCGTGCGTCCTGTGGTCCACTGAGCGGCGGGCCGCCACCCTCGCTCCGATCGACGTCGATCCGCCGCGTCAGGATCGTCAGCGAGCCGTGGCGATGGCCGTCGGCGAGCTCGACGACCCGCTCGAGCACGGACGTCCACATGTGCAGTTGCACCTCCTTGGCCAGCCGCAGACGCGTGTACATGAGGTCTGACAAACGATCGCCGCTGCGTGCCCAGGACTCGATCGTGAACTCCAGCGACCCGTCACGCGAGGTCGCGCGAAACTCGATCTGGCCCGCCTCCAGGTGGCCATCGAGCGTTGCCAGTCGAAACGACGACGGCGTGCGATCCACGACGCGCACCGGCCCGTCCCAGGGACCCGGCATCCGCACGACGTACTCGTCGCCCACGTCCAGCGCGCCTTCGTCGCCCGCCAGCCGCTGGAAGGTCGCGAACTCCGACGGCGCGACGGCGTCGAGATCGCCGGCCAGACGCGTCATGAGCTCCTCGGACGACAGGGGCGAGCCGTGGATGCGGACGCGGTAGAGGCGATGCAGGAGCGGGCCGACCCCGTCGCTCGCGAGCTGTAGCTCGTCGCATGCACTGCCGGGGGACAACGCGGGCGCATCGTCCTCCTGCGCCGTCCCCGCCCACTCCCAGCGCTCGATCGGGGTCAGGCGCCAGAGATAGCGCCACGCGGTGAGCGTGATGCCGAACGGCCATCGGGCGGCTGTCCAGAGACGACGCGGGAACGGTTGACGGCGCGCCACGGGCTCCGATTACCCATCCGCCGCGATCGCTGCACTGAGAAGCGGCGATTCTGGGCACGATGTCCATGTGCTTACGAAACCGCTGTTCGGACTGGGCCTACGCGGCTGGCAGCTGCAGCTCGCCTCCTGCGGCTCGATCGTTCTATGCATCTCGCTGTGGATCCGCGCCAAGACGATCGGCGAGGACGAGCGGGCGCACGCCGAGCGGCGTGCCCTCTTCGTCGGGCTCTGGCCGCCGACCCTGTGGCTGATCGGCGAAAGCATCAAGGGCCACGAATGAGCAGCGCGGAGCGCTTCGGATTTGAGTTTGCCCCTGCCTACCGGTGGCCGGCACGGTTGTTCGGGATCAGGCCGCCGACGGCCTGGGTCGAGGTGACGCAAGAGCGGCTGCACGCACGGTTCGGCCCCTGGCGCGTCTCGACGCCGCTGCAGAATGTGACCGGGGTCGCGATCACCGGTCCCTACGCGTTTCTCAAGACCGCGGGTCCGGCGCGTCTGGCCCTCACCGATCGTGGGCTCACGTTCGCCACCAATGGCATTCGCGGGGTTCTGATGACGTTCGCCACGCCGGTACGCGGTCTCGACCCGTTCGGGCTGTTGCGTCATCCCGAGTTGACCGCGACGGTGACCGCCACCGAACGTCTCGCAGCGGTACTCAACGAGCGGCGCGGGTCGCCACCGCCACCCTCATAGATAGGCCGCAGACCACCCACCTGCAAAGCGATCGGGCAATGGCGAGACCCGGACTCGAACCGACATCCAGAGACGCGGTCGATGTCGCTCGCCCTGCAATCTGGCGGTTTCCTCTCCGTCGTGGTCCGGAAACGGCGGTTCCGATGCAGGCGTATGCAGTCGTCGGCATCAGCGGACGCGGCATGGCCGAGTTGAGATGATCGGCTGTGGTGACCGAGGAGGAATGGGCGTGGTGGCGCAAGGCCGGCGAGACCCTTCGCACGGTGTTCGCCTCGTGGCCCTCGAGCGGGCCGGTGGAGCGTGCTGAGATGCTTCAGACGTGTTTCGCGCGGCCGATCCGCGGCGCTGGGCGCCACCACGTTCCCTTGCCGATATCGGCTGCGGGATCGTGCGGCGCCCAGCATTCACGGCTCGACCCTGAAACCCACCACTTGTTGAGTCACGGACCCTAACCGCGCGGCGCTGAAAGCGCCGAGGACTCCTATGCTGATGGCCCATGATGCCTCGCCGAGAACGTACGCGACTGCTCCTGCGCGGCCTCGCGAAGCTGGTGGGGGTCGCCGTCGTGGCGGGAGTGGTCGGGGTTGGCCTCGGCGTCGCGCTGGCGAAGCTGACCGGCGACGACGCGCCATCCACACCTGACACGACAGCGAGCGCGGGAGCCTCGACGAGCGCCGCGACGACGCGCGCGGAGGCGACGAGCCCCTCCACCCAGACCACCGCCAGGTCCACGTCTGACCGCGCCACCACGCCAGCTCGACTCGCCAAGGTGCGCGTGCGCGTCCTGGACGCCATGCTGCGCCCCGCCCGCACGCCGTCGGGCATCCGGCGCCAGCGGGCTCGGGTCACCGTCCGCGTGCGCGCCGAGAACACGGGCACGACGAGCGTCACGCTCCAGCGTCCCGCGATCCTCGCTGCCGGCAAGACCGTCAAGACGGACTCGTCCGCCGATTCGCCGGAGACGAACTTCGGCGCGCTTGGCGCGGGGGAGACGCGGGCGGTCACGTTGCGATTTGAGACCGCCGGCGAGGTCACGGCGCAGCTCACCAACCAGAAGAGCGGGCGGCTGCGGATCGCCGGCCGCACGATTGGCCTGAAGATCAAGGTGGGTCCGCGGATCGAATCGTCGATACTCGGGCCGTGATCGATCGGTACAGCCGCCCCGAGATGGGCGCCCTGTGGACCGACGAGGCGCGTATGGAGGCGTGGCGGCGTGTCGAGGTTGCCGCCTGCGAGGCGATGCAGGGGCCGACCGAGGCCGAGCTGGAGGCGATCCGTGGCGCGACGTTCACGGTCGCCGCGGTGCAGGAGCGCGAGGCGATCACCGACCACGACGTCGCGGCGTTCGTTGATGTGCTCAGTGCGTCGGCCGGGGATGCCGGGCGCTGGATCCATTTCGGGCTGACATCGAGCGACGTGCTCGACACCGCGACCGCGCTGCAGCTGCGCGCGGCCGGGGAGATCGTGCTGCGCGGAGCGCGAGCCTACGAGGCGGCGCTCGTCGAGCGGGCCAAGGAGCATGTCGACACGGTCTGTGTCGGGCGTACGCACGGGGTGCACGCCGAGCCGACGACGTTCGGCGTCAAGCTCGCCGGGTTCGCGATGGAGGCGCGGCGCAACGTCGAGCGCCTGGAGGGCGCGTTCGCGCAGGTGTCGGTGGGCGCGGTGTCGGGTGCGGTCGGCACGTACTCGGCGACGTCGCCGCAGTTTGAGCTGGCGGTGCTTGGCCGGCTGGGCCTGGAGCGCGAGCCGGTGTCCACGCAGGTCGTCGCGCGCGACCGCCATGCCGAGCTGCTGCAGGCGATCGCGCTTGCCGGCGCGGGCCTGGAGCGTTTCGCGACGGAGATCCGCCACCTTCAGCGCACGGAGGTGCGTGAGGTCGAGGAGCCGTTTCGCTCCGGTCAGAAGGGCTCGAGCGCGATGCCCCACAAGCGCAACCCGATCACGACCGAGCGGCTGACTGGCCTGGCGCGCGTGCTGCGCGGTTACGCGAGCGCCGCGACCGAGAACGTCGCGCTGTGGCACGAGCGAGACATCTCGCACTCCGGCGCCGAGCGCGTGATCCTGCCCGACTGCCTGATCCTCATCGACTACATGCAGCACTTGGCGACCCGGATGGCGGCGGGGATGGTCGTGCACGGGGACCGGATGCTCGAGAACCTCGGGCTCACGTACGGGGCGTTGTTCTCCCAGCGCCTGCTGCTGGCGCTCGTCGCCGGCGGCAGGTCACGCGACGACGCCTACCGCGTGGCGCAGGAGCTCGCGCAGCGGGCCTGGGCAGAGCGCATGCAGCTGCGCGAGCTGCTGGAGGCACGGCCCGACCTCGACCTCGACCTGGATGCGGTCTTTGATGTCAGCGCCTACACCCAGCATGCGGCGGAGATCGTCGCGAGGCTGGAGGCCGATTGACGCGTCAGGTCCGCGCGGCGCTCGCCGAGCTACCCGCCGGCGGCAGGAGATCGGCGACCGTGACGGTCAGCGGCAGGCGAGCGGCGGCGACCTCATCGGCGTCGGTCAGCACCGCGATGACATCGTCGACCGTGAGGGGATGCACGGGGAGCGATGCGTCGACGTGGACGGCCATGACGGCCATCGTACCGCCGCCCGAGCGCGCAGACCAGCGCGTGGAGCGCCCACTCACCCGGCTACGCGAATGACAGTTTCGGGGCTATATCCGCCCCCAAGGTGCCATGCGTTGCCCGGCTGGGGGACCGCGGATTGCTGGGTGAACGGGACCTCGGCGGTCGACCGGCGTCTGGTCAGCGCGGCTGTCGCACGTCGATCCCTCGCGAGAGGGCCACAGCGCACAGCCTCGCGTCGTAGCAGTACATGCGTCGAAGCTCGCCTCCAAGGCTGAGCGTGGCCGCGAGGTGGATCGCGTCCAGCGAACGCAGCTCGGGCGGATCCAGGTCGGCGGCGATCTCCAGTGTCTCGTCGTCGATCGGCAGGAGCGTCACCGTGCCCAGGGCCGCGCGCGCTCGATCCAGCGCGAGCGCACCGTAGCGAGCGGCGGCTCGCCGCCCCTCGCGACGAGCAGCAGCGCGCTGCTTACGAGCGCGTCGCTCGTCGCGATCTCGGCCCGCAGCGCACGGCTCTCGAGTTCTGAGCGAACAAGCTTGATGAACGCCGACGTGTCGAGATAGTCGGCCACTACATGCGCTCAGCGCGCAGCTCGTCGAGCGTGTCCTCGCTGGGAGGTCCGGCGATCGGCTGCGTAAGCTCGTCGATGGTGTCAAGCAGGCTGCCGTGGCCGCGACGGGCGTTGCGCTCGACAACGAGACGGTCGATGACCGACGCGCGCGCGGCGGCGGGACCGAGTTGCGCGATCTCAGAGCTGCGGTCGATGACGAACGACTCACCGGCGCGCGCGCTTTGCGTAGCGGCTGAGGTTCTGTCGCATCTCGCGAATGCCGACGCGCTCCATGTGCGTCGTTGTAGCGCGCTCAGGGACTGCGACCGCCGCCGTCGACGGCACCTACGGCTCGACCTTCTACAGGGGTGGGTGGGCGGCTGAAGGCGGTGGCGACACACGCCGCTAACGTGCTGACGGCAGTGGCGCCCCAATCTTCACCTGAAATCACGCTGACGAAGCTCCGAGATGGTGCGCCGGACGCGCTCGCGACGCTGTGCCGGCTGCGCGGCGCGGCGATCCTCGCGTACAGCACGCAGATGGCCGGACGCGACCACGCCGTCGAAGCGGCGGCAGCGGCGTTCGCGCGGTTTCGCCTCGCCGCGAGAACGCCGGGCGCCCTGACCAACAGCCGCCAGGCCGAGCCGCTTCTGCGCGGCGCCGCGCGCCGCTCGGTGCTGACGCACGTTCTCGAGGCGGCAGCGGACGACGGGGGAGACGTGCTGTCCGCGGAGTGCCGGACGCGCGCGGATCAGCTGCTGGAATACTTCGAGAACTCGCCGCCCGCCGGCGAGCGGGAGACGGTCGACGACCATGTCACGCGCTGCCGGGTGTGCGCCACCACGCTGCGGCGGCTGCCGGAGGGTGAAGCCGCGTTCAGTGCGGTGGACCGGCCACTTCCCGAGTGGGTAAGCAAGCACATCCTGACGGCGATCGTCGGCGCCGCGCCGCTGGGCGACGGCCAGGCCGACCCAATCGCGGTGCGCGACGAAGCGCTGGCGCTGCTCATAGGCCTGGACGAGGGGACGCCCGCTGCCGCGAAGCCGGAGATCGAGCCGGAACCGGAGATCGAGCCGGCGCGGGAGATCGAGCCGGAACCAGGACCGGGCGCGGTCCCGGAGCCCGAGGGCGCGGCTCCCCCGCCGCCCGCCGTCATGCCGTGGGAGGACGACGATTGGCCCGACGAGCCGGAGCCGGAGCGCCCCGCCGTCGCATCCGCCCGCGCCGACTCCGCCGAGCCATCCGCTCCGGACCTGGCCTTGGATCCGGAGTCGTCGGCTCCGGACCCAGCCTTGGATGCGCGTCCGGACCCGACACCGGCCCCTGTTTCAGCTCCAACATCCCAGGCTCCGAGCCGCTCACTCCGGTTCCCCGCCGGTCCTCGGGTCAGCCACCGGCGCGCACGCGCCTGCGACCCCGCCTGTCGAGGATCCGGCCTGCCCCCTTCGCTCATGGGCGGTCCGCAATGCTGGCACGCGGGTCTGCTTCGCCTGCTCGCGGTCGTCGCCGTGTCGGCAGCGGCGGGAGCCCTGCTCGGGATCGGCCTCGCGAAGCTCAGCGGCGACGACGCTCCAACGCCCCCTGCGCTGTCCACCGCGCCGACCGCACCCACGCCGGCAACCCCGTCCGCCAGCACCGAGAAGCTGCCCATCAAGGTGGTCTCGACGACCGTGCGCCCGCTGACGAAAGGTGGCGCCGAGCAGGCCAGCGTGCGGGTGCACGTGCGCATCGAGAACGCCAGCGGCCGCGCCGTTCCAGGCGGATCGCCGCGGCTGCTGGTCGACGACGAGACCGTGGAGGTCCCCCGCAGTTCTCGCGACACCGCGGGAGGCTTGCTGACGAGCTCACTGGCCCCGGATGCGAGCGCCGACGGCACGCTGCGCTTCGACGTCGCGTCGATGACGGCATCCGAGCTGCGGGACGCTCGCGTGCGGCTGCGCATCTTCCGCAAGGTCGTCGCGCTGACGCCTGAGCTGCGCGCGCGGGCAGGCGGCGGCTGACGCGCGCTGCCGGGCGGGCCGCTCTCAAGTCTCCGGATCACCCGCGACCTCTCGACGATCTTCGAGGAGATCAGCGCCGCCTGGCAACTGCGCCTGGCCGCTTGACGGGTCGCGCGTGCTACCCCCGGCGAGGGGTCATGACCAGCGCCACCCGCCGACCTGAGCGGCCGGTTGACCCGTCTACTGCGTGCCCTCTACCTGGTAGGAGCGCATCTTGCCGCGGATGCGCCGCGGGAAGCGCCACCCGCACATGGCGCGCTGCCTTGTGGCGGCAGAGCCGGATTATGACCGAGGACATGATGCCCCGTCGCGGCCGGTGCATGCGCGCGGATTATCGACGAGAAGTAGCAGATCCCTGCTAGGGTCCAACTCATGATGCGTAATCTTCAGATATTCCTCATGGTCATGGTGGCGATGCTTCTCGTTGCTGTTCCGACAGCGGTGGCACAGACCCCGCCCGACGATCAGTACAAGCCGTCGCAGGGTCCTGTCGGCGTACCAGGCACACCTGTCGAGGATGGTGACGACGGCGCTATAGCGCCCGCCGACGATGGAGGCACCGCGCCCGCCGACGATGGAGGCACCGCGCCCGCCGACGATGGAGGCACCGCGCCCGCCGACGATGCAGGCACCGCGCCGGCAACCTCGGGCCTGCCCTTCACGGGCGGTGAGATCTCGCTGATCGCGCTGATCGGGCTTGGGCTGCTGGCTGTTGGTATGGCGGCTTTGGCGATCTCTCGTCGACTCCGCGGGCCGACGGCCTGACTGCCGTGCGGCACCGGACGTGTTCCGGCGCCAAGGAGATTCCGATCAGCGAGGCCGACCGTCGCCAGGCACTCAAGGCGAGCCGCTGCCTGGTCAATGCGAGCCCTGGGTTCACGAGTTGCTCGCTCCGGCGACCGCGCGAGGTACGCCGGTGAGGCGATGACCGCTCCACTTCGAGCGCATCGACATGCGTGTCGGGAGCAGCTGCCCGACGGTGATCCACGGGATGCAGAGCACCACCGGCCGCCTCGCTTCTGACGCAAGCCGGCTCGCGAGGCGCATCGATCTGCCCGCTGCAGGCGCGTGGCTGCTGACCTTTGCGCCGGTGCTCTACCTGGCGGTGCGCAGCGGCGGCTATGACGCAGTCGTGCGTGGCGAGGTCGCGACCGCCCTGTGGTGGTTGCTGGCGGCTGGCGCGCTGGTGGGGTTGCTGCCCGCCGTTCGGCCCGGCCGAGCAGCGCTGGCGTTGCTCGGCGCGTTCGCCCTGTTTACCGCCTGGACCGCTCTTGGCATCGCATGGTCACAGGGAGCTGAGCGCGGCGTCATCGAGGTAGCCCGCCTGGTCAGCTACCTCGGGATGCTCGGTCTGGCGGTTCTGGCGTTGGATGCCCGCACCGCGCGTAGCGCCCTGCATGGCGCCGCCGTGGCCTGCGCGGCAGTCGGGCTGCTTGCCGTGATGTCGCGTCTGATCCCGAGCTCGTTTCCAGACCACGACCTGGTGGGCGAGGGCGCGGATCCGCGGCTCGCCTATCCGCTGGGCTACGCGGGCGCACTCGGAGCGTTCATGGCGATCGGTATCCCGGTGGTGCTGGCCGCGGCGGCAAGCGCCCGGACGATCCTCGGCAAGTCGATGAGCGCGGGCGCTGTGCCGATACTCGTGCTGGCGCTCTATCTCAGCGGCTCGCGCGGCGGGCTGCTCGCTGCGGTCATCGGCGTGCTGGCGTGGATCGCGATGGCGCCTGACCGGCTGCTGAGGTTGGCGACGCTGACCTTCGCCGCGGCGGGCGCGACCGTGCTGCTGAAGGTCGCCGCCGGCCGCGGCGACCTTCGCGAAGGGGTGCTGACGCCGGCGGCATCCCAGCAGGCCGACCAGATGCTCGCCTACCTGCTGTTCGTCTGCGTGGGCGTTGCGCTGCTTCAGGGCGCCATGTCGCTGGTCCTGCGAGTCGTCGCGCGGCCGGCCTGGAGCCGTCCGTCGCGTGCAGCGGGTTTCGCCGTGCTTGCGGTGATCGTGCTTGGCGGCGCGGGCGTCGCGATCACGACGGGCGCTACTGGCGTGCTGTCTGAGAAATCGCGCGAGTTTCGGGCCGACGAGCCGGAGGCTTCGGTCGCGGGCCAAGACGTCTTCGGACGCCTGCAGAACCTGTCGGACAGCAACCGTTACGCATACTGGCAATCAGCGCTGCGCGCATGGGAGACCGATCGATTGAAGGGTATTGGGCCAGGCGGCTTTGAGCTGTGGTGGGCACGCGACGGGGAGCTCTCCGAGTTTGTCCGCGACGCTCACTCGCTGTACTTCGAGACGCTCGCCGAACTCGGCGTCGTCGGCCTCGCGCTGCTCGCGGTGGCCCTGGCGCTGATGCTCGGCGGAGGTGCCGCGGGCGCGCTGCGTGGCGGCCCCGAGCCACGTCGGATCGTGGCCGCAGGGGCGACTGCGGGCGTCGCGGCATTCGCCGCAGGGGCGGCGGTCGACTGGAACTGGGAGTTTGCGGTGCTGCCGATGCTCGCGCTGCTGCTGGCGTCCGCCGCGCTGGCCTCCGGGCGCGCGGAGCCAGCCGACTCGAGCCCGCGCCGATGGTGGTCGCGGGCGGCGATCGTTGTCACCGCGGTGGCCACGATCGTCCTCATCGCGATGCCCCTGGACGCGACGCGCGCGCTTCGCGCCAGCCAGGCCGCGCTACTCAGCGGGGACTTTACGGCGGCGCTGGCGAGCGCCGACGAGGCGCGGCGCTTGCAGCCCTACGCGGCCGGGCCGCGCCACCAGCGGGCCATCGTGCTCGAGCGCGCCGGCGATGTCGACGGCGCGGCACGCTCGGTCGGCGAGGCGATCCGGCGCAGCCCAAAGGACTGGCGCCTGTGGCTGTTGCGCTCGCGCCTTCAGGCCAAGCAGGGTCGCGTCGAGGCGTCGAGGGTCGCCTACCGCCGAGCCCGATCGCTGAGCCCGCGATTTGCGATCTCCGCGCGATGAGCGTTGACGATCTCGAGCGTCTGCCTTGCGGCAGCAAGCTCCGGCGCGATCCCGAGATCCTGCTCGGGGCGCGCTCGAAGGTCTGCGACGTCAGGTCCTCGGCGTCCTCACGCGAGCGGACGCGGTAGGCGATGAAGCCGTACACCCGCCACACGTGCTCCTCGTAGATCTCGTCGAAGGTGGGCATGGCACAGCGTCGGGCACGTTAGCTTGACCGCACCGATGGGCAGACAATTCCAAGAAGTCACGCTCGAACCGAACGCGCCCTGGTCCTGCCTATACTCCCGGCGTCTGAGGCGGTGAGGGACCTCATGCGCGGCGGTTGCCCGTATGACAACACGCGCAGTGGAGGTTATGTGAGACGATGTCCTATGAGTGGGTGCCGAGCATCGTCGCCCAGCACCATCGCACGCGAGTTGCGTAGTTGCTGGCATCCGTAGCAGCCATCCTCGCCTTCGCCACGGCCTGCGTCGTTGCGCTGATCGCCGTTCCCATCGCGGCGCGGGTCGCCCGCCGCACGGGCTTTCTCGACCAGCCGGTGGGTTACAAGAGGCACGGCCACCCGACGCCGTACCTCGGCGGATCGGCCGTCGTGCTGGCCTTCGTCGTCGTGGCCATTGCGTTCGGTGCCGGGTCGGGACGCTTCCTGGCGGTCGTGCTGGGCGCCGTCGCCCTGTGGGTGGTGGGAACGATCGACGATCGCGTCAACCTCTCGCCGCTGCTGCGCGTGGGGGTGACGATCGCCGCCGCGGTCGGCCTGTGGGCGGAGGATCTGGGCTGGAACGTCTTCGACGCCGCCGCCCTGGATCTCGGCCTGACGATCGTGTGGGTCGTCGGGCTCGTCAATGCCTTCAACCTCATGGACAACCTCGACGGCGCCACCGGCAGCGTCGCGGCCGCCAGCTCGGTGGGCATCGGCGCGTTCGCGCTCGTCAACGACGACGCCGCCCTGGCCGCGCTGTCCTTCGGGCTCGTCGGCGCCTGCCTGGGGTTCCTGCGGTCCAACCTCGCGCGGCCGGCGCGCATCTTCCTCGGCGACGGCGGCAGCATGCCGGTCGGCTTTGTCATCGCCGCTATGGCGATCGCGGCGCCGCGAGTCGCCGAGATGGGCAACGAGGCCGTGCTGATCGCCGCGCTGCTCACGGGCCTGGTGATCCTCGACACGACGCTGGTCGTGATCTCGCGGCGTCGTCACGGAGTTCCGCTGCTCACCGGTGGGCGTGACCACCTGACGCATCGCCTGCTGGGGATCGTCGGGTCGGCACGCCGAGTCGCAGGGACGCTGGCGACCGCCCAACTCGGCCTGTGCGCGCTGGCGCTGGCGGCGGCGAGCCTGGGGCGTTCTGCGGTCCTGGCGGTCGCGATCCTCGTGGGCGCGGCCGGACTCGGCGCCATCGCATGGCTGGAGCGGCGAATGGACCGCCACCACGCCGAGGCGTCGACGCTGTCGGGCAACGTCGCGCCCGCACGCGAGTGAGCCGGGTTCGCATCGCTCGGATCATCGGGCGCCTGAACATCGGCGGTCCGGCGATCCAGGCGATCACGCTGACCAAGCTGCTGGAGGAGCGCGGCTACGACACGTTGCTGATCCGCGGCAGCGAGGCATCTCACGAGGGTTCGCTGGACGACCTCGCCGCGCAGTACGGCGTGCAGCCCAAGCTCATCGCCGGCCTGCGGCGAGAGCTGCACCCCGCCGACCTGCTCGCCCTGCCCGAGCTCGTGCGCACGTTGCGCGCCTTCAGGCCGCACATCGTGCACACGCACCTCGCCAAAGCGGGGACCCTCGGTCGCATCGCGGCGCTTCTTGCCGCCGATCCGCGCCGCCCACCCCTGCTCGTGCACACGTTTCATGGGCATTCGCTTGAGGGCTACTTCTCGGCTCGAAAGTCAGCGGTCTTCCGCGGCATCGAGCGCGGTCTAGGCAGTCGCTGCGCGCGTATCGTGGCGGTCTCCGATGAGGTGGCGGACGATCTCGTGCGCCTACGCGTCGCTCCGCGCAGTCGGATCGAGGTCATCCCCCTCGGCTTCGATCTCTCACCGTTTCAGGTTGAGGGCGAGGAACGCGCTGCCCGCGCGAAGGCCGTCCGTCTTGAGCTGGGCGTACCCGAAGGCGTTCCGCTCGTGACGCTCATCGCCCGGCTGGTGCCGATCAAGCGCGTCGATCGCTTCCTGCGGATCGCCGCGCTGATCGCCCGCCGACCCGACGTACACTTCGCCATCGTGGGGGACGGAGAGATGCGCGAGACGCTTCAGGCCCTGCCCGTCAGTCCGGATCTGCGAGAGCGCTTGGTCTGGGCGGGCTTTCGCCGAGACATCCCCGATGTGTGCTTTGCCAGCGACGTCGTCGTGCTGACCTCCGACAACGAGGGCACGCCCGTGAGCTTGATCGAGGCGCAGGCAGCTGGAGTTCCGGTGGTGAGCACGCGCGTTGGTGGGGCCGCGACTGTCGTGCGCAACGGAGTAAGCGGCAGCCTGGTGATGACCGACGACGTGCCTGCATTTGCCCAAGCCGTCCTCGACACCCTCGACGGCGGGACGGCGGAGTCAATGGGAAGAGCGGGGCGCGAGCACGTGATCCAAAGCTTCTCTCTTGGGCGGCTTGTCAACGATATGGATGCTTTGTACAAACACGTCCATGGGGACCCGGCTCGCGCTTGACATCCCTCCGCGGGTCAGTAACCCGCGCCGCAAGCATCCTTGTGCACTGAGCACACGGCCTTCGATACCGGTCAGCGCTCCTGTTCACCGCCAAGCCCCGGTAGACCTCATCGTGTTGAGTGGCGATGATCGCTGGCGCGCAAATAGCTTTGACAGAGCTCCGAGCTTCGGAGGCTAGGCGGTCACGCAGACCCCGGTCTTTCAGCAGCCGAATGAATGCAGAGCAGAATCCTTCTTCATCGCCTGTCGCAACGAGGATTCCCGACACCTCGGTCTCGACGACGTCAGGGAGACATCCCACGGCAGTGGATAGCATCGCAGTCCCCAGAGCCATCGCTTCCAGGATCGCAATCGGTCCGCCTTCAGCAATGGACGACAGCGCCACCAGATCGGCCTGCGCGACAAGGGCGATCAAAGCCCGATGCTCCACATTGCCGACGACACGTACCTCATTCGACAGATCCATATCGATGACCTCGGCCTCCACGCGGCCGCGTAGCGGGCCATCTCCCGCGACGATGAGTCGAGCAGGCGTGCCGGCGCACTTGGCTTGGCGCATGGCGGTCAGGAGCAGACCATGATTCTTCTCCCGGCGTAGCGTCGCTGGGCATACCACCAGGGGTCCAGCCGTCTCGTCTGAGAAGTCGTTGATCATCGAGGCCAAGAGAGGACTGGTGGGTTGAGGCGTCAGTGCGTACTGTTCCACAGGATTGAGGATGACAGTTGGCCGCTGCAGGGCAAGGTGATGTGCCACGTGATCTGCCACGTGCGAGCTCACCGCGATGTGCGCGTGCATTCCGTGTCGCGCTGCAACACGCTCGAGACGGTGCCGCAGTGATTGCTGGATGCCAGTCGCTGGATAGACAAAATACGGCATGCTGTGAAAGGTGACCACGCGCCGTGGACCGAAACAACTAGCGCGTGTAAGTGCCGAGTAGAGCAGCGGGAAGTAGCCGTGGGCGTGAACAACTGACGGGCGGATCTCCCGTATCAGTCTTGTAAGGCGACCGAGCGCGGCCGATGCGCGCCATCGGTGCGGAACATCAAGGGCATGCACCGCGATCCCGCGGCTACGCAGCTCTTCGGAGAGAGTGTACGGTCCCCACAGTGCG